>UMBX01026429.1_pt1 | contig 34963 bp, 40 predicted proteins | sample 1964081 | NCBI WGS metagenome assembly UMBX01 (sample SAMEA4835952, study PRJEB28245) | human gut metagenome | biome: gut microbiome; material: fecal sample | place: Denmark | collected 2008
TATCACTAACATGGTATGTTTTTTTCTTTACTCCAGAAAAAAGTCAAATAAAGTAGCAGAAAAAAGATAAGTATTTTCTTTAAATAATTAAATTTAACTGCCCTATTCCTCAAGAAAAAAACATTTTAAATATTTGACAATCAATATTCTAAATGATATAATTTTATTAGAATACAGAGAGTGTTTCTATCAAAGGAGATGATGTTATGGAAACTGTTCAAGCAGCAGTAGCAAATTGTATAGGAGTAATGTTAGGATTAGCATTCTTAGGACTAGGAATTGGAGTAGGAATACTAGGTGGACGAGTAGCAGAAGCTGTAGGTCGAAACCCAGAAACAAAAAATGATGTTGTTCACTCTATAATGACTATTTTAATTATTACATCAGTATTTTTACTATTTTTATTTTTATTCTGTTTCTTCTTATTATTCTATAATCCTTTAGTAGCATAATATGACTACCTTAATTTTATTAGCCATTTTACTTATTTGCTTACTAGTTGTATTAATGTTTTTTATCTTAAAATCAACAGTAAAAAAAATAAATTCACAAACTAAATTATATTTTGTAGATAAATTACAAGAATACGACTACATGATTGATAAAAAAGAAGCAAAGCTAAATGAAATTAATAAAGAAATCGAAAAAAAGGAAATAAAAGGAGAACAAAGTGATACTAGTATCAATCGTAAAAATTATGAATTCGATTATCAAGTTATTGACTTATTAAACAAAACAAAATATCAAGATAAAAATATATTTGAATTAAATAAAATGATTGATGAAAAATTTAATATTAACTATATAGAATTAATCAAGCAATTTTTATCTCAAACAGAAGATGAAAGAGCTTATCAATTTTGTTTAGATTTAAAAAATAAATTTACCAGCGAAGAAATCTATAAATTAAAAGTCATGGACTCATCAGAATTATCCAATTACATGAAAACATTCTTAAATAATAAAGAATATTTATTGTATGAAACATACTTAAAAATGAATAAAAAAGGAAGTGTAGATGGATTTATTGATTATTTAACAGAACTAACAGATTTAAATAATCCTACAATATTAATTTATGTTGGAGATAAATCTACCAGTTATGATTATTTAGGAAAGAATATTAAAACTATCTATTCTAAAGATATTTATAAAGGAATTAAAATTATTTACAAAAATCATATTTATGATTACAGTCTAAATGAAAGGAATGTATAAAATGGATAATGTAATAAACGAAAATGTAGAAAAAGCAATATCAAATATAGAAGAAAATAAAAATATTTACGCAACTGGTAGAGTAGTTAGAGTAAATAAGTATAACATTGAAGTAAGTGGATTAAATGATGTTTCCTTTTATGAAGCAATTGATGTAAATAATAAAGCAAGTGGATATGTTATGGGAATATATCCTAATAAAATTATTGTATCTTTAGTAGAAATTAAAGAAGAAGTTGTCCCAGGAGATATTGTCTATGCCTTAAAGAAAGAATTCAAATGTTTATTTAGCCCAGACTCTATGGGAAAAGTTATTGATATCTTTGGACATGACCTAATTGCAGGAAAAAGCTTTGAAAAAACAGTTGAAGTTCCTATTGAAAATCCAACAACGCCGATCATGGATAGAGCACCAGTAACTAGAGAATTTCTAACAGGAATAATTGGTATTGATTTAATGTATCCAATAGGTAGAGGACAAAGACAATTAATTATTGGTGACAAAAAAACAGGAAAGACACAAATTGCTCTAGATGCTATAGTAAACCAAAAAGGCAAAAAAATGGTCTGTATCTATGTTGCTATTGGAAAGACAAAAAAAGAAGTAAAAGATATTTATTTTGAATTAACCAAAAGAGGAGCAGCAAGTTATACAATTATTATTGCTTCATTTAACGATGAACTTCCAACAAGAACATACTTAACTCCATATGTAGCAACCTCCATTGCTGAAATATTTATGATGCAAAAATATGATGTCTTAGTAGTTTTTGATGATTTAAAGAAACACGCTGATGTATATCGTGAAATTAGTTTAACTTCGAAGAAAACACCAGGTCGTGATGCTTATCCATCAGATATTTTCTATACGCATTCTAGATTACTAGAAAAAGGAGCTCAACATATTAGTGGAGGTTCAATTACCATGCTTCCTATCGTTGAGACCAAAAGTGGAGATATTACAGACTACATTTCTACCAATATTATTTCCATTTGTGATGGACAATTAGTACTATCAGCAAAAAGTTTTGCTCGTGGTGAAAAACCCGCTATCAATTATGGCTTATCTGTATCTAGATTGGGTGGTGCTGTACAAACACCTGATATGAAAAAGGTAGGAAGTAAATTAAGAAGAGAACTTCTTTCTTATTTGGAAGTCCGTTCAGTATACGAACTTGCTAATATTGATGAAATGAGTAAAGAATTGCAGAAAAAAATGCGTGATGGAAAAATCATGATTAGCAAATTAAAACAATACAAATTTAGTCCTAAAACAAAAGAAGAAATGAAAGGTGAGTTTACTTTCTTATTTGAAGAAAATACTGAATCAGAAAAAAAGCCTGATAATGAGTCTAAACCAGATAACGAGAAAAAAGAAGAAAGTAATTCTAATACCCCTAACCAAGAAAATCAGGAAGAGCAAAAGAATTGAGGTGGATAAGAAATGGTTGGTAAAATTATATCAATATTTGATATTTCAATTGAAGTTGTATTAAGTAGTAATGAAGTAAAAGTAGGAGATATCTTAGAACTAGAAGGAAACTCCAAATATCGCTTTGAAGTGGTAGAAATTAGTAATACAAGTGCAACCTGTATTAGTCTAGATTCCACCAGAGGACTAAAAAAAGGGGCTAATGTTGTGATTGCTTCTCATGGAATTAATGTAGAATATTCTGATAAAATCTTAGGAAGAATATTCAATTCCTATGGAATTCCTATCGATAAAGAACCGATGAATTCTATTCAAACAAGAAGAGTTGATCATCCGACTACAACTCTTCAAGAATTAAATATCGAGTCCAAAATCTTATGGACAGGAATAAAAGTAATTGATTTCTTTGCTCCACTACAAAAAGGATTTAAAATGGGACTATTAGGAGGAGCAGGAGTAGGAAAAACAGTCTTAATCAAAGAGATTATTCACAATGTTTATACCTCTCTTAATTCAAATGCTATATTTACAGGTATTGGAGAACGTTCTCGTGAAGGACAAGAATTATATTCAGAAATGAAAGAGTCTAATTTATTAGATAAAATGGCCATGGTCTATGGCCAAATGGGAGATAATCCTGTTTCTCGTAGTAAAGCTGTTTATTCAGGACTAACAATGGCAGAATATTTAAGAGATGAAAAAAAACAAGATGTATTATTATTCATTGATAATATCTATCGATTTATTCAAGCCAAAGCAGAAATTGCAACAGAATTAAAGCAAATCTTAATTGGAAATGGATATCCTTCAGATATGGCTAGTGAAATGAGTAAAATAGAAGAAAGAATTAATTCTAACCAAAATGGTTCAATTACCTCAGTTCAAGCAATTTATATTCCTGCTGATGACCTAACCGATGAATCAGTTCAAACCATTATGTCTTATATGGATGGACAAATAGTACTAGACAGAAAAGTAGCCGAATTAGGAATCTATCCCGCTATTGATGTATTCAATTCAACGAGTAAATTAGTAGATATCGAAAAAATAGGAGAAAGACATTTCCATTTAGTAGAACAAGTATTAAAAACATTAACTAGATATAATGAGTTAGAAGAAATCATTACCGTACTAGGTATTGAAGAATTAAGTGAAGAAGATAAATTAATTTTCTATCGTGCCAGAAAATTAAGAAACTATTTTTCTCAACCAATGTTTGTAGCAGAAGCATATACAGGAATTCCAGGACAATTCGTAAAAATAGAAGATGTATTAAATGATGTAGAAGGAATATTAAGCGGTAAGCTTGATGAAATTGATGAAAGTAAATTCTTATTTGTAGGGAAGATATCATGACAGAAAATGGAATAAAGGTACGTATTTTTGATATGGAGCATGGCTTAAAAGAATATGAAGAAGTAAAAACTATTCGTATTATCAGTAAAGATTATAATCTATTAATCATGAAAGATTATTTATCAGTAATAGGAGAAATTGTAGGTAGCGTAGATATAAAAGGAGATAACGTAGATTTATCTTTTAAACAAATTAAAGCATTTTATATGAATAGTAAAAATGTCTTTAATTTGATGATTGAGGAGTAATCATGAAAACAGAAGAAATAATGCAAAGTTTAATTAGCTTTTTTAGCGTTGCCATTGTATTCTTAACCGTAATCGCCATAATCTTCTTTATCTTTTGCAAGAAATTTAAATTCAATAACAAAAATATCGAATTATATGGACTTTTACTCAATTTAAATACAACATCATTAATTTCTATTTCAGCAATTACAATTAATTATCTATTCTTAGTATGGTGTACCATAAGTTTCAAAGGTATGCAAGTTGTCTATGTTGCCATAACTTTAATTTTAGTATTAATCAGTGAAGCTGTAATTGATAATTTTAAAGGACTACCATTATCCATTCTATTAACTATTGTAAACTGTATCGCTATTCAAGTCATCTATATGCTCTATACTTATCTAACTCAGGATAATTTTTCCTATATATTACTACTTGTTTTATTCTTATTAATATTATTTGTATTCTTATATTATACGTATAATCTATTTAGAGAAATTAATAACATCGTTGTAAAAAATAAATACTTAAAAGGAAAAAAACAATATAAAGTATAAAATAGAAATAATAGAAGAAATCAAAAGGAGGAAGAAATATGGGAAGTATTAAAAATGTCGTAAAAGTAATGAATTTCCATTCCTTACTTCGAGTAGATAAAGCAAGAAAAAAAGCCGAAAACTATTTAAAAGTTGGAAATGAAATCACAAAAATTTTAAGTGAAATTCTTTATAATCATAATATTGTTCTAGATAAAGAAACATTAACCCCAAATCCAGATAGTCCAATTTTAGATATTTATATCGCCAATGACTATGGATATTGTGGAGATTTTAATTCTAGTGTCAGAAGAGCAATTTTAAAAAATCCTCAAAATGATAAAATTATCATTGGAAAAAAAATTGTTTACAAAGATGCCAAAACAATTCTTAAAATAGAAAAAGATGATTTTAATAATCGCTTTATCGAAATACAACATTACATTGAAAAATCCCTTTTAGATATGTCTTATCGCGAAATTAATATCTATTATAATCATTACTATTCCTCAACAACTTTTGCTTTTAAAAAAGTTCAAGCCTTTCCTATTCAATTTGAAGGAGAGTACTATGAAGGAAACGATTTTGTAGCAGAAACAGACTTAAAGAAAATGCTAAAAAGTTTAGTTTCATTCTACATTTGCTATCAATTAAAAATGTGTGAATGTATCAGCGAAGCTGCTGAAAACTTAAATCGTAACCAGATTACGAGGTCAGCCCTAGATAAAATAGAAGAAAAAGAAGAAGAAGAACATGCTAGAATCGTTCGTAAGAAAAATGAAGAAGCAGCATTTAAAAATGTTGAAAATTATAAAAAAGTAGCACAAATAGGTGAGGATAATGGAGAATAAAAATTTAGAAGAACAAGATTATATAGATATTTTAAAGAATGTGCAGCAAGAATTTCCTAATATTATTATCCCTTCAATGGGGCTCATTCAAAATCAAAATCAAGTCCATATCGATGGAAAAAAGATTTTTAATGATAAAGAAAGTAAGGAGAGTAATCATGTTGAATAGAAAAGGTCAAACATTAGTTGAATATGTTCTAATTATTTCATTGGTAACCGTTGTAGCAATCGCAGCAGTAAGAATTTTTGGAGGATATTTAAAAGATTCCATTACAAAAATGAGTTGTTCCATGGTAGGAAAAGAATATGTAGAATCTAACACAATTGGAAAAGCATACTGTAAAGGAGACGAAGATAAGCTATTTGAGTAGCTTGTTTTTTTGTCTCATTATTGATTAAATTTCCCAAATAATCTTCCAAAAATTATATAAAATATGACAAGCTCAATCAATTCCTAAAAAAATAATTGCTATTTTAAAAAAAAATTCGTATAATATTAACGGTGATGAAAATGAAAGAAAAAGAAAAAAATCAAGAAGAAGTAGTAACAAAAGTAAAAGAAGTTATTGATAAATTACGTCCATACCTACAAAATGACGGAGGAGATGTGCAATTCAAAAGATTTGAAAATGGAGTAGTTTATGTAAAATTAATTGGAGCATGTTCTAACTGTCCAATGGCAACAATGACACTACAAGATGGAATAGAGAATGCCTTAATTAATGAAGTTCCAGAAGTAATTAAAGTAGTAGGAGAAGAATAAGAATTAAATAAAAAATATAGCCTTAAACTAAAGACTATATTTTTTATTTAAAATGACAATTCTCATTAAAAGTATCAATAATCGAAAAACATTTATCCAAAAGATTCTTTATTTTAGATAAAGTTATTCCCTTGAAGTATTTTTTCTTACTGTATTCCATTTCTAAATTCATAATATCCACTAAATATTGATTTAAATTAGCATATGAATGAGAGACACCTGTAATATGATCAAACCAAGATTCAATATCTTCGATATCACCTGATAATCTTAAATTATTCAAAGTAGAAGTAAATGTTCTATTCTTTAAAACATGCTGAAATAAAACAGTTTCCAAATAATAAGACTTTGAACGATAATGAGAACCAGTCTCTTGATTAATTGCCCGAATAGAAGTAGCAATCTCTTCATTAGAAAGATCAGTATGCTGTTTAATAATATTAATTACCTCCTCAGTTTGAATAGTATTTAATATTTCTTCCAATAAATAAGTATTTTTTTTAGATAAGCCTTGAAGGGAAGGATAAGAGTAAATAGCTTCCGTTAGACCAGTTCGTAAATACAATTTATCCTTTTCAATCCGAATTTCCTTACGAGAAGAATGAATTGCATGATTAAACTCATGAACCAAATTATCCAATAACTGAATTAAATTATTAGAAGAATATTTCCTTAAAATCACATATTGATAGGTATAAATTTTTCCATCAACAAATTTAGGAATACTAGTATAAAAAGCTTCCTCAAAAGAGTTTTTATCCTCCTTAATTTGAATAATTACCCTTTTAAAAACATGTTGAATTAAATTCTCGTTTTTATATCCATATTTCTCCACAAAAGCAGGGACAATTAAATATAACAAATGTCGTATATTGGCATTATATTGATATTCAGAAGCAATATTATCTACAAAAGGAATATACTTATTAACTAATCTAGCATCCATATTATCACCATAAAGATTATATCATGAAAATACTTCATTATCTACTTCCTAAATAAAAAAATATTCTAAGTTATTTTTGAATTTCAAATTTTATAGTATAATAAAAATAGTTTTAGGAGGAAGTATCATGAAGGATAAGTATTATGATTTTACTAGTTCATTAGTTATGGGAATAATTTTCATTATTGTAGGAATAGTTCTTTTAATAGGAAAAGCAAAACTTTATCAAGAATTAATTTCTATTTTAATCTTTATTCTTTGGGGAAATGCCTTCATCCACTTAATAAGATTATATTTCAGAAAGCAAAATAAACGAGAAAAGAAAAGAGCGTTATATTTCTGCTTATTTCATTTTTTTATCTGTCTTATATTTGCTATCTTACCTGATTTTATCTTAGGAATAGCTCCTTTACTTTTTTCTATTTATTTATTAATAATATCAATTTCACAGTTTATTATGGGTTATCTAGAATTAAAAAGTAAAGAAAACTATGGAGTTCGCTATTTCTTAATAGGGTGTATTTATCTTGCCATTTCTCTTCCTATTGTTTTTTCTCCCATTAATAACATAGATAGATTTCTAATTTGTCTATCCATTTATATATTTTTTCTAGGAATATCTTTTATTTATGATGGAATCATTCAAATTATCCCTCTAAAGTCAAAGAATAATCTTAAAAGAAAAATAAAATTCACATTACCAAAAATTATAGAAGCTTTAATTCCTTATTCAGTAATGTTAGAAATTAATCATAATTTAGAAGTAAGCGGACAAAATACCTATTCATATCATAATAAATTAGATAAGTCTGTTGATTTAAATATATTAATTCATACCTCTAATAGAGGATTTAATCGTATGGGACATATAGATATTTGTTACAAAGGAACCGTTATTTCTTACGGGTGCTATGACGAGGGAAGCAGATTTGTGGGAGAACTCTTCGGAGATGGAGTATTATTTACAGCAAATAGTAAAAAAGAATACATTAACTTTTGTATTGATAATAGTAAAAAAACAATATTTGATTTTGGAATTCATCTAACAGAAAAACAAAAAACACAAGTAGAACAAAGAATTCAAGAACTAATCAATAATACTTATTCTTGGAATCATAAACAAGATAAAAATTATAAAAACGCTACTAGTTATGCAGGAAAATTATATAAAAGAACAAAAGCTAAATTTTATAAATTTAAATCTGGAAAATATAAAACTTATTTTGTATTAGGAACAAACTGTTGCTTTTTAGCAGATGATATTGTAGGAAAAAGTGGTATGGATATTTTAAGCATTAATGGAATTATTACTCCGGGAACTTATTATGATTACTTAAATAGAGCATTGAAAAGAAAAAATAGCAATATTATTTATAAAGAAATCTATAATAAAGAGAGAAGGGCAAAGTAAGAAGATGAATAACTTAGAAGAATATTATAATAAATTTAATGAAGATAAACGATTAAATACAAGAAGAGGACAAGTAGAATTCATTACCAATATGAAATATATTCATAAATATTTAAAAAAAGGGGATAAAATACTAGATATTGGAGCAGGAACAGGAAAATATTCTCTTTCTCTAGATAAAGAAGGCTATGAAGTAACAGCAGTAGAATTAGTAAAAAGAAATATTCAAATCATTAATAAAAAAAATCCTCATCTAGAAACAATCTTAGGAAATGCACTAGATCTATCGATGATAAAAGATAATACTTATGATGTAGTCTTACTATTTGGACCGATGTATCACTTAAAAAAAAGAGAAGACCAAATCAAAGCATTAGCAGAAGCGAAAAGAGTAACCAAAAAAGAAGGAATAATTTTCGTTTCTTATTGTATGAATGATTATGCTATCATTACCCATGGATTTATAGAAGGGAACATTCAAGAAAATATTCAAAATCAACAAATTAATCAAAATTTTAAAATTTTAGAAAATGGCAATCCTCTTTATGATTATGTAAGAATAGAGGATATTGATGAAATTAACAACAAAGCAAAATTAAAAAGAATGCAAATAATTTCTTCTGATGGAATGACCAATTATATCAGAGGAACAATTAATAAAATGGATGAAGAAACTTTTGAACTTTACTTAAAGTATCATTTATCCACATGTGAAAGAAAAGATTTTTTAGGAGTATCAACACATTTGCTAGATATTTTAAAAAAGTAAATTTTTTTCTAGTTATTTATATTAAGTCAAAATCCCCTCTTTTCATACAATAAAGTAGAAAAGGAGGAATTTTTATGTTCTGTAACGATACTATGGGACGAGATGACTTAGATATTAATATTACTAATCAAAATATAAATGCCAACATGAATGATAATATAAATTATAATGAAGTAGGAGGATATGACATGATGCCTGCACAACAAGGAAATATTATGAGTCCTATTATTGAACCAGGAAGAGAAAGAATAGTAAATCGTACTTTTGTTCATGAAGTACCACATGTTTGCCCAATAAATACAAGAATTATTAATAATCATATCTATAGACATACTTACCAACCAAGATATACTTGCTGTGAAGAAAATGTAGTTACTCAACAACAATGTGGATCATGTTGCTGCTTTAGATAACTTTAGAGACTTTGTCTCTTTTTTTCTACTAAAAATTTATATTATCATGAAAAATTATCATAAAAAAATCCTAATCAGTACAAAAATAATTCATATAGTGCTATAATAAATCTAAAGTAGGTGATAGTATTGATTCAAATCTTTGATATAAAAAGAAAAAAGAAAACCCTAAAAAATAATGATTTAAAAATATTAGAAAAATACTTATCAATATCTAAGCAAGAAGATCAAGAAGTATTCAAACAATACAATACAAATATAGAGGGATTAAATAGTAAAGAAGCAAAAGAAAGATTAAAAAAAGATGGAAAAAATATAGTCATTAAAGAAGAAAGGAAAAGCATGTTTTATTTTTTATTGAATTCTTTTAAAGATGAATTTATTATCATTTTAATTTGTTTAGCCATAATGAATTTCTTTCTTCAAGATAAATTAGGATCACTAATTATACTAATTATTGCCTTAATTAGTGCGCTAATAAGATTTTTTCAAGATTATTCAGTAGATAAATTTAATCATAAATTAAAATCGAGCATTTATTCTACAACGACAGTATTAAGAAATCATCAAGAAGTAGAAATTAAAGTAGATGATATTGTAAAAGGAGATATTGTAAAATTAAATGCTGGAGCAATTATTCCCGCTGACTTAAAAATTATAGAAGCCAAAGACTTATTTTTAAACGAATCAGTTTTTACAGGAGAAAGTGCTTTAGTAGAAAAAAGAAAAATAAATCAAACAGAGAAAAAAGAAATCTTTGATATTGAAAATATTGCTTTAATGGGTTCTAGCGTTGTCAGTGGTCTTGGAACAGGAATAGTGGTAGAAACAGGATTTTCTACTTACTTAGGAACATTAGGAGGAGAAGTAGAAAATAAAAAACCAGTAACAAACTTTGACTTAGGAATTAAACATATCTCTAATCTTTTAATAAAATATATGGTTGTTGTTTGTTTAGTCGTAGTAATCATTGATGGTCTAATAAAAAAGAATATTAATGAAGCATTACTATTTGCCTTATCTGTTGCAGTTGGAATTACACCAAGTATGTTGCCAATGATTTTAAATGTCAACTTAACCAAAGGAAGCAGAAGTCTAGCCCAAAAAAAGACGTTAGTCAAAAAAATAGAATCTATCCAAAATTTAGGAGCAATTGATATTTTATGTACAGACAAAACAGGAACTCTAACAGAAAATAAAATCATTCTTCAAAAATATATTGATGCAAAAGGAATAGAAAATAACAGTATTTTAGAATATGCCTACCTCAATAGTCATTATTCTACAGGAATTAAAAATTTAGTAGATAGAGCAATTCTTACTTATGCAAAAGAAAATAAGCTAGAAGCATTAGATGAAAAATATGAAAAAGTAGATGAAATTCCTTTTGATTATACAAGAAAAAAAGAAACCGTCATAGTAAAAAGACAAGGAAAATACAGAGTAATTACAAAAGGTGCCCTAGAAGAAATACTATCTTGTTGTACCGAAATAAAATTAGGAACAAAAGTAACAACAATCGATGAAGAATTAAAAAAGGTTATCGAAAATAAGGCTATAGAGTTAGCAAATGATGGAATGCAAGTCATTGCACTATCAGAAAAAAATGAATATGATTCAGAAAATAAAACAAAAGAAATAGAAAGTAATATGATGTTTATAGGATTCGTTGGCTTCTTAGATCCAGCCAAAAAAGAAGTAAAAAATACATTAACAAAACTATCCAAAATAGGAATTCGTACCAAAATATTAACTGGAGATAATCCTTATGCAACTAAAAATATTTGTAATTTAGTAGGATTAAATGGAAATGACATCTTACTAGGTAGTGATATAGATCACATGAGTGATGAAGAATTATCAAAAAAAATAGAAGTTGTTGACATCTTTGCTAGAATGAATCCTCTCCAAAAAGAAAGAATTGTTTCACTCTACAAAAAAAATGGACATGTTGTTGGTTATATGGGAGATGGAGTAAATGATGCTCCTTCTCTAAACATAGCAGATGTTGGAATTTCAGTAAATACAGCTTCATCCATTGCCAAAGAAGCAAGTGATATTATTATTTTAAAACAAAGTCTTAAAGTAGTTTATGATGGCGTAGTAGAAGGAAGAAAAGTATACGGAAACATTATCAAATATACGAAAATGGCTTTAAGTGCTGATTTTGGAGATGTTTTTAGCATTATGATTGCCAGCATCTTCTTACCATTTTTACCCCTTTTACCTATTCAAATGCTTCTTCAAGATTTTGTTTATGATTTTTCACAAATAGGAATTCCTTATGATAATGTAGATGAAGAATTCTTAAAAAATCCCAAAAAATGGGATACTAAAGGAATATCCAGATTTATGAAAGTAATGGGAATTACCAGTTCTCTAATTGATGTAATTTCCTTCATTATTTTTTGGTATTTGCTAGGATTTAATACACTAGATAAAGCATCTTACTTCCAAACAGCATGGTTTGTAACCTGCCTTGTTACAGAATTAATGATAATATTCAATGTCAGAACTTCTAAAAAGCCATTCCTTGAATCAAATGCTAGTCCAGAACTCAACTACTTAACTCTTTTATCTCTAGTATTAACAATATTTACCCCAATATTTTTACATAAAGTAGCGTCATTCCATTTTGAAATATTACCTCCAATTTTTTACTTCTATTTAATCATACTAGTTTTATTCTATTTCTTAATTGTTTCTATAATCAAAAAAATATATATCAAAAAATACCATGAATGGTTATAAGAAAGGAAATAAAAAATGAAAAAAATAATTATCTATTCTTTTATCTTGCTATCATTAACAGGATGTAACAAAATAACTAAAGAAAATAATACAAAAAAAGAAAGTCAAAACACAACAATTACCTTAGAAGGAAATGAAACAACCGGATATACCTGGAATTGCACAGAGAAAAATCATTATTTAAAAATAAAAAGTACTTATCAAGAAGATAAAAAAACTGATGAAAATATGACTGGGGTAGGAGGAAAATACACCATTACTTTAACTGGTTTAAAAGAAGGAAAAACAAAACTTACTTGTCAATATAAAAGAGATTGGGAAGAAGAAGCAGAAGAAATAAGAACTTATCCTATTAAAATTGATAATACATTAAAAGTAACAGTAGGAAAATATTCTAGTACCAAAAAAGAAAGTAAAACAGATGCAGAAAATAATACACAAAAAGAAAATACAACTACCAAAAAAGAACTTAAAACCTTTACTTTTGATAATGCATATGGAACAGAAACAATTGAAGCAGAAGAAGCTCTAACTGCAACAGGAACAGCAGGAGCTAGCAACACAATTTTTTATTTAAAAGACAATAAATTGTATTTATATGGACACGGTGAAGAAGATGAGTTACTAGCAGATGGGGTAGAGAAAATTTATTATAAAACAGCCCAAGCAGAACAAATTACAGTAGTATTAAACAAAAATTCTACCATGAGTAAAGAAAATAGTTATCTTGAATATGAAAAATAGAAATATCATTTTTTGGTATTTCTATTTTTATCTAAATATTGAAAAACCTCTTTAATATCCTCATGAATAACTAAATCAGCAACATCATCCATTGGAGTAGTATCTTTATTAATAATAATTAAATGTTTCCCATGAAAATAATGAACAAAAGAAGAAGCTGGATAAACCACTAAAGAAGTACCAGCAACAATCAAAACATCTGCTTGTTTAATTTCCTTAATTGCCATATCGATAACATCTTCATCAAGTGGTTCTTCATACAAAACAACATCAGGTTTTATTATTCCACCACAATTACAACGAGGAACACCATTTGCAGAAAATACTTCTGAAGCTCTCATCTTAGAACCACAATTCATGCAATAATTATTCATAATTGTTCCATGTAATTCTATTACATTTTTACTTCCAGCTTTTTGATGTAACCCATCAATATTCTGTGTAATAATCGCTTTTAATTGATTATTCTTTTCTAACTTAGCCAAATACTGATGACAAATATTAGGACTAGCACTTAAACTATTTAAATTCTTTTTATAAAATTGATAAAAATATTCAGTATTTTTCATAAAAAAAGAATGACTTAATACTTCTTCAGGAGAATATAAAAATTTTTCATGATATAACCCATCAGCACTCCTAAAATCTTTCAAACCACTGGCCGTAGATACACCAGCACCCCCAAAGAAAACAAGATGTTTAGCTTCATTAATATATTGATCCAATAATTTTAACTTATTCATTCTTATCACCAAAATAATTGTAATACAAAAGCATGATTTTGTTAAGTATTTTATTTTTTTAAAACTTTATGATAAAATGTTAAACGAGTAGGTGATATTATGTTTAAAATAGGGAATATAGAAATAAAAAATAGAATCATTCTAGCACCAATGGCTGGGATATGTAATAGTGCCTTTAGAAAAATTATCAAAGAAATGGGAGTAGGATTAATTTATGCTGAAATGGTTAGCGATAAAGCACTTGTCTATTCTAGTAAAAAAACAGAAGATATGCTTTATATGGAAGAATGTGAAAGACCAATCGCTCAACAGATTTTTGGAAGTGACAAAGAAACATTCGTAGAAGCAGCAAAATTAGTTTATGAAAAAATGCATCCAGACATTATTGATATCAATATGGGATGCCCTGTACCAAAAGTTGCAATTAAATCACAAGCAGGTTCTGCCTTATTAAAAAATCCCCAAAAAGTAAAAGAAATTGTTGAAGCAGTGGTTACCTCAGTACCTATTCCTGTAACAGTAAAAATCAGAAGTGGTTGGGATGAAAAAAATATCAATGCCATAGAAATTGCTAAAGTTGTAGAAAGTGCTGGTGCTTCTGCTATTACCATTCATGGAAGAACTAGAAGTCAAGGTTATTCTGGAAAAGTCGATTATGAGATCATCAAAAAAGTAAAAGAAGCAGTATCTATTCCTGTTATCGGTAATGGGGATATTATTGATATTGAAAGTGCCAAAAAAATGTTTGCAACAGGAGTAGATGCAATTATGATAGGAAGAGGAACTTTAGGCAATCCATGGCTAATTAGAGAATTAGTTTCTTACTTTGAAGAAGGTATTGTTCTAGATAAACCAACCAATAAAGAAAGATTAGAAATGTGTTTTCACCACATGGAATATTTAAGCAAAATCAAATGCGAAAAAGTAACTGTCTTAGAAATGAGAAGTCATATTGCTTGGTATTTAAAAGGACTTCCTGATAGTATTGACACCAAAAATAAGTGCTTTAAAGCAAGAACAATTCAAGAATTAAAAGAAATATTAAATAACTATTTCAACAAATTAGAAAATAGTGTATAATAAAACTATATTTTATTTGAGCTTTTTACTAGGCTAAAATAAACATAAGTATTTTAAAGAGGTGAAAAAATGGAAGTAGCAAGAAGCGAACAAGAATTAGTAAGAAGAGAAAAATTAGAAAAAATAAAAGAATATTGCAATCCTTATCCAGAAAAATATGAAGTAACAAATTCAATTAAGGAAGCAAGAGAACTTGTTGATGGAACAGAAAATGTAAAAATAGCAGGAAGAATCATTTTCATGAGAAAAATGGGAAAATTAAGTTTCTTAAGAATTCGTGATATTGAAGCATCTATCCAAGTTTCTATGCAATTAGATTTAGTTGGAGAAGAAGCTTACAAATTCATGAAAACATCAATTGATGTAGGAGATTTTATTGGCGTAAAAGGAGAAATCGTTACCACACAAACAGGAGAAAAAACATTAAGAACTCATGAATTTGAATTCTTAGGCAAAGCCTTAAAACCACTACCAGAAAAGTTTCATGGTCTATCAGATCAAGAATTAAAATATAGAAATCGCTATGTAGATTTAATTATGAATGAAGATGCTAGAGAAAGATTTTTATTAAGAAGCAAATTAATTTGGGAAATTAGAAGTTTCTTAAATAATCACGGTTATGTAGAAATCGAAACACCAATTTTAAATAATAAAGCAAGTGGTGCGATGGCAAAGCCATTCAAAACTCATCATAATGCATTAGACATTGATTTATACTTAAGAATTGCTCCAGAAACTTATTTAAAAAGAGCTATCGTAGGAGGATTTACCAAAGTATTTGAATTTGCTAGATGTTTTAGAAATGAAGGAATGGATACTACCCACTTACAAGACTTTACAATGCTAGAAGGATATGGTGCTTATTTAAATTATCAAGATAACATGAAATTCTTACAAGAAATGATTCAAACTGTAGTAAAAAATCTATTTGGAAAATTAGAATTAACTATTGATGGCGTAACAGTAGATATCAGTGGAGATTGGGAAAGTATTTCCATGAGAGATTTAATCTTAAAATATACCCCAATTGATATCTATGAATATGATACTAAAGAAAAACTATTAGAAAAAATCAAAACAGAAAAAATTGAAATCGATAGTGAAACACCACTAGAAAATTTAGGATATGGTAACTTAGTAGATCAACTTTACAAAAAAGTAGCTCGTCCTCATGTAGTAAAACCATGTTTCTTAACCAAGCATCCAATCAGTCTATCTCCACTTGCTCGTGCAAACGATGATAATCCAAATCTTACCGATAGATTCCAACTAATTATTAATGGTGCAGAAATTATCAATGCTTACTCTGAATTAGTTGATCCTATTGAACAAGAAAAAAGATTAGAAGAACAAGCTAAACTAAAAAATAACGGCGATGAAGAAGCCATGATGATGGATAGAGATTACATTGGCGCTATGGAATATGGAATGCCACCAATCAGCGGATGGGGAATAGGAATAGATAGATTAGTTCAAATTCTAACTGATGCTGAAAATATTAAAGACTGTGTTTTATTCCCATTAATGAAACCAGAAGAATAATAAAAACTTAAAATACTTCACTAGAAGAATCCAAGATTAAAGGAATATTCTAAAGAAGTATTTTTTTAAAATAATTAATTTCTAGATAACTATTGCAATTTCTTTTAAAATGTGTATAATAGTAGGACAAAAAGGGGGGAATAACAATGAAACAATATATCAAATATATCGTATTATTTATCATTTTAATCTTTGTAGGAATAATAGGCGTTAATCTTTATAACAATAAAAACCTTCAAGAACCAACAAAAAATATACCAAATACTACAATTAATCAAAATAAAGATACCAAAAATTCCAACAAAAAATCAGAAGAAAATGAACAAACTAAAAAGACAACAGAAACAACAGAAGAAACAAAAAAGACAGATGATACAAACAATTCTTCAACTAATGATAGTTCTTCTACTACAACAAATACTACTGAACCATCAACCAGTAAATCATCAACACCAAGAAGTAATAGTTCAACAGTAACTTATTCATCTCCAAATAATTCAAATACCACAAATCAATCTACTACTAATAATACAAACACTACACAAAGTAGTAATAATGGATACAATATTTTAGATGTAGAACCAATAACTAGTACAAGTCAATCAGTTTGTAGTTATTCGAATTCATCAACAACTACAAATAATAGCACATCTAATCAATCAATTGATGTATCTACAACTACACAAAACAATTCATCAGAAAGTGATAATATCATTGATGTAGTAATAGAAGATTCATCAAAAAAAAATAATTCAAACGCTAGTACTTCAACAACAAAAAATTCTAGTTCAACTTCATCATCTAACAACAAAAAAAATTCCAATAGTAATTCTTCAACCAAAACAAATAATAATCAATCTACTACAAATAATACCAAGACAAATAACTCTAATAATAACCAAACAACTAATAAAACGACAAATTCTACAACAACAACTCAAACAACGATAAAGGATGGAAATATTATTGGAGCCACTGGATATGGAGCAGTTCCTTCAATGAACATTTTAAGAGCAAAACCAACCTCTAATTCAACAGCAATAACAAGAATAGAATTAAATAGTCCATTTAGAATTATTGGAGTAAGTAAAGATGGAAATTGGTGGAGAGTAAAATATAAAGGAAAATATGGATATGTAGATAATAATTATTGCTTAATTAATTTACCAGATTATATTCCAAGTATCAATTATTTTATAGTAGATGCAATAAAAGATAATAGTGTTTCATCAGGAGTAAAATTATCTATATATGGAAAAAAATTATATACAGCAGGAAAAGTATATAATCCAAGATTAGAAAAAAATGAATTCATTGTTCCAGTAACATATGGTTTTGCAAGAAAAATATTAAGAGCACAAAGACTTGCTTTAAAAGATGGATATTCTTTAAAAATTTATGATGCATATCGCCCAACAAGTGTTGCAAAAATAGCTAGAGATTCGTTAGCGGCACTTTATAATAGTAATGCTACAGTAAGAAGAAATATCAATTATAGCTATGAAAATGGCAATACTTATGAGTGGGGCAAAGAATGGTTTATTGCTCAGAATTTATCATCACATAGCCTAGCATCTGCGATTGATGTAAGTTTAACCAAAAAGGGAGAAACAAAAAGTCTAAAAATGCCATCAAGAATAAATGAATTAAGTACAAAATCTATTAAATACAAATATGGAGTAAGTGGACAAAATACTGTACGAAATGATTTATACAGCAGTAATATGACACCAGCAGCAAAAAGATTAGATTCTTATATGATGCAATCAGGATTAACTAGTTTAGCATCTGAATGGTGGCATTTCCAAGATAATGTATCCTATAATAAAATGAAAGCTTATGTTCCAAACGGATTAAATTTCCAACCAACAACAATTGTAAGTACAAAATAAAAAGAATGTTTTCTGGTATTTAAGAAGACATTCTTTTTCTTAATTTAAATAATCTTTTTAAAATCTTATTAATTTTTTTCTACCATTTTGGATATTGTTAAAATGATTAACTATTTTTAATCCATGCTTTAAAAAGTCATCAAAGGTAAAAGAAGTAAAGAATTAGAATTTAAATGGAAAAAAATTCCATCAACATTATATTCAATTGTAAAAAAATAAATCTTCTGTAATTAACATATCATAAGTAATATTTTGATAGACAAATTTATATTCACCAAAACGATTAAAATTAAATTTTTCTTTCTTAAAATAACAAAATCTAAATCTTTAGGTTTATTTGCCAAAATTAAATCTCTGATTTCTCCTCCAATAAGAAAAATAGGAGCAATCGAAGTGATAAAATAAGCAATAGGGAAATGATGATTAATATAATTTTTAATTATCATCTCCAAAATTAAAACATAAGAAAATATATAATCTAAACAATAAAAAAAAGCCCATCCATATTTTTTGGAATTAGTCATATAAAAATTCGAACAAATCGAGTAAAATCACTATGGAGCGGGTGTCGTAGTTATCTACAACTCTTTTCCAATAACGAAAGAGTACATATAATCTTCCGTTGCTAGTAATAATATACCACGTTTTAAGTGTTTATGGAATAGATTTTTGTTAATTTTACAATCCTTCGCACAAATTGTAATTTTTAAAACTCCTTCTTTAAATATACTTTCTCTGATATTTTATAAGAAACATATAAAATAACTAAAGTAACTATTGGCAATATAAACATCCAATAATTATTTAATATATCTAAATGTTGAAGAATTGGTTTAAAATCAACAAATTTTGAAATTAAACTTGCCAAAAATCCAAGACCAAACACCCCAACAAAAATTCCTATACGAGCCTTTTCTAAACCAAATTTATAAATAACTGGATACATAATAGACTGTATTATAATCGTAGCTGATATTGTTGCTAACAACATTTCTAAAATTGTACCCAAATCTATTGAATTATCTTTGATATAAGTAATGGTTGCAGTGATTATTGATACTCCTATAGTAATCATAAAAAGCAAAATAATTGTTGCTATATATTTTGACTTAATACTATTTTTTCTTCCATCTGGAAGTGCAATAACATAAGCATCCCATTTATTATAAACATCATAACTAAAAGTTGAGATCATAATAACAACACTCATAAATGGTAATACAAATGATAGATCCATTTCACCATTAAAAGTCATAAATCCAAACACAATAAATAAAATCATTAAAACTTTAATGTTACTTTTTACAAGTAAAAAATCTTTTTTTATTAATCCTTTCATTATCTCACTCCTTTAATCATCATTACCATAAGATCTTCAAGTGTTATCTTATCTATAGTATTAATATTATATTTCTTATTAAATTCTTTCTTATTTTCAACTAATACTTCATATTCATATTTAGATTTTCTATACCTAATAAAATCATTACCATTTATTTTTTTAAATTCCTTTTCAGTACATTTAACAATTCCATATCTTTCTAATAATTCATCTCTTGTTTTAGATAGTAATATCTCACCATCATTAATAAATACTATATAATCGGCAATGTGTTCTAAATCAGTTGTAATATGACTTGATAACAATATAGAGCATTCTTCATTTTGAATGAAATCTTGAAAAATATCTATAACTTCATTTCTAGCAACAGGATCTAAACCACTAGTTGGTTCATCAAGTATTAAAAGTTTAGGATGATGCGAAAGAGCGGTTGCAATTTCTAATTTCTTTCTCATCCCCTTTGAAAAAGTTTTAATTTGATTATTTTGGGGTAACGAAAATTCTTTTAAATATTTAAAATATAATTTAGAATCCCAATTTACATAAATATCTTTCATAATTGAATTTATATCTTTAGGGTTTAGTATTTCAGGAAAAAACATATCATCTAACACTATACCTATATCTTCCTTGATAGCCTTGTCATTTTTCCTATTATTCATACCAAATACATTTATCTCACCAGTATAATCATTTACTATATTTAATATAGACTTAATTGTTGTAGTTTTTCCAGCACCATTTTCTCCAATAAATCCTAAGATCATTCCTTTAGGTAACTCGAAACTAACATTCTTTAACTCAAAATCGTTATATTTTTTTGATAGATTTTTAACTTCTAAAATATTATTCATCATTTTTCCTCCTCGTATAAAATATTTATCATTTCTAATATTGTTTTCTTGTCAATGCTATTTAATTTTGCAATATTAACTGCTTCATCTAATAACAATTCTATTTTATTTAACAATTCTTCACGAACAACTTCATTATTTATTTCAGCCACATAGAAACCCTTTGATGGAACACTAATAACATATCCTTCATGCACTAATTCTTCATAGGCGTTTTTAGTTGTTATGACACTACATCTTAAATCTTTAGCAAGAGATCTAATAGATGGCAATATTTCATTTGCTTTCAATTCATTTGAAATAATTTTAGCTTTAATTTGCTCTTTTATCTGTTCATAAATTGGAACACCACTTGAATTACTAATTATAATTTCCATAATTCACCTCGCTTGTTTATATACATTATATACAGTATACACACATTTGTCAATATAAAAAAACAGATCAATTTAATTGATCTGCTCGATAAATTGTAATTTATTTAATTCACTATATTTCTTTTACCAAACCCTTAGGTTCTAATCGATAAAGAGTATTTACTACCTCATTAATATATTTTCTATCATGTGATACACTGATTATAGTTCCTTTATACTCTTTTAAAACTTTTCTAATAACAGGATTTGATAGTGGACTAACATTTCTTGTAGGTTCATCAAGTATTAAAACATCACACCTATCTAATACTAATTTTGCAAGAAATAGCTTTGCTTTCGTACCATTACTTAAATCTTTAACATTACTAGTCATTTCTTCTTTAGTAAATTTCATATTACCTAAAAGCATTCTTGCTTTTGTAATTTCATCTTTACTACCATTTGGACTTATAAAATCTAATACATTTTTATAATTGTTTAAAATATCATTATATACTTGTGGCATATAACCAACATTAATATCTTTTCGATTCTTTAACTCATTATAAATTAGTTTTATTAAAGTAGATTTACCAACACCATTTTTCCCAATAATGCATAAATGAACATTTCCAACTATATCTAATTTTATATTTTGTGATAAAACTTTGTCAGAAACTTTTAATTGTTCAATATTTAAACTAATTATATTTTTAGTTTTAGGAATATCAACATTTTCAAAAAAGAAATTTATACTTTCTTCAACATCAGGAATTTCAGTTAATTCAGCATTATCTAATTTTTTTTCTTGGGATTTTAAAGTATGCATTTTCTTTTTCAAAACTTTAGCACCATGAGGATCTGCTCTTGAAATTGTGTTTTGTTGATATTCAACCTTTTGCATGACTCTTTGCAATTTCTCACGTTGAATATTAGATTCTCTTTTTTCAGATTTTGCAACTTGAGTAAGTTTATCAATTTTTCTTAATCTTTGTGATACATAAGTATCATAATCAATTTTTAATAATGTATGTCTACAATCCGTTTTATTTTTTATTTGCTCTAAATGTAAAATCATATTAGCTGTATTTACAAGTAGTGTTTCATCATGTGAAACATATATTATTGGTTTATTTGTATTATTAATGAAATTTTCTAGCCATTCTAGCGTTTCAATATCTAAATCATTAGTAGGTTCATCTAAAAATAAAATATCATATTCATTCAACAATAATTTTAAAATACTAATTTTAACTTTTTCTCCACCTGATAATGTACCTATTTTCTGTGCTAATATACCATCGTTTAAATCAATCAATTCTAAATATTTATATAGATTATTTATCTTATCATAATAATCCATTTCATTAACAAACAAGAAATCGTAAACTTTTTTATCCAATTTATCATCACTAATAGTTTGTTCTAAATAACCAATACTATTACCTTTAAGATTAATAGCTCCACTTATTTCAGCATATTTGCAAATGCCTAAAATTGATTTTAATAAAGTGGATTTACCATTTCCTTCTTCTCCTATAATAGCAAGTTTATCACCTTTATTTAATACTAAATTTAAATTCTTAACTAAATATCTATCATTAATAGATATACTTAAATCTTTTATTTCTAACATATTATTATGCCTCCTTTTTTGGCATAATCAAAGTTTATGCCTAACTTATTTAATTAATATTCTCATGTTATCACCTCTCTACAAATTACTATTTGTGTATCACTTTTATAATCTAATTATACTACTTTTTAAGGCATTTTAATAGTGTTTAAGAGCAAAAAAAGAGAACTACTTATAAAGTAATTCATCACTTATAAAACATCCTCTTAAAAACTATAATTCAAAGTCATCTCGACCTTTATCTTTATGTTTATCATTTTCTTTATTCCAAACATAATCATCTTTAATTGATTCAATAGTTTCATCACTAAATATTCCGTGTTCGTACATATCTTTAGATACTTTCCAATAATCCTCTCGTTCCTTTTCTTTACCAAACATCTTATTTTTAATGAATTTTACTAATCTTCTAAATAGATTTTTGAAATAATCGACCATTTCTTGTAGGTGTTTATTATCATTTTTTAACTCTTTAATCTCTTTGTTTTTATTATCAATATTTTTAGATAAAGTATCAACTTTAAGAGTTAATGCTTTATTATTTTCAGTCAGTATTTTAATCTTTTCTCTATTTTCTTGTAATTCAGTATCAACATTATTTAAGGTTACTGATAACATTTCAGTCTTTTTAAAATCTTTGTTAGTATCCTGAACTTTATCAACATAGTCTATAATCTTATTTCTATCACTCTCTGAAATAGTGTAGGTATTTTTAACTATTGGTGCTTTTTTTAGATTATTGATAGTATCTTTAATATCATTTGTAGTTTTATCAAGTTCACTAGATTTTTTACTCGCAATTTCTAATGCTTCTTTGTTCTTATTAAGTTCTTCTTTCATTGCTTGGTAGTTAGTCATATCTTTAACATTTATGTCTTTATTTCTGCCTTTTTCTTTCTTCTTTAAGATATTATTAAGACCATATTCTTTATTAAAACTTGCAATACACAATGTTCTCATTTTATCTTGAATAGTACGTAAACTATCTCTAGTGAAAACATCGCCTTTACCAACTTGTTTAGACATACCATTTTTGCTTTTATATTTTATTGGTACACCTACAACATGAAGATGTGGACTTGTTTCATCATAATGAATAATTGCACTTGCTATTTTAAAATCAGGAACTAACTCTTGTAAATCATTAAGTTGTTCTTTAAAGACATTAGTCATTTTATGTTTAAATTTATCATCTTTAGTGTCCCAGTATTTTTTATCTCCAAGTTCTATAATAATCTCACAAGCAAGATCGTTTTTAGTATTATCACTTATCTTTTTAAAGTAATCAGTAATCTTTCTATCATTTCTACCTTTATTTTCTTGCTCTTTGTTATATTCAAGTCTTGCTTCTTCAAATTCTTCTAAATAGAGATTTTTAACATCTTCATAAAGAGAAGTAGTACCTTTGATTATTTCTATCAATTCGCTATTGTTATCATACTTACGATAGTTATGTTTATCTACTCTTGATAATTGCTTTGCATTTTGGATAGCATTATTAGATAGAGAGGTAGAACCAGAAGTATTGTTCTTTGCCATATTTTTTGATGATGGCTTTCTATTTTTATCACTACTTAAATGTAGTGAGTAAGACAATTCGCTCATAAACTATCAACCCCCTTATTTATCATTAAAATATTTTCTTGCATCTTCTAAAGTAGGGAAGAACTCTTGATTCATCATTGCATTAGAATTTGGTTCAATATAGGTACAAACGATATAGTGATTAAAACAATTATCAGCATAGATTAAATACAAGTTTTCTTTCTCATCAATTAGATGGCATTTACCATATTTTAAATTATAAAATTCTCGTTTATATTCAAAGTCCATATATAAAATCACACTCCTTATTTTAAACTTATTTTGGCTTTGTCAAAATGTTTAACCCCCTAGGTATTTTGACGTACCATCAAAATTACCTCGTGGGCTAGGGCTTCCCTAGAACCCTTTTGACTTATTCCATAATGTTTTAAAGCTAACGCAATAAAACAAAATTACATAAGTCTTGGTAACAAACTATCGCCACTTTCATTGAACTTCGTTCAACAAAACGTGCCACGTTTGTTATAACTTTTTTCATTAAAAAGTTAGCAAAAAATCTTTTATGATAGATAAGTCTAAAACAAGAAAAGTAAACTTTTTTGTTTTAAACTTGCTCCATTATTTATTTAATTATTTCTAGTCAAGGGTTTCACGAGTAAATAAATTTACCCTTGACTAGAAGTATCATTTTTCATTGTTTCCATATTTACTGGTTTAACACCTATTTCTATTGGTATTGGTTCTTTCATATAGATAACACTATCATTGGTTTCATCAGGTATATAGTTAAATGCAGAATTTATATCTTGCATTTGAAATTCATCTTTACCACGAATATAGATAATTCCATACTTATACTCTTTCATTTTTATATCAGGGTCTATCTTGCAATAATCTTCAAGTGGGAATACTCTTATTATTGCTCGGTCATCTCTTATAAAGTTAAAATAGAAAACTCTATCTTCTACAAAATACGTTGCTTCTTCATAACCGACATCATAGTATTGCCTTAATCTCATTATGTGTTTACCAACTTCTTCTTCAGGTAGATAATTACTGAATCGGAGTTCACCAACTAAATTACCAAATAAAGCAGGGGTTTTAACATCAATATAACCTTTATCAAATAACTCATTACAAGGTTTGCAAATACTTTCTCTAAATAGTATTTCATCAACGTATATTAGACTATTCCTTTGTTTTAATTTTATCTCATCTACATATCTCATAATTAAATCAGATTTTTCTTCTCTAGTATAGTCTTTCCAAGTTTTAGTTCTTTTCTTATATTCATCTTTTAACTTAACTCGGTTAATATAATCAATATCTCGTTTTAAAAGTATATCTTGTGGAGTAAAGTTAAGTTCTTCACAACTATTGGTATCAGTTAGTTCATCATTTAATTTTGTGATAGCATCTTCAACAATTTTCTTTTCTTCATTATAAACTTTTAAATCAAATGCACCCTCAATATATGCTTTTCTAATACGTTCTAGTTTATCATTTTGTTTTGAAAGTTCCTTTTCTAATTGTTCTCTAGGTTCATCAAATTTTTGTTTAATCATTGGTAGGAAGAATTGATTAACAACACTATCATATTCTACTAACTCCTGTACGAAATTATCAAAATATTCATTTATAACATTTTCTTTTAAATTAACTTTGCAGTCAGTACAATAGTAGTAATAGTAAACATTACCATTTTTCTTTTTTGTGGCTTTTCCACCCATTAAGCGACCACATTTAGGACAAGTTAGTTTCTGTAAATATAGATAAGTTAAAGTTCTTTGATAACTACGTGAGTTCTTTTTCTTTTGCACTTGGCATTCTTCCCATAATTCTTTAGATACAATAGGTTCTACAACATCAAAGTAATAAGTAGGATGCTTTGTTCTTTTACCATGAACGAAATCACCTTTATATATTTCGTTTTCAAGTATTGCAGTGATAGAAGAATCTCGCCAGTTGTTCTTACCTAATACCTTTTCTTCATTTAGTAAATTAGATATAGTTTGATAAGAATTACCCTCATAATATAGATTAAATATTCTTTTTACAATATCTTTAGTAGAGTAGTCAATTACTAACTTCTTATCTTCGTGTTTATAACCTAGTGGTGCTTGACTTGGAATATGTCCTTGCTTAATCGCACCTGCTAAACCTATCTTTGTTCTCTCACTTGTTCTTTCTATTTCATTTTGACTAACACTCATTAAAAGTCTTGAAATCATCTTACCATTAGCATTAGTAGTATTTATTTCATCATTAGCACAGTCTAGGTAAGCATCATTTTCTTCTAAAAATGTCATTAACTTTTCCCAGTCAAAGATACTTCTAGTTATTCTATCTAGTTTTAAAGCAACTATGGTGTTGATTTTCTTACTTTTAATATCTTCTTTAAGTCTTTCAAATTCAGGTCTTAAATTGCCTGTTTTAGCACTTATACCAGCATCTTCGTAATAATCTACTATCTCATAATCTTTAAACTTACAAAATTGTTCTAGTCGTTCTTTTTGCTCTGGTAAACTAAAACCCTCACGTGCTTGATCTTCCGTGCTTACTCTCAAATATAGTCCACATAATTTCTTTTCTTCGTTCATAATTATTCCACATCCTTTCTAAAAAAATAAGAGATAAAAGCCCATAGATACATCTACTACCTTTATCTCTTTAACTTATGTTTTTAAATTGTGTACTTCCAAATCATAACCCCATTAAAAAGATTTGGTATGTAAATTCCCCTTGTTTTCGCTTTATATGATAAGGTTTTAAAGAGAAAAAGTCAATATCATTTGCAAAACTCATTAGTGTTTAAGCCATATTCTTTATGTAATCTTCAAGTTCTACTAATTTAATCTTTTTACTTAAATTACCTACATAAATATCAGTAGAATAGTTAAATGCTAGAAAAGTAGTATTGTTTATAATGATTTTATGTGGTTCTAGGTAGTTCAAGTTAGTATTGTTTATTCGTTTGATACTACCATTGATAATCTTTGGTGTAGTATGGCAAAACTCACAAATAAACTCAATACGTTGTTTAAGATTACTTTCCATTTCTAACTCTTGTGTAGTAAACTTTATCATAAAAATCACATCCTTTCCTTATTAATTCTTTTGTAAACACAAAAAAATCAACCCGAACGGATTGATATGTATCTCAAGTTCAAACTATAAAAGTTCGAACAGAAACGTCACTGGAGTAGGCAACGGGAATCGAACCCGCATCCTAAGCTTGGGAAGCTTACATTCTACCACTAAACTATGCCTACAAAATTTTATAATCACTTTTTTATCACAATAACATTGTAACACAAATAATTAATGTTGTAACCATTTATTTACAAATACAAAAAAACTAATTCAAAAAGAACTAGTTTATGAAAACTCAAACATATCGAGTATTTATTTTTATGGAGGGCCTAGTCGGATTTGAACCAACGCTCAGGGAGTTGCAGTCCCATGCCTTACCACTTGGCTATAGACCCATATATTATCACCAAACTCATTAATATTATATAATTATTATGAATTTGTGTCAATTATTTTCAAAATAAATTTAGAAATATTGACAATTTTATTGAATTTTATATAATATTTATAAACATCTCTAAAAGAATTAAGGTGATAATGTGGAAATATTAAATAGAAAAGCTCGTTATGATTATTTTGTTGAAGAAGAAATCGAAGCAGGAATTGTTTTAACAGGAACAGAAATAAAATCCATTCGTATGGGTAAAGTAAATTTAAAAGACAGTTATGCAATTATACGAAATGAAGAAATCTTTTTACTAAATACACATATTTCTAGTTATGAAAAAGGAAATATTTTTAATCATGAAGAAGATAGAACAAGAAAACTATTACTTCATAAGTCCCAAATTAAAAAATTACAAAATAAAATCACATTAGAAGGGTATACATTAATTCCCTTAAAAATATATTTTGTTAATGGAAAAGCAAAAGTATTAGTAGGATTATGTAAAGGAAAAAAGAATTACGATAAAAGACAAACGATAAAAGAAAGAGATATCAAAAGAGAAATCGCCAAAGGATACAAATCATATTAAAAATAGAGAGAAAAATTAAAAATAAGTACTTTATTTTTATTAATATTTATAGTATAATGAATTTGGTTCTTGATTTATGCCAACCTGGCGGAATGGTAGACGCGATAGACTCAAAATCTATTATCAGAAATGGTGTGTGGGTTCAAGTCCCATGGTTGGTACCAAATATAAATTAAAAACCTTATCAAAAAGGTTTTTTTATTTTACAAAAAAATGTATAAATGGAGGAATAATATGAAATTATCAAGAAATGACTCGAGAGTCTTAGCAATGGCAATTCTATATCAAGTAGATTTATTTGAAAAAAAAGATATTGATTATGAATTAGAAGAAGTTATTCAAAAAAATATTGTAGGTATTGAAGGTGATGTATCTTTTATTCGTGAATTAGTAACAGGAGTAATTGAACATAATGAAGAATTGATAAGTATTGCTAATAAATACTTAAATAACTGGAATATATCTAGATTAGGAATTACAGATGGTGCAATTTTAAAGATTGCAATTTATGAATTACTTTATACAACAACCCCACATAAAGTTTGCATCGATGAAGCAATAGAACTTGCAAAATGCTTTTCAGATGAACCAGTAATTGGAATGATTAACGGAGTACTTGATAAAGTTTATCATGAGAAAGTTCAAGAAAAATAATGAAAGAACAATACTTAACTATAACTCAACTAAGTAGATATCTAAAATATAAGTTTGATCAAGATACTAATTTAAGTACAGTATACTTAAAAGGAGAAATTTCTAACTTTAAAGCTCATACCAGAGGACATTATTATTTTACCCTAAAAGATGAAGGAAGTCGTATTAATGCAATTATGTTTGCAAGTAATACTTCTAAGTGCAAATTTATGCCGACCGATGGAATGAAAGTAATGGTAACAGGAAGAGTTACTGTTTATGAAGCAACAGGTGGCTATCAAATATATGTCAATGAAATGATAGAAGATGGCATAGGAAACCTTTATATTGCTTATGAACAACTAAAACAAAAATTAGAATTAGAAGGTTTATTTGCTAAGGAGAAAAAGAAAAAAATTCCTCGCATGCCAAAAAGAATAGGAATTGTAACTGCCCCAACAGGAGCAGCAATAAGAGATATTTTGACGACAATAAAAAGAAGATATCCTATTGCAGAAACTATTCTTTTTCCAGCGCTAGTCCAAGGAGTAGATGCAGGAAAAGATATTGCAAAGAAAATAGAAATTGCTAATACCTACGATTTAGATACATTAATTGTTGGTCGTGGTGGTGGTTCTATTGAGGATTTATGGCCCTTTAATGAAGAAATTGTAGCCAGAGCAATTTATAACTCCAAAATTCCTATTATTAGTGCCGTTGGCCATGAAGTAGATTTTACTATTGCTGATTTTGTTGCCGATTTAAGAGCACCAACACCAACAGCAGCAGCAGAACTTGCGGCAGTAGATATGAATACAGTACTGGAGTATTTAACAACAGCCAAATCAAGAAGTTATAATGCAATATTAAAGAAAATCCAAACCGAAAAAGCAAAATTAGATAATTTAAAAGAAAGTTATGGCTTAAAAAGACCAAATACTATTTATGAAATAAAAGAACAAAAATTAGATGCTTTAGTAGAAAGAATAAATAGTTTAATCAAAAATAAAATAGAAAATACAAAGATAAGATTGTATAAGAGTACTTCTAGTTATATTTTAAATAATCCTAATATATTATATTTACAAAAACAAGAAACATTTAAAAATATTTATATGAGATTAAATAAAGAAATAAATATTATTTTAACCAATAAAAAAACAGAACTATTTAAATTAGAAAATAGTTATGTTCTAAACAATCCTGAAATATTATATAAATTTCATCAACAAAATCTAAATTCCCTAATTGAAAAATTAACTGTATTAAATCCCATGAATACATTAAAAAGAGGATATGCAATAGTAAAAGAAAATAATCATGTTATCAGCACTACAAAAGAAATTAAACAAAATCAAAAAATTAACATCAGTTTAAAAGATGGAGAATTAACTGCGAAAGTATTGGAAGTGAGGAAAGAAAATGACAAAAACTGAAACAACAGAATTATCATTTGAAGAAAAAATCAAAAAATTAGAAACAATAGTTTCTGAATTAGAAAGTGGAGATGTTGCATTAGAAGAAGCTATCAATAAGTATTCTGAAGCAATGAAATTATCCAAAGAATGTACAGAAAAATTAACTGAAGTAACAGAAAAAGTAAATAAAATTTTAACTGAAAATGGTACTTTAGAAAATTTTGAAGTAAAAGAATAAGAACCAAATTACAATAAATTATCGAAAAAGAATTGACAGAAAAATAAATAAGAACTAAAATATTATTAAATTGAAAAAGAAAAATGCGAAGATATGGAGTGGCGTCCATGGAGCAATATGAGAAGAGAGATTCTATAACAGAATAAATAAGGTGGAACCGCGGGGGAACTCGTCCTTATATAGAATCTCTCTTTTTGTATTTTTAAGGAGGAAATATGGAAAAGTTAACAATGGAAAAAATGGTAAACTATTGTAAACAATATGGATTTGTTTATCAAGGAAGTGAAATTTATGGAGGTCTTGCGAATACTTGGGATTATGGCCCATTAGGCAGTCGATTAAAAAATAACGTAAAAGACTTATGGAGAAAAAGATTCATTCAAGAAAATAAAAATAGTTATGAAATAGATGCTGATATTTTAATGCACCCAAAAGTATGGGAAGCAAGTGGACATACAACAAGTTTTTCTGATCCATTAGTAGATTGCAAAAACTGTAAATCAAGATATCGTGCAGATAATTTAATTTCTGATTATACAAAAGATATTAATCCTGATACCCTAACGGATGAAGAAATGATTTCTTATATCAAAGAAAATCAAATAAAATGTCCAAAATGTGGAAAAAGTGACTTTACAGATATAAGAGAATTTAATTTAATGTTTGAAACATATAGAGGAGTAATTAAAGGAGATAAAAGTGGTCTTGTTTATTTAAGACCAGAAACAGCACAAGGAGAGTTCGTTAATTTCTTAAATGTTCAAAGAACAATGAGAGCAAAAGTGCCTTTTGGAATAGGACAAATAGGAAAATCTTTCCGTAATGAAATTACACCAGGAAATTTCACTTTTAGAACAATCGAATTTGAGCAAATGGAACACCAATTCTTCTGCAAAGAAGGAACAGATAGTGGTTTCTATAAGTTCTATAAAGAGTACGCTATGAACTTTTGTCGTGATCTTGGGATTGATACGGATAAATTAAGATATCATGATCACGATAAATTAGCGCATTATGCTAAAGAAGCTTGTGATATTGAGTATTTATTCCCGATGGGTTGGGGAGAACTATGGGGAACACATAACAGAACAAATTATGATTTATCTAGGCACCAAGAATTTTCTAAAGTTTCTCAAGAATATTTAGATCCAGAAGATAATACCAAATATATTCCTTATGTTATAGAATCATCAGTAGGATGTGACAGACTAACATTAGCTCTAATGTGTGATAGTTATAGAGAAGAAGAATTAGGAGATGGAACAACAAGAGAAGTTATGGGATTTATTCCAGCGTTGGCTCCATATAAAGTAGCAATCTTACCCTTAGTAAAAAAATATCACAGCGAATATGCAAGTGAATTAAAAGAAAAATTAAGTAAACATTTTATGTGTAGTTATGATGAAACAGGAAGTATTGGAAAAAGATATAGAAGACAAGATGCTATTGGAACACCATATTGTATTACGGTAGATGATGAAACATTAAACAATAATACTGTTACATTAAGAGATAGAGATACAATGGAACAAATTACACTTCCTATTGAAGAAGTAGAAAATTATATCAATCAAAGGATTCAATTTTAATGATTCATTTAAGAACATTAAATTTAGAAAAAGTTTCTGAAATAGAACATTATGATTTAATTAAAAACTTAGAAAGAGATTCAAAAGTCCAACAATACATTTCTAAAAACTTATCTAGATGGCTTTCTAAGCATCAAGCAGAAAGTGAAGATAAAATAGAAATTGGAAAATCATATGTTATTGAAAAAGATAATCACTATATTGGAATAGTAGGTAGTTTATCCTTTTCCAATGAAGGAATATTAGAAGTATGGTATGCAATTAAGAAAAATTTTCGAGAAAAAGGATACGGAGAAAAAATTTTAGCAGAAATCACTCCTTATCTAATTGAGCATGTTCAAGGATTAAACGATATTGAACTAAAAATAGATAAAAATAACAAAGTAAGCAAAAAAATAGCCGAAAGAAATGGCTATTTACTAGAAGAAAGTGATAAGGATTTAGGAATAGACATTTATCACTATTTTGGAAGAAAAAGATAAACTGTTCTTTTTCTTCTTTTTGTTACTTATAAGTAAAATAAAAGATTTATTTCGCAAAATACAAGTATTTCATTTGACAGATAAAAAATATTATGATACAATTTTAATGTTTTAAGAACCTCGAGTTGTTAACTCAACCGCACTAAAAGGGTATTGAAGTGTTTTTGCACACCCCAAAGGCGAGTCTTAATCCAAATATATTTTAAGGAGGGAAACGAATGAAGGCAATTATTGAAACTGGAGGAAAGCAATATTCCGTTGAAGAAGGATCAACTATCTATGTGGAAAAGATGGATGTTGAAGAAGGAAAAAAAGTTGTTTTTGACAAAGTACTTATGGCAAATGGTGTTATAGGAAATCCTTTTGTTGCAGGATCTAGTGTTGAAGGAAAGGTTGTTAAAAATGGTAAAGGAAAAAAACTTAGAATCTTTACTTATAAGCCAAATAAAACTAGTACTAGAAAAACTCAAGGTCATCGTCAACCATATACAAAAGTAGAAATTACAAAAATAAAATAAGACTATGATTAGGATTAAAGTAAAAGAACAAAACAATAACATAAAAGAAATCAATTTTACTGGTCATGCAGCATATGACAATTTAGGAAAAGATATCGTATGTGCATCAGTAAGTTCCATTTTCTATTGTAGTATTAACGCATGCTATCTATTTGAAGAAAATTCTCTAGAAGTATTTTCTAGTGAAAACGAACAAAAAATAGTCGTGCAATCAGAAAATGAAAATATTCAAAAAATACTGATTAATATGTTAAATTGTTTAAAAAGTTTAGAAAAAAGTTATCCTAAAAACATCAGAATAGATAAGGAGGAAAAAGAATGATCAAATTTTTAGAATTAAATATCCAGTTATTTGCTCATAAAAAAGGTCAATCATCTACAAGTAATGGTAGAGATTCAGCTGGTAGAAGATTAGGAGCAAAAGCTGCAGATGGTGAATATATTACAGCAGGTTCTATTATCTATCGTCAAAGAGGTACTAAAATTCATCCAGGTAAAAATGTAGGAAGAGGTACTGATGATACTTTATTTGCTAAAATTAGTGGATATGTAAAGTATGAGGTAGTAGAAGGCGACAAGAAACAAGCTAGTGTTTATGAAACTAGAGCATAAAGATATTTATGATAGACAAATTATGTTTATCATGGGTATCTTTTTTTTATCTTTTAGTATATAATAATAGCGTATTAAGGGGGAATATATATGTTAATAGGATATCTAATTACAGCAATTATCTTATTTTTGATGATTAACTATTTAGAACAAAATTTAAAAATCAAATTTTTACATGAAGTAATATTAGTAAGTATTTACTTCTTAACTATAGCAGGAATTTTTTATGAGATGAATATTTCTACTTATTATTTATATGCTATTATGCTTATTGTTTCTATGGTAGAAATCTTTCTTCTATACTATAAAGAACTTTCTACTAGTAGAAATCCTTATTCCTTTTATAAATATATCTTTTTAGTTGCAGTAGTCTATTTAATTAACCGATTATTCATTGATAAAGTAAAAGGGACTTTCTTAACTTTAGAAGAATTAAAATCCTTTATCTGGATTTTAGTATTCTTATATCTTTATTGGTATTTACGCAAATTTTTACGAGAAAAATCAAATAAAATAATGCTTTCTAAAATTAAAGATGATTATTTAATGATTCAATATGTTCATCTTAAAAATGAATACTACCAAATCATTAAATCCAAAAATAAAAATTTAACACCTTTAATCTATTCAATAATCTTATACGAAAATATCAAAAGACCCTTCATTTTAAGAAAAATAGATATTATTTTATATCGCTTAGATGGTATTCCTAGAAAATTTGGAATTATGCAAATAAAAAATAAAACTGTACTAAGTGATGTTGATAGTATTAAAAGAGGAATAAAAAGAATAGAAATCATAAATAAACAACTTTCTCCGAATTTAAAGAATATTCAAAAAAATATAAAAATATTAGAAAAATACCATTATCAAAAAGAAGAAGTTAAAGATATTATAAATATTTATCAAAAAATTAATTTATTTGAATCAAAATAAAATACTTACTTAGAATTATCTTTCAAAAAATGATAAAACTAAATAAGTATTTTTTGT
>UMBX01014275.1_pt1 | contig 32476 bp, 29 predicted proteins | sample 1964081 | NCBI WGS metagenome assembly UMBX01 (sample SAMEA4835952, study PRJEB28245) | human gut metagenome | biome: gut microbiome; material: fecal sample | place: Denmark | collected 2008
CCAACTACCAAAGCAATTAATGTTAAAACCCCAACTATACTAAAAATTAACGCTTGTTTTTTATTTTTTTCCATATTTGAACTACTCCTTATATAGTATTATCATACTTTACAATCAAAATTATACAAAAAATACTTTTGTTAGTCAATATCTCACATATAGATATTTATTAAAATATTACAATATATGTAGGTGAAAAACAATGCATAATAAAGAAATTAATTTTGATACTGATATTTACAATACTATTAGAAAGAACATCAGAAAATATCGACTAGAAAAAGGACTAACATCCGCCGAACTTGCAGAAATGGTAGACTTATCCCATGACTTTATAAGACAAATACAAAGTGAAAAAGTAGCATATAACTTTTCCGTAGAAACATTATACAGAATATCTAAAGCTTTAGATGTACCAATAGATGTTCTAGTTACTAAAGAAGAAAAAGAAAAAATAGTTTCGTAAAAATATGAAACTATTTTTTAATACCTAATTTCTTCCCTTGAATATGATAACAAAAAGAAAGTTGTAATCTATAAGGAACCAACCTTAATAAAAATATACCTAATTTTATTCTAAGAGTTGGAATAATAAGCATTTTCTTTTGAAATAATTTATCAATAGCATATTCAGCCACAAACTTAGGGCTTACTTCTTTAATACTAAATTCTCCATTAGCAACTTTATTAAAATTAGTATTAACTGGACCTGGACACAAAGCAGATACTACAACATGACTTCCACTTTTTCTAAGTTCTTCATTAATAGCCATCGTAAGTTTTAAAACATAATTTTTAGTAGCATAATAAGTACTAAGTCTAGGACCCGCCATAAAACCTGCACTTGAAGCAACATTTAAAATATAACCAGAATCTTTTTCTACAGAATCTTTTTCTACAAAATCTTTTAAAAATAACTTAGTTAAAATATGATATGCCTTTATATTTAAATCAATCATTTCTAATTCTCTATCTAAATCTGTTTCTGTAAATATCCCAAATAGACCAAAACCAGCATTATTTATAAGTATATCAATATTTTTATCTTTACACATATCGTATAACTCAAAAACATTCTTTTCTTTAAGTAAATCCATTTCTATAATATCTACATTTACTTTGACATTATCTTTTATTTTAATCATTTCTTCTTTACTTCTAGCAACAAGTATTAAATCAACACCTTTATTTGCTAAAACATAAGCCATATTCTTTCCAATTCCACTTGAAGCCCCAGTTATAAGTGCCTTCATTTATATGCCTCCCGAACTATTTCTTATCTTCCATAACACTTAAGATACTTGGAAGTATTTGTTTCTTTCTAGAAACTACTTTAGGAATATAAACTCCTTCATAAGTATCTTTAAGACCAAAACCATCCTCAACAATATCTTTAGCTTTAGTATTATAAATTACATAAGAACCATTCTTAATAATATCTGTTATAAATATAACTACAACATTATAATTAGTATCAACCATTTCATCTAAAACATGTACATATTCATCCATATTTTCTTTAATTTTATCAAAATCTAAAGTCATAACTTGACCAATACCTAAAGTTTTAGTACCCACTACATAGTTCTTAAAGTCACTCTTTATTAAATCTCTAACACTCATACCTTCAATTGATGAAGCTGCCTTAATCATTTCAAGACCATATTTATCAATATCAACTTTTGCAATAGTAGCAAGCTTTACTGCTGCAAATCTATCATCTTCAGTAGTTGTTGGACTAGTAAGAAGTAACGTATCAGAAAGTATGGCAGAAAGCATTAAACCTGCAATATCTTTTGGAATACTTATTTTCTTTTCTAAAAACATATCATATATCATAGTTGATGTACATCCAACCGGTTTACTTCTAAAATTAATTGGCACATTTGTACCTATTGCACCCAAATTATGATGATCAATGATTTCTAAAATATCAGCTTCTTCAATACCATCAACTGATTGAGCCAAATTATTATGGTCAACAAGTATAACTTTTTGTTTGTCATAATCATTAGGACCTGTAAGTCTAATCAAACCTAAACATTCACCTTTATTATTAATAACTGGATAATTAGTATGATTAACTTTATGAGTCATAGTTTTAAAATCAGCAAAATAATCATCATTATGTACCGTAACTGGATTCTTATTAATATTTATATTTTTAATATAATTACTTAATGTAATTCTAGTAGCTATTTGAAAACTATCAAGTTCTGAAGCAATCATATTAACTCCATTCTTTTCAGCTTTTTTAATAACCTTTTTATCCAAATTAACATTTAAAGGAATAATAACAAGTTTAACTTTAGACTTAATAGCATAATCTAAAACTTTATATCTATCACCTACAATTAAAATATCATTACTATCCAAATTAATAGCTTGTTCCAAAGCTTTAAAACTAAGCCCTGCAATATGAGTTTTACCAACCATTTTATCATCACATTTAACGATAACTTTAGCATCAATAGTATCAATAATATTATCTAAAGTTGTATCAACATATTCTCTATTTCCATTAATTAAATATTTAGCAAGTTCTTTTAAAGTTACATAGCCTGTAAGCTTCTTATTATCATCAATTAAAGGAACTGCCGTAATATTTCTTTTTTGCATTAACTTAAATGCTGCATCAATAGATTCATTCTCATTAATATATGCTTTTTTATCATACTTAACATTTTTAATTCTAACTCTAACATCATTTAAATAACTAGGTACAGCAACTTTAAAGTAATCTAAAACAAACTTAGTTTCATTATTAATATTACCAAGTACTTTAGGTACAGTTTTATCTCCTAATTCATTTTTCAAATATGAAAGAGCAATACTTGAACAAACAGTATCAGTATCAGGACTTTTATGTCCAAAAATATATGTCATTTTCCATTACCTCGCTTTTTATAAGAAGATTTTACCACAAATTATTATATTTTTAAATAGTAAATTTGTATAAGCTACATATCACATCAAAAATTTGACAACAATATTATTATATGGTATTATGTATTTAGCAAAGAAAATTTGCATACAATAAAAAAGGAAACATTCAATTTTTGCATGTTGAGTGTTAACCTGTTAGGGTTTACCCAATCAAGCTTGATTGGGTATTTTTATTTTTAGTATCAACAGTATTATTACTGTCAATATAATTATAACAATTAATCTATCTAATAATTTTATAAAAAATGTCTTAAATTTCATAATTATTCCTCCTCTCATAAAAGGGTTTATAAAAGAAGGTTAACACCCAACAATTGAAATATTTCCATAAATAAAGTATATCATAGTTGCTTTAATATTCCAACATATAATTGCATGTATTTAAATATTTTTATAAAACTTATTGTCCAAACTTGTTTAAATAACTTAAGTAAAAAATTGCATGAAGATTTAAAGTTATTTTGCTAATTATATTACATCAAAAATTTGACAATAACAATATTATATGATATTATATATTTAGCAAAGAAAATTTGCATACAATAGGAAACGTTTAATTTTTGCATGAGGAGTGTTAACCTAAATTTTGATTTACCCAATCAAGCTTGATTGGGTATTTTTATTTTATTATTACTTATAAATTTAATTATACAATTACTAATTGATAGCATTTTAATTGACAAACAAATATTTGCTTAGTATAATATCATTGTGAGTTGAAAATATTATAAATATAAAATAGATTGGAGATGTAAACATGTTTGAACTTATAAGTAAATATAAACCTAGTGGTGACCAACCAGAAGCTATTAAAGAATTAGTAGAAGGTATAAATGAAGGTAAAAAAGAACAAGTATTACTAGGAGCAACAGGTACAGGTAAAACTTTTACAATAGCAAATGTAATAGCTGAAACTAACAAACCAACCTTGGTTTTAGCACATAATAAAACGTTAGCTGGTCAACTTTATGCAGAATTAAAAGAGTTTTTTCCTAATAATCATGTAGAGTATTTTGTATCATATTATGATTATTACCAACCAGAAGCTTATGTTCCAAGTAGTGATACTTATATAGAAAAAGACTCATCAATAAATGATGAAATTGATGAACTTAGACATGCTGCAACAAGTGCCCTTATTAATTATAAAGATGTTATAGTAGTTGCCTCAGTATCATGTATTTATGGTATTGGTGAAAAAGAAGAATATGAAAAAAATATGTTAATATTAACTATTGGTGACAAAATATCTAGAGGTAAAATACTAAATAGACTTGTTGATATGACTTATGAAAGAAATGATTTAGATTTTCATCGTGGAACATTTAGAGCCAGAGGAAACAACATAGATATTATTCCTGTTAATGAAAAAGTAAGTGGTATTAGAATCATTTTAGAAGATGACATAGTCGAAGAGATTTGTACATTTGACCCCCTTACTGGAGCTATATCACAAAGCAAAAAATCAGTTACTATATCACCAGCATCCCACTTTGTTACAAGTAAAGAAAAATTAGACGAAGCATGTAATAGAATTGAAGTCGAATTAAAAGAAAGACTTGAAGTATTAAAAAGTGAAAACAAATTAATCGAAGAACAAAGACTACGTGAAAGAACGAATTATGATTTAGAAATGCTAAGAGAAACTGGCTTTTGTAATGGCGTTGAAAACTATTCAAGACATTTAGCTTTAAGAGGCCCGGGAGAAACCCCATCATGTTTAATAGATTTCTTTCCAAAAGATTTTTTACTTGTAGTAGATGAGTCTCACGTTACTTTGCCACAAGTAAGAGCCATGTATAATGGTGATAGAATGCGAAAACAAACTTTAGTGGATTATGGTTTTAGACTTCCAAGTGCTTTAGACAATAGACCGCTTAAATTTGAAGAATTTGAAGAAAAAATTAATCAAGCAATTTATGTTTCAGCAACCCCAGGAGATTATGAACTTGAAAAGACAAACAACAAATTTGTAGAACAAATTATTAGACCAACTGGATTACTTGACCCAATTATTGAAGTTCGTAAATCCGAAGGACAAATTGATGATATCATAAATGAAATAAATGATAGAATTAAGAAAAATGAAAGAGTATTAATTACTACTCTAACAATTAGAATGAGTGAAGAACTAACAAATTATTTAAAAGAAATGAATATCAAAGTTGCATATTTACATAGTGAAGTTAAAACACTTGAAAGACTTAAAATCATTCACGATTTACGAAGTGGTGTTTATGATTGTATTGTAGGTATTAACCTTTTACGTGAAGGTTTAGATATACCAGAAGTAAGTTTAATATGTATATTAGATGCAGACAAGCAAGGCTTCCTTCGAAGTACACGTAGTTTAATTCAAACCATTGGAAGAGCAGCACGTAATGAAAATGGTAAAGTAATTATGTATGCAGATACATATAGTGATTCTATGAACGAAGCAATTACAGAAACTCAAAGAAGACGTGCTATCCAAGAAGAATATAACAAAGTTCATGGTATAACCCCAAAAACAATTATTAAAGATATTAAAGAAGTTGTAACAAATGAAGTAACTGGTAAAAAGCCAAAACTATCTAAAAAAGAAAGAGTCTTACAAATCGAACAAATTGAAAAAGAAATGCGTGAAGCAGCAGCAGCCATGGATTTTGAAAGAGCAATGGAACTAAGAGATATTTATTTTGAACTTAAAGGCATATAAAAATGTAATGGATAAATTCCATTACATTTTTTAAAACAAACCAATAATTTTAGGTAAAAATACTATAACTCCAACAATCGCAGATGCAAGAGCAAATACTAAAACAGCACCTGCAGCAATATCTTTCGCATATTTAGCATGCACTCTTATCTCCGGGGATAACAAATTAACCACTTCTTCAATTGATGTATTAAAAAGTTCTGCCCCAATTACTAAAGCAAAAAGTATAATACATGTTACCCATTCCCATACAGCTAATTTAAGAATAAAACCTAAAATAACAACTAAAACCATAGCTAAAGTATGTACTTTCAAATTTCTTTCAGCCTTAAAAGCTTTTTTTATTCCATCTATAGCATAACCAAAACTACTTATTAAACTATCGCTTTTCATTTTTTATCACCTTTTTTATTATATATGTAAATATAAACAATTAAATATGCAAGAGCAAGGAAAAATCCACCAACAACATCAGTAAAATAATGAACACCAACATAAATTCTACTAAAACCAATTGTTAAAATAAGTAAACTTAATAAAGTAATTAAAGTCCATTTCAAATATTTATTATTAACATTTTTATAAACAAGATAAATTACTAAACCATAAAAAGCTACACTAATCATAGAATGTCCTGAAGGAAAACTATAACCACTTTCTTCAACCAATCTAAGTACATTAGGTCTAGGTCTTCTAACTATATGTTTTATTGTTTGATTAATAACTGTGCATCCTACTAAATCAAAAGTAATAAACCACCTATTTTTCTTACAAAACATAAAGCACAAAACACCAAGCAAAACAATAAATGCTACACCACCTAAATGAGTAACACATTTAAGTATTGATGAAAGAGTATCATTCATAATATTTTTAGATATAAAATTATAAACATTATTATCAATATCTAAAACTCCATACTTACATACATTAAATAAAATTACACTAAAGAGTAATAAACATAAATAAACAATTATTATTCTAAACTTCTTCATAAACCTAACCTTCAATATGTTTCTTTTCTAATATTTTCTTTACCTTTTCAAGTCCCATTATAACTAGACCACCAATTATAAAGAATAAAACGTTAAATGTTTCAAAACTCATTGCATCCTTAGGAACTTCTAAAGTCGTTGGTCCCATAATAATAGCATATAATGAACCAATCATTAAGCCAATAATCAAATACACTGTAGCACTACGATGCTTATCCAAAGCATGTTTAATTAATTTAATAACTAAAGCAATACCAAGTAAAATACCAATACCAAAACAGAAAAGTGCAGGAAAATAAGTAAAATTAAAATGCAAAAATTCTTTAATTCCATTAATAATTGGAATATATAATCCAAAAATAAGTAATAGTGTTGAACCAGATATACCAGGTAAAACCATTGCACTAATAGCAATCATACCAGCAACTATTATATATAAAACAAGTCCAAAATTTAAATTTGCAATATTAACACCAGAACTACCAGTCATTGGATTAAAATAAGTAATTAAAGAAACTACTAATATTCCAATTATAGAAAATATAATATTCTTATAATTTCCTTTTAAATTATCTTTTTCTTCTTTTATAATTAATGGTATTGAAAATATGATAAAACCTAAGAATAACGAACTAACAGCATATATCTTACTTTCAAATAAACTTGTAAGTACCAAAGTTGCAAGACCAACCCCTACAACCCAACCAGTACCAAGTTTAAATAAAAACCAAAGTGCACTTTTCTTTTTAGCAAAATCTCCATAAAAAACATCATTCAAAGCGTTTATAAATTTATCATAAAAACCTAAAATAAATGCAATGGTTCCTCCACTTACGCCTGGAACACTATCAGCAAGTGCCATACAAAATCCCCAAAATGCATTAATTAAATACTTCATAATTTATCTATCACCTATTAAATTATATCAAAAATATTGAAAAAAGCAATAATTTATGGTATTATACAAATATATGAAGAACTCCTTCATATAAAAAAGGAAACATTTGACTTTAGTATGCTGAGTGTTACCCTTTATAAGAGTTTATGTTTACTTGTACAATTATTGTAACAAGTGAACATTTTTTTAATGAAGAAATAATCTTCTTTAAAAATGCTTTCATTTTTTCTATTACTCACAGAACTCCTTTCTACCCTTTACCATAAACCCCACAGAGAGGAGATATGAAAAAAGTAGATAGGCAACATCAGTAATCAAATATTTCCTGAATAAAATATATCAAAAACATAACATTAAGTAAACATTTTGAAACATTTTTATAAATAAAATAAACATTATTATACCAATAAATTGCAAGCTATCCTTAGCCGCCAAAAAAATCATACAATTTAACTAATAAATGCGGAAAATTATTTTATAATTGAGATAATCTTCTACTCACAAACTACTATCTTATACCTTTATAAAAAAAAGCATTTGTCAAGTATGGTTAAAAAGGCATAAAACTCCAAAAAGTTTTATGCCTTTATTTTATTAACAATATTTTTAAATTCATTACCTCTATCTTCAAAATGAGGATATTGGTCTTGACTAGATGAACCGGGTGAAAGAAGTACAATATCACCACTATTTACATTAGTTTCTAAAAATTCCATTACTTTATCCAAAGTATACCCTTTATAACAAGGAATACCAAGTTCTTTAGCATATTCCCCTACCATATCAGTAGTTCCACCTATAGCATAAATATACACTACATTTTTCATATAATCATCAAGTTCATGATAATCTTGATTTCTATCTAGTCCCCCAAGAATTAAATGAACATTTTTATCAAAAGTCTTTAAAGCAGTAATTGTAGAAGTTGGATTAGTAGACTTACTATCATTATAATATTTAACACCATTTATAGTTCTTACAAATTCCAAACGATGTTCAACACCCCCAAAATTTTTCAAAAACTCTTTTATTTTCTCTATATCCATCTTAAAATAACTACATGCAATTAAAGCTGCCATAACATTTTCAATATTATGTTCTCCTGGTACAGCTATTTCTTTTGTATCTAAAATCTTTTTATCATCTAAATAAATATATTCATCTTTAAAATATGCTCTACAAGAAGTATCCTTCCTACTAAAATAATTTTTATTTGACTTTATATCACTACTTACTTTACATGCATCTTCATTATCTCTATTAATAATAGCTACTTCTTTATCAGTATGATTATTAAATATATTTTTCTTAGTCATCATATAATGTTCATAAGTTCCATGATAATCCAAATGAGTTGGACAAATATTAGTAAGAATACTTATATCAGTTTTAAAATCATGAAGATCACATAATTGATGGTCACTTATTTCTAAAAGCAAAATATCTCCACTTTTAATATCTTCAAGTAAATCAGTAAGTGGGGTTCCAATATTACCACCTAAAATTACATTATTTCCAGATACTTTTAACATATTATATATCATAGTTGTAGTGGTAGTTTTACCATTAGAACCAGTAACACCAATAATTTTAATATCTTTTGGCAAAAAATGATAAGCAACTTCCATTTCATTTTCAACACGTAAATTTAAATCTTCACATTTTTTTATCAAAGGACTTGTTGACATAATCGCAGGATTTTTAATTATTAAATCCCATGAATCATCTAATAAATCTAATTGATTATCAGTTATAACTATTTTTACACCAATATTTTCTAATTCTTTTTTAACATCTTCTTTAATTTCATTTAAATCAGTCAAAACAATTTTATTATTTTTACCAGCCAATAATTTAGCAACTGCAATACCACTTTTCGCAGCACCTAAAATTAATATTTTTTTATTTTCATACATAATATCTCACCTATTTAATTATATTATCTAAATTAATAAATTTCAATAATTTACATCATTTTATTTTTTATATGTTAAAACATAATTATGTCCTTGATTAAATTCAGTTGGTTTAACTGCCGGCACAAGATCAAGTTTAAAATTCAAATCTTTAAAATCTTTAATATCACCAAAATATGACCAAGAATACAAAGCTTGAATAAAACATGAATCAAACCTATCAAGTAAACATTTAAAATTTATTGGACTTAAATCCATCCAATGATAAATATTAGATAACAAAAGTAAATCATAATTTTTTCTTTCATTTCCAAGTGCTATATCAGTAAAATCACTAATAATACAATTAGGTAAACTAGTATGGTTAAGAATGTTTTGCAATTTATAATAATTAACTTCATTTAAATAAGGAAGCATTCTAATATAATCATCTTCACTAAAAGAATCCAAAAAACAAGATTTAATCTTAATACTAGAAAACTTCATTCTTGTTACTCTAACCATATCAAAAAATCTTCTCACATTATATGGCAAATGTTCCCTAATCTTAAAATACAATCTAATATTATTTAAATTATCAGTAATAAAAAATTTTTTAAACTCATCAAAATTCAAATACTTAATCGCTGTATATTTCAAAACAAAATGATACCAAGCATTAACATTTAAATCAAACACAGTAACATTTTTAGCTCCAACAAGCATAGCTGTAAAATACTGATCCCCACTACCAATAATACTCAAAACATCAGCATTATCAAAATCATAAATTTCTGGATAAGCTGCAACAAATTCATTAGTAAAACCATATACTTTATTCATAAATAAAAAACTCCCCTTAATGTGTAGATTATTCTACCATTAAAAGAAGTATTTGTAAACAAATTATTTTGTTTTCTTAAATATTTCAAATTTAGGAAATGCATTTTTAATACGTCTATATAAAACTGTATTATCTTGAAACCATTTTTCAATATATTTCTTTATTTTTTCTGTATTATCTTTTCTTTCACTTTTAATTTTACCTTTTATTTTAAATAAAATATATGTTGATACAATATTATCTATTAAATAAATAACAAATATCACACTAGCAACTACAATAAGGGCCGTATAAGAAAGTTTTCCTACAATTCCTATTATTACTGGATGTACAACATATATTATTAAAAGTGCAAGTAAACCAAAAGGTATCATAGTTTCTAAACATATTCTACCATTAATATTAAATCTTTTACTAGAATAATCCCACCATCTAACATTATATATTTTTTCCATAAAATAACTAGTAAAATACTCAAGTAATGAACAAATTAATATAGCTTTTAAGAATACTGCCAAAACATCTGTTGTATTTTTACCTACCACTAAAATAATAGCTAAAGAACCCCAACCATAAATTGGACAATAAGGACCAATTAAAAATCCCCTATTTATAAATTTATGCTTGTTCCATAAAGATACACAAACTTCCATAAGCCATCCAATAAAAGCATAAATAATAAAGTATAAAAAATATTTGCAAATTGTTTCCATCATCTAAAAATCATCCTTTCATAAAAATTATAACACATATTTTTTAAAGCTCAAATATTTTTTAGCCATATCATTTGACAATAAGACTAATATAACCTATAATTATTATGTGAGAAACATCTCTTTTTCATATTTTACCAAAGGTTAATACCTTTTGATGTTAAACTCACACTTTAAAAAACGCTTCACAGCGTTTTTTTATTTTAAACTTTTTAAATAATCTTTAACATTTTCTATTTCATAAACAGCAAACTTAGTATTTCCATTTACTTCTCTTTTAACAAGTAACTCATTTTCACTAAAATCTTCAAATATTAAAGTATATTTTTCTTCATTATTTTCACAATTAACTTTATAACTATATTCATTTTTATAATTTTTCACTACAGGTTCAACATTTTTACTATTATATATTTTATCAACTAAACCAGTCATATTCTTTTCAGTTATATCTCCGCTTAGATATGCACTTTTATTAATATAATCATATACCCACATATCACTAAGTTTATAATCACTACTACAATAATTATCACTTACATAACTTAATTTAACTTCTCTATAATAACTATTACTTATAATATCATAATTAGTAATAGTTATTTTATTATTTTTATCATAATAATATTTACCATAACAAAGCTCTAGGTCATCTAGGTAATCTTTCTTCATATTTTCTAAAGTACTATTAGATAAGAATGTATAAAACTTAGCTTCATTAGTTTTATCATCATCTATCACATACATAAATCTTTTAATTGGAATACCCTCATCTTCCATAACTTCTGACTTATAAACATCATATATAAAAGTTTTATTTATAAGAAGATAAAAACAACCTCCAATTATTAAAAATATAATAGCAATTTTAATTAATCTAAATATTAATTTCATAACCTACTCCTCTATTAAAGATAAATTAACTCTTCCTTTTTCTTTATCAATACCAATTACATATACAGTAATAATATCACCAACTTTTAATATTTCACTTGGATGTTTAACATAAGATTTGCTCATTTTAGAAATATGTACTAAACCATCATCATGAAGACCAATGTCAACAAAAGCACCAAATGCAGTAACATTTCTAACTGTGCCTTCTAAACTCATACCAAGTTCTAAATCATCGATTGTTAAAACATCACTTCTAAGCGTCATTTGTTTAACATCATCACGTGGGTCAATAACACCACTTACTAAATTATTTCTAAAACTTTCCCATTTTTCAATACTAATATTATATTTACTTGTAATAGCTTCATCTTTAATACTAGCAAGTTTACTTTCCATTTCTTTAGTTCCAACTAGCTTTACATCAATATTATTATCACTTAATATCTTATTAACAATTTCATAATCTTCTGGATGGATATTAGTTTTATCTAAAGGATTATTTCCAAATATGCGTAGGAACCCTGCAGATTGTTCAAATATTTTATCATCCATACCAGATACTTTTTTTAACTCTTCACGTGATTTAAAACCACCATTTTTCTTTTTATATTCTTGCATCTTACCAATTACTTTTCTATTTAAACCAGATACATAACCTAAAATACTATCACTAGCATTATTTAAATTAACACCAACTTCATTAACGACTTTGCTAACTACAAAACCTAATTCTTCATCAAGTTCTTTTTGTTTTAAATCATGTTGATATAAACCTACACCAATACTCTTTGGGTCAATCTTAACAAGTTCTGATAAAGCATCTTGAAGTCTACGACCAATTGAAACAGCACTTCTTTGTTCAACAGAATAATCAGGAAATTCTTTTTTAGCAAGTGGGCTTGCAGAATATACACTAGCGCCTGCTTCACTAACAATCACATATTTAACATCTAAGTTATATTTTTTAATTAGATTAACAACAAACATTTCACTTTCACGAGAAGCCGTACCATTACCAATAGCAATTATCTTAACATTATGTTTTTGAATTAAAGCAAGCATAATTTTTTCAGCCATATCCACTTCTTTTTTAGGTTCATGTGGATAAATTACACCAATTTCTAAAACATCGCCATTTTCACTTAAAACAGCAAGCTTACATCCAGTTCTAAATGCTGGGTCAAATCCCAGTACTCTACTTCCCTTAATCGGTGGTGTAAGAAGTAAATTTTCTAAGTTATTCCCAAATTCACTAATACCAAAAAGACTAGCTTTATCATAAAGTTCTGCTTTAATATCTCTTTCCAAAGATGGTTCCAAAAGTCTTTTCCAAGCATCTTCAATAAATACTTGCATGTCTTGTGCAAGTGGTGACTTTTTATTACCAATTACTTGTTCTTCTAAGTATTTAATAACACCAGCTTTATCCAAACTAAGAGAATATGTAACAACTTTTTCTTTATCAGCACGTGCAAGCGCAAGTACTTGATGTGGTTTAATACAAGTTATTTTACATTCAAAATCATAATATATTTCATAGGTTTTATTTTCATCAACTGCACCTTTTTTTAGTTTACCTTTAACTAGACCATTATACCAATAATAATTTCTAATAGCTTTTCTATACTTAGGTTTATCACTAATCCAATCTGCAATAATATATCCAGCATTAGTCATAGCTTCATCTACGTTTTTAACATTTTCATTAATAAAATCTTTAGCAATTTCATCTCTAGTTTTATTTGGAAGAGTCATGATAATCTTAGCCAAAGGTTCTAAACCTAATTTAATAGCTTCAGTCCCTTTAGTTTTTCTCTTTTCTTTAAATGGAGTATAAATATCTTCAACTTCACTTAACTTAGTTGCTTCATCAATAGCTTTAACTAACTCTTCAGTAAGCATACCTTTCTCATCAATTAATCTTTTAACATCCTCTTTTCTATTTTCCAAATTAACCATATAGTTATATTCAGTTTCAATTAATCTAAGTTCATCTTCATTTAAATTACCAGTTACTTCTTTTCTATAACGAGCCATAAATGGTATAGTTGCTCCTTCACTTAGCATATCAATTACATTTTTAATTTGATATTCTTTCAAATTAATCTTTTTACTTACTTTACTTATTACTTCTTCTTTCATTTTATATTTTTACCTCAATTCTTACTTAATTATATCAAAAAAACATGGACAATGCCATGTTTTTAGCTTAATTTATACGAATTGGATCAGATTGAGTTCCAGAACCTGATTTATAAGTTATAGAAGGTAAAAGACTGAAGGACGGACGTACAGCACCGCCACGATATACATCGTAGTCAGAAACGTCACCAACATAGCCCACAACGAACGTAATGTCCGAACTACCTGCACCACGGGAAACAGTCCATTCATATAATCCCATATACATCCAATTTACTGACGTTACTGCAGCATTACTATATCCATTGCCTGAATCATATGAAAGTTTCCTTGTCCATGCACTTGGCTCTGCAGCAAATCCATAATCACTTACATATATTAAGCCTATTTTTGCACTATATTCAGTTGCATTATCTGTTGTATTTGTTGTTACTGGATTCACTATTTCATTTTGATATGCCGCTGATGGTATTACATACACAATATTTACAGCTAAATTTTCTCCGACTTTCCATGTTGTTACCGCTATCTTATTTGCCCATTCACTTCCTATGTTTGTTATAAAGTTTGTATTTAAATTTGTTTTATTTAGTAAACTTTCGCTCCAGGCATTTCTACTTGTTGAGTTATTCCAGTAATATGTATTTATTGTTGTTAAACTTCCTTTATAATATGGTGCATTCGGTGTTCTTATTTCTTGATAATCTCCATCTGTTCCCAGTAATGCACTTGTTGCACTATCATATTTGATTAGTTTTACATTATTTCCAAATACTCCGATTATTCTATATAGATTATCTGTTGGACATGGATTTGCATCACTTCCAAAACATACATAGTTATTTGGATTTGATCCAGAATATCTATATGAGTTATCTCCATTCTTTAACAATATCACACTAGATATTCTATCTACTATATTGTTATTCTACATCAAAAAAAAAAAAAAAAGCCACTATTTTAAAACAAGTGGCTTTTCGTTTTAATATTTTATTTCTATAACAACATAATCATTAACTTTATCATTATCAAAATCGTAATTAATCCAAACAACAGCACTCTTAGCAACTGTCATATTCCAAACGCTCCAACTTAAATACATCTTATCATTTACAATTATTGGATCAATGTGAGTGCTATAATTTTCATAATTTATTTCCTTTTTTAAATTTTCTAAAAAACTATAACCCATATTATACAAACCCTTAAACTCGTTATAATACTTTGACTTATCCACATTCATAAAATCTAACATAGGTCTAAGTAAATAAACAAATTTTTTATCACTTAAATAATCTTCACCATTATGTTTTTTATATAAATCAATTAAAACATCCATTAAATATCCAGTACCTTTATAATAACCATTTAAAGAAGTTGTATCATTTAATGATTCCACTATTTTAGTAACATCTTTATCATCATCAAACTCATCATATAAAACTTTTATAAAATAATTATCATCTTTAAAATACCATTTATTTAAAGCACTACTACCATAAACATACTCTAAAGCTTCAAGATAATATGTTCCAAAAATATAAGATGTAACATTTTTAGTAAAATATTTCGAAGTAAAACTTTCTGCTCCAGCTTCCGTAATATAATTAGAATAAGGAACACTTACATAATTACAACCATCAGGTATATTTGGTACAGCTTCATAAACATCTATTTTACCACCACATTTATATAAAGTCGTACTTGTATTATCTTTAATAGAAAAATCAACAAAATGCACAAGTTCATGATAAATAACACTTTCCATTTTCGATGCTAAATCAATTCTAGTATTAAAATCTTGATAAGTACCCGCAGCTTTCCCTTCAAGTAAAACATCAGTATTATGAATATTTAAATATCCAAGTTTATGTAAGAAATATAGCTCATCAAGATAATTTTTATTATCAGCTATTAACTCAAATAAATCATAAACTTCTTTTTTATGATCAAGTAACATATAATTATTTTCCACTATAAAAGCATATTTTCTAAATAATTCTTCATTCTTATTTATTTTAAACTCTATATCTTTTAAATCATATTTACTTATTATATCATCAATATTTATATTAAAATTAAAACTAAAATCTAACTTTATATTATTATCATTTCCAAGTTTTACTATATAAGTTTTATATAAAGTTTCAAGTAATATTTCATCTTCATTTATAGTTATATTTACAAAAGTATCATTTACAAGTTTCTTACCATCTTTATATAAATAATGTTCATATAAACTTTTAGATACATCACAATAACCATTATTTTTACAAATAATATTATATAAATTATTCTCTATTTTTTTTAAATCTTTATCTAAAATAGAAGTTTTATAATCTGAATAATCATAACCACTATATAAATCATGTGATAAATAAGTTATATTTGTATCTTCATCTACATTTATTTGTTTTAGATTCTTATCATAATATTTATAAGTTGTACCATCCCCAAGTAAATCCAAGAATGCTGCAACTTTAATATAATCACCTTCTAAAGTAATTTCTCCACCACTAATTTCTTTATCTTTATAAAATAATATATAATTTTCTTCATCAATACCAAGTATTGCATCATCAAATAATATTTTGTAAGCATACATACATTTATTAACAACAATATTATTTCTACTATCTTTTAATTTATATCCTAATTCACATGTATCTTTTTTCATTACATATTTATTATTAATTTTAGTATTTTCACCATATAAAACACCATTATCAATATATATAATATTATCTTTATATGTAAATGTATTATAATCCATATAACTTTCATCTTTATAAGTTATATCTTCATATACTATCTGTTTAGTTTTAACATCTAATAAATAGCCTTTATTATTTAAAGAAAATCTAAAATAAGTCATTTCATCTTCATTACTATACGAAGATGAACTAATAAAATCACTCCATAATACCTTTTTTTCTTTTAAATCAACTATAACACTCTTACTATTTTTTTGATAAGAATTAATAATTAATAAATCATCAGCAAACTCTGCACTATATTCAAAATCACCAGTAAAATCTAATACATAAACTTTTCGCAAATTATAATCATACACAGCATTATCAACTAGAATATACTTATTATCTTGAGAATACTTAACATGACTTCCAGCAACCATTTCATGACTATTCTTATTAATTATTTTTTTATTATTTTTATTTGTTACAATAATTAATCTTTTATCAAATATTTCATAACTTGTATATTCATCAGTATACTCACTAATAAAATTATTATTAAAATCATAAACTACTAGTTTTTCACCTTCATCCCTAACATAAAAATCATTACCAATTTTTACATTAATATTATCAAGTGTTGTAATATTTTCTATACCAAGTGCACCTTTGTCTTCTTGATTATTATTATCACTAATAATGATATATGCAAGCACACCGCACCATACAACAAATAAAACTAAAATACTAATTAACAATCTCTTTTTATTCTTTTTCATATTATTTATTCCCCATATAATATAATCTTTCACTCAAATTATTTGCAACAAAATCTATTTCTTCATATTCTTCATCTTCTAAATCAGCATCATCTAAATATCTATCAATAAGAAGTAGTATTTCTGCTATTGTTTTACATTTAGTTACATTGATATTACATTTACTTAACACACTAATTTCATAATCATTGATAACAATATTATCTCCATATTTTTTTAGTTCATCCATAATCAATAACCTCATTTTTATTCTATCATAACTTTTAAAAAAAATATAGGTCTTTTTAACCTATATTAAATTTCTCCTTCATCAATTTGCTTTTTTAGTTTTTCAACTTCATACAATGCTAAATCAGTCATATCTGCTATTTCTTCAAATGTGTATTTTTGATTTTTTAAAAGTTTAATAGCTATTTCAATTGAATTTCTTCTTTTTACTCCAGCCTCATAAACATCACGTTTTATCTCTTCTTTGTCATAAAGTAAAAGGTCATCAATATTTACTTTTAAACGATTAGCTTCTTTTAAAACTTTCTTCATGAACCTATCACCTTCATACAAACGAACTAGCAAATCATTGTCATCACATACAAACAGATATAACATTTTCTTGAGTTCATCTGTGCCTTCCATGACTAAATTATAATCCATTTCATAGAGTTTGTAAAGATTAATATCAATTATTTCTAAATTATCATATCTTTCAATATTATATTTTTCTTCAATAACTTTACTGCGATAGATAAACTCATTACGTTTAAATTCATCATAACCATTAAGATTAATTTGAAAAACTTTTTTAATATTAGTATAATCTTTATCAGAAGACACTTGTCTTAATATTAATTGATGCAAATAAACTTGATTTTTATTATTTAACTTTAAACTATCATGAAAATTAATTTCTAAATTAACAAAAATATCACCATTTTCATACACTAAATCCGCTTCACTACTAACAACATCTGGATGCACTGAAATATGTGGATTTAATGGGATAAAACTTTGACCAAGAAGTTCAACTGGTGTATCGATAATCAAACTTATAAGTTTAGTTAAATATTTTTGTCCTACTTTAGTATTAAAAAGTATCTTCGCAAATTTATCAGTTAGAAGTACGAATTCTCTTTTAGTTGTATTCATATAATTGCTCCTTTCAAAGACGTTATTATACATATATTTTTAAGACTTTCAAGGCTTTCGACAAATGATATCAAAACTTCTAATAAACTGACAAAATCCAACAATTTTTGCAAATAAAAAATGCACCATTAAGTGCACTTTCATTATTTTACTTCAATATATCTTTTATTTTTATCTTCATCGACTTTAGAAACACTAATAGTTAAAATACCATCTTTAAATTCTGCTTCCATAGTTTCTTCATCAACATCATCTAAATGAAAACTTCTTTCAAGTCTACCATACATTTTTCTTTCTCTATGAAGATATTTTTTATTGTCTTCATGTTTTTCATGATGTTCAGCTTTAACAACAATATTTCCTTTATTACATTCTACTTTTATATCTTTCTTATCATATCCTGGAACATCCATTTCTATAAAGACTTTATTATCTTTTTCAAAGATATCGCATTTCATCTTACTTTCTTTTTCTAAATCACTTAACATATCATCAAAAAACATTCTGCTTGGTAACATAAATATCATCATCCTTTCATATTTAATATTTTCAAATTCTTTATGTTTATACTTTGAAAATGTTTTTTATTTGTTAATTATCTCAATTAACACAATCATTATATTACTATATTTAGCACTTGTCAAGTACAAGTGCTAAATATTCACAAAACTTTCACAAACAAAAAAAGTAATATAAATTACTCTATATTACTTTAAAATTTATAAGTTTTATCCAAGTTATAATAATCTTCATTAACAACTAAGAATAATGCATATTCACCAGATAAACTTCTTAAATTAATAACTGGTTGTAAATAATTACCTTTAGTTTTAATTAAATATTTATATGCCTTATTATTCTTTCCAACAAGAAGAACATATACTTCATCATCATTTAAAAATCCTGCACTAATTGATAATAGGTTTTTACTAATATTAACAGAATAGACACCCTTTTCTGCTGTTTTTAATTTATCAACAATATCTTCATTAATAATTTCCTTATAAATATCTAAAGATGATGTATTATAATATTTAAACTCACTTACATTAAAGTTTTTATTTGAATTACTATAAAAATCTTTTTTATAAGCTCTATAAGAACCTCCAGAAAAATTAGCTTTAAATATAATATTATTATTTTTATCAAGTTCATATATTGTAGAATTCAAATTTTCAACATTACTATTCATAGTACAACCTTCTTTTAGCATTGTACCTTCTCCAAATTGCCAAGCAGAAAATAACAAATAATTACCATTATCAAGTTCTGAATAATTTGAAACAGCATAACTATAGAACGAATTATTATCATTAAATTCATTAACCAAAGTTGCAGTCATATTACTAATTTTATAAATTTGTCCACTACTATGTTTTCCTAAATTTTCTGAACAAGCAGAATCTCCAAAAATAGAACCATCCATTCCATTGTTAAATAAAACTACATTACCATCTTTATTCAAAGTTACTGCATTAGAAACTAAAGGATAAGCACCATCATATTTAACAATTAAACTACTAAAATCACTATTCCAATATTTAATATCTCCAAAAATCCAATTAATTTTTTTACTAGTATAATCAATACTAACAACAGAATTTCTTCCATTTAACGATAATATAATTTGGTTAGATGCTTTATCATAATAAACACTTTCAATAGATGCCCAATTAATTTGATTTATTTTTTCTACAAATCTATTACTTATATTATTAACTATATTTTTTAAATCCCATTCATTAACTATTTTACCATCATTTAAATTAACTTCTACTATAATATCATCATTTGAATTACGAGTGTTTTTAGATGAGATAGCTAAAATATGTTCATCATCTAATAAAGCTACATCTCCACCATAACCGCCTTCTAAATCATAAACATTATATATTTTTCCTAAATAATCAAGTTCTAATAACCCCGTTCTAGAAACACCATATAGATAATCTTCATTTGCTACTAAAAAATGTCCATTATTTAGAGTTTGAATAGTTAAATTATAATTTCCTTCTAATTTATATACCATTTCTCCATTGCTATTAAAACCAAATAACCCAGTATCAAGGGGTGTGCTAATCAAATAAATTCCATTATTTAAATTAACACCTTTACCAATATTTACAGTTAAATTTAAATTATCTTTAACATTAATCATATCTAATTCTAATGTTTTTGATTTATTACCAGCACTTATTTTAACACTATTTTTCTTACCAGCCACTAAACCATAAACTGGGATAGCATGTTTTTTACTTTTTTCAAATTCTTGTTTTTGACCATTAATTTCAATAGTTACAGCTACTTCACTATCAGTTTGAAAAACCACTAAAGCTGTAAGTGGAGAAATATAATAAGGATTTTCCAATACATAAGGATTTTCCAAAGTATATTTCTTATCATCCATAGCTTCTTTTACTTTTACATCAGTTTCTTTTTGTTTACTATAAACATCATCTTCTGGTGTAATAACATCATTTTTAAAAATTTCTGCAAGTTCTTCATTAACTTTATCTATTTTTTTCTTTTCTCTTAGTTTATTAATACCAACTATTAAGCCTATAATAACAAGTACACAGATTATAACCCCAACTACATAAATTATTATTCTATTATTCTTTTTCATATTTTATTCTCCTATACCACATAAGGACTTTCCAAAGTACCATTACCACTAGTAAATACTATATCGCCTTTAAATACAACTACAGGTCTAACACCATAACTAGAATTTATTGAAAAACCAGATGAAGTAAAAGTACTACCATTATATAACGCAGCCATAACATTAGCATAACTACCACTTGAATAAGAATGAGGTGATGCTAGCCAGAAATATTTTCCAACTGCACTACTATACATCCAAATTTTTGATTGAGTATTTTCATATTCTTTATAGTCTAACAAACCAACATATGAAGTTGATTTTCTACTACCAACATCACTATAAACTCCTGTATTCCATTCTGTTAAAATTAATTTATTTTTATAATTACTTAAACTACTTAGGAATGGAGCCAAGGCTTCACTAAATATTTGTCCATTTACGAAATTAGTACCACCATAATTACAATAACCTTGATTACAGCAAGAATATGATCTGAAATAACTATCAGTATATATTCCATTATATATTGCTTTATATCCATTATTATTTCTATAAACAACAAATAAACTATTATTATATTTTATATATAAAGGACTATTACAATATTCTCCATTACCACAAACTTCAGTATAAGCATCTGACATTTTAACTTCTGCTTTAAAATTAATTGCACTACTTGATGTCATTAAATTAGCATTATTATAAGCATCAACTACCACATAATAAGTAATTCCACTTGATAAATTACCTAAATCACAAATGCCATCAACTGCATCAACACTTTTATTTAAATTATTAGAACTTGTTCCATATCTACAAGTATATTTATAAATTCCACTTTCAGGATCACTTGCACTAACCTTTACATAACTAGAATTACTTTGATTATGTTCTGCTTTAACACTCACAGGTTTTGTTGTATCAACTAAGAAAGTACTATCACAATAAACATCTGATTCATTATTAACATTATCAATTGCTTTAACACAAACTCTAGTTGCTTTTTTACTAGTTGGATAACTAATAATAGCTTCAGCCGTATTACCAACCATTATAGTTGCATTTTTATCTGGTGTACAAGTATTACCATCAGTAAAGCAATATTTAATAGCACTTATACCGCTTTCTGCATCTTCAAAAACTATTTTTCTAGAAAGTTCACTATAATAAGTAATTCCTTTAGTTTCAGAATCAGTAACAAAATATTCATTAACAGTTGCTTTAGCTACAGGTTTTGTTGTATCAATCTTATCAATATCAAAACTACTTACATCACTAACATTACCAGCATTATCTTTAACACAAACATAATACTTACCAACTTCTAAATCAAATTTATTATTTGTAACATATTCACCATTACAAGCTTCATTTTTACCAACATAATAACCAAATATGCCACTACCACTACTATCACTTGCATTTATAGTAACATTCTTTTTACTACCAGCCCAATTATCATCTTTTACAATATCAATTATAACTGGTTTTTGATTATCTATTTGAACAACAGCACTAGATGTTTCACTTGTACCATCTTCATAAGTTAAAGATAAACTAAATGTTGTTGATTTTACAGAATCAGCAGTAACAATAATTTCTGATTCATTACTAGATTCACCAGTTAGACCTTGCCATCTATAATCACTAACATTTTTAGTAACTTTATCATCTAAACTTAATTTAACACTACCACTATACCAAGCATTATTAGTATTCTTTAAAGTTTTTTCACACTTTGCAAGTTCACTTTCATCATTTGTTTCAGAATAACATGTGATTTTAATCAAACTAGCAACAGTGGCATTATAATTACTACATGTACCATCTTCAAGTTCACCATTATCAGTTAACTTAGCAGTATAAGTTCCATCATTTAAGCTAACTTCAACAATTTTACAATTAAGACTTGAATTATCTACAGGATTATAAATTGCCTTTTGATCATCAGCTGTTAAATAACCTTCTTCAATTAACTTACCAACTGATACAGTAATAATTTGCGTATCATTAGCATATTTTACAGCAGCAGCTTCAATTCTTGTCTTAACATTTTCAAATTGATTGTTCAAGACATTCTTACGAACATTAATAAATACTGGAACGCCAATACCTATTACAACTGCAACAATTACTACAACAGCAATAAGTTCAACTAAAGTAAAACCCTTTTTATTTTTCATATCCATACCTCTTTCCTATTATTAATAATATCAATTTTTTTACTCTTTATCAAGTACTATTTTAATTTTTATATACTAAAAAATCAACATATTTAACATTTATCTTACCCAACTTAATTTTTTCTTTCAAATATTCTTCCCAAAGAATTAAATCATGCAAACTAACATCATCATCAATAAGTATTTCAATAACAACTTTATAAAAGCTTTTCACATTTATAAGAGTACAATTAGAATAACTAATACCATCGCCATCCCTTATAATGTTTTCTATTTTTTTTATAACTCTTTTACTTTGATTATTTTGACAATTTAAAGATATAAAGCTATTTATAACAATATTTATTCCCTTATATATAAGGATGGCGCCCATAAATAAGCTTCCGATCAAATCAAACACAGGCATTATGCTAGCTAAAAAAACAAAAAATACACTACCAATAATTAAAACTGCATCATAATATGAAACATGAGCCATTGTCATTAACATATCACTTTGAACTAACTTAGCTTTTTTAAATAAATAATTACTAAATATAATTTTAACTAAAATTAATATTAGTAAGACAAATAACACTTTTAAATCTGAAGATTCAAATTTTAAGAAAAAAGACTTAATTATTATAAATAACCCCAATAAAGAAATAATTACACCCACAAATATAGTGGCATAATTTTGATAAGAACCATAACCAAATGGCTCTCTTCTATTTGCTCTTCTTCCTCTAAATATAGAACCACTAAACCCCATAAAATCTTGAACCGTATCACACAAAGTATTATAAGCACTAGAAATTAATGTATAAGAATTAAATATCATGCCTGCATAAATTTTAATAAAAACAATGAGAGAATTAATTCCTATACTTAAAACAGTTACTCTTCTTTCTTCCTTCATAAATCACCTATTTATCAAATATTATATAATTATCTTTTCTAGGCATTGCTGGTGGTAAAATCATATCACGATAACCCAAAACAACATTACCAATTCCAACATATTCATCCCCCAGTCCCCATTTAGACATTAAATTTTTACCAAAATCAGTTTCAAATGTTTCCTTAGCTCTATGAACCCAACAACTATCAACACCTAGACTAAATGCAGCATTTATCATATTAGATATAACAGCACATCCATCTTCAACATATGTTGAAACATTTTTATCAGCAAAAACAATTACTAAAGTCGGAGCATTATAAAAAGGATTTAAACCTACTTTATTAACAAAACTGCCATTAATTTTAGCAATTTCTTCAATTAATTCTCTATTTTGAACAACCACTATTCTAGCACTTTGTTTACTTTTACCATTCGGAGCAAAAGTACCACATTTAAGTATTTCATTAAGTATTTCTACAGGAATTTGTTCATCTTTAAATTTTCTTATACTACGTCTTTCACATAAAATTTTTGTTACTTCATTCATTTTATCATCTCCATAATATAATAATATCACAAAAATTACATTTAGGGTATTGCTTTTTTTAAAAATCTTTGATAATATAAGTTATACAAGTCATGGTGCAATTGGTGAAGTGGTTAACACGCCGGATTGTGGCTCCGGTATGCAAGGGTTCGATTCCCTTATTGTGCCCCATTAGTGAATATAAAAAAACAAGCGAATAATCACTTGTTTTTTTTAATGTATTAATCTTCTTCCTACATAAGTTACATCATATTTGTTAATATATTTATCAGGATTATTTTTACGATATTCTTCTTTATTTTTTTTCATAATAATTCCAGCATCTCTAACTACAGATTGCAAATCATCAACACTTTCACAATATATAGTTCCAACAGAAACAGTATACAAAGTTAACGAAACTTTTTCCATTGCTTTTTTCATTTTCTCACTAAACAATGCTTCATCTATATCCTCACAAATAATTATAAATTCATCTCCACCAATTCTATATATATCACTATATCTAAAAAATGTTTTAAACGCATCACATACTGCAATTAAAAATCTATCACCTCTTCATGCCCATATCTATTATTCACAATACTAAGATCATTAGCATCAATAAAGGCAACTACACAATTACTATATTTCTTCTTTTCTTGTATAAGTTCATTATACGCAGTACGATTATAAACTTGAAGTAAACTATCAATATATTTATCTTTTTTTAATTTTTCTATCATCAAATAATTTTTAAAAATATTATTCAAAATAACATGAAGCATTTTAATAAAAAAATCTTTATTAACAAAGTCCTTTTTACATTTTTAATAACTAATCTTTTAGAAATAACTTCTATATTAATAATTATATCGTTGTTAGATAAAGCTATATTTTTATAAGAAATCATATTTTCATTTTTTCGAAAATCATCCGTAATTACAGCATCTGCCTCGCAATATTTTTTCAACATCTCAAAAACAGAGTTAAAATAATTAGAATCATAATTATCAGTTACTACCATGTTATTTAAACTTATTAAAAAATCACTTTCTAACATATAAATTCCCACCTAATAAGATTATATCACACTTTAAAGATTATTTTCATAAAAATTCCATATTCCAAGTTTTCCTTTAGCTTTAATAGGTTTAATAATTTCAACATCTTCCAAAATCCATGCATATCTACCAACTTCATAATGTCCACATTTATACTCCATCGGATTTTCTTTTTTTAAATTTTCAATAAACTCATCAGTCATCAAAACACAATCCACTAAACTACACTTACATATTATTTCACCATACATCGGACTAACTAACTTATTTAATTCACTATTTTGATTAGACTTACTTAAACTAGCATGAATATATAATTCTCCGCGATACTTAGTTTTAAAACTTCTTGTTTCTATTTTTTTTATATTCATCATTATTAAACTTGCATAAGGTTCTTTAATAGATAAAACTTTCATAATATCACCATAATTATTATAAAATATTTGCATACACAAAGCAAATATAAGCACACTATAAATGGTGATTATTTTGAAATTAACAAAATACAATAAAAAAAGAAATTTTAGTAAAACAAAAGAACCAATTGGTAAAATATCAAAACCAAACAAAAAACTTAAATTTTGTGTTCAACATCATTTAGCAAAAAAAGACCATTTTGATTTAAGACTAGAACATAATGGTACAATGCTTTCGTGGGCAGTACCTAAAGGACCATCATATAATCCAAAAGACAAACGTTTAGCAGTTCATGTCGAAGACCATCCTATATCCTATCGCACTTTTGAAGGTACAATACCAGCTGGTGAATATGGTGGTGGCACAGTTTCACTTTTTGATGAAGGATATTATGAAAAAGTTAAATATGAAAAAAATTTAATAAAATTTATTTTGCATGGCAAACGTCTTAAAGGTATGTGGACTTTAACTCATTTTAAAGATAATAACTGGCTTCTTATTAAAGATAAAGATTATTTTGAAAATTATATCGATATAAAAAAATATAAAAGAAGTATTAAAACAGGAAGAACTTTTGAAGAAATAAAAAATAATTCTAAAAACAAGACCATTGAAATAACAAACAAAGACAAAAAAATAATTGATAATATAGCCAAAAATGATATTATAAATTACTATAAAAAAGTAGAGAATAGAATGATGCCATATCTTGAAAACAGACCTATAAGTGTTATTCGTGCTCCATCCGGAGTCAAAAATGGCACATTTTATAAAAAACATTTAGAAAATAAAGATGGCTACTTAGAAAAAATAAATATAACTTCCAAAAGTGATAAGGAAAAAGATTATTATTACATTTTAGATAAGTTAGGATTATTAAGTGAAGTACAAATGAATAGTTATGAATTTCATGTGTGGGGAGCAAATGCTAGTAAAATAAATTCACCAAATATGATGGTATTTGACTTAGACCCAGATGAAAAGTTACCAATTAATACATTAAGACAAGGCGTAAAAGACTTAAAAGAAATTTTAGACAATATAAATCTAAAATCATACTTAAAAACAAGTGGTGGCAAAGGTTATCACATTGTTGTGCCAATTAACACTAAAATCTCATGGACTAAATTTTATAAAATATCAGAAAATATAGCACTTCTTATGGAAAGTACATATCCAGATAAATACACAACAAACATTAGAAAAGATAAAAGAAAAGGAAAAATATTTATAGATTACTTACGTAATCAAAAAGGAGCTACATCTGTTGCACCATACTCAATAAGGCTTAAGAAAAATGCTCCTGTATCAATGCCAATAGCGTGGAATGAACTAGATAAAATAAAGCCCAATGAAATAACCATGGATAAAGCTATACAAAGGCTAAAGAAAAAAGACCCGTGGGAAGATTTTTTTACTTCCAACTAGTCTTTATCATCTAAATTTACACCTTCAGCAACAATTAAATCATTAAATTGAACTTTAAAATTTTCAATTTCTTTTACTTTTACATCTTCATAAACATTTTTAGCATTACAAATAGCTTTATAAAAATCTTTTATTGAAACAATTTTTCTATTATCATATAAAGCATAAGTAAAAGCATTAGCAACTATAGTTAAACAAATATCTGGATATCTACTTGCAATTTCATAAACTCTTTTATATTCATCAGTCATATTTACAATAAAAGCCATTATTTTTTCAGTTACAAATGGTTGATAATTAATTTTAACTCCGATTTGTTTTTCAAGTTTAGGAATAGTACCCATAAGTATCTTAACAACAGTTGGTTTATCAGCTTCCAAAACATCAATTTTTTGAAATCTACGAAGAAATGCTCTATCCCTTAAAATATATTGTTCATATTCTTCCGTAGTTGTAGCACCAATCATTTTAATTTGACCTCTATCTAATCCTGCTTTAAGCATATTTGCAAAATCCATTCCCCCAGCTTTATTAACCAGCAAATGAGTTTCATCAATAAATATAATTGTATTAAGTCTTTCAGAAAGTTCACGAACAAGTAAGTCAATCCTATTTTCAATTTGTCCATCACTCATAGTTTCACCAATTAAACTTGTAATATTAACTTTAATTAAACTATAATTTTTTAGTGCATCAGGTACTAAACCTTTTTGTATTCTATAAGCAAGACCTTCTACTATTGCTGTTTTACCAATCCCAGGTTTACCAACAAGTAAAGCACTTTTTTCTGGTGTCAAAAGAGTCAAAATAACTTGTTTTATTTCATCATCTCTAGCAATTGCTGGGTCAGTTATATATTCTTTAGTTGTTAAATCAACACCATAACGTTCTAACATACTTATTTTTTCTTCATTCATTTATATCACCTTAACTATCTATTAGTATACCATTTATTTAAAACATAATCTACTAAATCTTTTGCACTATTTCTATTTATATATTTCTTTTGATTATTTATCATTTCTTCTTGAATAGTTTTATCATCAAGTATTTTTTGTGTAACACTTACAACTTCATCTGGATTTTTAGCACGCATTCCCATGCCATTACTTTCAAAAAATGAAGCATTATAATTTTCCACACCAGGAATTGGCATCATAAGCACAAATGGTTTTCTCATCATTGTAATTTCAGTTGATGTAAGTCCTCCAGGTTTTGCAATTATTACACTTGCTTTATTCATATATTCATTCATATTATTAATAAAGCCTTTAACAATTAAATTTTTATTATCTATTTTTTCTAATTTTTCTTTTAAAGCCTCATTACTTCCACATACCACAACTAAATAAGCATCAATGGATTCAAGTATTTTTTTAACACATTCCTCCATTTCACCAAAGCCCATACTACCTGATGTAAGCAAAATAATATCTTTATCATTTGGTAACAAGATATTACCTTTGACTTCCAAAAAACTTGATGCAACTGGTATGCCTATTGGTAATAAAATATCTTTATTTATACCTTTTTCTATAAATCTATTTGCTAATTTTTCACTTGGAATAACAAATATATCCGGATTAGTTTCATTCCAAAAAGGAATACATTCATAATCAGTTGCAACATTAATAAACTTAATATTTTTCTTTTTTTTAAGTTCTGTTAAAGCCATACAAGGAAATACGTGAGTACCAATTGCTAAATCATATCCATTTTCATCTAAAAACCTATTTAAATTTTTAACAACCATCTTATTAAAACCATAAACTGGACTTTTTATTCCTGTCTTATTATAAAGTTCACCTAGTTTATAAATTGTTTTAAAAATATTGCCTTTTCCTTTCGTAGAACCAAGATATAACTCTTCAGCCCTTTTACTTGCTTTTTCACCAGCAAGCTGCATATAATCTTTTACATCACAAATAATCCCTCTTTTTTTAAACTCACTTGCTATATATCTAGCACAACTATTATGTCCACCACCTGTACTACAAGTAAATACTACAATTTTCATCTAATCACTCCAACTATCATTATACATATTTTTTAAATATTCCTTATTAAATGTTTTATCCAAAACTTCTTCATACTTATATTTAGCTTCAATACCTTTTTCTTTATTTCTTGCTCTATTAATTGCAACACCTGTAAGAAATATATCAAAAACCAAAAATATACTTAAAAATATTGCTAATCTTTTACCAAGATTTTTATCCATCTTTTCAAGTATTTTAGCTATAAACGGATAAATATATTTAATCCATACAACCCCAAGAATTCCCCAAAAAAGGGAATATCTAACACATATTCTGCCATTTAAGTTAAGTGGTTTTCTAGAGTAATCCCATGCAGTAAAACCTAAAACCAGTTCCATTCCCCAACTCATTATATATTCCAAAATAGAACCACCAATAAACCCAATCAAAAATATTTTTATATTTTTTTCATTTCTAAACTTATATAAAAGAGCTGTAAGCATTAAAGCACCAAGACCATAAGCCATATTAAATGGTCCAATTACAACTGCGGAATGGTTAATAAACTCTTTCCATTTAATAAGGGAAAATACACCTTCCACAAACCAGCCCACAACACAGCCAACAATAAATATCCAAAATAAATTATATAAACTCTCACAACTTTTCTTCATAACTACCAACTATTTATCATATTTTTCATAAAAGTATTTAACTAAAGGTTCCACACTAATTTTATCATATCCCATTTTTTTCAAAACTTCAACACCAGTATAAGCACCACCATTTACATAAATATTTTTACATAAATAGTCAGTTATAACTTTTATATTACCTGTTTTTAATATTTCATCAATATTACCTAAATTCCTTTTTAAGGCATCTAAGAACATACCATCAAAAATAGAACCAATTAAGTAAGATGGAAAATAGCCAAAATCCCCTTCAGCCCAATGAACATCTTGAAGAACACCCTCAGTATCACTAGTAACTTTTACACCTAAATATTCTTTCATTTTTTTATTCCAAACGCTAGGTAAATCATCAACACTTAAATTACCATTAAATAAATCTCTTTCAATTTCATATCTTAAAATAATATGCATACAATATGTAAGTTCATCAGCTTCAGTACGTACCAAACTAGGAATTGCACAATTTAACCCTTTTGCAAACTCTTCTAAACTAATATCAAGACCAAGCATATTTTTAACTTCATCATAGATTGGATACCAAAAATTAATATTTCTTCCTAAAATATTTTCATAAAACCTTGATTGACTTTCATGTAAAGCATTTATACCATCACAAGTTGCACATTCATATTTAGTTAAATTATTATCAACATTTTGTTCTAAAATACCATGACCACCTTCATGTACAATGGTTGTCACAAAATCAAATGGATTATCTGTAAACTTAAAAGCAATTCTAATATCATTATTACCTACTTTTTCCGTAAAACCATGTGGATAAATTCCTAAAGCTCCTTTATTCATGTCAAATCCCATATAACTTAAAATATATTCAGCACACCTTATTAACACATCTTTACTTGCATTCATTTTAACATTTACTTTTTTATTATTAAGTTTACTTATCAAAGGAACAAGTTTTTCTTTTAATTCATTAAATAATTTATCTATTACTTCACAAGTTAATCCTTCTTCATAACTATTAAGCATAGTATCATATAAATTCTCACCATTATTTAAATAACCATAATATTTTTTAGTATATTCAATTACATCCTTTAAATAAGGTTTAAAAGCCTCATAATCATTATTTTCCTTAGCTTCTTCCCACACTGCAGTACTTTTATGCAAAAGCTCGGTATATTTTACGTAAAATTCATGTGGTACCTTAACACTTTTCAAATAATTCTTATACATCCTCTTTACATAACGGTTTTCAGCATCAGGCAATTTATCAAACTCATCACTATTTATAAATGCATCTAAAACTTCACCATGATTATTACTAGTTTCTAAACTAAATAATTTACTTTCTAAATTTCCAAGTAAAGAAATTACACTATTCTTCTCATCCTTCGGAGTTGAAACAAGTAAGTCCCAATTAATTATATTTATAGTGTGTTCTAAATCAAATATTTCTTTTTGGTATTCTAATAAATTATTCACATTAATCACCATATAATAATTTTAACATAAAAATATAAAAATAGCACTAAAAAACTCCGATGTTATTCGGAGTAAATTTCAAATTGGTGCCCAAGGCCGGACTTGAACCGGCACGAGCTTTAACACTCGCAGGATTTTCGTACTACCATAACTTTCGTTACCAAACATGCTTGTTTGTAGTCTGGACTTTCTCTTTACCATATTATTGCTAACTTAGGTATTGCCCGTCAAGTCTCTACACCTTACTTATTAAAATAAGTCTTGGCTCGGGATTGCCATCAGCGTTATCTGTAAGGTTTCCCCGAATTTGAGCAAATTCACATAACTGATTTCTCAAGTTAGTGCTCAAGGCCTTCCAATCTCTAGTAAGAGGCCTTAAGTCCTGTGCGTCTACCTATTCCGCCACTTGGGCAAGGCACTGTCTTAATTAATAAGACTTCTTAAGTATAATATAAAAAATCACTAATTTCAAGTGTTTTTATCAAATTTATGTATTTTTTTCATAAAATATAGTTGACAACCTATATTTTAATTTGTTATAATCAATATGCATTGAAAAAAATGCATGGAGGAATACCCAAGTCCGGTTGAAGGGATCGGT
>UMBX01057973.1_pt1 | contig 30776 bp, 22 predicted proteins | sample 1964081 | NCBI WGS metagenome assembly UMBX01 (sample SAMEA4835952, study PRJEB28245) | human gut metagenome | biome: gut microbiome; material: fecal sample | place: Denmark | collected 2008
GATACCGACCTTTCGTCGGGAAATTCATCGGGCGGGGGCAATCAGCTTGCGGACGACGAGAGCAGCACCGACACTCCCGGAGATGACCCGCAGGACGGCGCGGAAACTGACCAAGTCTACTTCAAAACGAGCATTATCGACGGCGAAACCGTGGAAAACGCGCAGTACGCTTTCACGATAACGCATCTGAAAAAAGAGCTGAAACTCAAACGGCTTGACGTCAGCGTGAACGGCTCGAAAGTGCCTTACAAGGGCGAAGTTACGCTTTCGGCGGAGAACGGAGGGCGCAACAAGATACGGGTAGCGGCGACGTATACTGACAAAGATGGAAAAGTTTACTCCGGCTACCGCGAGTACACGGTATATCTGAAAGAGGCGCAGAGCGAGCCCGACCCGCCGCAGCCGACCGAGCCGAAGCTTGAAACCAGTCTGTATTCGCACACGCAGTCAGACCCGCAGCTGAACTTTACGGCGTATGTTAGCGGTGAGGCTGATAATGTAAAAATTACCGTTTACCACAAAAACAAGAAGCTGAAAAGCGCGGATGGCCAGTATTCGTGCACACTGGATATGGGATTAAATACCATACGAATCAGCGCAAAATACGAATACGATGGCGAGCAGAAGCAGGAAGATCTGACTTTTGAAATTAAACTTATTGCGCAAACTACGCCGGAGACCGCGCCGTATCTTGCGTACCAAAATGTGCCCGAAAATGTGCGCGGAACGCTGTATACGCTGGATCTGGCGCCGCGCGACTGCGACGGCAACAAGCTTTTCTATAATAATCTTTTTGTGCGCTTGAACGGCGCGGAGATCCATTATCAGTGGGACGGCGAGTATACAAGCTACCTGCTGAATTTGGTCGGCGGAGAGAACACGCTGGACATACGGATCACCGATGATCAGGGTAGATATGCAGATTTTTCCTATGTGATACAGTGCACGGCTTTGCAGGACGGCGACCTCATCGGCGTTGCGACCATGCAGATCGACGCGAATGTGCTCGGTCTGGGAACTATTGTCAGCGACATGACTGTCGAAATCCGTCAAGGCGAATCGGCGGCGGAGTCGATAGTGAACGCTTTGGAGAATTACGGATTTAATGTAAGCAGTACGGGAAGCTTTGGCGAAGCGTTTTACATTGCCGGACTTCACAAGGCAGGCATGGCGGCGGGCGCGGCGATTGACCCCGAGCTGAAAAAGCGCATCGACGCCGACCCGATGATACATTACACGAGCAACAGCGATCCCGATGGGCTTAGCGAGAAGGATTATACGACCGGCTCAGGCTGGATGATAACGGTAAACGACCATTTCACGAGCTACGGAACTAGCGATATGCACCTGAAAGACGGCGACAAACTGCGGCTGAGATACACATTGGCGTACGGAAAAGACATAGGCGGATACACTGAGGGCGACGAAAATTATGACATTTGCTTCTAAATTTTTGCGATTTTTTTGCGCCGCCGCAATGGTTTTTATGCTGGTCGGGGGGCTGAAAGCGAGCGCGGAAGAACCGAAAAGGGAACTTCTGACGGCGGAAATTTACCAAGAAAGCGTGCAAAAAGCGCTCAAATGGGAGCGTAAAAAGCTTGCTTTCGATAGCCTTTGTGATGGATTTTTGGCGCATGACCTAGCGGGAACTTCCGAAGGAGATTGGTTCGTTTTGGCTGAACGCGTACTCGATATTGATGATAATTATGACGATTACGCTCGCGTTTCAGTTGAAAAATTTGCAGATTTTATGCTTGGACCCGATGGCGGATACCTAACCGAGCCTGCGAGAATAGCTGTTGCGGCGGTGCTCTGTGATGAAGATCAGCGCGAAAATTTTGCGGAATTAGCGGACCTAGACATCTCGCAGGCGGGTGCAAATGAGCTTGCATGGCTCGCCGCGGCACAGAATTTTTGCAGTCTTGACAATGCAAAAACGGTCAAAAAGCTCTGCGAAATGCAGCAGTCGGACGGCGGTTTCGGGCTTTCAAACAGCGATGCAGACATCACTGCGATGGCGCTCATGGCGCTTCCGAAAGACGGTGAAAATGCTGAAAAAGCGCTGGATTATCTGAAAAAATACTTTGCTGAAACGGACGAAATATCGTGCGAAACGGCAGCGCAAATGATAATTGGACTTTGCGCACAGGGCGTGAATTGCAGCGAAAGCAGTGATTTTACAAAGGAAAACGGCGTGCGGCTGACGGAGATTTTGCTGAGTTATCAGACGGATGACGGCGGTTTTTCACACGTTTACGGTGACGAATCGAACACGATCGCAACGATGGAAGCGCTTGCGGCGCTGGCTGTTCAGAGGTATTTTTCAGTCGCCGGAGAGTATTATTTGAACGAAAACTTTGCTTTGACAGATGTACTTTCAACTGAAAATCCGTTTGCAGAGGGCTTTTTTAAGTACGATTCTGATCAAATCGAGTCGATAGATGAACCGCTTGCAAGTGATTTCTCAATGATTTCAGAACTGAAAAATCGTGCTGATGAGTACGGCATTGATGATGAAACGCTTGATATTTTGAAAGAAAAGTATGCGATTTCAAAGCGTAAATGTGATGAGATCGAGAAGCTTAATGCTAAAATTCGAGAGAATTTTTACCCTGCAAGCGATGTGAATTTCACAAAATTGAGCAAAATTTCAGCGCTGAATGAAGAAATTTCTTCATATAAATCGGCTGATAAAGAGCTGATTTTGAGCGCTAACGAGTTGTCTGAACGTGAAAAAACTTTAAAAAAAGAGGCTGCAGCGGCTGCAATTTTAATTATAATTTTGGCATGCAGCGGCGTTATATACATTATAAAAAGGACAAAATCACATGAGCAATTACGCAAAAAAGATATTTGATGAAGTGAATAAATCGCTCAAAGGCAAGGAGAAAGCTGTAAAAAAGGCTGTTGTTACACTCGCTGCGGGCGGACATTTACTGCTTGAGGACGTGCCAGGAGTCGGAAAAACTACGCTCTCAAAGGCGCTTGCGGCAGCGGCGGGACTTGAAACCAAGCGTGTTCAGTTCACGCCGGATACTCTTCCGAGCGACATTACGGGCTTTACGCTTTGGGACGCAGCTTCGGGACAATTCAGATTTCACAGCGGCGCGGTAATAACGAACATTCTGCTTGCGGACGAGATAAACCGCACTTCCCCGAGAACTCAGGCGGCTCTTTTGCAGGCAATGGAGGAAAAGTGCGTAAGTGAGGACGGAAAAACTTACAAGTTGGAGTCGCCATTTATGGTAATCGCGACGCAAAATCCGTACGGTTCGGCAGGCACGATGCCGCTTCCAAACTCACAGCTCGACCGTTTTATGATGAAAATCTCACTCGGCAGACCCACGCAGACGGAGCTTTCGGAGTTGCTTTTACACCGCGCCGAACAGCCAAAAACGGAGATCAACGTGGTCTGCGGCAGGGAAGAAGTGCTGAAAATGCAAGTCGATTGCGATAAAATTTTCTTCTCACAGCCGATTGCGGAGTGGCTTGCGGCACTTATCGAGGCGACGAATTGTGATGAAAATGTTGCTCAGGGAGTAAGCCCGCGAGGTGCGATCGCGATCATGAAAGCAGCAAAAGCAATGGCTTATTTTGATGAGCGCGACTATGTTTTGCCTGCTGACATCGCGGAGATTTTCGCGGAATCGGCAGCACACAGACTCGTTTTGACACCAAATGCAGCGGCTCAGAGCGTAAAAGCAGATGAAATTTGCACGAAAATTCTCGTAAATTCACCTCCACCGCACATGAAAGGAAAGAAAAAGTGATAGTTGAAGTAATATTATCACTATTGATTTCTTTGATCGTTTGGCAGATTTTTGCGTCGATCCTCACATTTTTTATTCCGATTCATTTGAAAAATGAAACGAAAATTAGCAAAAATCGAATTGACTTGAAGCTGAAAAACACATCGAAATTCGACTTTTCGTGGTCAATTACTGCGAAAATTCAACTTGAAAATCTGTATACTAACGAGAAAACTGAACTGAAAATCAAGCGTACATCTTCTGTAAACGGCTTGCTTTCACTTGGAATCGATGTAAAAAACTCAACTTGTGGACTGCTTAATGTTGAGATTTCTGATGTGAAAATTACTCGTTTCGGTTCGATATTTGGTCGAAAAATTCAAATCGCAAACTCTGAATCATGTCTTATAATGCCTGAGGTTTTGCCTGAAATTTTGAATTTTGAACTATCTGATAGCAATATTTTTTCTCAAAAAAAAGGCAATGGACTGCGCGATGGTGTTCGTGAATATCAATCGGGTGATTCGATGCGCGATATTCATATGAAACTGTCTGCAAAAGCCGGAAAATACATGGTTTCTGAACGACCTAACGGTGGAGAAGGCGTAGTGAATATTATATTTTGTTATTCTGGTGATGCCGATATTTCTCAAAAAAATGCATCTCTTTTGCTAACTTTAATGTACGATTGCTTTGCAAAAGGCGGGGAGTGTGCAGTGAAAATCGGCGATGAAATAGTAAAGGTTCAAGGTGAATGGGACGTTCAAAGTACTTTTTTGAAACTTTTTTCTAACGATAGAAAGTCATTTTCTTCTCGTTCAGCAAATGATTTTGATGGTATTTTGATTGAAAATGGTGAGGTGCATATGACTTGAAGTTGTCGATCTTGAAACAAAACAGCTCTGATAAAATTGATTTCGCATCATCATTTGCACTTTTGTTTTTAGCAATTTGCTCGTTTTTTTTATCGTTTTCTTTGATTTTTGATTCGTTTTCTGCAATATATTTTTTCATAATGTTAGCTGTTTCCATGCTTTTTTCAATCACGATAATCAAAAAATCCAAGAAAACATCAATTAGTATAGCGGTCATTTTACCGATCCTTTTCGTAGCTTTTCACACTGATTTAATTGGTTTTTTTGCAGCAATACTCAATAAAATTCAGCTTATCATGTTTGAAAAGTATGCCTTTTCAGTGCATTTGTTTGATTCAAGTGGCACATCTTTTGCTGCAAAAATCATTTTTTTGAGCTGTCTTTCGCTTCTGTTTTCCTGGATCTTTTTCAGTGATTCTAAAATTCTGAAAGCTGTATTTCTTTTGTTAATGATAGCTTTTGTGGCCTTTTTAGGCGATATTTTATCTGTTGTTTTGGCAATCTTTTGCTTATTAATTATGATTTTTTATAATAAAAAGCGCTCTTTTTTTGATGTGATGGCTCGAAGCTTCGTGATAATTTCCGCATTATCTATCTTCATCTCTGCGCAATTTACGCAGGTTTTCTCAAAAAAAATCACCATGAATATTTCAAATTCAGTATATGGCGGTGATGGTTTTCAGTTGCCAATGGGTGATCTAAGTGATTCAAAACCTTTCCGGCCTAAAGGTTTCTCATCGCTTGAAGTTGTGATGGATACGCCCGAACCCATGTATTTGCACGGCTTTTTGGGGTATAATTATTCTGATGGCAACTGGCAGACGGTTGATTATTCGCAGATCGGTGATTACTCGGAAAAGTTGGCATATTTGGATGCGCAGGGGTTCACTGCAGACTCTCAGACTGTCATTCTCACAGAAAATTTTGCTGATGATTTCTCTTTTAATAATGTTACTGTGACGAATCTTGGTGCAAATTCAAGTGTATATTACACTCCTGCAACGGCAAAATCTGATGCTTCACCTCGCTTTTTTTCGTCCGGAGGATTAGAAAATCAGAAAAAATTTGGCGAGAAAACGCCTGTTTCATCACGAACTATAGAAGATCTTATCCTAAATTCAAGTTCTTTTTCTAATAAATATCATGATGAAAACGACTTGCTTAACGAAACTTTTATTTCTAATTCAGCGATTTTTGACGAAATCTACACACAGAATTTCACTAAACTACCCGACAATATCAACCGAATTTTAGATACCGAACTTGCTAAATATGATGTTGAGCGTGGCAATTTGAATGACATTGCCAACGTTATTTACGATTATCTTGGTAGATTTTCGTATGATATTGATGCTTCTAATTTGACTTTGGAACAATTCTTACAGAATTCTAAATCGGGATATTCAATTCATTTTGCAAGTGCTGCGACCGAGATCTTTAGATATTATGGTATACCCGCGCGCTATGCAGAGGGGTATATTGTTGATAAAAATGCAGTTAAAAACAAGCTTTCCGGTTCACCAATTACTCTTACAGATGCCGATTTTCACGCTTGGACTGAGTACTATTTAACTGGGATTGGCTGGATCCCATTCGAGTCTACGCCCGAGTATTTTGATAAAATGCCGCTTCCAAATGGCGTTTCAGCAGAAGAATTGCAGGAACTGACGCAAAATAATGCTGCGATTCAGCAAGGAAATAATGTGGTTTCGGGTGAAAGAATTGCCGATAAAATTATAGATAATGAAGAGCAAACGAAGAATTATTATTTGATTTTTGCTCTTGCTCCGCTGTTTCTGGCTGCGATTCTTGTAGGTGTGCGAGTTCTATATATAAGGAATATGCTGAAATATGACGCTTCATTTGCACTCCAAACTTGCATTTCTCTCCTTAATTACCAGCAAAAGCATGTTGAGATGGCAAATGGAATTTACGATTTTTCTGCATTAAGTGATGATTTACAAAGCCGGCTTGATGATTTCCAGAGTGCTTTAATGGAGAAAATGTATTCAAATCATTCTACTGTTCAAGTTTCTGATTCACTTGGATTATATAAAAGTGTAAAAAAATCGACCTTTGCAGATTTAAATTTTTATCAAAAAATTATGTACACTATAAAGGTCTACTTTTGATTTTAGGAGTTTTTAATGGATAAAATCAAGAAAAAACGCGTCGCTGAATATTCGGTGATTGTCATTATCTTAGCATTATTTGCAATTTTTTTTATTAAAAATATTCATCTTTCGACTACAGATGATCATGATAAAAATAAAGAAAATCAAAATTATCATGCAAATCTTTCAATAAATTTCGATCAAATATATGCCGAACAGAATTATAAAAGGCTGAAAGAAGAATTGAAAAGTGGCGATCTTTTGCCTGAAAAACATTGCTTTGCTGATGATGAAACGATTAGTTTTTCGGAGAATGACACGGTGTTTGATGTTCTTTTATGTTATTGTGAGGAAAAAAATATATCTCTTGATTATCAAAAACCGTCTGAAAACATTTATAAAACAGCCTATATTAAAGGTATAGGTGGGCTTTATGAGGGCGATTGCACGAAAAAATCCGGCTGGGTCTACACGGTCAATGGTGATAAACCGAATGTTGGAGTGTCGGATTATGTCCTTGAAGATGGCGATAACATTGTCATTTATTTTACGATTTATTAGGGATTATGACGTATGAAAAAGTTTTCGCGACTCAATTCTGGAGTTTTATTTTTGTATTTTTTGTCGGTGATCGGCATTACGATGTTCACTCAAAATGTCTTTTTGCACGCAATTTCTGTTGAAATTTCACTTTTAAATGCGTGTTTTTTTGATGTTATAACCGATTTTTTTAAGGACTTTCGGTTTTATTTAATTGTGTTTTTTGTTATCACAATTTCAAATACGCTGTTTGTCCACCGCGGAAATACAGTGCTTTTTTATGTAAAAAACACACCTATAACGCTTGAAGCAATAGCGTATGGCGCAAATTTTTCACTTTCACTGATCGCTGTTTTGGTCTGGTTTCGCATTTTCTCTAAGTTAATGACTGCCGAAAAAATCAACGAAATTCTTGGAAAACGCTTTGCGACTGTCGGCATGATTGCTTCTTTGACGCTGAGATATGTTCCAGAATTCAAGCGACGTTTTGCCGAAATTGCCGATGCTCATCGTTCAGCTGGTTTGATATGTGAGGATACTTGGTTTGAAAAAGTCAAAAGTTATCTGATAATATTTATGTCGCTCGCTGAATTCTCATTTGAAAAGTCGGCAAATACGGCTGTTTCAATGAACGCCAGAGGATATTTATTACATAAACGCACGCAAATTTCGCACAGAAAATTTCAATTTGACGAACTCCTTGTGTTTATTTTGACGCTTGTCATTACAGTTTGTGTGATAGTTTTCTCCCTCACTCACAAACTTTCAACCTCGTTTTACCCGACATTTAAAACGGATTTTTCCATGCTCCCGACAATTTTATTCACGATTTTAACTCTTATACCGACATCTTTTGAATTGGAGGATAGACTAAAATGGCATTTATCGAATGCGAAAAATTAAATTTTTCCTATCCTTATGCTGATGATAAATCGAATGGTTTTGCACTTCATGATATAGATTTTTCACTTGAACAAGGTGATTTTTTGCTCATTTGTGGGACAAGTGGTTCGGGAAAATCTACTCTTTTGCGTCTTCTTAAGCCCGAAATCTCTCCTAATGGAAGGCTTGACGGCAAAATAATTTACGCCGGAAAATTTTTAAATGACTTGCCTAAAACAGCATCTGCTGCCGAGATAGGCTATGTTTTTCAAGACCCAAATGCCGCTTATGTGACCGAAAAAGTCTATTCAGAACTCGCTTTTTTGCCGCAGAATCTTGGCTTGTCACCCGAAACTATCGAACTTCGAATAGCCGAGATCTCCGCTTTTTTCGGACTTGAATCTATCATCGGATCAGATATTTGCAACCTTTCAGGCGGTCAAAAACAACTTGTGAACCTCGCCGCTGTCATGACAGCCTACCCTAAATTGCTGATTTTAGACGAGCCAACATCCCAGTTAGACCCCATTTCTGCTGAGAGATTTTGCGAGATCGTTCTGCGAATTCAGCGTGAAATGGGCACTACGATCATTGTGAGTGAGCACAACACCGAGCATTTTTTCAATTTTGCTGACAAGATTTTGCACATTGAAAATGGCCGTCAGCTTGCCTTTGATACGCCATCTAAGTTCGTCAAAAATGCTGCAAATCACGACTTTCTGCCCACTTCAGCTAAGCTTTTTTCATCGTTTAAACTTGACAATTGCACCGCTTTCACGACCTCTTCAGCAATGGATTTCGTACGAAATCATTACAAAAAAGATGCTTCTGAGCAATTCAATGACGATAAAAATCACTTGAATGGTGATGCTGTTAAGGTGAAAAATGCCTACTTTTCATATACGCGACGTGGTAAAGATGTCATTGATGGCCTCGATTTTAACGCTGATTTTGGACGAATCCACGCGATCTGCGGTGCTAATGGCTCGGGAAAAACCACACTTTTTAAGCTCATAAGCGGTCTAAAAACTCTGCGTGACGGCAAAATTTATATTGACGGAAAGCGCATTTCTTCGTACAAATCGGGCGCTCTTTATCGAAATTTGATAGCTTCTCTGCCGCAAGACCCACACGATATTTTCATTTGCGAGAGCGTCAAAGAGGATATTTCTACATCACCCGACGGTGAAAAATATGATTTGAAAACCTTGAGATCACTTTGTGAAAGGCTGAATGTTTCCGAAAAATTGCTTGATCTTCACCCTTATGATCTGTCAGGTGGGGAGATCCAGCGGGCTGCTTTGGTCAAACTTTTGCTGCTTGAGCCGAAAATTTTGTTGCTCGATGAACCGACAAAAGGCCTTGACAAGCAGTGTAAAAGACAGCTTTCTGCTCTCTTGAAAGAGCTCGCGGCGGAGGGTAAAGCTGTGATTTTTATCACGCACGACGTGGATTTTATCGCTGAAACTGCCGATGATGTCACTCTGATTTTTGGTGGAAAGGCTGTTTCAAGTCTTCCTGTGCGGCAATTTATCATGCAAAATTCTGTTTATACGACGGCGGCTTCGCGCATTGGCAGAGGTTATTTTGACAAGACAATGACCGATTTTGAGCTTATCTCAAGTGCAGTTATCCGCAAAAATGAGCGAGGTGATGGTGATGAATAGTTCGATTCTGTCGCTGATTTTTGTGTCAGTCTGTGCGTTTTTCCTGCTGATCTGCCTTGTCAAGACCGCTCGCCGCAGGAGCGCGGGGTTCATCTCGATAACGGCGGTGCTCACGGCTCTATCGGTCGTCGGGCGCATTGTTTTCACGCCGCTCGCGGGTTTCAAACCGTGCACCGCGATCATCATAATTGCTGGTGTGTCGCTGGGCGCGGATGCGGGTTTCATCTGCGGTGCGCTGACGGCTCTCATCTCCAACATCTACTTTGGGCAGGGAATGTGGACGTTATTTCAGATGGTCAGCTGGGGGCTGATCGGCGTTCTCTCTGGTATTTTCAGGTCGCAGTTGGGCAAACATAAATGGCAAATGTATCTATTTGGAGCATTTTCCGGTGTGCTTTATTCCTTTATAATGGATGTTTTCAGCGTGATTTGGCAGGATCGCGGCTTTAATTTGGCGCGATTTATCGCTTATGCGGCAGGCTCAGCGCCATTTTGTGCGGTGTACGCGTTCTCAAACGTTGTGTTTTTGCTGATCTTAGGGCCGCGAATGATACGTTCGATCGGGCGGGTGGTCTTGAAATACGATCTGCTGAAAGAAAATTAGTGTACGATTTTTCGGACTTATCAACTGCATATAACAAAAAACCGCTGATTTTACAGCGGTTTCTCTTTGTGAAGTGGAGCATAGGGGATTCGAACCCCTGACCCCAACACTGCCAGTGTTGTGCGCTACCAACTGCGCTAATGCCCCGAATTGACAATAATATTCTACCACAAAATCTTGTCTGTGTCAAGTATTAAAATGAATATATTAGTAATAAATTAAAAATATACTGTTAATTATACGATGGCTGAATCTGCCTGCAAATTTATATATGAATAATATGTAAAATGTGTTGTTGATCTATTGACAAATTGACTTAACTATGATATAATTTAATACTACCCGAAAGGAAGTGAGGTATGTGGCTGAAAGCAAAAACCAGTCTACAAAGCAGATTGCGGACAATCGAAAGGCTTACCATGAGTATTTTGTGCTTGAAAAATTCGAGTGTGGGATAGAGCTTTGCGGCACCGAAGTCAAGGGCATTAGAAACGGCAGCGTTAATCTGAAAGACGCTTGGTGCTCGATCGAGGACGGGGAGTGCTTTGTTAAAGGGATGCACATATCTCCTTACGAAAAAGGTAATATTTTTAACCGTGACCCGCGTCGCGAACGCAGGCTTTTACTGCACAAGCAGGAAATTCATAGGCTGCTTGGCAGAGTTCAGCAGGAGGGGCTTACGCTGATACCGCTTTCTTTGTATTTTAAAGGAAGTCGTGTAAAGCTCTGTATGGGGCTTTGTAAAGGTAAAAAGCTTTACGATAAGCGCGACGACATGGCGAAAAAGGCGGCTCAGCGCGACATCGAGCGCGCGATCAAGAACCGCGGCTAACACGGGGGCGTAAAGGTTTCGACGGGGATTTTGAAGCATGATAAGCGAGTAGAGGAGCGCACCCTCTCTAAACGGCGTACGTTTTAAAATTAGACGACAACGATAATTTTGAATTAGCTGCTGCTTAAGTCAGCGCTCGTCTTGCCCTTGAGTACCACGGCTTGGGTAAAGGCGTCGATTAGTGGTGAACGTCATTGGGCGAAGGCTGTGACCCTTTGATGTATTACGGTCTACTGATCTGTCGCGCGTGTCTGTTTGCGCGGCTTTGAGGGAATGGGCATTGCCGAAATAACAGAATACACTCGTAGAAATTCGTGGGGATAGGTTTTCGGACAGGGGTTCGACTCCCCTCGCCTCCATATTTCCATCTTATACCACCGTGTTCTTGATAGTATCACGGTGGTTTTTTGTTGTACGCACTAACCGAGCTGAAACGCTTAGTTTTTATTGACAAATAATAGAAGGAATGGTATGATGAATGAATAATAACGTGGACTGGTACTGTTAGTAAATTTGCATTATAATGGTTTTGAGAACTGAGGTGTAAAATGAATATTTGGAAAATAATAAAAAATGAAGGTTACAACAATGCCTTCTTGATAGATTCGGCTGGTAAGCAACGTTTTGATAAGGATTCTGATTATATGGATATTGTCGATTCTCCGCCGCTGCGAACTCTGAAAATTGAAACTACGGAAAAAGGTTTTCCGGATATAATGAATTACTGGGGAACTAATGGTGCAATTATAGTTAACTCAAAAACTAAAACTTTTATAGAACGTTACTATGGAAACTTATCTATACAATTTTTTTCATGCTATTGTAGCCAATATCCAAAATTAAATTTATGGATTTGGAACGCTTGTGAATATCATGATGTATTAGACGTAGATAATAGTGTTTGTGATAAGATACATAATTTGCAGGGGAAAGAAGTTATCAAATCAGTAGATAAATATGTTTTTAAGAAAGAGGCGTTTGACTTAGATTTTTTCAAGATCTATTTAGGAGAGCGCAAATATACGACATATTTATTTGTATCTGACAGATTCAAGAAAATAATGGAAGAAAACAACGTGACAGGATTGACGCTTGAAAAGGTTTATTCAATATAAAGTTTGTTTTACCGGCGGCCGCAACATTTGGGGCGAAGGATATATTTTTATGAATTGGAAATCTGTTAAGCCTTTACTTTCAAACGATATAATTGATGAATATGAAAAAACAAACTGACTTCGCATGAATTGCGAAGCCAGTTCGTTACAGGTATTGTATTTGTGGAGGTCTTTTTATTGTCTGCGCTTACTTCTTAGTAGTAACCGTCTTAACAGCCGACCAAGCGCCATAGTACTTCTTGCTATTCGATGTGGTATAAATTCTCATGCGAACAAAATATTTCTTGCTCGCTTTAAGCTTAGTAATGGTCTTAGCAGTGGTCGTCTTTTTGGTTATCGCTACCTTTTTCGCGCTCTTGAACTTGGAATTCGTGCCGTACTGGATCTCATAGCCGGTAGCCTGATCGTTCTTAGCCCAGCTAGCTTTGAACGCCTTCGATTTCGCTCTCAGCTTGCTGATGCTCATCTTTACGGGGCTGATCTTGAACGTTTTTCCAATCGTACCCGTGTAGTCGCCCTTGCCAACGATCTTCACGGTCGCCGTGCCGATGTTCTTGTTGCTGCTGTAAGATACTGTATAATCTGTACCATTTTTGAGAGTCTTGCCGCCGAGTTTAACAGTCACGCTTGGCTTCTTAGCCTTGCCGTCGTAAACATAGGTCGATTTTGAAAGCGTAACAGTCGCGCTCGAAATGTTCTGCTTTGAAAGCGCGGGGATCTCGGCGGTCTCGAGAACCTTGCCGCAAACCGTGCACTCCTTGTGCTTCGAGCCTTTAACGTCGATAGCCGCAGGCTTGTCTACTATCCAGTTGCTGGATTTGTGGCCTGTTGCGGGGATAGTCTTAGTTTCAGTCTTGCCGCAAGTCGTGCACTTTCTTGTCTGAGTGCCGTTTTCAGTGCAGGTAGCAGATTTAGTGGTGCTCCAGCTACCGAATTTGTGGCCGGTCGCCTTGATTACTTTCTGAGCCTTGATGACTTCTCCGCAAACCGAGCAGTGCGAACCTTCGCTTTTGCCGTTAGTGGTGCAGGTCGCAGGTACTGCTTTGTCTATAACTTCGGTGTGACCTGTTGCGGGGATAGTTTCGGTGTAAGTGTCGCCGCATTCTGAGCATTTGAATGTTCTTATACCTTCCGCCGTGCAGGTGGGCTGTTTTGTGATTGAGGAGGTGTAGGAATGTTTGTGGTTAGGGTCGTAGTTGTAATATATATGTGCGTCGGTAAAGTATTCATTGTTACAGCCAAACAGAATCTTATTCCAGTCATCTCTAGTGCCTGTGTAATTGACATCAGTAATTCGCCAACAAAAATCAAATGCGTCAGAACCAACGATTGTTACACTTGAAGGAATTGTTATACTTTCAAGACCAGTGCAGTATTGAAATGCATTTCTGTCAATAATCTCAACACCCTCTGGAATTACGATGCTTTTTATATTTTCACAATTGTAAAATGTAGATATACCAATACTTTTTACACCGTTAGGTATTGTTATATTTGTAAGACTTTCGCAACCCGCAAAAGCTTTTCGACCAATATCAGTAACGCTGTCAGGTATTGTTACATTTTTCAGCTTAGTACAGCCAGAAAATGCACCTGCAGCAATTTTTGTAACGCCATCAGGAATATTTATGTTTGACATACTAGGACAATAATTAAACGCATCATCGCCAATTCTTTTAACGCTATCCGGTATTGTTACATTTTCAAGCTGGGAACAATCTTCAAATGCATTATCTTCAATACTTATTACACCATCAGGTATTGTAACACTTTTAATTTTATTATTATACTCGAATGCGCTAACTCCAATGCTAACAACATTATTCGGTATAACTACATCGCCTTCTGCATTTGAACCATCTATTATAATATTATTGATAATAACTAATGTGTTCTCGTTTTTTTTGTTATTAAACCAAGGAGTTGCTCTAAATGCGTTTTCACCAAAACTTGTCACACTGCTGGGTATTGATATGTAATCAAGTTCTGAACACGAATCGAACGCCCCTTCACCGATACTGGTAACACCATTTGGTATTGTTATTCTATCAAGATTGTAGCAAAACATAAATGCTAGATCTCCAATACTTGTAACGCTACTAGGTATCGTTACGCTATTGATTGCAGAATGGTCAGAGAAAGCAGAATTTCCGATACTTGTAACTCCGTCTGGTATAACAATATTTTCTGTATCTGGTCCCGTTATCAAGATACCGTTTACAATAACGTATGGGTTTTCCTGCTGCTTATTATCAAGCCAGGGTGTTCCATAAAGAGCATGTGAACCAATGTTTGTAACGGTATTCGGTATATCTATATTAGCTAGATTACTGCAGTCTTTAAAAGCACGATATTCAATGTTTGTAACGCTATTAGGGATAGCTATGCTTGTAAGGTTTTCACAACTGTCAAATGCTTCACCGCCAATACTCGTAACGCTATTGGGAATAGTTATATTTGTAAGGCTGCTGCAGCCATAAAATGTTCTGTAATTGATTTTAGTAAAAGTACTTGGTATATTTACGCTTGTAAGACTTGAACAGTTCAAAAAAACGCCTGCGCCAAAAGCCTTAATTCCATCAGGTAAAACTATATTTGTAAGGCTTGAACAACCAAGAAAAACTTCGTCGCCCATAAAAACTACGCTATCAGGTATATTTATGCTTTTTAGGCTTGTACACTCATTAAATGCATTATCGCCAATGCTTGTAACACCCTCAGGTAATTTTAAACTGGTAATAGCTGAGCATTCACTAAATGCATAATTTCCAATACTTGTAACGGTGTCGGGTATAGATATACTAGTTATTTGTGGACATCTGCTTAGTGCTTGGTTGCCGATTTTTGTAACAGTTTTTCCTTTGATAATACTTGGTATTACGATGCTTTTTGAATTACCAGAGTAATGATCTAATTCAACGGTTCCATCAGAAAGCATTTCATATGTAAAATCACCGTCGTATATTTTCCCTTGGTACGCGCTAGCAGATATTGTCACCCCTTTCCAAACTACTCCGCTCTCCGTCGCAGGCAATGCCACCGAGCCGAATGTCAGCGACAGCGCCAGCAGCGCTGCTAAAAACTTTTTCATGAAAATTACCTCCATCTTATTTTTTTTAAGGACTATAAATTCCTCTATAGACTAAGACGGAAAAATGGGAGAAAAGTTGTAAACCAAATGATAATAAAATGTAAATAATTTTTATTGGCAAGATCCCGCTTTTAAGTTTTACAATAAATATGGTATATACCCGGATCAAGATCGACAATCACACCACATTAACCCAAACCCGCATATCATTCTCCCCGCGATTTCCCCAAGCGTAGTAAGGAATAGCAACAGCTTCGCACGGGGTCAGCTCCTCCGCAGCGTCGCTGTAAAGATCGTCGCAGTCCTCCGCGCGGAACGCTTTTGCAGTGATCTTTACCGTACCGCCGAGAAGCTGCGGATCAAATTCGCTGATAGTCGGCGTTTGACTTCTGTCAATGCGCAGCGCACGCACGTCGCCGTTGTCCACGCCCTCGAAACAGTAAACGAGAGGGCCGCGCATCAGCGCAGTCATGCCCGTGAGCCGCGGCACTTTGTTTGATGCTTTCATAAATCTCGGCGTTCCGTCGAGGGTCAGCGTGATTTCTGCATTTTTATCGACGTCAATAAAAATATATCCGTTTTCGGGAGTTCTCAAAACTTTTTCGCCGTTGATCTGAAGCGTGAAATTTTTGCTCCATTTCGGTATGCGTATCGCGATTTTTCCACTGCCGCAAACAGCGTATTTTACCGCCATGTCATATGGATAATTTGTCGTACATTCGATGCTCATTCCGTTTGAAAAGCTTGCTTTTCCCGATGTGAAAAGGTGGCAGAAAGCCGTATCGCCATTTTCGCCGTAGGCATATTTCCCGATAGACCCGATCAGCCTTGCCACATTCGGAGGACAGCAGGCGCAGGCGTACCATTGCGGCCTTGAGGGCAGAACGTGCGAATGTGTGCAGGCTTTTCTAGAAATGCCGAGGTCGATCTCAAGCGGGTTCACATAGAAAAAACGTTTTCCGTCGAGCTGCATTCCCGCAAGAACCGTGTTGTAAAAAGCCAGCTCCATAATGTCGCCGTATTCGCCGTTTATCTCGTTTTCAAGCATCTTTTCGGCAAAGAAGATCAAGCCGACAGATGCGCAGGTCTCGGCGTATGCCGTGTCGGGCGGAAGGTCGTGATCGACCGTTAAAGCCTCGCCCTGAACAGTCGAGCCAATGCCGCCCGTTATGTACATTTTCTTGTGAACTATGTTTTCCCACAAACGTCGGCAGGCGGCGAAAAGCTCTTTGTCATCGGTTTCGGCGGCGAGGTCAGCCATTCCCGTGTAGAGGTACACCGCGCGTACCGCGTGCCCCGTTGCTTCGGTCTGCTCGCGGACGGGCTTTGCGCTTTGACGATAATCGTTGCTCCAAGGGTCGCTGTTCCAAACGCTCCAATCGCGCTTCGCCGCCTCTCTTGCCCAAAAATCGGGGGCTTTGCCGCGCTCGTTGATAAAGCGCTCTGACAGCTCGAGAAAATGCTTGTTCTCGGTAAGGCGGTACAACCTCAAAAGCGCAAGCTCGATCTCGGGATGACCGGGAATACCCTCGGTGTTTTGCGCAACAAAACGCTCATAAATGCACTCTGCGTTCTTTACAGCAATGTCAAGCAGTTTGCGCTTGTTGGTCGCTTCGTAATACGCGCAGGCGGCTTCGATAAGGTGTCCTGCGCAGTAAAGCTCGTGCCCCTCGAGCAGATTTGTCCAGCGCTTTTCGGTATCTTTGATGGTAAAATATGTGTTGAGATAGCCGTCTTTGTCCTGCGCTTCGGCGATTATGTCGATAAGCTCGTCCACATTCTGTTCAAGCTTTTTGTCGGGGTTGTCGGCGATAGCATATGCCGCGGCTTCGAGCCATTTATAAGCGTCGCTGTCTTGAAATACCATTCCGTAAAAGCCGTCGCACACGTCCTCGCCTTTCAGAGCCTTTGCCGCATTGATAAAGTTCGCCGCAACGTGGCTCTTCTCCGCGCCCTCTGCCAAATCGAAAAGCACGTTGCGCTGGTAAGGAATAACTTCTCTGTGTACAATATCCTGATATTTTTCTATAAATCCCGAAGCTTTGTATGAAGTTACGGGAATTTGCCGCTGTGTTTTCATTGCATATCCTCCTTGTTGACATTTGCACTTATATGTATTATAATACTATAAACAGATATTATAAATGGAGAATAGAGCTGATTATATGGAAAATAGTATTCTTATTCCGATAAATGAAACAGCCCTGCCGCTTGTATCTGACTGCGATATGCTTACGGCGGCGGAAAGCTTTCGTCATATGGACAGAACGGCTGATTTTAACGATATGATATATGTCGCGGAGGGGAAGATGTACGTTACAGAATATGGCATTGACTACGAGATAGGGGCGGGGGAGCTGCTTTTTCTGAAAAACGGTCTGCGCCATTTCGGGAAGCGCGAAACGCCGAGAGGTACGCGCTGGGTGTATGTTCATTTCTATCTGCCCGATGAGATCGGCGGCGAAATAGTTTACCTGCCGAAAAAAATGTGCGGGCTTTCGGGAAGCGTTATCGAGGAAAAGCTTTACAAGCTGTGCGAGATATTTCATAGTTCTGACAAAATGCGGAAGCACCGTACAAACGCTCTGTTTTACGATATTCTGCTTGATATATGCTCTGAGCCGCCAAAAAGCGAGAGCATTTCGGATAAGATCTGCGCTTTTCTTGACACGCAGGCGGACAAAAATTTCTCGAAAGCGCTTATCAGCGAGCATTTTTATCTAAGTTACAGCCGACTTTCGGCAAAATTTAAGCAGGAAAAAGGCATCTCGATGGGGCAGTATCACAACGCCGTAAGAATGGAAAAAGCGTGCAACCTACTGCGCTCAACGCTGATGTCGGTAGGCGAAATATCTGACTTGCTAGGGTTCGCCGATATGCTGTATTTCAGCAAGAAATTCCGCGCATATGCGGGGGTATCGCCGAGTGAGTATAGGAGGAGGGTACAGAGTAAGTATTAAGTTTTTACATTGTTCACCATTTTGCACACAAAATCTACACAAATTTATCATTTATCCTTGACAATCCTCACTTTTTAGTATATAATGTATAGTAGTTAAGTATTTTACTTGTGATGATGTATCACGTAATGGTAAAATTTTGATAATCAGTCGAAGGTCACCATGTAGCCCGCGAATACTCAATATTGCTACGTTTTAAGATGCATTGCCTGGTGGCAGTGCATCTTTTTTGGTATTCGGACAAATGGCTGCTTTCGACGCGTGATGAAGAAAGAGGAATGTGTAATGTGGCACGTTGAAACAGATTTTTTTGCCATCGCGATTTTTTTGATAATGCTTATAAAGGAATGGCCAAGACAACGCGAAGAGAAGGACGTTCAGGGACGCGCTTTTTTCAGGTGCTGATCATCAGCATTTTTAATGTGCTTGTCGATATACTTTCCTCAATGGCGATGAACAACCTGCCTAATTGGTGGTCGTATCAATTGCTGATGACGCTCTATGTAACTACTATGCCGCTTTTGGCGGCGGTACGGCTGGCGTATGCTTATGTTTTGATCTATAAAGACCGCCCACTTATTAAACTGCGGCGAAATATTCTTTTGCTTATGATACCGTATTTTTTCTTTATCATGCTGGCGCTGACAAACCCGTTCACAGGGCTGTTTTTCCATTTGACACGCGATATGCAGTATTCGCGCGGCGTTCTTTTCATGCCCGTGGGCGTTGGAATGATAATGCTCTATTCCGCGGCGGGATTGCTCGTGGTGTTCGGCAACCGCAAGAAGATATTCCCGAAAAATAATGTCGCTCTGCTTATCGCGTTTTTCTTGACTACCTCAGTGCTGATATGGGTACAGCTTGCGCACCCCGGTTGGCTGATAATCAACGCCAGTTACGCTATCGTGTACGTTTGGTGCGATTTCACTCTCGAAGCTGAGCGCAGGGAAAGGCTTTACAATCAGATCAATCAGAAAAATGCAGAGCTGAAACAGACTGCCGAGCGTGCGGAGAGCGCGACCCTCGCCAAAACAGAGTTTCTCAGCCGCATGAGCCACGAAATTCGTACCCCGCTCAACGGCATTATCGGTCTGCTGGAGATCGACGAAACGCACCCCGACGATAAAGAGCTTGTGAACAGCAACCGCAAGAAAATGCGCGTTGCGGCAAATCACTTGCTCAGCCTAATCAACGACGTTCTCCAGATGAGCAAGCTGGAGGAGGGGAGCGTTGTCCTTACTCACGAGGTCATCGACCTTATGGAACTTACGCAGGACGTTGTGACGATCATCATTGGCCGCGCGGTAGATGCGGGCGTTAAGTGGGATTACGAAAAGGGTAAAGTTTCCATTCCTTACCGCTATATCTACGGAAGCCCCGTGCACCTGCAGCAAATATTTCTGAATATTTATGGCAACTGCATCAAATATAACCGCCAAGGCGGCTCCATAAAAACGATAGTCGAGGGCTTGCCCGAGCATAACGGCGTTGGCGGCTACCGCTGGACTATCTCGGATACAGGTATCGGCATGAGCGAGGAGTTTCTAAAGCATATCTACGAGCCTTTTGTGCAGGAGCGTGTTGACGCGAGAAGCGTGTACCGCGGAACAGGCATGGGCATGACGATAGTCAAGGGGCTTGTCGAGCAAATGGGCGGTACTATCGAGATCACCAGCGAGCTGGGCGTTGGCTCGACATTTATTGTAACCATCCCGTTTGACATCGTCGAAAAGCCGAAGGAGCAAGTGACCATTCCGAAAGGAAGCAACATTATCAAAGGCAAGCACCTGCTTATGGCAGAGGATAACGAGCTTAACGCAGAGATGGCGCAGACGCTTTTGACGGACGCAGGAGCGGCGGTCGCCGTTGTGGAAAACGGCAGAAAAGCGCTTGAGCTGTTTGAAAAAAGTTCAGAGGGAACGTTCGACCTTATACTCATGGACGTGATGATGCCGATAATGGACGGCTTTGAAGCGACCAAAGCGATACGCGCACTGGAGCGCCCCGACGCAAAGACTATCCCGATAATCGCCATGACAGCCAACGCCTTTGCCGAGGACGCAGAAAGGTGTTTGGCGGCGGGAATGAACGCGCACATGGCGAAGCCGCTGGAGATCGAGAAGATAAAGAAGATAATCTGCGAGCAGATAAAGCTGTGCGATGAGAAATGCGCAGTAGAGAATTAAATTATGCAGATAGATGTAAAAAGGACTGATCTTTGGGTCAGTCCTCTTGCATTCACCCAAAATTTATGTTATAATAAAGGAAAATATATCTAACAGGTGGGTGAAAATATGAACGGCGAAAACGATTTCGAGGAGAAAGATAAACAAACCGGCAAAAAGCCACTGGCGACGGAGCTGTATTTTGTGATAATAATTGCTGTGTTTATCGTGGTTTTCGCAGCCGCTTGGCTTTTAGATACCGAAGATGAAAAGGCGGAAATATACTACAAAGCGCCCGATGTCACGGAAGCTGATACCGAAATTTTCGATAGTAAGCTAGCTACAACGAAAGTTTCAATAGAAGTAACGCAATTTCCGATAGATATAAATCTGGCGACAGTGGATCAACTCTGCGAAATCAACGGCATTGGCGAGGTGATCGCACAAAAAATTATAGATTATCGCACAGAAGTTGGAATTATACATGATCTAAAAGAGCTTGAACAGATCAGCGGCATTGGCGAATCGACCATCAAACTGCTGGCAGAAAACGTTTTCGTTTCAAATTCTGACTACATACCGTTTACTACAACGATAGTGACGACTACAAAAATTACCACAACTGCCGTTAAAAACACAACCACGCGAGAGATCACAACGACTGCACCGCCGGAATCAGAAGTTCCCGAACCTGAATTCGAGGACGATTCGCCGCGTGAGGTGCATATCAACTATGCAAATGCTGATGAAATTGCCGATAGCTTGAAAATATCACACGAATTGGCTGAGCAGATAGTGTCGGTTCGCGAGCAGATCGGCGGATATTCGACGCTGGAGGAGCTGTATCTTGTCGATTCGATGACTCAGAATATCATGCTGCAAATAATGGATCATATCGTAATAGACTGATAAGAGTACAATAAAATGGACAGATATTAGTGAGGTGTTTTTGGATATTTATAAATATTTTAAACACCACTTGACAAACAAATGAAAATGGTGTATAATATTTTCAATACATTTGAAAGGAGGCTAAAAGCCAAAATGGACGATAGTGACAATGATAATGATAACTGCAACTATTGCAGTAGCATTGCCGCATTCTTTTCTGAATCGAATAGCTTTGATCGGGACATATTTCGCCATCTAATCGAATAGGCGAGTTATGTCTTTTTGTGTTTTTATCAACTATTTTATTTTAATTTGGAAAGGAAATATAATTATATGAAACAAATAGTGCTACAGATAGTACTTATCTTACTGAACGCAATATTCGCAGCGACGGAAATTGCGGTAATATCCATGAACGATCAGAAAATGGCAAAAATGGCTGATGAGGGCGACCGTAAAGCTAAGCGGCTTGTCAACCTCACATCGCAGCCGTCAAAATTTCTTGCAACGATACAGGTCGCAATAACGCTTTCAGGTTTTTTGGGAAGTGCGTTCGCCGCAGACAACTTTTCCTCGCAGCTTACTGGACTTATTATGAAGACAGGAATTGGCATTTCTGAGAAAACGATAAGCACGATCTCGGTCGTGATTATAACAATATTGCTCTCGTACTTCACTTTGATCTTTGGCGAGCTTGTGCCAAAGCGTGTGGCAATGAAAAACTCTGAAAAACTGGCGCTCGCTATATCTGGACTGATCACATTTGTATCGAAAATTTTCGCTCCGATCGTTTGGTTTTTGACTTTATCCACAAATGTTGTGTTAAAATTGCTCGGGATCGACCCTAATGCGAATGAAGAAGCGGTCACAGAAGAGGAAATCCGCATGATGTTGGATCAGGGGCGCGAAAAAGGAACGATCGATGAAAACGAGAAAGAGATAATCGATAACGTTTTCGACTTTGATGACACACAGGTAGAAACTGTATTTACACATCGCAAAAAGGTTGATTTTATATCCACAAAGGACGATATTGACGAGTGGAAGCGCGTTATCTATCGAAATATACATACGAAATATCCCGTTTGCGGCGAAAATTTCGATGATATTATCGGTGTTTTGGACGCTAAAAAGTACTTTCGACTTGAGAATAAGACTCGCGAAAACATCCTAAATGAGTGTGTTTCGCCTGCATATTTCGTTCCTGAAACCGTCGCCGCCGACGTTTTATTTAAAAATATGAAACAGAGTGGCAATCATTTTGCAATCGTACTTGATGAATACGGCGGAATGTGCGGTGTTATTACGATGACAGATCTTGTTGAGGAACTTGTTGGTGAAATTGATCTATAAATTACATTTTATAAACACTTCTGCATTATTATGTATATAAGCAGCCGGAACAAACGCCGCAGCCACTTTCGTGTGGCCGCGGCGTTTTGTTTAGCAATGATATTCGGCGATGGTTAGCAGCATTTTTTCGTCGATCGGGTAGCAGGCGCTCGCAAGTTTCGCTTTATTTTTCAGCATATCGCCAATGCTCAGCTCCAAAATGTTACGCGGGATTTCGCAGCCATTGCAAAGTCTTGCGATAAAGTTTTTCAGCTCGAAGAAGTCATTAAAACCAAGCTGTTCCATTATTTGCTTTTGACAATTAGCGGGGGCATTCTCGATAAATGGCGGTAAAAACACCGCGCATGCCAAGCCGTGAGCCATTTTACACTCGTAAGTAACGCGGTAGCTCAGCCCGTGTGGGATAGATGTGCCTGTGTAACGGATAGCAATTCCAGCGTATACAGAAGCTGACATGAGTTTATCAAGTACATCATCAGTAAAATTGTGATCTGCAAGATCATTTTTCGCTTCGCCCCAAATCGTCAGACCTTTTTCAACGGCTTTTTGGCTTTTCACATCGGCTTTCGCGTGCAGAAAGCTTTCGCAAAGGTGCGCCAGAGCGTCGAGCGCTGTGCTTGTTATGATTTGGTCGGGCGCAGCTTTCAAATATTTGCTATCAACAAAAGCTATCTCAGGGAATATTTGATGTGAGATAGATTTTTTGGTATGGTTGCTGTGAAGCGTAAGAACAGAAACTCCTGTGACCTCTGAACCGGTCCCGCAGGTCGTAGGAACTGCGGCTACGGGCAAGTGCGGAGCGTTTGGTATAGGTGTGTACAAGAAATCTTTGTCAAATTTGCTGTTTGCTATAAGTAAAGCAATCGCTTTTGAAGCGTCAAGAGGCGAGCCTCCGCCAATTCCTATGACAAAATCGACGATTTCAGAAGCTCCGTACTGCGCACCTGCGATCACGCTCTCGACCGATGGGTTTTCCTCGATCTTGTCAAAAACCACATATGGAATATTGTGGGTCGTAAGTGCTGCGGTTACATCGTTGAGTGAGCCGTTTTTTCGCGAGGAATTGCGCCCTGTGACGATGAGCGCTTTTGTTCCGAGTGCGCAAAGTTCGTTTGAATGTGCTAAAACGCAGTTATTTTCATGGTATAATCTAGTTGAAATGTCAAAATCCATAATATCACCGTTCCATCAAAATGTTATTATAAATAGTATAATACAACTTGCGGTGTTTGTCAATACGGCGGCGGACGCGCAACAAAAGTAAATTTTCTATTGACAAGTTAACAATTCCGTGATACAATATATACAGATTTATGCGTATTTTGTGCGTTAAAAAGTGCAAAATGACAATATGTGTATTTATTAACTGTACGAAAATTTGTACTATTGAAATTTGATCGGAGAACAACATGATAATAAGTGTAAATGTGAAAAAATTAGGAAAGAAGATCGCTTCGGTCGAGCCTACGCCGTTTGAGATCGAGGGTATTCCAATGACTGCGGAGGAGCTTGTGACCGCCTGTGTGCGAAGCTGTGTGGCGGCATACAATAGTCGAATCGACAACGGCGAGCCGCGGTGTATTTCTGACGAGCAGTTTGCGGCAATGGAGGCGGCAGGCAAAATGGCGTTTGGTCTGCCTTTTTCTGACAAAAAAGCGGACGCGAACGAGGCGGTGCAGACGGCTTTGCAGGCGTTTGACGATGGGCTGTTTCGCGCATTTGTCGGCGAAACGGAGCTGGAATCGCGCGAACAAGAGATTAAGATAGGCGAAAACAGCGAGATTACGTTCATAAGATTAACAATGTTGGCAGGGAGGATATGGTAATGGCAAGTTCTGAGAGCTATAATGTGTGGAGGCAGTCGCACGCGACGGCAATCGAAAACGCGCGCAACAAGCTTCCGACTGAGATCAGGCAGTTTCTTGACGGCAAGCATAATTGCAAACTTTACAAAGATCTCTATACATATCTGGCAAAAGGCGGCGCTCCGTCCAAGTTTATTAACAAAAATATGGGTGCGATTTTTGGTGGATTGCTGAATGAAAATGGCTGGATAGATAAGAAATACAAAAACGATCTGCTCTGGGCTGTCGATAACTGCACTAAATGGCAGTATTCGTCAAGCATTTGGCGTAGGTCGTTTCGTTCATCAAGCTACACGGCGTACCTGCAATCGAATTTCATTTTGAGTCAGTTGGAGAATTATGCAAGACTTGGCTGGCTTGAAAGCTCGCTTGAAGACGTTCTTATGGGAAAAATTACAGAAAATGAGAAGCAACATTTTTACAAAGATGGATTTAGCCTGCCGATAAGCACGCTGTTAGCGGCGCGTTTAGACGCTGGCGACAGCAAGGTTTTTGCCGCTTTAAAGCACGTTATCATGGATGACGGCACGAATATCAGCCTGGAAATTATCCGCGGCGTGATGATGAGCAGCAATGCCGATGCGCACAAGCTGATCTGCCAGCTTTTGGTCGCCGCACGTTTGCAGGAGGGTCTGCGGCAAGCGATATGCGAGTCCGCCGACAGCGGTACGATCGAAGCCCTGCGCGCGGTCGTTGAAACCATCAAGGCGCACGATCTCATTAGATTTTCGGCGGTCAAGCGTGCGATTTTTACCTGGTGCGGAATTTTTGCGGACAAGCCCGAGTCACTCGACCGAATTGCGGGCAAAATGCTCGACCTTATCGCCGAATGTCTTGCTGACAGGGCGGCGTGCGACGCGTATCTTGAGAGCGAGGATGCGATGCAGATATACATTGCGCTGTGGGCTTATTCGGCGGAGGACGCGCGCGTTGGTGCGCAGATCTGCCGTAAACTGGCAATGAGTGAGAGTCGTCACCGCCGTATGGTCGCGGGAATTTTTGCAAGCCAGTTTGAAAACCCTGACTTAGAGAATGAGTTGGGCAAGTTTGCGCTTGAAAATTTTGCCGATGATACCGAATGTTTGGCGGTGTATTTTTATCATTTTATGCCTGATATTAACATGGCGCTGAACAATGTTGCATCGGATAACCGCCAGGGGCCTTACGAGCGGGAAAAGAAAGAGCCGCCGAAAAGCCGCGTGTACGCTGATCTTTCGGACTATTTCGAGAGCAGGGATGAAGCGGAAAAGTTCCGCGGCATATTGCTTAAGACCCGCGAACTGTTTACACCAAAAAAGAAAGAATTTGACTTTACACCCTGCGTATTTTCGTGGATCTCGGTCAAACTCAAGCGTATGGACGTCGCGGCGAAACTCTGCTGGATCGCATCTGCGCTGCAAGACAACACGCTGATCGACGAGGCGTGCGGAATGCTTGCGGAGGTCGATAGCGATATTCGCAATAATGTGCTGCGAATGTTGGTGACATTTCCTGAAACTGACATTCAGCGTGACACATTGATCAACGCGATTGCCGACAAGGAGAGCTACACTCGCAGTTTGGCGATAAAAATGGTCGAAAATATCGAGCTGACGGACGATAATTACCTCATGCTGGAAAATATGCTTCGCTTGAAAAATTCTGAAACGCGAACTGCCGCAATTGAACTGCTCGAAAAGTTGGACGATGAACGTCTGTACGGCGTTTGCGAGCGGCTTTTGGCGGATAAAAACGGAGAAAAGCGCGCGGCGGGTCTGGACATGGTGCTTCGTCTGAAAAAACAGCCGGAGCGTGCGGAGCTTTTTGCGCGGACAAAGGCGTTGGCGGCGGCAATGCAGAGCGATATTTCGCGCGAAAAGATCTTGCTCGACCAAATTCTGGACGAGGAAAATTCTGAACTGCCTGCCGATTGCGGTCTATACAAGCTTGAAAATTGTAAGATCGCGCCAATTGACAAGCAGTTTGTTGACGATAGCAACAAAGTTCTCTGCCGTTATTTCCCTGAAAGTGAGTTGGCTAGCAGCGATAAAAATGCAGATAAGGCAGATTGTGCTGTTGCTCTTAAGAAGCTGGACGCGTTATTGGATGCGCATAAAAATGATGAATTTACAAATTATTGGGGAGAAACAAATCTACTGGGTAATGCACATTCGCTAATTATCAGTCATTGTCCAAAGAGGATTTGCTTTGAGGAACTTTGGGACGAGTTTTATCAGACCGATGTCGGCTCGCCCGAGCTGCTGCTAAGAATGTACATAAAATTAAAAGCGTACAGAAAAATGGACAAATACATCACGTTTAAAAAGGCCGGAAAGGCTGCAGCGGCAAGGCTTTTCGGCGCTGACCTTGCCAACCCCATCGACGTACATTTTCTTTGTAAGGACATCGTGCAGTATCTGTATGATAAGTTTGTGCCAATGGACGACAGACGTAAAATCGCCATATCTGCGGCAAACTGGCTTTACACGCTGGACGACAAAACGCTGAAAGTGAAGATCAGCGGCGAGGAGGGAGTGCAGCAGAGCTACGGCAGGCACGGAAGGGAATTTGACCCGGAGCATCGCTCACTGCTAGATCAGGTGCAGATCGACACGGTGCTAAATTTGCTTTTTGAAATGGAAAACAGCGAGTTTTTCGCGAAGATGATCGTTGTGAAGACTGCGCTGACCGATCGCCTTGATGGCTTGGCGGGTATGTATTTCGGCGATTACGAGGAGCAGAGCGTTTACGCGCTTGACGCGCCGACCGCCGATGAGCTTGTACGTGCCTGCGCGATGGGCGTGATAAATGACGACGAAATGTACCGCAGACTGGTCAATTCGGATGATCTTGGCGATGTGCTTAGCGCTATTAGCGGACATATTAAAGCGATTCGCGAGCGTGACAAGCTTGTTGCGGCGCGCTGCCGGTTGAATATGGGCGGAAATGGCAATCTACGCGGTTTGATCGGCAATCACGATATGGATAAGCTGACCGAAATTGACAAAAATGTAATTGCAAAAGCGGAAGATGTCTACAATAAGTTCATTGGCGTGGTGCTGGGCGAGGAACTTAACCGCGGCGACAGCGAAACGCGGTTCTCACCCTACATTACGTCGATCAAGCGCATTTATGGCGTGGAAAATTACGTTAAAATTTTGGCTGCGCTGAGCAAGGAAACCTTTGTGCGCGGCTACATTTACGGTTCGCAAAGCTCGAAAAAGGAAACGCTCAGCCACCTCATCAGCGTTTGCGTACCGAATGAGGGCGACACCGCCGAGAAGCTTCGCGAGTTGGTCAGCGGCACAGATATTACCGAAAAGCGGCTTATCGAGGCGGCGATGTACTCGCCCGAGTGGCTGAACATTACCGCCGATTACCTCGGCTGGGAAGGATTCAAGTCGGGCTGTTGCTATTTCATGGCTCATATGAACGAATCTTACAGCGATAAGATCACGGCGCTTATCGCAAAATACACGCCGATCTCGGTTGAAGATCTGCAAAACGGTGCTTTTGACATTAAGTGGTTTAAAGATGCCTATGCGACGCTTGGCGAGAAGCGTTTTGCGATGCTTTACGATGCTGCGAAGTACATTTCCGACGGCGCGAAGCACTCCCGCGCGCGTAAATATGCCGACGCGGTGCTCGGAAAGCTCGACCCCGAGGAAGCGAAAACGGCGGCTTCGGTCAAGCGCAATAAGGATATGCTGATGGCATATTCGCTTATCCCATGCAATGATGACGAAATTATGAAGAAATACCTTTTTATACAGCAGTTTTTAAAAGAAAGCAAGAAATTTGGTGCACAGCGCAGGGCAAGTGAAGCTGTCGCTGCGGAGATCGCAATGCAGAATTTGGCCTTGTCGGCAGGATCAAGCGACGTTATGCGCCTGAAACTGCGCATGGAGAGCGAACTTTTTGAGAGCATACGTCCACTGTTTGAGTCAAAAAATGTTGGAGAAGTAAGCGTATGGTTGGAAATTCGCGATGGAAAGACCGAGATTGCCTGCGAAAAAGGCGGAAAACGGCTGAAAAACGTGCCTGCCAAGCTGAAAAAGGACGAGTACATCGTCACGTTGACCGAAAGGCGCAAGCAGCTGACCGACCAGTACCGCCGCACGCGCACGATGCTGGAGCAGTCTATGGAGGATTCGACGGTGTTCACACTGAGCGAGATCGTCGGGCTGATGAAAAATGACAGTGTGAAGCCTTTACTGGAAAATCTTGTGTACTGCTATGACGGCAAATGCGGCGTGCTGAAAGACGGCAGGCTTTGCACAGTCGGCGGCGAGGAGATCTGCGCGGACGGGGCGAGCGAGCTGAGAATTGCGCACCCGTTTGATATGTACGCTGATGGAAACTGGCGCGACATACAGAAATATCTATTTGATGATCAGATCGTTCAGCCGTTCAGACAAGTTTTCCGCGAGCTTTATATCAAGACTGCTGAGGAGCTGGAAAACTGCGAAACGCCGCGATTTGCAGGCAATCAGATACTCGTGAAAAAGACTGTCGCCACTTTGCGCGGTCGCCGTTGGGTATGCGATCTGGAGGACGGTCTGCAAAAAGTGTACTATAAGGAAAATATTGTTGCGAAATTGTATGCCCGTGCCGACTGGTTCTCGCCCTCAGACATCGAAGCGCCGACGCTCGAGCACGTCAGCTTCAGCGACCGCGTGACCGGTAAGCCGATCAAGATCAAGGACATTCCCGACATAATTTTCTCAGAGGTCATGCGCGACGCCGACCTTGCGGTTTCGGTCTGCCATGCGGGCGAAGTTGACCCCGAGCACAGCCACTCGACCATCGAAATGCGCGCCGCGATACTAGAATTTACGCTGCCGCTCTTCAAGCTGAAAAATTGCGAGGTCAAGGGCTCGCACGTTTTGATAAATGGTACGCGCGCGGATTATTCGGTGCACCTTGGCAGCGGAATTTGCCATATTCAGGGCGGCGCGGCGCTCAATATTCTGCCCGTTCATTCGCAGCACCGCGGAAGGGTATTTCTGCCATTTGCAGACGACGACCCGAAAACAGCCGAAATAATCTCGAAAGTGTTGCTTTTGGCGGAGGATAAGAAGATTAAAGACCCATTCATACTTGACCAGATACACTAAATATTAGCAGAATCGCACGGGCGGACGGTGAAGGCTGTCCGCCTTTTTGTGAAAATTCGCTTCTTGCGGAGGGCGTTCGTTGCGACGATTTTTACCAACAGGACGGCTATCATCCCACGCAGGTGAACGGTTTGTTGACATCGCTGTACTTTTACGAAGTAATGACGGGCATCGAATAATAAAATACCATATGAGATATATCAAATCTGTATAAATACTACATATAGTATTATATTTGTATACATGATTGTGGGAACATATATATGTTTCCCGCTTTTTCATATGTATTAAAAGATATAGTAACAATATGCAGATATATGTCATAATATATGACATAGGGCAGAAATATCTGTCAGAAATATGGAGGTGCTTGATATGGAAGCATTAGACGCTGCATTTTTCGGGAAAATATATGACCCGAAAGATGAGGACGCGGGCGATTGCGAGGTCACGGCGGGCGTATTTCCTAAGGAAACGCCGATAGCTATGGCATATGTTCCGTTCCAAAAATGGGAGAAACCGTATGACGTTATGACAGCTTTAGCACGGGCAACGATCTTCCCGTCGCTGGATAAGCCGTTTATTGGAGAGGAGGCGGTTCGGCGTGCTGCGAAGTGAATTGTCTGAAAAACAGAAGCTGCTACGAAAGGTTCAGGCGGCGAGATTCGCGCTTATTGAGGCGAATTTGTATCTCGACAGCCACCCGACTTGCCGCGAGGGGTTGAAATATTTTCGTGAAAAACGTGCGGAAGCTGATAAGCTTATGAAAGAATATGAAACCGAATATGGCCCGCTAACAGCTGCGGCAAGTCACGCAGAAGACTGCTGGGAGTGGGTAAACACGGGGTTTCCGTGGGAAAGGGGAGAGAGCTGATGTGGCAATATGAAAAAACACTGGAGTACCCTGTGAACATCAAAGATCCGAACCCCGCGCTTGCAAAGGTCATCATCTCGCAGCTTGGCGGGCCTGACGGCGA
>UMBX01000175.1_pt1 | contig 30141 bp, 20 predicted proteins | sample 1964081 | NCBI WGS metagenome assembly UMBX01 (sample SAMEA4835952, study PRJEB28245) | human gut metagenome | biome: gut microbiome; material: fecal sample | place: Denmark | collected 2008
TGCTCGAAGCCCTGCCAAACGAAATCGCTCGCGGTGATGCCGAAAGTCAGCGTAAGGTCGGGCAGCAGCGAAGCGGCGGCGATGGAATCCATGCCCGCGGTGCTCATGCCCATTATGCCTACCTTGCGCGAGCCGTGGCTTTTGAGCCAGTCAATGGCTGTCTGTATGCGCTCCAGCGGAAAATTGACGTGGCTGTAATTCTTTTTGCCGGGCGACATACACATAACGTTCACGCCCCTGCTGTGCAGCCATTTTGCACCGCATTTCGCCATGTAATCATTAGGGTCGTCGCCGAAAAGACCTATCATAGTGCAGTCAGAGCCATTCGGATCTTCATAATATGTACCGTAAAAACCATCTTTTTCGATCTCAAAAAACTTCTTTTTCATCTTTCTCAAACCTCCGTATCAAAGCATAAAATTTCCCGACTGTCAAGCAGTTTGCATATGCTTACTCATATTATATCACTTCAATGCGCAAAAGTCAAGCAGCAAACGAAAAAGAGCAGAGATCTCTTCCCTGCCCTTTTTCAAAACGTGTAATTCACCAAATTTGAAAGATGTTTTATCCTGTTATCCCCAAACTTCTTCCGCTATTTCCTTTACGAGCGCTAGCTTTGCCCACTGCTCCTGCTCGGTCAGCTTGTTGCCGATCTCGCAGGAAGCGAAGCCGCACTGCGGGCTGAGGCAGAGCCTTTCGAGGGGGATAAACTTCGCCGCTTCGTGTATGCGCGCGATCACCGCCTGCTTGTCCTCAAGCTCGGGCGTTTTCGAGGTGATGAGTCCGAGCACCACCTTTTTGTCGGGCGACACCTTTGCAAGGGGTTCAAAGCCGCCGCTTCTCTCATCGTCATACTCCAACAGCAGAGCGTCAACGTTCTCGCGCGCGAAAACGTAATCGGCTACCGAATCATACGGGCCGCTGGTAAAATATGTAGAGTGATAATTGCCCCTGCAAATATGCGAAGTTATCACCATATCGGCGGGCTTGTTCGCCAAAGCAAGGTTGTTTACCTCCAAAAGCTGCTTTTTAACGTCCTCGATGTCGATGCCGAGCGACTCGTATCTCTGCTTCGCGGCGTCGCCCACTACCGCGCCCCAGGTGCAGTCGTCGAGCTGTAGATCGCGGCAGCCTGCTTCGTAAAACTGCTTTATAACCGCCTGATAAGCAGCGCCGATGTCCTGAATAAGTTCCTCGTTGGTTCTGTAAAACTTCCTCGTCTGCTCGATATTCTGCGGAACTATCATCTGCTGGAAAGTCTGCGCGGGTGCGGGAATCGTGTATTTCGCAACGGTCTGCTCGTCCTCAAACCGCTTTAAGAACTTGAAGTACTCAACGAACGGGTGCGGGGCGGCCTTGATCTTGCCGACCAGATATGTGTCGTCAAGCGCCGCCAGCTCGCCGCTGAACTGCACGCCCGAGCCTGTATTCTCGTGAGCAACGCCCTCAAATCCCCACATAAAGTCGAGGTGCCAAAATTCTCTTCTGTACTCGCCGTCGGTGATGATGTGAAAGCCTGCCTTTTTCTGCTTTTCCACCAACGCGGTTATCGCCTTGTCCTCGATCGCCGTAAGCTCTTCCCTGCTGACTTTGCCCGCCTTAAAGTCCTTTCGCGCCTTTTTCAGCTCTTCGGGACGAAGAAAACTGCCGACGTGATCGTAGCGGTATGGTGACTTGATATTGCTCATTTTTACTACCTCTTTCCATGAAATAATGCCTATCGGTTTGCTGTGATAATATTATAGCACGGATAATTCAGATAGTAAAATACTTTTAACTGCACATTGTCCATAGTTTCAATCTATCGACAGATGTACTTTAAGCTGCTCGAGGTAGCATTTTCCGTAGCGGCTGAGCACGGCGTTTTTCTTGGTTACTATGCCTATGCGCATCTCGCAGTCTGAGTCGAGCGGGCGGGCGATTATATTTTCGCCGTTGAGCTCAGAGTCGATTATGCCCGAGCATACGGTGAAGCCGTTCAAGCCGATGAGCAGGTTGAAGAGGGTGGCTCTATCGCGCACCATGATGTTTTTAGGCAGCTCCAGCGCGCTGAGAAATTCCTCTGAGAAGTAGAACGAGTTATGCTTGCCCTGCTCGAAAACGAGGTAGGGGTAAGGCTCGAGGTCGGCGGTGGTTATCGTGTTCTTAGCGGCGAGGGGGTGTTCGCAGGAGATAAAGACGTGCGGGCGTGCGCAGTAAAGCTGCTGAAAGGTGAGGTCGTTCTTGCGTATCAGCTTTGAGAGGACTGATCCGTTGTGCTCGCTGAGGTAGAGTATGCCGATCTCGCTTCTGCCAACGGAAACGTCGTCGATTATCTCGTAAGTCTGCGTTTCGCGGAGGGTGAAGCTGTAAGTATCGGCGTTATATTTTCTGATAACGTCAACGAAAGCGTTCACGGCGAACGAATAATGCTGGCAGGAAACGCTAAATCTCGGCTTTTGCGAATGTTCGCCGCGAAAATGCTCGGTCATAACGTCCGCCTGTTCAAGCAGCTGACGCGCGTAAGAGAGCAGCACCTCGCCATCGCGTGTAAGCTCAACGCCCTTATTCGAGCGAATAAAAGCGATAACGCCCATCTCATTTTCCAGACTATGGATAGCCGAAGTAAGGCTGGGCTGTGCGATAAAGAGTTTTTCCGCAGCCTCAGTGATATTGCCGCATTCCGCAACGGCGGTGAAGTATTTTAATTGTTGTAGGGTCATTTTTTGAGTCGTCCTTTTTTTGAGGTTTTTGGGGAGTATGATTATTATAACATATTCGCGGGGTTTGGGCAAGAGGATAAATAAAAAATGTGCCCCGACTGTTATCCAGCCGAAGCACATTAAGTCAGTTCACCTCTTCACCCTAACGTCCCCCGTGAGCCTAACCAACTTTATCTCAGTGAAATTATACCGCTCCGCCGCCTTGTCCATCACCGCGGATACTCGGCGCAGTATCTCCTCTGCTTCCGCTACATTTCGCGCCGCTGAGGATATGCGTCCCTCTATGCCGTACCGCTGCTTTATCTGCCAATCAAGGCTGCCGCTCGTGAAGTTTAATGAGCCGCGGACAGAGCTTAGCCTGCTGCCTGCATTCTTTACGTTCGCCGATGCAGATACAACATTGCCTATGTTTATCTTTATCCTGCCCATTTTCTTCGCCTCCTTCTTTGCCGCCATATCTGCCTCTTATCTGCGTGCGCCGCAATTCGGGCAAAATGAAAGCGAAGCGTCGTACTCGTTAGCACAGTTTTTGCAGAATATCACATTGCGGTTCTGCGGCTGAGAGATCTCGCCCTGCGCACCGGGCGCTGCAGGGCTGAAATCTCTGTACTTTTTCATTGTGCTCAGCGTGATCTCTACGTCTGAGAGCTTCTTTAATACGATTATCACAAGCACCAGCGAAGCGATTGCCACCGCCGCTGCTACAAACAGCAGAATGTATATTATTGTAAATTCAGGATACCACATCGTTTTTTTCCTTTCCGGGCGTGCGCCCTGCTATTGTTTGCCTTAAAGCTTCTTTTTTCTGAAGAATACGAAAAGCATTACTATCGCCGCTATCAGCACTATTGCGCCGATTATCGTTCCGATGAAGAGCGGCGTGTTGTTGTACCAGCGTACAAATGCGTTCGAGGATACGAGGAAGTTTGAGATCTTCATCTGCGCTTTGTTTCCTGCTGAGTCGGTCGCCGTTATCGAAATGTTCTGGCGCTTAGTGCTCTCGGGTACTTTCAGATTAAAGGTGTCGCCCTGTATCTCGCAGTCTATTTTCTTGCCGTTCAGCATTACCTCAGCCGTGTCGAGCACGAGGTTGTCGCTTATCCCTATCTTTACGTTCTTTACTTCGTCGCTGTACGTTTCATCTGATTTGATGTCTACGGGCACGATTATCGGCGCGGTCTTGTCGATACCGAAAGCTATCTCAGCGTTGTTCTTTTCCTCAGCCGTGTCGTTTTCGTTATCCGCCTTGTCGTTTGAGAATATGGATACACCGTAGCTGCCGTCGTTCTTGAACTGCGAAGCCTTTACCGTGTAGGTGTAAACGCTCCATTCGCCGTTGCCGCCTTCGTGACCCAGCGTGTAACCGCTGTCCTTTGCAAGATCTGAGGGCGAGCCGTTCTTTATTACTTTTACGTTGATACTGCTGTCAACAAGCTCGTCAACGTTGGTTTCTTTCACGATAACGTTTCTTTCCTCGTTGATGTATTTGCCCAGTATCTCTTTAGTAGAATCGTCGATGGTGTATACCGACCCGAAACGGTTCGCCGAGAAGCTTATAGCTCCTGAAGCCGTGTTGCCCGCAAGGTCGGTAACGCTTACGGAAAGCGTATAAATATCGTCGATCTCTTTTTTCTTCTCAAAGTTTTCAAAGGTGTATACCTGTCCGCCCTTTGTCTTGCCAAAGCTGCCGGGGTACTCAACCTCGCCGTTGTTAGCGCCGCTGAGCGAGATCTGCACCGTGCTGTCATCGTAATTCGTATCAGTCATGGTGATTATCGGGGCTACTTCGCCATTGTTGGCAGATTTATCCTTTACGCCGGTGAATATTATCTGCGGGGCGGTCTTGTCGATTGTGAAGCTGTCCTTTTCGTACTTCGCGCTTTCGTTGCCCGCCTTGTCCTTTACGCTTATCGCGAACGAATAAAGCGCTTCGTCGGTGTACTTGATGGTAGCGGTGTACTTGTTGCCCGACTGCTTCCACTTAGAAGCTTCAGGGAACTTCACCTTTGCGCCGCCATTAGTCGCCGTACCGGTTATGCTTACTCTCGACTCCTGGAAATTGTGCTCGGTAACGGTTATGGTAGCCGTTCTGTCGGCTGAGAAACAGTCGGTGGCGTCCTCGTCTGAGCTGCTGTATGAAACGCTGATAACAGGGAGCGTTTTATCTACCGTAAAGTCGGGCGTTTTCGCCTCGTTAGATCTGTTGCCCGCTCTGTCAAAGCAGTACGCCGAGAATTTGTAGTCGCCGTCTGCCGAGAATGTAACGGTAGTGGTGTGCTTCATGCTGTCGCCCTCACCGCTGGATGTCCATGAACCTGCCGAGGGTACGGAATAATCAGTATTCGAGATATTCAGCACAAGGTCTGAGCCGGAGAAGTTTCTGTCGGTAACTGTAATAGTCGCCGTGCGGTTCTTGTTGTAAAAATCCTTGTTATCCGAGTCGGGCTGGGTGTTGTCCCAAGTTATCTCTATGCTCGGCTTTGTAGTGTCGATGCTGAAAGAATCCTCGGAATGGCTGGTGTTTCCGCAGCGGTCGGTAAGGTCTACCACTATGGGGATATTGTTTATATTCTCGCTTACAGTCACGCTCTTTTCCATCTTGTAGATGAGGTTGTCCTGACTTTCGAGGACTTTCCAGCCGCCGTACTCTGCTTCGCCGATGCTGTTGGGTATCGAAGTGCCTATCTGGCTGCCGTTTATGGTGCAGTTTATATCTCTGATACCCGAGTTCATATCGCTTACGGTGATGGTCACGGGAACCGAGCCTGCGTAAAGCGGATCGCCGCTGTTCGTGGTCGAAACAGGCGAGGGTCTTGAGATCGCGATGTGCGCGCCCTCGTTCTCATGCTGCTGCTGAGTTTCAACTACCGTGCCGTTCGGGGTCTTGTAGTTTACTTCGTTGTTGCCAGCGTTATCGGTAGCGTATGCCGAGATCTGTCCTTTAAAGCCCGCTTTTACGGTGATGTCTATATATCCATCCTTGTTTGCCGGTGCAGAGCCGCCCTCGGGGTGATCTTTATCGTTGATATTTTCCAGCTTGTAGTAGATGAAGTTTACGCCCGAGCCGCTGTCCTCAGCCTTTATCCTTACAGTAGCGTCTTCCTTGAAATAGTAGCCGTAAAGCGTGGGGATAACGCCGTTGAAAGGCGTATGACCGTCCTCATAGCCGTCCTTATATCCATTCGTGATAAATTCAAAATCAGTTATCTCGGCAGGCTTGGTGTCCTTATATACAGTGTGGGTCGAAACGCTTTCGTTTCCTGCATTGTCCAAAGCCTTGACCTTGAATGTATACTCGCCGTCTTCGTCAGCTTTAGCGATGTTTTCGGTATAGTTCTTTGCGCCGACCTCTGCGACCTTGCTGTTTTTCTCAGCGTATTCTTTTGTTTTGAGCGCCTTCGCATTGTCGTCCGCCTTGCCCTTGAAAAGTTCAACGGTCACTGAGCTGCGGCCCGATTCCTTATCCTGAACGGTGGTTTTCATTTCAACATCGCTGTTGTACCAATCGCCGCCCTTGTCAGTATTTTCATTTGCATTTCCATACGCTTCGGGCAGATCAACGGTTATCTCGGGCTTGATGGTCTCCACCATGAGCTTGCCGTTCTCAGGAGCAACTTCTCCTGATTTATTGTCAACATTATCATAAGCCACAAATGTCAGCTTGCTGTTGAGATATACATTCTCATCTTTTATCTGCTCTTCGGGAAGTGTGAAAACAGCCACGCCATCATTATTCACACCCGCAGTTTTTTCAATTGATTTTCCTTTAGTATCGGTGTACGTCATTTTAACGCTTTTGATACCCGAAGAAGCGTTTTCGTCTTTTACAGATACAGTTACATCAACTGTGTTATTGAAGAAATATCCGAACGAGAGCGCGTTTATTGCTTTCTTGATCGTATTCTCATTTGGAGCAATGTTAATATCCTCTATGACAGGTTTTGTTTTATCAATTCGGAAGTTATACGCTTTTTCTTTTTTTTCGCCAACAGCATTTTGTACTGTTAAAATTATTTCGTTTTCACCGTCGTTAAGATAGCCGCTGTTTACCAGCTCCTCGGCAGTAAGTTTAAGCTCATGCGTCTGAGCCGCGCTGTTATTGCCGCAGGCATCTGTGAATTTTTTGATAAAAGCCTGCCACTCTGCTCTTTCGCTATCGTCTGCCGCCGCATTTTCGTCATTGCCATTTCTGATAGTCTTGTCGTTTATATATATCGTAACATCCCTTATATCAAACTTGGCGCTGTTCCAGCTCAAATCAAAGCCTACCGCTTTTTTTTCATTATACCAGCTGTCTTGTTCGCCGTGATCCGCTTTTATATCGTTTATTATGCTGCTATTTGTAGATAGTATAAAATCAGTATATGTTTTTCCGCTATTTTCAAACTTAAGCAAAGTATTTTTGCAAACATTGCCTGCATTGTCCTGAGCAACCGCATAGAAATTGATGTAGTCGTAATCACACTCATCAAAAGTTTTAGGGTCAATTATAAACTCGTTCAATTTACCTTCAACAGGATCAATAGTTATTTCTGTGCTTTTTGTGCCACCTTTTGAACCGCCGACAAGCTTCGCGATAAGAGCAATTCTATTGATACCGCTTGAAGGCTCAGCATCGCCTGCTGTAACATTTATAATTACAGCCCCGTTCGACTGGATAGATTTATCGCAGTAAGCAATTGAATCGTTGGCGTTGACACTGGTTACGCTTGCGCCACCTATTGTCGGAGCTTTTCTGTCTATACCTACTGTAACATTTTTTGAATTAGAGTTGCCGGTATAGTCCGTTGCCGTTATCGTGTAGGTCTTATCCTGCTCATCAGATGTTACAAATGTCCACTTATCGCCATCAGGGGTCATAGGTTCGACAATATCGTTTTTACCATTGCCCTTTATCGTCACCGACTCGGGCTTAACGCCGCTGCCGCCGGCGTTGTCAGATACCTCAGCGCTTATAACAACGCTTTCTCTGTTTGTCCATTTGTCAGCAGGCTTTTTCTCTGCCTTAATGCTTGGAGCATCGCCGTCATAAACGATCTTTATCGGCTTAACAAGCTCATAATTATGCCACCGGTGGTCATAGTACAGCGAGATGGTTTTTATCTCCGTATTGCCTTCTATTGTTACGTCTTTAGAATTTCTATCGCTAAGCTTTTTATTTACAGCAATGCCGTAAACCTCATCTTCGCTGTCATCTCTGCTGTAAGAAAATTTCGCTTTATTATTTTCAGCGGCGGGCAGATAATATATATTCTCAGCCTCGTCCTTACGGCCATTCTTAACAAGCTCTTCAAGATCACTGGATACGCCCGCGGGTATCTCAGCTTCGGTCTTAGTTTCATTGTCCGCATAGCGAACTTCTACCGTAAAATCATACGTTACATTTTCCAGTGTAAGAGTGTAGCCATTAGATGACTTATCATTTTCCGTATACTCCAGCGGCTCTTCGATGGCATTTTCTTCGTCCGTGCCGGTTTCATCGTTGTGAACTATCTCGGTGTATTTCTTAGTTACGCTCGCAATGTGCTTTCCGCTATCGGGAGTGATCTCCAGCACGGGTGACGCGTCATAATCAACGGTCAGCGTGCTCGCGGCGGTGCTGCCATTAACGCTGCCGCCCTCGCCATTGTCGATAGCGATGTCAAACTTATCTATAACAAAGCTGACTTCTACCGTAACGTTATTCTTGATCTTGTCGATTTTATGCTCAAAAGTCTTAGGCGAATTCTTTTCCGCTCTGTCGTCAGCAGAGATCCGGTCAGCGCCGTCCACCTTAAACTCATCGATATGGTAATTGCTGCCTGCTTCTGCTTTCAGCGTTACGGAAGAGCCTTCTTCCTCCGACTTATCGCCGCTTTTTATCTCTACCCAGCCGCTCGAAGCATCGTCGCTCTCCTGCTTCAAAAGCTTGCCGTTTTTGCCGATGACATACGTCACCGTGTATATCTTTTTCTGGAACTCTACCTCTATATCGGTGTTATCGCAAATGCCCGAAAGTTCTGCCGTGTACTCGCTCTTGCCCTCAGCGTCCGCTATCTCGCTGCCGCCGATCTTGAGCGACTTTATAGCGTATGTATCATCGGCATTCACGTTCACGCGCACCTTGCTCGCAGCGTTCACCGAAATGGTATCGTCGGCAATATCGTCCTCCTCTATCGGCTGGTATTCTCCCTTATCGTCCTTCAGGTCAAAAGTTATTCCGCCGCCTGTGCCGTTTACCGCGCGCTTTAGCGAATATGTGGCAAACTCCAGCGTGTAATCGTCATTCTCGGTATCTGCCGAAACGTTTTTCACTACTGTTTTAAATTCGTATTCCTTGCCCGCCGATACTGATACGCTGTAATCATATCCGCCGTAGACCTCGTAGCTGTAACCGCCGTCATTGCCGATAGTTACCTTTTCAGGCTCGTCAGAATTGCCGTGGCCGTAGCCCCAGTAGCTCATCAGCGGCGATACGCTGTTATCCAGCTTATCGAGATCTTTCAGCTCCACCTTGCCCGAAACAGTGTATTTAGGCAAAGCCTCTATCACCGCCGACCAGCTGTCGCCGTCGACGGTTATGGTGCTGCTCTCCAGCTCCTTAAAGCCGTAAACGCCTGTGAGATCAAACGTCACGTTATACTCAGCGCCGCTTTCGGCAAAGTTTTCAAATACCGCTTTGCCGTCCTCAGAGGTGCTCTCCGCCTTTACATTAGGGTCTGCGGCGGAGGTAAGAGTTACCTTTACGCCGTCAACGTTCTGCAAGTCGCCGTTTGAATTTGTAAATTTTACTGTGTAAGCGGCAAGGCTCTCCGCCGAAGCGGAAATAAACGCTTGGTCGAACGAAAAAGCGCTCATCGCAAATATAGCCGCCATAGTTCCCGCAGCAGCCCTAGAAGCCGTCGTTTTCGCTGAATAACTCATATATCATCAACTTCCCTTTCCTTTTCGGCGAGATCTCTCTTGCCGAATTTTTTCACATCTTTTATTTCAGAATAATATCTAAAGCACTTTCCTCTGAAGATAAATATGCACCTCAGCGAAAGCACTAAAAGTGACAAAACTACAAACTGCGCCGCATTCGCGCCGATATTTGCCGCCGACATCACGATGAAAGCCGCCAGCAGTACCGCAAATGCTGTGCACGCCGCTGTAAAAGCCTTGTTCTTTTTCGGCTTTTCCGCAGCCCCGCCTAAGTTTTTTCGGCATAGCCCGAAGAGTATTTGCTCCGCCGCAAGCCCCGCCCAAAATATTATCGGCACGGCAAACCGCATGGCATTTTCCCAGCTTGTCGAGATCTCTTCCAGCGGTATCAGCACTATCGCGGCTGAAGAGATCACCGTGCAGACGAGCGCGCTTTTAAAAAGCTTCATTTACGCGATCACCTCTTCGGTATGTACTTCCTTTACAGACCTCGTTATCACGAAACCGCCGTCGGCATCGTCGCCGGTGCTTGTAAATATCTCGGTAAAGCCCTGCCCCCCGTCGGTCGGTTTTGAAAGCTCAGAAGTTATATCGTCCGGCTCTCTCAAAAGATCGGTAGGCTGCTCGTCCTCATCATACAGATTTTCATTCAGCACGCCTGTAAGCTGTTCGCTGTCTTCTCTAAGCACGCTGGTAAGCTGCTCGCCATCGTCTTGCTGCGAATTGTCGGTAAGAACGCCCGTTGGCTGTTCATCATCGCCGTACTCAGCATTTACACCCGCCGATTCTATCTTGCCGATATGCGCAGTACCGCGCGGCATATCCTCATACGCCGCTGTTTCCGCAGCAGAAGCGTCGCCTATCTGCGAAGTTTGAGGATAACTGCTTATCTCCGCGCCCTCATTCATATACGCCGAGGTAGGCGGAGCTTCAAAATCCGGCTCGTCGCGGCGTTCTCTTCTTATGTTCGGCCTTTCAGGCTCGCCGCTCTTCATGTTTTTCGTGTAGATGTTTTGCAGGTTGAAAGAGCCGCTCGTTTCCGTAGTACCGCCCTCAAAAGCCACGAATTTCGGAACGGGGTTAGCAGCTTCCTCGCGCATACGCTTTAGTTCCTTAGCGTAATTTCTGCCCGAAAGCTCGCCGATTATCTCGGGGATCTTTAAAGCGAAAAATACTATTATCGCCGCCGCGAGCAGCAGTCCCGCCATCACGAACAGCACTATTGCGATAATAAACCATGTTTCAGCACTCATAATCTTCCGTTACTCCCCATCTCTGTATGCGCTGTCTATCGACTGCCGCACGGTCTGCTTTCTGTCGATAAGCTGCTCTTTCAGCTCGTCCGTCTTGTCAGAATTGGTATTCAGCGCTTCCAGCTTTTCACATACTGTATCGTACACCGCCAGCATATCGTCTTGCTTTATGCCGTCTGCCTTGAATTTTCTCGAGTAATTCTCTATCGAGTTCATTATCAGTCGGTAAAGCTCCAGCTGAACTATCTCTTGATCTTCGCCGCTCACCTGCTCCGCCATAGACCGCAGGTTTTCCCAGTAGGGCGCGTACTTGCCCTTATCGGAAGCTTCCTCGATGTCTAGCGTGATGTCGCGGTTGAAAATGCCTATGTCGCGGTAGATGAGCGATATTTTGTATTCATCGCTGTTTTTATCGCCGTACTGCACCACGTCGTTGAACCACTCTACCGCCGCTTTCATTCGCGTTATCTGATTATCCGAGTCGTCGGTCTTGCCGTAGCCGTAGTAGTACCAGTAAAGCTTGCCCGTTTCGTAAGCCACCTTCCAGTAATCGCTCTGCTTTTTCAGCTCTACAAGGTTGCTGTTTATGCAGCTTTTGAACTGCTGCTCTTCGTCGGTACTGAAATCGGCGTCTTCTTTGTAAGCCTCGATCATGTTTATGTATGGCTCGATATTCATAGGTTTTATGTCTATCGCCTTTTCGTAATACCCTATCTTATTTTCCACCAGCGCTTCGTTTTTCGCACGGGTCATGTTCTGCTCGTAGTCGAGGTTATTGGTGTGCGTCCTCATACCCAAACTGCCGAAGCCCAGCCCCAGCGATAATATCGAGCAGGCGAAAAGCGCTGCGAATACTCCCAGCTTCTTTTTCTGCGATCTGCGGTATTCGTTGCCCCACTGTTTGTAGTGGTCGAGGGCGTACATCAGCTCTGCGCAGGACTGATACCTGTTCTCCCTCTCGCGCTGAGTGCATTTGGTAAGTATCTCGTCAAAACCCACTGAGAGCTGAGGGTCCCAGCTTCTTATCGGCTTGAAATTTTCCACGAATGTATGCCCCGTTACCAGATGGTAAAGCGTAGCGCCGAGGCAGTAAATATCGGTGCGCGCATCGGTCTGACCCATCTCGCCGAACTGCTCGGGGGCGGCATATTCCTTTGTGCCCATGCACTCGGTGTCGCCGGTTTTGTTTTCCTTATACTCGCGCGCTATTCCGAAATCGAAAAGCTTTATCCTGCCGTAGGGGTGGTCTTTATCCGAATGGTCGGTCTGTAGCATTATGTTCGCAGGTTTCATATCACGGTAGATTATCGGCTTTTCACGCGTGTGCAGGTAGTCGAGCACGTTGCAGAGCTGCTTCGCCCAGTCGATGACCGCGTCCTCTGGCTGCGCGCCCTTTTCTTTTATCACACGGCTCAGCGGGACGCCTTCTATGTAGTCCATTACAACGCATATCACCTTGCCGTTGTCGATAATATCTACGATTCTCGGCAGAGCGGGGTGGTCAAGCTTTTTCAGCATATTCGCTTCGCCGATGGCGCTTTGAACTACTATTTTGTTGTTCCTATCCCTAGCATTTTTCTCGACTTCTTTTACCGCCCACTGTTTATTAAGGCGTATATCTCTTGCGAGGTATACTTTGGACATTCCGCCCTTTCCTATCTCAGTAAGTATCTCGTATTTTCCGTCGAGTATCTCGCCCATTGAAGCCATAGTGTATTTTACCCTTCTTGATGTATCATATAGTATTTACCAGCAGCGCTGTTATGTTGTCGCTCTCGCGCCGCGTCATATTCAGCTCTGTCAGCTTTGTAAGCCCCTCGCGCATTTTATCCTCTGAAACGCAGAAACGCGGAGAAAGAAGCCCGCGCATCTCATCTTCGCTGATCTTGTGTCTGAAACCGTCAGAGCATAAAAGGTAGCTTTCGCCCGCCTTTGCTTCGCTTATCAAAAACTGCGGCAGAGTTTTCTCCGTAGCTCCCACGCACTGCAAAAGCACATTTTTGCGCGGGTCGTTCTCCGCCTCTTCGGGCGTCATTCTGCCTGCGGCTATCTCCCTCGCCACGAATGTCTGGTCTTCGGTAAGCTGAGTTATCTCGCTGTCGGTCATTCGGTAAAGTCTGCTGTCGCCGACGTGCGCCATAGCAAGCCTGCCGTCGGGAAATATTATCATAGCCGTTACCGTAGAGCCCAGCTGTATCGAGTATCTTTTGCCGTAGCTGAGTATCCGCTCGTTTTCCCTGCATATAAGCTCGTACCATGAGTTAAGCGCTTCTTCGGCAGGGTCGCTCTTTCTCAATATCTCCGGAAGTTCATCGGCGAACCAGCTTTCCAGCGTCTCGATTATCGTCTTGCTGGCAAGCTCGCCTTTTATAAGTCCACCCATTCCGTCGCAGACCGCCGCCATTATTGCATCGCCCTGCGGCGTGCTCGCTTCCGATATGCAAAGGCTGTCCTGATTGGTCTTTTTTCTTATTCCTACATCGGTAGAGTATGCAAATCTGAATTTCATCTTCGCTCTCCTCACCTGATCTCAAATTTATAGTTTTCGTCGGCAATGGTCACGGTGCTGCCGTCAGTTATCTCAGCGGGCAGGTTCGGCGTTATCTTTCTGCCGTTTATAAACGTGCCGTTAGTAGAGCCGAGGTCGTAAACGTAAAAACCCCCGCCCTCATTCACTATTTTCAGATGTCGGCGGCTGACAGCCGTGTTGTCCGTAATGCGGTAATCGTTAGTCTTGCTGTGACCCACGGTAAATTCCTGCTTGTCTACGCAGATCTCCTCGCCGGTGCTTTTTCTTACAAGGTACGCCGCAGTGATTTCTGCCGCCGTATTTTTCTTGAGCAAGGTCGTTCCCATCTCTTCATCGTCAAGATCAGGCTCTTGCTGCGGCATTGGCGCTATTCCCTGCTGATAATTCGGGTCTATATCTGGATTTACAAGTATAGTCCGCGAATTTACCGTAGGTCTTATCGAAACGGGCACAACGGTGCGGTTCTTGGTCTGCTTTTGCTGAGGTTCAGGCTGAGGAGTCGGCTGCGGAACATTCTGCGGCTGAGGGGTTATCTTCTGTTCCTGCACCGCGCTCTTCTTTTCTGACTTATCGCTGCTGAAATGGTCGGTCGGCGGGATATATGTGCTTTCCGAATCTTTTTCAGCGCAGTTCGTTATCTTATTTCCGCACGAGCCGCAATAGTTTGAGTCGGAAGATATTTTCATTCCGCAGTGCGGGCATACCAACTGCTTGTTCACAGGCTTCTGCGCGCTGAGAAGCTCTTCGACATACTGCTGAAGCTCATATGTCGAGAAAACCGCTCCTTTATTCAGTATCCTTATGTACTCCTGAATATACGAGCTGTCTTCATTGAGGTCGAAATTGGTGATGTCTATCAGCCCGAGCAGAAAACCGCGCAGGTCAAAATAGCCCTCAAAAAACTGTATCGGAACATAGGTAAAGCTGATGCTGAGTGTGTGCGGGTTTACCATTATGTACTGCGGGCTGAGCAGTATGCCGCTAAGGTCGAAGCAGACCTTCTGCACCTTTTCCTTGTTATCGAGTATCTTCTTTATCATGTCTGCAAATTTTATCTTGTTCACAGGCGTTGAAAGATAGGTCGCAAGGTCTACATAGCCCGTAACGTCGTAGATCAGCCTGAATTTTGAAGGCTTTTTGATAACGCTCATTTTCAGCAGGCAGTTAGGCTTGTTTTGATTTATCAGGTCTATCTCGTTTTGCTTTAGCTGCTGCCCCTTTTGGCTCGAGATTATTATGCGTGTGCCTTTTGATTTCTTTTCCAGTTTTATTTTGTTCAAATTTAATCATCCCTCTGAGCATTGTAATAAGCGGTGCGGCAGCTTGCCTCTATCTGTTTCGCTTCGGCAAGCTCGCTGTCGGCAGCTTCTATTTCCGCCGTGATAGCCGATATATCTGCATTTTGGGCAGCCAAAGCCGCAAGCTCCTGCGTGAGCAGATCTTTTTTCTCTTCAAGCGTGCGAACGCTGTTCTCGGCGTTATCCAAAGCCCTGCGTGCGCCAGCTATCCGCTCCCTTTTGCGCTGTATCTCTTCCTGACGTATATCCTGCGCCGCCCTTTTTACGTCTGAGCATATGCCTTCCATCTCAGCCGCGGCGCTGTCAAGCTTTTTTATCGCGCTTTCCAGAGCGGCGAGTATGTACTGCGTTTCCCTAGCCGACCAGCTGACCGAAATATCGCCGCTGTACGAGACCAGCGCCCTGCGCACCGCGCGCAGGCTTTCCGCTTCAAGGGAAATATCGTAAGCGCGCCCGTATGCGTCAGATACGTTTATCCCCATTTCAGATCAGCTCCTCTCAACAAATATTTCGTTAGTGTCGATGGTGTAAACATCGGCGGGGTAAATACCTATCAGCTTTTCCGTTTCTCTGCCATTTTTCATCTGCACGCGGCTGATTATGTAAAACTCGCGGCCTGATGCGAATTCGTGGTGATAAAAATCATTTGATACGATGTAATCATCTTCTTCGCCTTTGAAAGCTACCCAACGTTTATCATTCTTTTTATACCTATCGGCCGCCGCGCGCTTCTTCACCCTTATATCCTCTGGACGAAGCTCGTTTGAATTTTTCTTGTGGCTGAGGAGCGGCAATATACCGCATATCACCACGCACACCAGTACCAGCCCGGCGCTGATCCCCCAAATCGCGACCTTAACGTCGTGCGGGGAATTGACCGAGCCGACCAGCATCATTGCTATCACTATACCAAAAACTATAATGAAAAACAACGGTACTTTGGTGTTCGTACCACCAGTAATTTCTTTTTTCAAAAATTCCAGATCGATCTTGTTCATATGATGCTCCATATATTATTTATGTTCTGATTATTAAATATTACGCCGCAGATGTATTGTGACTATCAGTTACAGTGACTGCCGCATACGCCATATTTTTGCCGTCGGAAGTCTTTATCGTGATAAGCGCGTTGCCCGAAGCGACAGCCGTTATCTCGCCCGAACCGTTTACGGTAACAATATCGGGGTCGTCGGAAGAGAACTGAATATCGCTCATCTCATAGCCGTAAGGAAGCTGCTGGATTATGATAGCGGTAGTTTCGCCCGGATCGATTATGGTCTTGAGCTGCATTATATTGAGCTTCTCGCCGTGCGCGATCTCGTTGCTGCTGGTGTCCTCGCTGTCAGAGCCGCTCTTAGCCGAACTGTCGTTGCTCTTGCTGTCGGTACTGCTGTCGTCAGTTGAGCTGTCTGCGTCCTCTTCGTCAAAGTTTTTATATTCCAACGTGCAGAGGTCATTTGCCTTTGCGCCCCAAGCTGCGTTGACTTTGTTAAGATTGTCGATATGCACTGCGCCTATTTTAGCATTGTCAGCCGAACAAATATCCCACGAAAAACTGTCTCCTATAATATCGCTTGCGTAAGACTCTTTGCTCATCTCAACGCCGAGGATAAAGTACAAAGATACCTCTACACACAAGTCGATATGCAGCTTTACACCGTCAGTCGCTTCATACTTACCGCCTCTTGATTTTGCTATCGCCTCTATCTGGCTTGCGTCCGCCGTGATAACAGTTTCGGTTACCATTCCCGCGGCAGTAGGCGGTATATCAGAGCCGCTTGCTTCTTCTATCAAATGCATTTCTGAGTCTGCCATATGCAGCTCAGCAGAAAAATCTCCGCCTAAGCCGACCTTAGCCTCTACACCAAGTATCTTCTTTTTCAGACCGATAACATAGAGCGCAGGTCCGAAATTGAGCGTACCCTCTATATTAGCTTCTGCCTTTATACTGCGGTCTTTATTGCTGATATTGATAAGCTTTACTTTTCCGTCTTTGTAAGATAAGCCCTTTGTGCCTGATTCGGTTATCTTTATTTCGATAGAGCCGTCTACCTTTATCTGCGCCGATACATCAAAGCAGACCTTTGCTATACCTGCATTATAAACATCAAGGCTGGCTATCTTTATAGTCTTGCGGCTGGCTATCGTCTTTGCACCTTTCGCATCTTCGCCCTTAAATTTAGAGTTTTTCAGATTTTTAAGGAAGCTGGTGTTTCTGTTATCATAAGGAGCGTAGATAGCTGTTTTCTCATACGAACCGCCATATTTAAAGCTCTGTTCAAGCTCATAATCAACCTTAACTTCCGCAGAATGAAGAGTGAACCATGAATAATCAACATTATTTGTTACTTTAAGATCATTTACAGCCGCACCTATCTCAATACTCTGCTTTGTTCCGTTCTTATTCTCGCTTTCGGTCGAGATCGTAGCTGCAAGGTCAAGCTTGCCGTTTATTCCGTATTTAAGTTCTACCGTCCAATCATCTACATCAAACGAATGTGAAACGTCAAAGCCGGTGCTCTCAAACATATCCTTCCCGTCGTTTTTATTGGTCAGATCGTCGAGAGTGGGCTGAGCGCTGTTCATCTCTGCCGTTACTTCGGGCGAGATATTGTTTCCTACCGAGATAACTTCGCCGTTGCCGTCGTACACAACGCAGTTTTCCATGGTAGGCTCCATCGTTTCTTTTAGCTGTATCTCTTCTGCGATGTCGTAAAGGTCGAGATCCTCTTCGGAATTCTCTATCTTTATCTCGCCGTTCTCCTCATACACGTTTTCCGCACGGCAGGCTGTGTCGCCAAGGTATGTGCCGTTTGCGGGAAGAACGTAAACGTCGCCGGTCTTTATGCCTAGGTCTTCCTGAGAAACAGTGGAAGTAGTTCCGTCGCCGAGATCCTGCATCGAGGGAATGGAAACTATATTTCCGTTGATGGAATACTGCTCAACGGGGCTGTCGTCAGTGGTAAGGTCAACTACGCCCTCTGAGTACTTCACCTTTTCTACCTTTTCATCGTCGGTGTAAGTATGTCCCGCCCACTTTTCCTGCGCGGTGCTGAGCATCTTTATAGCGTCCTCGGCGCTAATATCTCTGTTTCTCCAGTAAGTTCTGGACTCCACGCCGAAGTTGGCTATGCCGTACTTTATCTTATCCATATCAGAAGCTTTTTCGTCTGTAAATTCGCCCGCGTTTACAAGCGTTACATAAGCTTCGCCCCACGAAAGCGTGTCCTCGGGGTCGAAATCTTCGGAAGCGTCTATAACGTTCCACTCGGTAGCCGTCTGCACGTCGCTGAAATAAGGGCTGTCGCTGCTGATATTCTCAAAATACGGCTCTTCCTCAGTGTAGCCGCTCATGCCGAAAGACTGGTTTATCATGCTGAGCCACTGAGCGTTGGTCAGCTTCTGAATGTCCTTTTTTCCGCAGGCAGCCAGAGATGCCATGGTAGTAAACGAGAGTACTGCAGCAGTAGCCGCCGCCACAAATTTTTTCATAAAAAACCTCCGTCCTATGATCTTTTATTTCGTATGTAAAATATATAATTATCTGATATAAGTCAGTTTTTTTCAAAGCCAGGGCAGCGTTCTTTCGGACGCCGCCCGAGTCAAGAGTTGTTTTGCTTATGATTATTTGAACTGGTCAGCGTAGGTCTGTACGCTCTGTTCGGTCTGCTCGTAAGACTGAGCGGATTTTTCGAGGAATTTTGCGTAGGATTCAACTATTGTCTTATAGCGCTCGAATTCGGGCTGGAGGGCGTTCATGTTAGCGATGATAGCGGTAGCAGCGTCACTCTTCCATGTAGCGTCGAGGTCTTTCATGGTCTTCATGATGTCCTGAAGCTTTGCGTCCATATTTGTGTTGCAGTTTCTTACCTTAGTAGCAGTATCTAAGAGCACTTGTGTCGAAATCTTGATAGAATCAGCCATTTAAACTTACCTCCCCTTTTTAGTTCAAAAGATTCTTGGCTTCTGTAGTAACAGCGTCCTGAGTATCCTGATATGCCTTAGCAGCGGTCCTCAAAAACTCAGCATAATCGCCCATCAGCTTGTACATCTTCTCAAGGTCGTCCTTAAAGCCCTCGATCTGGCTGATGTAGCTCTGGTTGTCCTTTCCGCTCCAGGTGGAAGCCATGCTCGATGTTTCCTTGTAAAGCGTTTCGTACTGGGTCTTGTAATCTCCGGCCATGCTTTCTATGCTCGCTGCTGCGGTGGTGAGCATTTCCGGTGTTACCTCAATGTTTCTTGCCATTGTGTTTACCTCCTATATTTTTTTGCGCAATGCGCGTTTTTTTGACATTCCGTCACCCAAAAGCGTGAGGTCTGCCGTTTTTATATCAACATCAGTTTTGAGCCGTTTCTTATACGCAGCTCATAAACTGTCTTGTCAATATTCAGTATTGTGCCGTCGTCGCGGTAGCAGATGGCGGTGTTTTCGTCGGGAACGAAAAGTCCCTCTGAGATCTCGTAGACCGCTTTTTTTATCAGGTCGAGAATGATATACATCGGCTGCTCAGACGGTATGAATATATCAAACGTTCTGCCGATAGCCGGAACGTAGATCTCGGTAAGTATCTTTTTCAAAAAGATCATTCCTCCCTTTTCTCGCCGTCGGTCAGCAGTTTGATAAGTACCGGCTTTCCTCTGTTTATCAGATAGCCGTATTCGCCGCCGATCTCTTTATACAGCTCGTTGGTAAGCTTGCTTATCTTAAACAGATACTGGTCTGTTACGCCGTCGCCTACCCAGAGCGCGTCATATACCGAGATATGCCGCTTATACCACTCGTCGAACGAGAAGTTTGAGAATGCGGAAGCTTCATCGAGTATCACAAACTTTATCTTATAGCAGGGTTCGCACTTTTCGATAAGCAGCTTGAACTGCTTCAAAGCTTCCGTTCCCAGCCGCTCAAAGAATTTTTTCACGCCGAATATTATGTATACCCTCTCGTCAAGATCATCTAGCGAGTGCAGATCCATTCCCGCGTCTTTATATGTATTGTTTCGCTTTACCATCTCGGCAAAAAGCTCTTCGGCAAATTCGTCATAGCCGCTGTTTATCTCGTTAACGCCGTCGATATTCGCCTCAGTGCCGAAGCTGCTGTGAGCGTCGATAAAGAACACGCTGCAAACTTTCGAGCACTGCTTTGCAAACTCCGCCGCAAATCCCGAAAGCAGCATAGCATCCGCCGCTGCCGCCGCAAAAAGCACGCGCGTTTGCAGATTCACCGTCATAATATCGAGCGTTTTCTTCGATATTCCAACAGGCAGACTGCGTAGTCCGTCGAGTGCCGCGCTTACCGCAGCGCTGTCAACGGTCTTCGGCAGTATAGGTATAGGCACGGCTCTTAGCTTCGTCTGCTCAGCCTGCTTTTCGCAGAAATCTTTGATATAGTCAAATTCGTCCTCTGCTTCGGTACAGGAAGCCGTCTGAAATTCGTACAAGCCGCCCGCCCGCACAAGTCCTCTGCCCTTGCAGGCAGTCGGCACAAGTCCATCGGTCTTTCCCAGCACCACTGAATAATCCAGCGTGTCGTTTAGCTGCAATGTCAGCACCTGCTTGAAATTCTGCGCAGTCTTGTAGCGGATACCGTTCACGCTTCCCACCGCCGCGAGAAAGTATATTCCGTACTTTATGCCGTCCCTCGTCAGCAGGTTGAATGTTTCAACAAGCTCTTCGTACTGCTCGGCAAAGGCAGGGAAATTATTCAACGCCACCAGTATATTCGGCAGCGTGCGCCCCGAATTTTTGCAGTAAGCCTTGAAATCGCCGCCGTATTCTGAGAACATCGTCTTTCTGCGCTCAGTTTCTTTCAGCAGCATTTTCAGTAGATTTATCAGCTTTTCCTCATCAGAGGATAGCACTACTCCGCCGACGTGCGGGGCTTTTTCAAAGGCTTTCAGCGTCTGCGAGCCGAAGTCTATGATGTAAATATTAACCTCGTCGGGTGTGTGGTTCTTTATCAATCCGCAGCAGATGGTGGTCATAAGCGTGGTCTTTCCGCTGCCCGCCGCGCCGTAGATAAGGCAGTTGCCCAGCTCTGAGATCGGCAGGGGTAGTATGCTCTGCCGCTGGTTGAAGGGGTCGTCGTACTCGCCTATCACCGGCTCCAGCTTTATGCCGTCTTTGCCGCGGTGATATTTCTTTTCAATGTCGTCGAGGTAGATCTTAGCGGGTATCGGGTCGAGCCAAAGAGGTCTTTCGTTGATCTTTTCTTCTTTGGCAAGGTCTGAGAGGTACTTCACTATCGCGACCACCTGCTTCGCGGTGTGCACTTTTTTCTCATTCTTTTTCGCCTGCTTTACGTTCATGACAACTCTGCCGAGGTTGTCTACTACCTGTATAGCGGGGTCTTCCTGCTTTTCCATCTCGTCGGTAGGCAGATAATCCGCTCCGCACCACGCCGACTGACCCAACGCAAAAAGCTCGTTGAAGCCGACCTGCAAGTAAAAGCGGCCGGTCTGCGAAAGCTCGGCGGCGTCGGGGCACTTTATCATGTCCTGGCTGTCCGCTTTTTCCTGCACTTTAAGGCACACTCTGAAACGCGAGTTGCTCCAGATCTGGTCGTCTACCACGCCGCTGGGCTTCTGCGTCGCGAGGATAAGGTGCACGCCCAAGCTTCTGCCTATTCGCGCGGCGCTTATCAGCTGCTCCATAAATTCGGGCTGCTGCGTTTTCAGCTCTGCAAACTCGTCTGAGATTATGAAAAGGTGCGGCACGGGCGTATCCACTATCTTATCGCGGAAAAGCTGCTGGTATTTGTAAATATCCATTGTGCCCTCGCCCGAGATCCTCCTCGCGCGGTTGAATATAGCCTGCCTTCTGCGCAGCTCGCTCTGTATAGAGATCAGCGATCTTTTTACCGCCGCACCGTCCAGGTTCGTGATAGTTCCCGCCAAGTGCGGCAGCTTTATCCCCCTCTCGGGGTCTTCAAAAGCGCCCGTAAGTCCGCCGCCCTTGTAGTCGATAAGTATGAAAGCCACCTCGTTCGGGTGGTAATTTACTGCCAGCGAAAGTATGTATGTAATTATAAATTCCGATTTGCCCGAGCCTGTCATACCCGCCACAAGTCCGTGCGGGCCGTGGTATTTTTCATGCAGATCGAGGTAAAACGGCTCGCCGTGAGAGTCTACGCCTATCACGGTCTTTAAACTTTTGGTCGGATTATTTTCTTTCCAGCGCACCAGCGAGTTCAGGTATTCTATCTTGCCGACCTTGAACATCTCGAGAAACGTCATCATATCTGGCAAAGTGTATCCGCTGCCGCGCAGGTCAAGTTCAATATTTGCCGCGTCCTCCGAAAGGCTGGGCAGTATAGAAACGTTTATCTTATCTCTTTCAAAACTTATGCCCTTATCAGACGTATCGTTTTTATTGAATATCCTGGTGCGGTCTTTCGTTACCGCTATTACCGAATTTATCTCCTTCGGCAGGTCTTTAAGTTCCTCTTCGAGCATTATAACGCTGAATCCGGGATTATTTTTGTAAGCTATCAGCTTTTTCAGACCCTCGCATTTTTCGGCGAGCATCTTGCTGGTAGATATTATGATATAGTATGGCGAAAACGCCGTATAGTTCGGATTTTCTTTATCGGGACGCGAAAGGATATTTTTTTCGATGTATGCCGAAAGCTCCTTAGCCGACTCTTCATCGGAAGCAAAAAATCGCTGCTGCTTGTTATCGTCCCAAAGGTGGGGTATCCATTTCAGAAAGTTCCATTCCCTCTCGTCAAAAGAGTCGGTAAGCAGCATTATCTTCACTTCGTCGTAGCTGTGGAGCGAAAATATCTGCACAAGCATTACTTTCAGAAAGTTGAACGAAAACCCGAATGAGCCGAATATTCCCAGCTTGTTATCCTTAGTAAGCTCAAGACCAATGGGCACGTTCATGAGCATTTTCTTTTCTGCGGCAAGCGAGTACATAGCGTCCTGCAAGTTATCGCTGTCCATAGTAAAATGCTTTTCCTGACACTTCACCTCCGCATCAAGCGGGATATTTCCCGTGCCTATCCTGATACGCAGAAAATCGCTGTGAGAAGGCATACGTTCCCAAAGCGAGGGTTTACGCTCGGCTATCCTTGAAATGCACTTATTTAGGTCGGCGAGATTTGTATTCAGCAAATCGCTCTGCTCTTTCAGCGCGCGCCTTATCTCATCGCGCACCTGCTCGAGGTATTCAAGGTATTTTTTCTGGCGCTCTTCTTCTTTATGCGCTTTGACTTTCTTCTCATGTTTTTTGGTAAGTATAGGCCAAAGCACCGTTCCTACCAGCATACTTCCCGACATTATCACCATAGGCATCGCCTGCATCATCGAGCCGCCGTTTACTATAACGTTTGTCATAGAGATAGCACCCGTGCTGGCGGAAGCAAGACCCATAGTCATAGAAGGGCCGAGCATCATAGCCATAGGCAGACCATCGTCCTTCGCACGCTGCGGGGGAGGGTCTATGGTTATTATCTTGTGCTCAGCCTCGCTGTAAAAGCGCGGAGATCTGTAAAAATAGTCCGCAGGCGGAAGCTCGGCGCGCGGCGCGGCTTCGCAGGAAGGACTTTGCGGAGAGTACGGCACAAGGCTGTCTGAATTGATATGCAGCGAATTATCGGGATCGTTTATTGCGATAAAGCTGCTGCCGATTATTATTTTCAGCCCCATAATGTATATCATATCGCCCGCGAGAAGATTTTGAGAAGTAACGCGGTAGCCGTTGACATACGTTCCGTTCGAGCTGTTTATATCGGCAACATACCATCGCTCGCCGTTGAACGAAAGCTTAGCGTGGCGGCCCGAAACGAATTTATTATTGACAAAAATATTATTATTGAGATTTCTTCCGATGTAAAACGAAACGGCGTGCGTAGCCACATATTTGCGAAAATTCAGACCGCCGCAAGCTTCGTCCTCAGCGAAAATAAAAGCCTTTTTGCCGACTTCATAAAGCGTTACGTTATAGTAACCGTTATGTACGATCAACTCATTTGAAACAGGGCGGTTATCATGGTCGAGAACAGTAGCGCTGCGGTTGCTTTTCAGCAGCCAGCGGCCGTCTACGGCTTCGATACCTATAAGATCGCGTTTTCTGCCGTGGTCGTCGATGTCAGAAAGCCAAAATTGACCCTTGACTCGGGAAGGCAGATTAACGGTAAACATCTGATCCTGCTCTATAAGATTAACTATCATCAAATATCACTCCATTAAAAGGCATTGACCCTGTTTATCCGTCGCGATGCGGACAAACCAAAGAAGCGATCATTCTATCATCATATGGCTTAAAAGCCAGTTAATACTCTCTATATATGACATTTCTTTATATAGAAAAAAGATAATACATTGCCTAAATTATAATGATCCTCTACATTGTTTATTATAACTCTATCAATTAACGCAGTCAATAAAGGTAAGGCTAAAATGTAACGAATTGTCGTTTTTTGTCACGAAAAGATCCACTCTGTCGGGTTTGGCAGGGTGGATCTTACTAATTTTATATTTGATTTTTACAAACTATGTTCTTGAATTTGTCAGTTAATTCCATATGTATCGCCGTTATAATGGAACTCTATCGTATACGCCCATTCCTCGCCGGCGTCATCATAACCACTTTGACCAAGAATAAAGAAAGACGCCTTATTCTCAACAGTCCAGTAACTCGATTTCTTCTCGCCATATTTAGCGCTTATAGAATCCTCAATAGACGAGTCAAGTTCTTCTGCTCTTGATTTATCAGACGAGTCTTTCAGCGTAAACTTCACCTCATACGGAGCGGTATCTGCTGTTTCAGACACAAGAGTAATAGAGCTTACAAGCGGCATAGGGTTTCCGTTTATATCATTTCCAAATAGATCTACCGGTGTGTTAAGGGTATATTCCGCTAGGTAGGAATCATAGTCGAAGCCCTCAACTTCTACGGTGTCGTGCTCTTCCACTACATTTTTGCCGCTTATATCAATGTCAAAAGTCTTAGAGAGAATTTCCTCTGCTTCGGCAATATTCGCGGCCGCATTTATCTCATCGGATATAGATTCACACTCGGCAAGAGACAGAATGGTATTGAATGTTTTGGCTTCACTTGACGTATCTTCTGCCGACTGATTTTCTGCTGCCGAGTCCGCTCCCGTATCCTCTGCGGGTTCGTCTGCTTTTTCAGTTTCAGCGGGGGTATCGTCGGCTTTTTCAGCAGCCGTGGTCGTAGTCGTGGTCGTGCTCTCCGACTTACTATCGTCCGAACTTCCGCAGGCAGCAAATGACGCGCACATAGTCAGCGTAAGTGCAAAGGCTAACGCACTCTTGATCTTATTCATATTTCTTCCTCCAGTTTAGCAATATCAAAAATTTCACACATCTGATAAAATGTGCTTTGAAACTTTTGTACAGTTGAATTATAGCACATTTGATTTATATGTCAAGGGAATTTCTTGCATTATTTGCCTTTTCGTAACGAACTGTCGTTTTTTGTCATGAAAAGATAGTATTCCCCGCCCCCACATTTAACTCCCCCGTAACATTTCAACCCAAAAATCCACCTTGAATACCGCTCGGAAACGTGCTATAATAATGATAGTAATCAACACGGAGGTGGATAAATTGGCAAATGGCGACAGTTGCGGGTCTAACGGGCGATATTGCGTATTTTTGAAAACAGCCGATGGGCTTCGCTTTGCGCTGCCATTTTGTTCGCTGTGATCTGATATGCCTGCCCGTGCGTGACCTGCTCATGCACGGGTATTTTTATGCCCGTTTGTCCCTCACGTCAGTAAAATGAAACGGAGGACAAACCAATGAAGAATACTGAACTCAAAAACATCACCGCGCTCGATGAGATAGCGGCTATCATCAGTGGAAACGATTCGCCTAAGGCTATGATGAACAGGCTCGACGATTACCACGGCAGCGATATTGCCGAGGTGATCTGCACGCTTACCGTTCAAAACAGAAAGAAATTTTACCGCGTGTGCAGCCTTGAAATGCTCGCAGAGATATTCGAGTACCTCGAGGAAAAACAGGCGGGCAAGTACCTCAGCGAGATGGATATTCACAAGGCGGCAGAGCTGATAGCCGAGCTCGATACCGATACCGCCGTGAATATACTCGCGGAAACGGATAAAGACAGACGCAGCCTTATCCTCGAAGCGGTAGAGCCGGCCATACGCACCGAGCTTCGGCTCATCGCCTCTTTCGATGACGACGAGATAGGCAGCCGCATGACTACCAACTGCATAATCATCGGCGAGGATATGTCGGTAAAGCAGGCTATGAATGCACTGGTAAGTCAGGCGCGCAAAAACGACAACATCTCTACCCTTTTCGTGGTCGATGAAAGCAACGTGTTCAGCGGGGCTATCGACCTCAAAGACCTTATCACAGCGGACAGCTCCACTGCGCTGGAAAGCATTACCGCTACGTCTTTTCCCTACGTCTACGCCAATGAGCAGACCGCCGACTGTATCGAAAAGCTGAAAGATTACTCCGAGTACATCATTCCTGTGCTGGACGATGAAAACAAGCTGCTCGGCGTTATCACCGCGCAGAATATCATCGAAGCTTCGGACGATGAGATGGGCGAAGATTACGCAAAGCTTGGCGGTCTTTCCGCCGAGGAAGATCTCAACGAGCCGGTGCTCGCCAGCGTGAAAAAACGTATGCCTTGGCTGCTGATACTGCTCGGTCTGGGCATGGTGGTGTCCACCGTAGTAGGCGCGTTTGAAAAAGTGGTCGCGCAGCTTACTCTCATCGTGGCGTTCCAGTCGCTGATACTGGATATGGCGGGAAACGTCGGCACGCAGTCGCTTGCCATAACTATCCGCGTGCTCACTGACGGCAGCCTTACGCTAAAGCAAAAGCTGCACCTCATCTCAAAAGAAATGCGGGTCGGGCTGCTCAACGGCACGCTCATCGGCGTTTTCTCGTTCATCGCGGTAGGGCTTTACATCTGCATTTTCAAGGGCAAGGATATTCTGTACGCCTTTGCGATGTCGGGCTGCATCGGCATTTCGCTGATAATCGCGATAATCGTTTCGAGCGCTGTCGGCACGCTCACGCCGCTCTTTTTCAAGAAAATCAACATCGACCCCGCGGTAGCTTCCGGCCCGATGATAACCACGCTGAACGACCTTGTGGCTGTGGTAGCCTACTACGGCACAAGCTGGATATTCCTACTGAACGTTCTGCATCTTTCATAAAAAAACACGCAAAAAAAGACCCGCACTGTAAAAAGTACGGGTCAATTTTTATATGGTACGCCCGGTGCGATTCGAACGCATGGCCTACAGAGTCGGAGTCTGTCACTCTATCCAGCTGAGCTACGGGCGCATATGCGGAGCTTTCGCCCCGCTTTTTATTATCTTATCTTAGAGCCGCAGGGCAGATCCTGATCGGGGAAGATGACCTTCGCCGAGCCGTCAGGAGCGTCCGCCGCGCATATCATGCCGTTAGACTCTACGCCGCAGAGCTTCACAGGCTTTAGATTTGCTACTATTATGACCTTTTTGCCGATGAGGTCTTCGGGCTTGTACCACTGCGCAATGCCGGATACTACCTGTCTGCCGCCGAAGCCGTCGTCGAGCTGTAAGCAAAGCAGCTTCTTCGACTTCTTGACCTTTTCGCACGCCTTTACAAGCGCTACTCGCAGGTCGCTCTTCGCAAAATCGTCTATGGTTATCTCTTCGCCAAGCTCGGCAGGCTCAAAGCCGTCGTCAGCCTTTTCAGCTTCGCCGCTCTGAACGCCGATTATCTTGTTCAGCTCGTCGATCTCTTTTTCAACGTCAATCCTCGGGAAGATTATATCGCCCTTATGAACGGTAACGTTTGCGGGCATAACGCCGAATTTGCCTGCGTTTTCGTAGCTAATATCGCTCTCCTGCGCGCCTATCTGCTCCCATACCTTAGGCATGGTGGTCGGCATAAAGCAGCTCAGCAGGGTAGATATTATTCTTATAGTTTCGAGCAGGTTGTAAAGCACCGTTGCGAGGCGCGCTTTCTTGCTCTCGTCCTTGCCCAGTATCCATGGCGTAGTTTCGTCGATGTACTTGTTCGCGCGCGAAACTACCTTGAATATCTCAGCCAGCGCGTTGTTTATCTGAGTCTGGTCGATGAAAGCGTCAACCTTGCCGCGCAGTGCGGTAGCTTCCGCTATCAGCTCGTCGTCAAACTCACCGGCTTCGCGCTCTTCGGGCAGAGTGCCTCCGAAATACTTTGCAGCCATAGCCACGGTGCGCGATACGAGGTTTCCAAGGCCGTTCGCAAGGTCGGAATTTATTCTGTTTATCATTATCTCGTTAGAGAACGAGCTGTCAGCGCCCAGCGCCATCTCTCTCAGTATATGGTATCTGATAGCGTCTGCGCCGTATCTTTCGCCGAGTATAAAGGGGTCTACCACGTTGCCCAGCGACTTCGACATTTTCTGTCCGTTAAAGGTTATCCAGCCGTGTACGGCGAGGTGCTTCGGCAGAGGAAGATCCATAGCCATCAGCATCGCGGGCCAGATTATAGCGTGGAAGCGCATGATGTCCTTAGCCACCATGTGCACGTCTGCGGGCCAGAACTTTGCGAAATCGTCGTGCGCCTCGTTCATGTATCCCAGCGCGGTGCAATAATTAAAGAGCGCGTCTACCCATACATAAACGACGTGCTTAGGGTCGAATGTTACAGGTATGCCCCATGTGAACGATGTTCTCGAAACGCAGAGGTCTTCAAGGCCGGGCTTGATGAAGTTGTTGATAAGCTCGGTAGCGCGGGTCTTGGGCTGAAGATAGTCTGTTTCGGTGAGCAGCTTCTCTATCCTGTCCGCGAAAGGCGACATCTTGAAGAAATACGCCTCTTCCGAAGCTTCCTTTACCTCGCGGTGGCACTCAGGACAGCAGCCGTTTTCGTCAAGCTGCGACTGAGTCCAAAAGCTCTCGCAGGGGGTACAGTATTTGCCCTTGTACTCGCCCTTGTATATATAACCTCTGTCATACAGCTCTTTGAATATCTTCTGTACAGCTTGAACGTGGAAATCATCAGTAGTTCGGATGTATCTGTCGTAGCTGATATTCATGTAGCTCCAGAGGCTTTTGAATACTTTTACTATATCGTCAACGTACTGCTGCGGGGTAACGCCTTTTTCTTTTGCCTTTTCCTCAATCTTCTGACCGTGCTCATCGGTGCCTGTAAGGAACATAACATCGTAGCCCTGCATTCGTTTATACCGCGCGATAGAGTCGCACGCAACGGTGGTATAGCAGTGACCGATATGCGGATTACCCGATGGGTAATAGATCGGCGTAGTAATGTAAAACTTTGACATTATAATTCCTCCCAAAAGATACCGCGCACCCGCGCGTTTTTTTAGCGGCGCGCCCATGTTTCAGAGAGAACCGCTACTTACTAGTATACCACTGTTTTAGTGGTTTGTCAAGACGAATTTTGCAAAGCGGTTACGCACCGAAAAAACGCTTGATTTTTTTCTCGCCGTGTGTTATAATATAAAGTGTATGACAACACCGCGGATATTTTTTCAGAAAGGAATGTGATGGCATGGCAGGCTTGGCTTTTAAACAAATAGCCGCTTCGGCGCTCGCCGCGCTCGTTTTTGCGGGCAGTACGGGCTGCTCAAGCGCGAATTTCACCATTGAGGGTCTGCTCGCCGCACCTAAGCTTACGGAAGAACAGTCGCAGATACACGAGGCGCTGATCTCCGCCGTTGGCAGGAACGTTACGCTGAAATATCCGCGAAACGGCGCTTACCGCTCGGCATACGTCATAGCCGACCTCGACGACGAACCTACTGACGAAGCGCTGGTGTTTTACGAATACTCAGGCTCTGAAAACGAGGGCATACGGGTAAATCTGCTGGATAAAAAAGAGGACGGCACATGGTACTCGGTAAAAGAGATAGCGGGCGCTGGCTCTGAGATCGACAAGGTGATAATATCATCTATGGGCGGCGAGCGCGACATACTCGTCGGCTACCAAAACATGGCGGGCGACAACACCCTCGAGATCTATACCTTTAATAATGGCAGCTTTCAGCGCATAGGCACCGACACATACTCGCTGCTGGAAGCTGTGGATATAAATTCCGACAGCTCTGACGAGCTGATAACTGTTCAGAAACCGCAGAATACCGAAAACGCCGCGGTCGCCGCAAAGGCTTACCTGCTGCACGTCGAAAACGGCAAGATCACTAAGGACGACGGCATAGATATGTGCGCGGGCACGCAGAGCTATTTGCAGGCTTACAGCGGCAGGCTAGCGGGCGGCGGCAACGCAGTTTACATCGACGAGCAGGATACCGACGGGCAGCTGAGGACTGAGATAATCTTCTACCGCTACTCTGGTCTGCAAAATCCCGTAGCGCAGCGCAGCGCGGATATGCTCTCGACCTGCACGCGCCCTGCGGGGTACTATTGCAGCGATGTTGACGGCGACGGCGTTTATGAGATACCCACTACAAAGCCGATGCTGGGCTACGAGGACGCTGTTTCG
>UMBX01025786.1_pt1 | contig 29647 bp, 20 predicted proteins | sample 1964081 | NCBI WGS metagenome assembly UMBX01 (sample SAMEA4835952, study PRJEB28245) | human gut metagenome | biome: gut microbiome; material: fecal sample | place: Denmark | collected 2008
ATTTTTTTCAGGTGCTTCAGAAGCTGTATTATTTACATCATTTTTCTTATTTACACCATCTAATGACTTCATTGTAGGGAACAGGAGAACATCCCTGATCGCCTGTGAATCTGTAAGGAGCATAACCAGTCTGTCTATACCATAACCTATACCGCCTGTAGGTGGCATACCGATCTCAAGTGCATTGAGGAAATCCTCATCTGTGTGCTCAGCCTCGTCGTCTCCGGCTGCTGCGTTCGCATCCTGAGCGGCAAATCTCTCACGCTGATCGATAGGATCGTTAAGCTCTGAGTAAGCGTTACACATCTCCCATGTGTTGATAAAGAGCTCGAAACGCTCAACCTTTGTAGGATCTGAAGGCTTCTTCTTTGTAAGTGGTGAGATCTCTATTGGATGATCCATGATAAATGTAGGCTGGATCAGATTCTCTTCACAGAACTCCTCAAAGAACAGGTTCACGATATCGCCCTTCTTGTGACGCTCCTCGTACTCTACATGATGCTCGTCAGCGATTTTCTTTGCCTCAGCATCATCAGCAACCTGATCAAAATCAACACCTGTATATTTCTTGATAGCATCGACCATAGTCAGACGCTCAAATGGCTTGCCAAAGTCGATCTCTATTCCATTATATGAGATCTTGGTGCTTCCACATACCTTTTCTGCGAGGTAACGGAACATTGACTCTGTCAGCTCCATCATACCATAGTAATCTGTATATGCCTGATATAACTCCATGAGGGTGAACTCAGGGTTATGACGTGTGTCAACGCCCTCATTACGGAACACTCTTCCAATCTCATATACTCTCTCAAGGCCACCGACGATAAGTCTCTTGAGATAAAGCTCCAATGATATACGAAGCTTTACATCCTCATCGAGCGCATTGTAATGTGTCTCAAATGGTCTCGCTGCAGCACCACCTGCATTGGATACAAGCATAGGAGTCTCGACTTCCATGAAATCACGTCCAGCCAGGAAATTACGGATCTCCTTTAATATCTGTGATCTCTTGATGAATACCTCCTTGCTGTCCTGATTCATGATCAGATCCACATATCTCTGACGATATCTCATATCTGTATCTGTCAGTCCATGGAACTTCTCCGGGAGCATCTGAAGTGACTTGGACAGAAGTGTTATCTCTTCAGCATGTATGGATATCTCGCCCATCTTTGTTCTGAAAGCATAACCCTTAACTCCATATATATCACCTATATCTGACTTCTTAAAGTCAGCATATGACTCCTCGCCGATCTGATCTCTGGCAACATATACCTGAATATTGCCCTTGAGATCCTGAATATTACAGAAAGAAGCCTTACCCATGACACGCTTGAACATCATACGTCCCGCAATGCTCACATTGATAGGTGAAGCATCCATGATTGCTCTTTTCTCATTGTAATCGTTGTTGATAACTTCTCTCTTCTCTGCCTCGTCAAGACCTTCTACTGAAGGCTCCTGTCTTCCCGCAAGGAGCTCAGCCTCGAGTGCTGTGTACATGTCCTTTACTTCTATACTGTGCTGCTGCACATCGTACTTAGTTATAACAAATGGATCCTTGCCTGCTGCCTGAAGATCTGCCAGTTTCTCGCGGCGAACCATCTTCAGCTTATTAAGATCCTGCTCATTTCCCTTGTTATTCTGCTCTGCCATCTTCTCCTACAGCTCCTGTCTCTTAATATCAAGTACTCTGTACTTAAATTCTCCGTCCGGTGCCTCAACCAGAACTTCCTCACCGACCTTTGCACCCTTGAGTGCCATTCCAACCGGTGACTCATCTGAGATCTTGTTGTTCATGATATCTGCCTGTGATGAACCAACGATATCATACTCAATTTCCTCATCATACTCATAATCATACACTATTACCTTACAACCGATACCGACAACTCCTGTATCGACCTCGTCCTCATCTACGACCTCAATATTCTTAAGCATTGCCTCGAGCTGTTCGATCCTCGCCTCGATGTCTCTCTGCTCATCCTTTGCTGCATCGTACTCTGCATTCTCTGACAGATCTCCCTGCTCTCTTGCCTCCTTGATCTTGGCTGCAATCTCTCTACGTTTGTTAACCTTCAGATCCTGAAGCTCTTCCTCAATTTTTTTGAGACCTGAATAGGTAACTACATTCTTTTTCTCTGCCATCGCCGCACATACCTCCTAAAATATTCTTATGATTATATCCTATACTATGGTATAAAAAAATGCGGAAGATGGGACTTGAACCCACACGGTATTGCTACCACAGGCACCTGAAGCCTGCGCGTCTGCCAATTCCGCCACTTCCGCATGTTCACAACGAACGTTAATATAATAAACTGTCAGCTATGATATGTCAACCACTTTTTTTTCAAAATAAAGATCAAAATAAAGACTGTACCTTTTTACAAAAATACAGACCACACGACATAATATCGTATGATCTGTACTTATTGTCTGCTGATTCCCGTCTTTTATATCCTGTACGGAATCTTTATGCTTATATACTACTTAGAGCTCTTAGCACCTGCTACTGCTGAATAAGCTGACTGAGCTTTTACTCCGGCACCACTCACTGCAGCTGCTGCAACCTTATAGTAATATGTGCCGCCCTTTGCCGCCTTCTTGTCAACATAGCTTGTTGTTGCCACACTGGCGATCTTGGTGTACTTACCATTCTTGCTTGTAGAACGGTATACCCAGTAACGCTGAGCACCTGCCACGGCATACCACTTTACTTTGACCTGTCCCGCTGCTGTGTTCTTTGCGCTGCCCATCTTTGGTGCTGCAAGCTTGTGCTGGTATTTAGCGAAGTACTTTGCATTACCCTCATATATATAATGGCTATTACCCCAAGCTCCTTCAAAAGATGACTGTGCCACTACATAGTATTCATAATCTGTCTTTACCGAATAATCCTTGTCCTCATACTTTGTAGCAGTTACATTACCCCTCCACTGGGTTTCTCCGCTCTGCTTGTTTGTTCTGTATACAGAATATCCTGATGCACCCGGCACAGCCTTCCAGGAAATGACAGCCGATGAATTGGTCTTTCTGGATACCTTGACTCCCGATGCAAACGGCATACAGTTTACATTGATCTCAATTGGGGTGTCGCTGACAACTGAGCCCTTGTATGGTCTCACCCTCACATATGTGTATTTCATTCCCTTGGTACTTGTTCCAGGGTTCTTAAATCTGTATGTGTTCTTTGTGCCAGAAGAGATCTTTGCGACATTCTCTTCCTTGCCTGTATATCTGTTATACGCTGTGATCACATATCCTGATGCCCAGTAGTTCTTATCCCATGCCAGATTCGTATATATCGCAAGTGTCTTCTTGTCCTTGCTGATGGCTGTACTTATATATGTAGCTCTGAGACTATATATATTATCATCGTAGCCCATAATGACTCTTCCGGTATCATTCTGGTTCTCACATACGACCTTGCCATTTGATACATTCTGTGCCTTGAGCATAAATCTGTAAAGATGACCATTCTTCAGTCCCTTGACCGTATACGAATTGCCCTTTGTGACTCCCAGCTTGCTGTACTGATTACCGCTGATATCGGTCTGCATATACCATATCTCATATACATTAGCGCCTCTGACCTTATCCCATGTCAGCTTCACCGAAGTAGATGAGGTGATCTGCGCGATAGGAACCGGAGTGCCCATAGTCACCTTCACACCGACGGCCGCTGTGGTATTTCCAGATACCAGCTTGCCAGTCTTTGTCTCATAGTACTTTGGGATCACCTTATAATAGTAGATCTTTCCCGCCTTGACTGTGGTGTCTGTAAACTCATCACCGGTTATCGTCTTGATTTTCTTGTAGCCGCCATTTTTACTTGCCGATCTATAGATGTCAAACTGATTATAAATTCCTCTGTCTTCGATGTTTAACTTAACACCTTTGTGGTCCAACTCGGCATTTACATATATATTTTTCCAATTGTCTGCACTGACTTTAATGACAGGGGATGTTGCTATCACCTTTGTGGTCTTTATATAATCGTCCTTTTCAGCGACCACCTTTATCTGATAGTAGTACGTCCTTCCATATGCTGCATTGTAGTCATAATTATAACAGTTCGTTCCGCCATACACCGTGTTGCTGGATATCTTCTTGAATCCGGTCTTTGGATTTGTCGATCTGTATACATAATAGTCGTATTTAGCCGAAACTCTTGATAAAAATTCTGTATTTACGTATAGTGATGTATATTTAGAGTAGCCGGTCTCGTCTATCTCACTGTTCCACCAGCCGCGTGTCGTACTTTTATCCAAAACAGGAGTTTCAAACTTTCTGTTGAAAGTCTTTGTGACTGTTGAGCCATCACTTCCCTCGGCTTCAATCTTAAATGTGTATGTCACACCGGCCTTTCCGTAGAAATCTGCGTTTATATCCCAGTATCCATATGACGTCTTTCGTGACGCGAATTCAACTCCATTTACATATAATTTGGCACTCGTTCCTGAGCCCCAGGCACTTATCCCAACATGGTCATCTGTCACTGTAGCAGAATTTCCTGCTTCTATTCCGTCTATTGAAGCAGAAAATGTATCCTCTGCAACAACAGCCTGTCCCTGATCCAGGCTCTTGGTAGCCGCCATAGCCGGCGCAGCCTCTCCAAACATCAGTACAGAGGCAAGCGCTACGCATAATGCTTTGCTGATTATCTTTTTCTTCATACTCTACCCCTTTCCCTTTATTTGCTTATCTTGACGCCCTTTGCCTTGGATGCCGCTGACTTTACTGTCTGTCCGCAGTCATTTATTGTGTAGGCAACTACCTTGTAGTAGTACGTCTTTCCCTTTTTAAGCTTCTTATCTGCATATACACACACATTCTTGGACGTCGAAGCAACCTGTACATACTTTCCGTTTGCCTTATCTGAACGATATACCTTGTACACCTTTGTGTTAGCAGTCTTTGCCCATTTTACTGACGCGGTTCCCTTTGCAGGGTTTGTGACCGCTTTGATCTGAGGCGTTGAGAGTTTGTGGAAATATATACCATACCCTGCACTCCATCCACTGTTGAACGCCGTCTTTGATGTTGACGCATACACGCTATATGTATATCCCAGTCCATTTGTCACATGTGTATCTACATATGAGGTTCCCTTTACCGTTGCCAAAGTCTGTGTGACGCCCAGAGCCGTGGTCCTGATCACTGTATATTCCGTGGCCCCCTTTACCGCCGTCCATGCAACTGTGACTGCTGTACCGGATTTTCTTGAGACCTTCATCTTCGCAGGACTTGGAAGCGTGTTAAGCTCATATCCATCATATTCTGATACACCGATGGTCTTTCCCTTGTATGGCAGTACCTCTATATCGGTGTACTTAAGCTCTTTTCCAACTACTCCCGTGTTCTTAAATGTATAGGATGTAGTCTTTCCGGATGTGATTGTCTTGACCGTCTCTTTCTTGTTTGTATAGTTGTTGTAAGCTGTTATCTTGTAGCCCGATGCATTCCAGTCTCTGTACCATGTCATCTGGTAATAAACTGCAACTGTCTTGGAATCTGCATTTGACTTTACAGGAGTCCTATTCAGATCCTGTACCGAGCTTGTGTATCCCATAATACGTCTGCTGCTTGCACTCATAGCATACTTTACTACGCTTCCAGCCTTCTTTACTGTGCGTATCTTCACATCATACTCGCCATTTGCTGCAAGGCCCTTGATGACGCATGAATTTTTCTTTGTGACAGCCTTCTTTACAAATGCGTCACCTACCACATCTGATCTTCTGCACCATACCTCATATGACACATCTGCGCTGTTTTCTGCATACCATTCACACTTCATTGAATTTGTGCCAACCTGTGTGAGTGTTGGTGCCGAACCGTCCATAAGATACTTTGCTGCAACGGCTTTTGTCGTGTTACCAGTAATCGTCTTACCGGTTGTCGAATCATAGTACATTGGAATTATCTTGTAATAATATACAGTTCCCTTTTTCACTTTTGCGTCAGTATAATAATTTGCATATGCCGTAGCTATTTTCTTAAAGCCCTTCGTCGCACTGGTAGAACGGTATATATCATATCTGTTTGCCAAGTCCGACCATATACTCAGATTAACAGTTCCGTTTGCACCCTTATCTCTTCCTGATACATATGCATCAAAGCTGCACTCAGGCTTTCCATAACGAACTCCCGCAGCTCCAGACACTGCCAGAACCTTATCTGACGTAACATACTCACTTGTTCCTCTGAGTATCCTTACCTTATAGTAATATGCTGCTCCCGCCTTTGCCGTGGTGTCAACATACTCCAGGCGCCAGCTCTCTGAGGAAGTTCCCTTGTAGATGCACTTGAAACCGCCATTTGACTTTGTTGATCTGTAAACCTCATACTTATAATTGTGGCCATTCTGATTGTGGATATTCGCTGACACACGAATTCCGTCCGGCTGCTTTATACCGGTCTCACTCACCTTTCCACTTATGCTTTCGGCTGTTATTGCCGATGTACCACTCCTAAAACCAACTGACGCAGCAACCAATTTCTCCTGGGACTTAACCACCGTGCCCTCAGAATTGGCAATCCTGACCTCCACTGTGTAGGTTGCTCCCGGAACGGCATCTATCTCCTTGCTCACGCTCAAATAATATGAATCATAATCATATGACTCTTCCGCCGCTTTCTTGCCGTTGATATAAAGTACCGCCTTACAGCCAGCTCCCCCTGCACTTATCCTTATGTCTGATCCGTACTCCTCGTAAACATTCAAATAGTCTACACGCGGGGCACTCACCGCCACATCTGCTGTGCTCTCGTCAGCCACTACACTGACCGCTTCCTTGCTGTCTGCCGAGCTGCTCTCCGCCGCTGACACTATTCCCACATCACCGAATACCATCGCGGAGGCAAGAGCAATGCACAGACACTTGCTTGCAATGCCTTTTCTCATAAATTCCCCTTTCTCTTTCCCGGTCAGGTGCATCCCATGCCCTGATCCTGTCCACTTAGCCAGTCTTACAGCCTTCAGACAGGTGTTGCCATACAGGAACACCACTTCCCTGTTTTAAATAATATTAATTCTTTTTCATTTTATATACATATTTTGTTTTAGTCAACATGATTAAACTACAAAGACAAAATTATTCAAAATGCACAATCCCTTATATGCAAAAAGGCAGTGGAAATATCGTCTACTTCCACCGCCTTACATGCGATATGTTACATCAGCTATTTATTCTTCTGTTGTACTCTCTTCTGTTGTACTCTCATCTGTCGCAGATTCACTGTCCGCATCAGTTGCTGTCGCAGTCGTCTCCACCGCTCTCTTCATAAGGAAATCAAGGACGTTCTCCTCCGTCGCATAGAAGTTTAGGTCGTCCTCTGAATAGTACTTGTCAACGTCCTCATCGCTCTCCAGATCGTTCTCCTCAACAACCTTGGCCCTGTATGCCTTCACGTCCGCATCGTCAGCTATCAGGTTATTGTCAAGAGCTATACATGATACTACGATCTTCTCCTTCATGACGCTCTCAACTATTGTATGAAGCTTCTCAAGGAACGCTGCCTCATCGCTGCATCCGTAGAAATATGCCATATAAGTGCTGAAATCTATTCCATAATTCTCTGCATTCTGCTTTGCATTGTCTACAGTTGTCTGGATATATGTCTTTATCTCATCCTCTGGATACTTGTCAAATGTGACCTTCTCCTCTACCGCCTTGAGGACTGAGGTTCTATCCTCATCATCAGCTGACTTGTCCTTATCTGTCTGAAGGTCCTCCCTGAGGTGCTCTGTGTATGCATCCGTTGTGGTGTACTCTCCACCTGAAGCCTTCTTTACAAGTGCATCTGTGTACTCCGGCACTGTTGTGACCGAGATATAGTTTACGGTAACCTTGTAAGTCGCAGTCAGTCCTGCCACTGTGGTATCTGAATAATCGTCTGGATATGTAACAGTGATCTCCTTCACGTCACCAGCCTTGCTGCCTATGAGCTGATCATCACTGCCGTCACCCAATGTATTGTTGCCAATAGTAAGAGAATAACCTGTCTTGCTGTCTTTCTCCGTTCCGGATATCGTCTCAACATAGTCAACGTTAACTTTATCGCCATCTTTTATGGCGCTGGTCTTATCTTCGCTTGTCTCAGAGTTATCGTTGCAGAAACTATCTATAGAACTCTGAACATCGTCATCTGTAACCTCTCTGGAAGCCGGGACATACTCTATATCAGTATATGCTGCCTTGTCCACCACTGCGCACTTTGAATACTTGTTAAACTGGCTTTTGTTGCTGCTGCATCCGGTCATAAGTCCCGCACACATCGCCGCCATGATTCCAGCTGCTATTATCTTCTTAGCTCTCATAATATTTTTCGCTTACCCCTTCGTTATCTTTTATATATCCAGCACTTTACTCTGCTGCTTCTGTATCTGCTTCTGTGTCTGTATCTTCTGCTGTTGTAGCTTCTGTTGCAGCTGCTGTTGTCGCATCCACAGCCTTCGCATCCTTGTAAAGCACATCGTTCATGACCTTGTAAGCAAGAGCATTGTACTTGATGTCAATAGCTGACACATTGCTCCTAACGCTCTCCTCATCAACATTGTTCTTGGCTGCATAATCAGCAATATATTCATCAGTCTCCTGATCTGTAACTGTCAGTCCCTCAGCCTTCGCTATGGCACACATTACCATCTTCTCCTTCAGAGACTCCTCGCAGATATTGTATATAACCTGAGCAAATGCATCCTCGTCATCATATCCATAATAGTACTTGATATATGTTGCATAATCCATACCGTAGTTCTCAGCCTGACTCTTGATGGATGTCACAAGCTGCTGTGCACTTGCCTGTACCTCTTCTGCAGAGAGATTCGAGATCTTACAGTTGTTGATGACCTTGGTCATGATATCGCTCTGTGCACTTGCAAGGGCTGAATCCTCCTTGCTTTTATTCAGCTCCTCACGTACAGATTCCTCGTACTCCTTTGTCGTCTTGTAATCTGTGTTGTCTGAAACAAGCTTATCGTTGTATGTGGCAGGCTTATCAATCTTGATATAGTTGAGAGTAGTCTTGAACTCCGCCTCCTTGCCCGCAAGGCTTGTCTCACCATAATTTTCTGGGAATGTAGCCGTTACAGTGAATGTCTCTCCCGGCTTATGGCCTATGATCTGATCCTCAAAATTATCTATGAATGCACCGGAACCAAGTACAAGATCATAGCCACTTCCGTTGGTATTACCACCGTTGAACTCCTCTCCGTCAACTGAACCTACATAATCTATATTGACAGTGTCTCCCTTCTTTGCTGCATTTGTTGTATCCTTGTCAAATGTTCCAAGTCCATCAACAAACTCATCTATCTTCTGCTGAACCTCGTCGTCTGTAACCTCAACGTCCGTCTTGGTATACTCAATACCCTTGTAATCGCCAAGCTCAACATTCTCTGCATATTTCTCTACATACTCATCTATGCTCTCTTCATTCGCCGCTACATCCTCTGCCACGTCAGAAGCTGTAGCCTCTTTCTGAGTATCACCCTTCTTATCATCGCTCTTATCTCCGCATCCGGTCATAAATGACATGGACAATGCCAGTGCAAGAACGACCACACACCCTTTTTTGAACTTTCTCATAAATATTACCTCTTTTATTTTTTATTTGTAGAAAACCCATTTGTTAATGATAATCTTCAACGAATTAACTTATATCATATTTCTTTGTAAAAATAAAGCAATTTGACTTAATTCATACAATTCTCACAAATAGCTGTATATATGATTACTGCCTGATACCGCTTTCTATTTTGGATACGTTTTTGTGACGCAATCAGCATCTTCCACATTAATCAAACGCAAAACTACAATATGTTGTGCCCACATATTTTTTTATTTTCTATATTTTGTATTTTTTACAAATAACATATGGACAAACATTTTTACGGGTGATATAATCAACGATATTGACACACGCTGTAAAAATTCTTATACACAGATCATCTGTGCAGAACATTTTACAAAGCCAGGGAAACTTGCGACGGAGCACTTAATTGTCGCTAATTTTTTTGCGGCTTTTTCAAGCCAAACACGACATATTGTGTTTCTTTTTTGCTTTATCCCACTATATTTAGTGTCATATAGTTATACATAGAATTCACAACACACACAGGGAGAATGGGAAATGTTAGTAATCAAACGAGACGGTCGTGCAGTCAATTACGACCGCAGCAAGATAATCTTAGCCATCCAGAAGGCTAATTCCGAGGTGGAACCTTGCGAAAAGATTTCTGACGATAAGATCGAGGAAATTGTCGGAAGTATCGAAGCCAAGAACAGGAAAAGAATGCTGGTTGAAGACATACAGGATATCATTGAACAAGGCATCATGGCTGACGGAAAGTTTGTCCTCGCCAAAACCTACATTATATATAGATACAGCAGAGAGCTTATCAGAAAGGCAAACACCACCGATGATTCCATACTGAGTCTTATCCAGAACAGAAACAAGGACGTTATGGAGGAGAACTCCAATAAGAACGCCACAGTAGCATCGACACAGCGTGACCTTATAGCCGGCGAGGTCTCAAAGGATCTTACCAAGAGAATGCTCCTCCCTGAGAAGATATCAAAGGCTCATGAGGAGGGTGCCATCCATTTTCACGATGCCGACTACTTCCTTCAGCCGATCTTCAACTGCTGTCTTATCAACATTGGAGATATGCTTGACAACGGGACTGTCATGAACGGCAAACTCATCGAGAGTCCTAAGAGCTTCCAGGTTGCATGTACCATTGTCACACAGATCATCGCATCTGTTGCGTCAAGTCAGTACGGCGGTCAGTCTGTTGACGTCCGTCACCTGGGCAAGTACCTCAGAAAGAGTTATAACAAATACAAGAAGAGATATACCGAAGAATTCGGGGATAAGATAGATCCTGAGACACTTGAGAAGCTCATCACCGAGCGACTCAAGGACGAGCTGAAATCAGGCGTACAGACTATCCAGTACCAGATCAATACCCTGATGACGACAAATGGCCAGTCTCCATTTGTCACCCTGTTCCTCAATCTGAGGGAAGATGACGAATACATCAAGGAAAATGCCATGATCATCGAGGAGATCCTGAGACAGAGACTTGAGGGAATCAAGAACGAGGCCGGTGTATATGTAACCCCAGCTTTTCCTAAACTCATATATGTCCTCGACGAACACAACTGCCTCAAAGGCGGCGAGTATGATTACATAACCGAACTTGCCATAAAGTGCTCAGCCAAGAGAATGTACCCTGATTACATATCAGCCAAGAAGATGCGTGAGAACTATGAAGGCAACGTATTCTCATGTATGGGATGCCGTTCATTCCTCTCACCTTGGAAGGACGAGAACGGTGAGTACAAATGGGAAGGACGTTTCAACCAGGGTGTTGTCAGCCTAAACCTTCCACAGATAGCAATACTTGCAAAGGGTGACGACGACAAGTTTTGGAGTCTGCTGGACGAGAGACTTCAGCTTTGCTACGATGCACTTATGTGCCGTCATAGAGCGCTCGAGGGTGTCACATCGGATGTCAGTCCGGTCCACTGGCAGTACGGTGCCATAGCAAGGCTCAAAAAGGGCGAGGTCATAGACCCTCTCCTCCACAATGGATATTCGACTATTTCTCTGGGATACATCGGAGTATACGAGACAACGAAGCTCATGCGTGGCGTAAGCCACACCGATCCGGTCGGGGAGGAATTTGCACTCAAGCTTATGCATAAGCTCCGCGCAGCCTGCGACAAGTGGAAGTCAGACACAGGTCTTGGATTTGGTCTCTACGGCACGCCTGCAGAGAGTCTTTGTTACAGATTTGCAAGAATAGACAAGGAACGCTTTGGAACCATCAAGGATGTCACCGACAAGGGTTATTATACGAACTCATATCACGTTGATGTCCGTGAGAAGATAGATGCTTTCAGCAAGTTCAGGTTTGAGAGTCAGTTCCAGACCATATCATCGGGTGGCGCTATCTCCTATGTTGAGATACCTAACATGAGAAACAATCTGGATGCTCTGGCGGAGGTCGTCAGATACATCTATGACAACATACAGTACGCCGAGTTCAACACCAAGTCAGATTACTGCCATGTGTGCGGATATGACGGTGAGATCATCATCAACGATGACGGTGAGTGGGAATGCCCTCAGTGTGGCAACAAGGATCACAACAAGATGAACGTCACTAGAAGAACCTGCGGATACCTCGGAGAGAATTTCTGGAACGTTGGCAAAACCAAGGAGATCAAGGCAAGAGTTCTCCACTTGTAAAAGATAAGTTGTATCAAAGGAAAATAAGCAAAAAGCTGTTAAAACCTCTTGATATATCAGTCATACTGGTATATTATTAGAGCATGCAAGTAGTTCTGATATCATATATCAGTTATTTATGATCAAAGTTTTTGAACAGTTTTTATTCGTATTTAACTAAGTGCATTAATAATTTCAACTGTATGGTCTGCATGTCGTAGAGGGCAACGCAGGCCATACTTTTGTGTTAAGGTTTTTTTCACAAATGTTTATTTCATAAATTTGAAAGGATTTTATTATGAATTACGCAGACATTAAACAATTCGATGTGGCAAACGGCACTGGCGTGCGCGTATCAGTATTTGTGTCCGGCTGCACGCATCACTGCAAGGGTTGTTTCAATCCCGATACATGGGACTTTGGATACGGCAAACCGTTCACTGATGTGGAAATCGAACATATAATAGACAGCTGCAAGGAGGACTATATCGCAGGCCTGTCACTTCTAGGCGGAGAGCCAATGGAATATGTGAACCAGCAGGGACTGCTGCCACTTGCGCGCAGATTCAAGGAAACATACCCGGACAAGACTATATGGTGTTACACCGGCTACACATTTGATACAGATCTTCTGAACAGAATGTGCAATGAATGGGAATACACCCGGGAACTTCTCTCTTATATCGACGTTCTTGTGGATGGAGAATTTATGGAAGACCAGAAGGATCTCTCCCTCAGATTCAAGGGATCACGCAATCAGCGCATCATCGATGTTCCTGCATCCCTCGCCGCCGGAGAGACTGTACTCTGGAATGAAAAGGGTCGATACTTCTGATATAAGTATTATAGTAAAAAGCTGTGAGCCTCTCTTCTGCTTTATAGCAGAGCTGAATTGAGACTCACAGCTTTTTTATTTGCTTCTTAGTCTTTTACTTGCTTCCTGTCGATCCAAAACCTCCCTCACCACGAACTGTCTCTGAGAGCTCATCCACCTGATGAAATGCCCCTACTATATATGGAGCGATCACAAGCTGGGCAATCCTCTCTCCCGGCTCCACAGGCTGTGCCTGTGTACCATGATTGTGAAGAGCCACCATGATCTCTCCTCTGTAGTCCGCATCAATGACGCCAACCTTGTTTGCAGGTGCCAGTCCTTTTTTGGATGCCAGACCACTTCTCGCATATACCAGTCCTGCATAACCTGCTGGAATCTCCATAGCTATGCCTGTGTGTATCAGCACTGTCTGTCCCGGTTCTATATCCACCGCCGAGTCAAGACACGCATACAGATCTGCTCCGGCAGCATATTCTGAACCGTATGTTGGTATGATCGCCTTGTCATCAAGTTTTTTTATATTTATATCGTATATCATAATTCTCATATCTCCTCTTTTTCTGTAATATAAACTGCTAATCTGCATTTTCACATCATTTGAACGATATCTTGTTGTACACATCCATATCCACTCTCTTACTGTATGAATAGCTGCTGTCCAACTCATCTATCCAATCTGACATCAGATTGTCGTAATACTCTCCATCCGCAGCCTCCGTAAGTTTCTCCTTGTTTTCAGCAGTTGCGGTCTCATCTGTGAGGCTTATCATTTGGAATATATGATATCCATACTCAGTCTGTACGACCGGCGAGATATCCCCATCCGACAGGCTGTAGAGTATATCTAGTGTATCCTGACCGTATGTGCTGACTATCTCATCCCTGCTCATTGTGTGTGTTCCCGCATACTTCAGGGATTTTGCACTTCCAAGGAAAGAAATGTTGAGATTTGAATTGTCTGACTCCTCAACGATAGCTGCATATGCCTCATCAGCTTTCTTTTTCTGAACATCTATCTTCGACTGAGGATACAGGGTTATATTTCCAAAGTCATCCTCCGAATAACATTCAAAGAACATATCATAAAATGTGCTCATCCGCGCCTGCTCATCAGATATCTCAGTTGAACTCTGTTTCATGACATAAGTGTATATCTTGTCAGCCAGAGCACTCTCCTCAAGAACCTGTTTCACTGTGTTTTCCTCAAGTCCAACCTCGGCTATCTGCTCATCCGTCAGCAGTTCGTAAAACTTTTCTGCATCCTGCTCCTGCATTCTCTGCTCACTGTCGGTAAGGCTTATTCCATACTCATCCGACTTAGTGATCAGTGTCTTGGTCTTGACTATTCTTGATATCGTCTCTCTTCTCGCAGAATCCTCGGCGTTCATTTCTAATCCGTCGTCCGTAACTATGCTCTGTCCCCACACATCCTTGCCATACTTTGACTCATATCTTTCCTTGACCGTCCTGGCGTACACATATACCTCATCAATATATATATCCTGTCCATTATATCTGAATACAACTTCTTTTTCCGTGTCCGCGTTGCCATTTCCGCCACATCCCACAAGCATCATGCCGATCACGCAAGACATTATCATCCATATAAATCTTTTCAACTAATCGGTGCCTCCATTCTTCGTTTCATTATCTGAGGTTATGAGAAGCTGTGAGATATCCGCAACGACAAATTCTGCCTGTCTCAGTATATCCCTCTTCTCCTCCTTTGAAAGCTTTAACACAAATTCAGGCTTTGCGCCCATCTGAAACTTCATCCTGCCCATATAATTGTTCACCAGATCTTCTATTCCGTCAACATTTATATTTGCCTTATTGTACATGGAAAATCTTAGCAATCCATCCCTGTACCATATCCTGGTTATATAACACACATACGCTCTCGCTCTGAGAAGCGCCGCATCCAGAAGATTCATGGTCTCATCCGGTATGTCCCCGAATCTGTCTATAAGTTCATCTATTATATCGTTATACTCGTCCTCGTTCTTGATGAGTGATATCCTCTTACAGAGCTCCAGTTTTATGAAGTCATTCTTCACATATGTTTCTGGGATAAATGAATCTATCGGTATATCAATCTCAGTCTCATAATCATGAAATACTGTGTCTCCCCTGCGCTCTCTGACCGCATCATTGAGCATCTTGCAGTAAAGATCATATCCGACTACCTCATAATTGCCCGACTGACTCTCCCCGAGCACACTACCCGCACCTCTTATGTTGAGATCTGCCTTGGATATCTTCACGCCAGAACCAAGGTCTGTGTACTCCTTTATCGCCCTGAGCCTCTTCTCTGCAACCTCAGATATCACCTTGTTCCTTCTATAGAACATGAATGCAAATGCACTTCTATCAGAGCGGCCCACACGTCCTCTCAGCTGATAGAGCTGTGCAAGTCCGAAATTATTAGCATCATGGATGATGATCGTATTCGCATTCGGTATGTCAAGTCCCGTCTCTATTATCGTGGTGCAGACCAGAACGTCTATCTCCTTCTTGTTGAAGCGATACATTATATCCTCAAGGGTTCGTCCATCCATCTGTCCATGAGCAAATTCTACATTTGCATTTGGTACCAGCTTCTGAACCTCCGCAGTAAACTGCTCTATATCATTTACCCTGTTATATACATAATACACCTGCCCCTGTCTCGCCAGCTCTCTGGCGATAGCCTCCCTGGCAAGCTCTTTGTCGTACTCCATGACATATGTCTGTATAGGTCTTCTGTCAACCGGAGCCTCCTCAAGCAGGCTCATATCCCTTATTCCAACCAGGCTCATGTGAAGAGTTCTCGGGATAGGTGTGGCTGTGAGTGTGAGGACATCCACGTTAGTCTTCATCTCTTTTATCTTTTCTTTGTGATTGACGCCAAATCTCTGCTCCTCATCTATGATCAAGAGTCCAAGATTTTTAAACTCAACATCCTTGGACAGAAGTCTGTGGGTTCCTATCACTATGTCGACTTTCCCCTCCTTGAGTTCTCTGAGTGTATTCTTTATCTCCTTCTGCGTACAGAATCTACATAGAAGTCTTATAACCACCGGATAATCCTTCATTCTCTCGGTAAATGTCTCGTAGTGCTGTTCTGCCAGAATCGTCGTTGGCACCAGATACGCAACCTGTCTGCTGTCCCCGACCGCCTTGAACGCAGCCCTTATTGCAACCTCCGTCTTGCCAAATCCAACATCTCCACAGACAAGCCGGTCCATTATACGGCTGCTCTCCATATCCGCCTTGACATCGGCTATGGCACGTAGCTGATCGTCAGTTTCTTTATATGGGAAGGTCTCCTCAAATTCCTTCTGCCACTCAGAATCCGGAGAATACGCATGCCCCTCCTTCGACTGTCTCTCGGCATACAGCTTGACGAGGTGTTCTGCCACCTCATCAACGTGTCCCTTGACTCTGTTTCTGACCTTCTGCCATTCATTTCCGCCAAGGCGGTTTATCTTGGGAGGTCTGCCCTCCTTGCTCCTGTACTTCTGTATCCGGTCGGTTTCCGATGCCAGGACATAGAGTTTGCCACCCTCGGCATACTCTATAACCAGATAATCCTTGAGTGCTCCGTCCACCTCTATCTTCTCTATACCCTTATAGACTCCTATTCCATACTTCTCGTGTACGACATAATCACCCACACTGACATCCGAAAATGACTTGATTATCTCTCCTGAATATGGGAGCTTCTTCTGTGTTCTCTTTCCTGACGATGATCTGCTTGAGAATACATCGCCCTCACTAACGACCACTAGATGCATAGCCGGTATCATGAATCCGGATCTGAGTCTTCCCGCCATCGCTGCAATCTCACGAGGGGTAAGTACCTTATCCGCATCGCTCAGATAGTGACAGATGATATCCGCATCCATAAGATTATCCACCATTCTCTTTGCACCCACCGAAGAAGGCGACACAAAGAGCACACTGTTCTTGTTCTTCTTCCAGGATCTTATATCCGCTACAAGTGTGTCAAAACTGTTTCTGTAACTGTGCACTTCGTGGCATTCAATCTCAGTTTTATGTGCATAACTTATCCTGTCATCCCTGCCATCAAACGCGTCAAATCCTACGACATTGTACTTCTTGGCCTTATCTATCACATCATCATAGCTGTACATGACATTCATCTGTCCAGGAAGCACGTAGCCGCCCTCAAGTCTGTGCACCATGCTGCTTCTAAAGCCCGTCTCGTCCGTTGCAGCCCTGTCACTGACCTTTCTCGTCTCATCTATGAGCACGTAAGAATCATCCGGCAGACAGTCTATGAGTGAAACTGTGTCACTGTAAAAATAGTCGACATAACTGTCAACTCCGTACACAGCACTGAACTCCGTGAGCTGTTCCTTGAGCTCCGCCACCTCACGTTTTATCCTTGCATATGCCTCCGTGTGAAATGACTCCTTAAGCTTCTGTGCGTACGGCTTCAGTTCCGCCTCAATCTTCCTGATTCCACGGTTTATTCTATCCTGGGACAGCACTATCTCTCCTGCAGGGTAGATCACAATCGAATCAACCGTCTCTATGGATCTCTGGCTCTCAGCGTCAAATGTCTTGATGGTATCAACCTCGTCATCCCACATATCTATTCTGTATGGACACTCCTCAGTGAGTGGATAGATATCTATGATCCCGCCTCTCACTGCAAACTGACCTGGCTCCTCTACATTGTCCACCTTATCATATCCGAGCGCTGATAATTTCTGCCTGAGATCATCAACATCAAGCCTCTGTGCAGTACATATGTTGATGATATACTTATTCATATATGAAAGTGCAGGAATCTTGTCAAAAAGAGCATCCACAGTTGCAACTATCGTGCACGGTTCTCCTGAGACAAGCCTTCGCAGTACATCCATACGTTTTCTCGTTATGGCATTTCCATGGACATCAGCGCTGAAGAACAGGATATCCTTTGCCGGATACATGTACACATCCCTGCTGTAGAATCTGAGGTCACTGTACAACTGCTCTGCCCTCTTGTCGCTGTACGTCAGCACCAGTTTCACCGACGACTCATCAGACACTGCATTCATGAGAAACACCCTGTCCGTTCCCTCCATTGTGGAGCCGATAACGTCCACAAATCCATCGCCGGCAGCCAGCCAGTCCTTTATCTGTCTGTATATATTCAGTTGTTCGAATGGCTCCTGAAATACTCTCATAATCTATTCCCTATCCGCTTGACACATATACAAATCCTATCCATTATACCTGTTCATGGCCGCAACTGCGCCGTCAGACAATATGACCTCCAGCGCGTCGCACGCTTTACCGCAGCTCTCCCTCATAAATGGAAGATCTTCCCTGCTAAATCTTGAAAGTACATGATCCGCCAGATCCATATGCTCCGGCTTTTTTCCAACACCGACTCTGACTCTCACAAAGTCCTGGCTTCCACTGTGCAGGATGATATTTTTCATGCCGTTGTGGCCTCCGGCGCTGCCTTTCTCTCTTATGCGGATTTTCCCAACATCAAGATCTATGTCGTCATAAACTACTATCAGATCATCAACTGTAAGTTTGTAGAAATCCATGATAGCCCTAACACTCTCTCCGCTCAGATTCATAAACGTCTGAGGCATAGCAAGAATAACTTTCTCTCCATTTATAACGCCTTTGCCGATGAGTGCCTTATGTTTGCAGGTGTCCACCTTAATATTGTGTCTCTCTGCAAGCTCATCTATTACAGAAAATCCAGCGTTGTGCCTTGTTCCGGCATATTTTGCCCCAGGATTTCCAAGTCCCACTATGAGTTTCATAATATATCCCCTTTTATCTATCTGTTCTTCATTATCTCTTCAGCTTCAACAAGCTGTTCGAGAGTATTCACTCCACGTATCTGGTCAGCATCATCCATCGGGACCGCATCAACCGGAAGTCCCATCGCCTTGATTATACCTATCGTATCAGGCAGATAATACTCGCCCTGAGCATTATCATTTTTCACCTGGGAGAGAGCACTCAGAAGTGCGTCACACTGGAATATGTACATTCCCGAATTGACCTCGCACACTGCCTGTTCCTCCTCAGTAGCATCCTTCTGCTCAACTATTCTGTCAAGTCCCTTATCATCCCTTATAATCCTTCCATATCCAAATGGATCGTCCAACATAGCTGATATGACAGTTACACCATTGCCGTCTGTCTTGTGTCTTCTGATGGCACTTTCCAATGTGTCGGCAGTAACTAGCGGTGTGTCTCCGCAGAGTACCACAACATCACCATCATTGCCTATAAAGTCTGACGCACATTTTACCGCATGTCCTGTACCAAGCTGTTCTTTCTGCAGTGCATAACTGACTCTGTTATTCATCTCATCCGCAAGTCCAAGGCTTTCATATGTGGCATGTATGCTGTGTTCAACTTCTTCCGCCTTATATCCTACTATCACGCATACCTTTTCGCAGCCTGCATTCTTTGCCGCCTCTATAGAATAATACACCATTGGCTTTCCGAGCACCTCATGCACCACCTTTGGCTTGTCTGACTTCATTCTAGTTCCCTTGCCCGCAGCAAGTATGATCGCTTTAAGCATATCTGCCTCCTATAAACATCTTATATTATTCATCCAGATATTATTTCATATTTATATTCACACACAAATACTTTCTGTCCGGATCCTTTTTCATCACTGCCCACAATTTTACTGTATCGCAGGCACTTTTTCAACCCAACCAGAGATATATTCAGCGTTACAGTCGTCACCTGTGCTGAAGCCAATCCAACTCCGCTGTCCATATACAGCAAAACCAGCCACCGCATTACTGCAATGGCTGGCCATTTCTGCTTATTCTGCTGTTGTGTATCACACCCAGATCTATTCTTCTTCCTGAGTCTCGCGATACTTTGCAAGTATCATATTCTGCAGACGCTCTCTGGTGGCTGTATTGATAGGATGTGCTATATCCCTGTACTCACCATCTGAAGCTTTTCTGCTAGGCATAGCAATAAACATTCCCTTTTCACCCTCTATGATCTTGATGTCATGGACAACAAACTCATCATCTATGGTGATCGAGACAACCGCCTTCATCTTGCCTTCCTTCTCAACACTTCTGATTCGGATATCTGTTACCTGCACTTTGTTTACCCCCTTAACCCTGACGCACTCTGTAATCCCACACACAGATTGTCATTTGTATTATTTTGTATAAGCCCTCTTTTACGCTTCTGACTAGAGAGCGTATCTGAAGTTCTTCTCCACTATAACCTTTATATCTTCTGGCGTTCCCTGATGAACTGTATTCGCGCGGAGAGTATCCCGGCTCTCCACAATACAATTCTCTATGATGGAATTGTCCCCGATATTAACATCGTTAAGTATGATAGAATTCCTTATCACACAGTTGTTGCCGATGTATACCTTCTTAAATATGACTGAGTTCTCAACAGTACCGTTGATGATACATCCGCTTGCTATCAGACTATTGTTGACAACCGCATCAGCATTGTACTTTGCAGGTGGAAGATCGTCTACCCTTGAGTAGATATCAGGATGCTGCTTGAAGAAGAAATCTCTTACATCTTTCTTGAGAAAATCCATATTTGCTCTGTAATACGATTCCTTTGTTCCTATATTTCTCCAATAAGTATCCATCTTGTATCCGTATATTCTCTTGACGCCCTTATATCTCACGAGAATATCTCTTACGAAGTCATTTCTTCCCTCGTTGGCGCATGTCTCAAGGAGCTCTATGAGCTGTCTTCTTCTTATTACATATACACCGATAGAAACTGTGTTAGTTCCTGCAACAAGCGGCTTCTCCTCGAAGTCAATGATGCGTCCATCGTCGTTCATCTTGACAACACCAAATCTGTTGATGTCATCCTCGCCCGGTGCCATATCCTTACATACTACTGTGATGTCTGCACCATTGCTTATATGCTCTTCGAGAACCTTATTGTAGTCCAGTTTGTAGATTCCATCACCTGATGCGATAACTACATATGGCTCATGGCTCTCCTTGAGAAACTTGATATTCTGATAAAGTGCATCCGCTGTTCCCTTGTACCAGTAGCTGTTCGCTGCTGTAATGGTAGGAGTGAATATAAACAGACCTCCCTGCTTTCTTCCGAAATCCCACCACTTGCTTGAGTTCAAATGCTCGTTCAGTGATCTCGTATTGTACTGTGTAAATACCGCTACCTTCTGTATATGAGAATTCGTCATATTGGAAAGTGCGAAATCGATTGCTCTGTAACTTCCTGTGATAGGCATAGCTGCAACGGCTCTCTTAGCTGATAAATCTCCCAGCTTATTGCTGTTACCACCTGCCAGAATAATTCCTAATGCTCTCATGTCTACTCACCTGCCTTTATAATACTACCGCCACTTGGAAGCTGTCCGTCCGGATAATCAGATGGATCTGTGTCTCCAAATATAGCAGTGTTCTTACCTATCGTTACGCCCTCAGGTATAACGGAGTTCTCACCTATAGTTACAAGGCCAAATGCGTAGATATTAGGTTTCATCTCATTGACAGCCTCTTCTCCAACACCAAGCTTGGCATTTGCTCCAACCTTTACATTCTCAGCTATAATTCCCTTTTCAATGTAAGCTCCGGCCTCGATCGTAACCCCATTCATGATAATTGAATCCTTAACGACCGCACCTTCTCCTATTGTTACACATGATCCTATAACTGAGTTTTCCACAGTACCATATATCTCGGTTCCCTCTCCGATGATACACCTTGTCACCTTCGCTGACTCATCTATGTACTGAGGTGGTATTGCGTCTGTCTTTGTATATATCTTCCAGAACTCCTCATAGAGGTTGAACTCAGGAACTATATCAACTAGCTCCATATTGGCCTCCCAGTATGAGCCAAGAGTTCCTACGTCTTTCCAGTAGCCCTTGAAGTCATATGCACAAATCTTGTTGCCATTCTCATGGCAGTATGGAATGATGTGCTTACCGAAATCGCATCCAGGCTGATCCTTCATTGTGACGAGTGCCTCACGCAGGATCTTCCAGTTGAATATGTAGATACCCATGGAAGCTTTATTGCTTCTAGGATTCTCTGGCTTCTCCTCGAACTCGGAGATGATTCCATCATCGTTTGTTATAACGACTCCGAATCTGCTTGCCTCCTCCCAAGGAACCTGATATGTTGCAAGCGTTACATCCGCATTCATGGATTTATGATATTCGAGCATATGCTCATAATCCATCTTGTATATATGATCTCCTGAAAGTATGAGTACATAATCCGGATTATAGTAATCGATGAACTCGATATTCTGATAAATGGCATTCGCTGTACCGGTATACCATTCGCTGTTGTTGCTCTTCTCATATGGCGGAAGAACTGTAACACCGCCTATGTTTCTATCCAGATCCCATGGAATACCTATTCCGATGTGCTGGTTAAGTCTGAGTGGTCTGTACTGTGTAAGTACACCTACTGTGTCAATCCCCGAGTTGATACAGTTACTCAGTGGGAAATCGATTATCTCGTATTTGCCGCCAAATGCTACGGCTGGCTTGGCAAGCTTGGATGTAAGAACCCCAAGACGGCTGCCCTGTCCGCCCGCAAGAAGCATGGCGATCATCTCTTTTTTAATCATGTAAGTCACCTCTCCATGCAAAATTATAAAATCATTATACCATTCTTTTTATAATAATCAAAGTTTTTTATGCATTTTCACAAAAAGAATGCGCATTTTTCGATTTTTTTAAACATTTTTTACCCAGTATATATTTTTTCTTGATGGAATTTGTCAATATATGGATATTTATTTTAGTTATAAAGCACTTAAACTTTCCATTCGACAATATTTGAGTGTATAATAAGCGAGTGGGAAGCGTATCAATACCGCAGTTTTGTATTATACTATCCCATAAGCAGCACTAAACATAAGAAAAGTATTTATAAGGAGTAATCATATATGTCAGAAGTACTTATAAAAGAATATCGCGGTAATATTGTTGAGAATGCCCACCGCGGCTCGATCGCCATAGTGTCTTCCACCGGCGATACCGTAGCCTATCTGGGCGATATCGAGAAACAGACCTACATGAGATCAGCCAGCAAACCTATACAGGTCCTGCCTACACTTCTGGCCGGACTTCACAGAAGATTCAACCTCACGGATGAGGATGTTGCCATGTTTAACTCATCCCATTGGGGCAGTAACCACCACATATTTGTTCTCGAAGAGATAGCGAGAAAGACCGGTCTGAATCCGGATGACATGATCATGAAGCCATGCAGCTCCACATCGGCTTCTGCCCTTGCAGCTAAGCTTACAGACAGGTCAAAGCTCCATCCAAGGCAGGGACAGAGCAAGCTCCAGCACTGCTGCTCCGGCAAACATTTCAGCCTTATGCTTCTTCAGCGTGAACTGACAGGTAAGCCGGACGGATACTACCTGAAGGATTCACCTGTCCAGCAGCAGATAATAAACTTCATATCAATGCTGAGCCAGACCCCGACCTACAAGATTGGTCTGGGTATCGACGGCTGCGGTGTTCCTGTATTTGCGCTGCCGCTCAGAAGCATCGCCATGTCCTACGCCAAGCTCATGGATCCGTTCAGTATGTCCGGGGAGCTCAGAGACATCATAGACTACAACTTCTCATGTATCCACAAATACCCTGAGAAGATCAACGACTACGGCACACCTTCCTATTATATTAACCAAAATCCGGACCTGATAATGAAGGACGGCTCAAGGGGCGTGATCTGCATGGCCATAAAGAGCATGAAGCTCGGAATAACGGTCAAGCTTGAGGACGGCTGGACTGACGAATTCCAGGGACTCATCATCGCAAATATTCTTGAGCAGCTTAAATATGATGACACAGAGCTTATCGAAAAACTTAAAAACTGCTATTCCACAAAGCTGTACAATGACTGCGGAATAGAGGTCGGCCACTCAGAGGTCGACTTTAAGCTTAATATAGATCCGATTTTCTTTGAACCAGCAGAGGAATACATTGATACGGACGGTGACGCCGAAACCGATGAACTTAACGATGAAGGTGGATCTGATATATCCACGGATGATGATGCCTCTATTCAGGAAGACATCCCTGACCTAGGCAAGGATTCCGCTTTTGAACAGGGCTCACAGGACGTCAACTCCGCCTTTTCAAAGGATGCAAGCACCTACGATCCGGATGCTGACAGTGCTTTCGCTGACGGGGAGCCATACTCACCTGAGAATGATTCGGCATTTGACCGAACACCTGACGAGATTCGCGCTGCATTTGACCGAAAAGTAGCCGAGGCTTACGACAAGGTATCAAAGGCGACCGAAGAGGCTGATGATGACTCTGTTATAGACGATATAATTTCAAAGGAAAATGAGAAGCAGACCATAGAGAAATCCGATATATCTGAGGAAGAACAGAGAGCCATGCGCAATAAAAAGTCTATACTAGGCATGAATGTTGTAAGGCCGTCAGCCAACCGCACCGTTATAAGCAATCCAAGAGTGGACCCTATAAGCGTAAAACCAGGCCAGGCAGCCCCAGCCGAGCAGGCAAAACCTGTCTCCCAGACTGAGACCTCAGGGATTGCTGAGCAGGCAAAGAATACGGTGAGATCCAGTTTTCAGGTATTTTCCCCAGTATCAGCGGAACCGACCAGGCACGTCGCACAGGATTACACCAGCAGAGACATCAAGCTCGCCAACATAATCTCACAGAAAAAAAAGGATGATTGACCAGCGGGATCACCCTTATAACGCAAAAAATCTGCAGTCCGTACCAGATATGGACTGCAGATTTTTTTGAGCAAATGATCACAAACTCTTCAGACTGTCCTTACAGTTCGGGCAGATTCCGATAAATTCCAGGTTGTGGGACAATATGACAAATCCACTGTCCGTCTCCACTCCCATACGTGTGATGGAATCCTGATATGGAAGCTCACTGTCATATATCCTGTCACACACTTTGCATCTTATATGGTAATGCTTTTCCGTGTTGCCATCGTAGTGTTCCATCTTGTCCCCAGAATATACATTCATGACGATTCCTTCATCAACCGCATCCGAAAGCACCCGGTACACTGTTGATTTGCCAATCTTGTACCCTCTCTTTTCCAATTCATCTATCAGACTCTGGACTGTAGGATGAGTCTTGAGCTCTTTTATAACAGAGTAAATGACCTTTTTCTGCCATGTATTTCGCTTGTCACTCATTATATAGTCCTCCTTCTGGAATTTGTAGACATTTATTGAGGTCCGCCCCACTGATAAATATTACAGACATACAGATCAAATTTATCAAGAACAATTCTCTATAAGAGTAAGATAACACATTTTAGATATTATTTCCACTATTTTTAAAATGTAAGTTTTTTCCAACTCCTCGATCCAGTATATTAATGTTGCATGTAGTAATATACGTCACTGTCTAGTGAAGGTATATAATCTCAGTCCATGCTCCGTCCATAGAGCCGTCTGGTCGTTGTATCCCGTTCCCGCAAAACCAGGCGCAAGGTTCACTCCGACACGGTTAAACACCGCACCGGACGCTTTCACGCATTCTTTCTCGCCGGGCAGTTTAACCACTTTGTCTATCGCACTCTGAGTCAGAGAATCCGGCTTTACATGAACCGGTGTCACCATGTTGATGAGATCTCCCATGATTTTTACGCTGTATTGCAGGTTTCTGCCCTCCAGGACATACACAGCATTTTCATCAAGTCCTTTTGTTCTCAGGTGCTTGTAAGTGTAATTCGGTATCACCTGGCCCTCATAATAGCAGGCTGCTGCATCTGAGCCATCCTGCGCCACCGTCATAAACTGGTACACATTTCTCTTTAGTTCTGACACCGTGCCATTCTCAATCCTGTGATACTCACCGAACTGAAGTGTACGCCTGTGTTTCTTGTAGAACTCCACCTGCTCTTTTATAGCCTCAAGATCTTTCTTCTTCATATCGCACAGGTTGCACTCATAGCCCAGCACTCCAAATGCCGCTACTCCGAATCTTGTCTCAAGCGGAGTAACCCTGAGCGTCTGATGATTCGGACATCCCGACACATGACTGCTGACGACCGACATAGGATAGCCATAGCTGTAACCAGTCTGTATCTCAAGCCGTTCCCTGGCATCCGTATCGTCACTTGCCCATATCTGCGGCATGTAACACAGTATGCCGAGATCAAATCTGTTGCCCCCGGCGGCACATCCCTCAAACAGTATCTCAGGGAAACGCTTCGTAAGCCTTCCCATGATATCGTAGAGTCCCAACACATACCTATGTCCAAATTCGCCTTGCCTGTCAGATGGCAGCGTCTGGCTGTAACGATCCGACATGATCCTGTTCATATCCCACTTAACATATGAAATATTCGCAGATGAGAACACCTTCGTCATAGAGTTCACTATATGATCTCTCACGTCCTTGTTAGTGAGATCCAGCAGCATCTGATGACGTCCCTCGGCATGACTCTGTCCCGGCACTCTGACCGCCCACTCTGGGTGCGCCCTGTAGAGGTCACTATCCTCGTTCACCATCTCAGGCTCAACCCATATGCCAAATTCCAGTCCAAGTGCATTTATCTTATCCGCAAGCTGTTTTACTCCTCCCGGAAGCTTGCTGAGGTTCTCCTGCCAGTCCCCTAGTGAGGATGTGTCATCATCCCTGTGCCCAAACCATCCGTCATCCATGACGAACAGCTCTATGCCGCACTTTTTTGCCTCCTTTGCAAGCTTCAAGAGTTTCTTCTCATTTATATCAAAATAAGCAGCCTCCCAGCTGTTCAGCAGAACCGGTCTCTCCCTGTCCGCCCAAAGGCCTCTGACTATATGCCTTCTGACAAATGCATGCATACGGCTGCTGACCCCGCCAAATCCTGTATCTGAATATGTCATGACTGCCTCCGGCGACTGGAGCGACCTTCCCGGTTCAAGTACAAATGTAAACCCTTCCGGATTGATTCCGCCAATGATTCTCATACGCCCATAGGAATTCTGTTCACAGCTCTCCATATGGTCACCTGAGTATATGAGATTGAAACCGTAACACTCACCATGTTCCTCAGAACAACCGTGCTCCGCCACCATGAAGAATGGATTTGCCCTGCTGCCGGAGGTTCCGGTTGATGATGAGACAACCACCTTTCCCTGCCGTACAGGGTGCTCCGACCTGTGCATCTCCCTTGCCCATGCTCCTCCGAAATGTATCATGTCATATTCCTTATACATTCTCATGTCGATCTGCGTGGACATAAGTCTGTCCACCCGCTCTACATCATCACTTTCATTTGTCAGTCTGGCGCTTCTAGTTATCACGTCACAGTCATCCCATGTGACATATATAAGCTCAAGCTTCTGTCTGTAGAATGTGTCCCGCAGGGTTACAATGAGCTGTGTTACTTCATCAGCCACACCAGTGCCTTCGCCCATTCCACCACCACTTTCCACTGCACAAGGAAGTCCTTCAAGCTCATCCCTGCCATTCTTTATCTCGTAAGATTCGTACACGAAGTCGCAGGTCGTACTTCCATTTGCATGAGTCATGCAGACAAACGGCTCGCTGACATCCCCCTTGCCAGTCGATGACAACTCCTGCAGCATATTCTCAAGTGTGAGGCCACCGCCTAGCGCTATGGCATTGCCGGTCTCGAACAGACTTCTGTCACGTGCCGCATCCCAAAGGCCCACAGTATTCAGATCTCCGCCTTCCTGACTCCTGCCACCATAATACAGGTGCTCAAGGTGTCCATCTGGGCGCACACACATGGCATACTGAGTTGACTTTGTCTCCAGTATGAATACCTGATTTTCTTCTATATATCTGATCATAACGGTTCCTCCTAATAATATATATCGCCCCTATCCTATCTCAGTTTTGTCATGATCTCCTGCATCTGCTCCTCTGTCAGCTTGTATTTTCTAATGAAGAATACCAGTCCTATAATGAGAAGAACTATCGGAACAACTGTCATCATCATGGAAAGTCCCATGAGGGTTCCCGTGCTCTGCTCTATGACCTCCGATGTTCCATCCGCTGACTGTACGAGCCCCACCCATTTGATGGCAAGTCCGGCAAAAAACACTGCAACTCCCGACGCAAGCTTCACAACAAATGTCTGCATGGAGCATATGACGCTCTCATCCCTCTGTCCATTCTTGTACTCTCCGTAGTCTATGCTGTCTGCAAGACACACAGTTATCAGCACGTTGAGAAGTCCGCTTCCCGCAAATACCAGAAGTCCCGGTATGAACAGAACGTACCAGCAAGGCACTCCGGCCACGTTCATGTGTGTGACTCCTGCAAGGCTGCAGGCAAGCAGCATCACATAGCCAACGATCTCATATACAACAGAGTGTACGAACAGTTTTCTCTTGGACATCTTTTTTCTAAAAAGTGGAAAGAACATCATAGCCAGTATCTGCGCGCCGCCGCCAAATGCGGAGAATAGCGCATATCCGCTCTCACTTCCTATGTCATATGTGAAGAAATATATGAGAAGGTTGCTTGTTATATAAAGTGCGGAATTTACGAGCACGATGGTGATGACTACTGCCAGTGCCTGGTCATTTGTCACAAGTGAATGGAACATCTCCCCTATGCCATGAGCCTCTGGGGCAGTGTCACTCTTCTCCTTTACATTTGCCACGCATATGGTCTCTGAAATGACAAATACAACTGCAACCAGCAGTGCCCACCACTTAAATCCGATACGGTAATCCGTAATATTCAGCTTGTCCACCGCCAATGCTGCACCACTTATGGCTGGAACCACTATCATGGTAAGTACAGTAGGTATGGCAGAACCCACGCCAGCGCAGGATCTTGCCAGCGCCGACAGATTCTCTCTTTCTTTGCCCGGCTCAGTGATGGCCGGGATCATGGACCAGTACGGAATGTCCATCAGCGTGTATGTGATTCCCCACAGGAAATATGTCACTGTCAGGAACACCTTCATGCCACCAGCTCCCATGCTCTCCGGCACAGCGAACATAGCATAGAGAACCACCGCGTTCAGCACAGTTCCCGAGAATATCCACGGTCTGAATCTTCCCCATCTGCTTCTGGTCTTTGCCACCACGATGCCCATGATAGGATCGTTAAATGCATCAAACACCCTCGCCACCATCAGCACGGTTCCTATAAACAACGAGCTGACGCCGAGCACCGAATTGTAATAATACAGTATATAGCTGGCCACCAGCATATACACCATATCCTTGCCCACAGCCCCTACTCCGTAGGCTATCTTTGTCCTTTTCTGAAGGCCACCCTCAGGCACGCCCTGCTGTGTATTATCTCCCATATATAACCTCCTTAAAGGCCTAACCTTTTATATCTGCCAGCCTTGTCTCCAGCCATTTGTCAATATCGTCAAACACCTTATCCCTGCACAGCTCGTTCAGTATCTCGTGCCTGCAGTCCTCATACAGATAGCATGCAACATTGTGTGACACCCTTCTGTGGTATAGCTCGTAAAGCTTCAGAACATCCCTGCCGTAGTGTCCCACTGGATCACTGTCACCGGACACGAACAGAACCGGCACATTCTTCGGTATCCTGGTGATATTTCTGTCTTCCTGTATATAGTGAAGGGTGTTGAAGAGCGT
>UMBX01047893.1_pt1 | contig 29219 bp, 24 predicted proteins | sample 1964081 | NCBI WGS metagenome assembly UMBX01 (sample SAMEA4835952, study PRJEB28245) | human gut metagenome | biome: gut microbiome; material: fecal sample | place: Denmark | collected 2008
TAGAGCTATATGAAGAGATTAAGAATCAGAAGAAGTATTAGTGAGGAAATATATTATGATGTTATTATCGCCATCGTTACTGGCAGCAGATTTCAAGAATCTTGAAAAGGATATAAAAACTGTGGATAAAGCAGGAGCTGATTATATTCATCTTGATGTTATGGATGGAAGTTTTGTTCCAAGCTTTTCATTTGGAAATCCAGTCATTAAATCAATAAGAGAATGTACAGATAAGGTGTTTGATGTACATCTTATGATTGATGAGCCTATAAGATATATAGAGGAGTTCGTAAAGTGCGGAGCTGATATAATTACAGTTCATGTTGAAGCGTGTCAGGATGTAGCTGCAACGCTTAAAAAGATTAAGGAATATAATGTAAAACCAGCTATTACACTTAATCCAGAAACACCTGTAAAGGCTATAGAGCCTTATCTTTCAATGGTTGATATGGTGCTTGTTATGAGTGTACATCCTGGTTTTGGAGGTCAGAAGTTCATCCCAGAGTCTATACAGAAGGTAAAGGAAGTAAAGAAGCTTCTTATAGATAAGGGGCTTGATAATGTTGATATAGAAATCGATGGCGGTATCAATGCAGAGAATCTTGCATCAGTACTTGAGGCTGGTGTTAATGTTGTTGTTGCCGGTTCAGCGGTTTTTAAGAATGATGCATCAGAGAATGTAAAAAAGTTTAAGGAAATTATGTCGTTATATTAAGCAGGTATCCCAGATGGATGAGTAGTTCTGACAGATGTAATAGCATTTACATATGTTATATAACTTTTCTGTCTGGGATTTGTTTAATGTAATGGTGTGATACAGGAAAGGATACTGAAGCTATGTTAGAAGAATTAAAACAAAAAGTGTATGAAGCGAATATGCAGCTTCCAAAGTACGGACTTGTTACTTTTACATGGGGAAATGTAAGTCAGATAGACAGAACTACGGGGTATTTTGCCATAAAACCAAGTGGAGTTGATTATGAACTGTTAACTCCTGATGATATGGTTATTATGGATCTTGAAGGAAACAGGATAGAGGGGAGATATAATCCGTCTTCAGATACCCAGACACATATAGAACTATATAAAGCGTTCGATAAGATAGGTGGAATAGTGCATACACATTCATCGTATGCTACAAGCTGGGCACAGGCAGGCAGAAGCATACCTTGTTATGGAACTACACATGCGGATTATATATATGGTGAGGTTCCATGCCTTAGATGTCTTACTAAGGAGGAAATAGATGAGGCATATGAAAAAAATACTGGAAAGCTTATAGTTGATGAGTTTAAAAGGATGGGGAAAGATGTTTCTGCTGTTCCAGCTGTACTATGCAAGAATCATGGACCTTTTACGTGGGGAAAGGATGCAAAAGAGGCTGTTCATAATGCGGTTGTGCTTGAAGAGTGTGCAAAGATGGCATATAGGACAGAAAGCATAAATCCGCAGGTAAAACAAGCACCACAGGAGCTTATGGATAAACATTATTTAAGAAAACACGGAAAAAATGCATATTACGGACAGAAAAATGTCAAGTAAAATTAAACTTTCATGGAAAACAGTGAAATTAAAGGCAGTGAAAAAAATCTTTCAGGGGTTTTAAAAATACATTTTTTATGATATAGTAATCAGATGATGTAAAGTCCAAAAATCAAAAAGCCGTTTATGTTTGTAAAAGCTAAGAAGCCATGGAAGTTATTGAAGCTATGGCTATCATGATTGGGCTGCAGTAAATATAGCGGATTGTTTAAATGAAATAAAGAGAAAGGTGAAAGTCCTGAAATATAGGATTTTGAAAGAGGTATATACATTATGAAACTCGGAATCGTAGGTCTACCAAATGTAGGTAAAAGTACATTATTTAATTCACTTACAAAGGCAGGAGCGGAGTCGGCAAACTATCCATTCTGTACAATTGATCCTAATGTCGGTATTGTTACAGTACCAGATGAGAGACTTGATAAGCTTGCAGCACTTTATAATTCTGCAAAGATAACACCAGCGGTTATAGAGTTTGTTGATATAGCGGGGCTTGTAAAGGGAGCAAGTAAGGGAGAAGGTCTTGGTAACCAGTTCCTTGCTAATATACGAGAAGTAGATGCAATCGTTCACGTAGTAAGATGTTTTGAGAATTCTAACATCGTACATGTAGATGGTTCTATTGATCCTGTACGTGATATTGAAACAATCAATCTTGAACTTATATTCTCAGATATGGAAGTGCTTGAGAGAAGACTGGCAAAGCAGAAGAGAGCTTCTTATAATAACAAGGATATAGCTAAGGAATGTGAACTTATAGAAAGACTTCTTGCATTTCTTGAGGCAGGTAATCTTGCCAAGAACTTCGAATGTGAGGATGAGGATGAAGAAGCATTCATGAAAGAATATAATCTGCTTACAGCTAAGCCAGTTATATTTGCTGCTAATGTGTCAGAAGATGATCTTGCTAATGATGGCGCTGGCAATGAATATGTAGCACAGGTAAGAGAATATGCAAAGAAGGATAACTGTGAAGTATTCGTTATATGTGCACAGATAGAAGAAGAAATCTCTGAACTTGATGATGAAGAGAAGAAGATGTTCCTTGATGATCTTGGAATAAGCTCATCAGGACTTGATAAGCTTATAGCAGCAAGTTACAGGATACTTGGACTTATCAGCTACTTAACAGCTGGTGAAACAGAGACAAGAGCATGGACTATAACAAAAGGAACTAAGGCTCCTGGTGCGGCAGGAAAGATTCATAGTGACTTTGAAAGAGGCTTTATCAAGGCAGAAGTTGTTAATTATCAGGATCTTTTAGATTGTGGTACATATGCAAAGGCAAAAGAAAAAGGTCTTGTGCGTATGGAAGGTAAAGAATATGTAGTTAAGGATGGAGATGTAATTCTTTTCCGTTTTAACGTATAAAATAAAATGTGATAAAGGTTTATAAAAGGACCAGACAGCTGTCATAAGACAGATTGTCTGGTCCTTTTGTACTATATTTTTTAAAAAGTCCGCAAGTGGTTGATATTAATCTGCCTGATGTTGATGGAAAATTTTAGAAAATGCCAAAAAACTATAGGAAAATGCTTGTGTTTTTTATTAAAAAAGTATAAAATTGACTCTAAAGTGGAGCAAAGTGGTAGTGAGTGGAAGAAAGTGGTAGAAAGGAGGAACGATTGCTATGTTTATGGGCGAATATAGCCATACTATAGATGCCAAGGGCAGAATAATCGTTCCAGTGAAGTTCCGCGAAAGTCTTGGTGATAACTTTGTTGTTACCAAAGGACTTGATAACTGCCTTTTTGTATATACCAAAGAAGACTGGCAGAAGTTTGAAGAGAAGTTAAGGACACTTCCTCTTACGAATAAAGATGCCAGAAAGTTTACAAGATTCTTTCTTGCGGGAGCAGCAGAAATGGAGGTTGACAAGCAGGGGAGAATACTTATTCCATCTGTATTACGTGAGTTTGCAGCACTTGAGAAGGATGTTGTATTCGTAGGTGTTGGAAGCCGTATAGAGATATGGAACAGAGCAGGATGGGATGAAAGTATAAGCGGTTATGATGATGATATGGATGAAGTCGCAGAAAATATGGACAGTCTGGGATTTACTATATAAGAACGAATCAGCTTTTAAACAGAAACACTAAAGACTGATCTTTAAAGTATAAACAGGGAGAGAATGGTATGGAATTCAAGCACAAGTCAGTATTATTATACGAGACGGTTGATCAACTTAATATCAAGCCTGATGGTATATATGTAGATGGCACGCTTGGAGGTGGAGGCCATTCATATGAGATTGCAAGCAGGCTTTCTGACAAAGGAAGACTTATAGGTATTGATCAGGATGAGGATGCCATAAAGGCAGCTAGTGAAAGATTGAAACCTTTTATGGACAGAGTCACTATTGTAAGGAACAATTATTGCAATATGGATAAAGTGTTAGATGAACTTTCCATTGATAAAGTAGATGGCATAATGTTAGACTTAGGAGTTTCTTCATATCAGCTTGATACAGCTGAGAGAGGATTTACATACAATGTAGATGCCAAGCTTGATATGCGAATGGATCAGAGACAGGAAGTTACAGCAAGAGATATAGTTAATGATTATAGTGAATATGATCTTTACAGAATCATAAGAGACTATGGAGAGGACAGATTTGCAAAAAATATTGCAAAACATATAGTTGCTGCCAGACAAAAAAAGCCTATAGAGACAACATTTGAGCTAAATGAGATAATAAAGGCAGCCATACCTATGAAGGTAAGGGCAACAGGTGGACATCCATCAAAAAGAACATATCAGGCTATAAGAATAGAGTTAAACAGAGAACTTGAGGTTCTTGAGAATTCGATAGATATGATGATAGACAGGCTTAATAAAGAGGGACGCCTGTGTATAATAACTTTTCATTCACTTGAAGACAGAATAGTGAAGGTCAGATACAAGAACAATGAGAATCCTTGTACTTGTCCTCCAAGTTTTCCAACATGTGTTTGTGGCAAAAAGTCTAAAGGAAAAGTTATAACAAGAAAACCTATTATTCCATCTGAAGAGGAATTAGAGGAGAACAGCAGATCAAAAAGCTCTAAGCTAAGAGTGTTTGAAAGAGCATAAGGGGAGGTAAGAGTGAAGATGAGTAATTCAAAGAACCGTGTAAGCGTTTCTGGAGAGATATATGGTAAGGCATATGAATATGGAAGTGCAGCAAGACAGCTTAATATGAATGCACAGCCTCTTAGACGTAACGAAGAATCGGAAGAGTCAAGAGAACAAAGACGTGCAAAACAGAAACAGATCAGACGCAACAATAAGATTAATCTTATGTATACAGTTGTTGTTGCAACAGTTGCATCAGTTGTATTTTTTATATGCTATCAGTATCTTAATGTCCAGGCAGCAGCTAAGGTTAATTCAGATAAGATAATAGAGTTAAAAAGTACTTTGAATTCACTTAAAGACAACAATGATGCTCTTGAAGCTGATATCAATGCAAGTATAGATTATGATGCCATATATGATACAGCTGTCAATGATCTTGGAATGATATATCCAGGTAAAGGACAGGTTATTACATATGACTCAAAGGAAAGCGAATATGTAAAACAGTTCAAGGATGTTCCAGAAGCTGGTAAATAACTGATTTACAGTTATATAGTGATGATGAATATAAATATCAGAATATTAAGAGGTACTTATGGCAGATAGTGAACAGTTAAGAAGAAATAAGTACAGAAGAAAAAGAGTGATGTTAAAAAGAGTCCATGTCAGGGGCAAGGTTGCACTTGGCATGGTTGTTGTTATATTGATAGTTCTTGGTGGCCATGTGTTTAAGATAAACTATACACATGGTGATGTGTATGCAAAAGCGGTATTAGACCATCAGACATATACTTCAACTGAGCTTGCATATAAAAGAGGACAGATACTTACAAGCGATGGTACTGTGCTTGCGTATAGCGAAAAGGTTTATAATCTTATATTAGATGTTAAACAGCTGCTTTCAGATGAAGAATATAAAGAACCGACACTTAGTGCACTTACAAGATGCTTTTCGCTTGACAGAAGTGAGCTTGAAGCTATAGTTGCAGCCAATCCTAACAGCCGTTATCAGAAGCTTTTAAGAAATCTTACCATGGATGAGATAGAAGAGTTTAAGAATCTTACGAATGATAAGACAGAAGGAAAAAACATTAAGGGTGTATGGTTTGAGGACAGCTATTTAAGAAAATATCCATTAGGTACATTTGCAAGTGATACGATAGGCTTTGCAAGTGCCAGCAATGGTGGTGAACTTGGAATAGAAAGCCAGTATGATGATGAATTGACAGGAACTAATGGAACAACATACAGCTATGTTGATGATGGACTAGAGGTTACAGAAACACAGAAGGCTGCTGTAGATGGAAATAACATCGTAACAACGATAGATTATAATGTTCAGTCTATTATAGAAAAATGTATTAAAGAATATAACGCTGAAAAACCATCAAAGAATACAGCAGTAGTAGTTGCAGATCCATCTAACGGGGATATTCTTGGAATGGCAAGTTATCCAACTTTTGACCTTAACAGTCCAAGAGACTTAAGTGGTGTGTATACTCAGGAACAGATAGATAAGATGTCGGATGATGATTATAAGAATGCATTATATTCATTATGGACGAACTATTGTGTATCGGAAAGTTACGAACCAGGTTCAACCTTTAAGCCAGTTACAGTGGCATCGGCTTTAGAAGAAGGCGTTGTAAAGGATGGAGATACTTATACATGTAATGGATATGAAATGATAGGACCTGACAGGCTTAAGTGCCATGTGTATTCATCAGGTGGACATGGAACGATTACAGTAGAGCAGGCTGTTATGAATTCATGTAATCCATATATGATCCATCTTGCCTTAGAACTTGGCAACGAAAAGTTTGCAGCATATCAGTCACTTTTTGGCTTCGGTAAAACAACAGGTATAGATCTTCCTGGTGAAACAATGGGTATTGTATATGGAAATAAGATGACAACTATAGATGCTGCATGTAACTCATTTGGGCAGACTATTAATGTTAATATGATGCAGATGATGTCAGCCTACTGTTCTATTATAAATGGTGGAATGTTATATCAGCCACATATAGTTAAAAGAATAGAATCAGCTAACGGCGAGGTTGTAAAAGAAAACAAAGCTACGCTTGTGAGACAGACAGTTACTATGTCAACATCAAAGCTGTTAAGAAGATATCTTAAGAGCACAGTTGAAACAGGAACAGCTAAGAAGGTAGCTGTTACGGGGTATTCAGTGGCTGGAAAGACAGGAACAGCGCAGAAATCACCAAGAAGTGAGAATAAGTGGCTTATATCATTTATAGGACATGCGCCAGCTGATAATCCAAAGTTTGCTATATATGTAATAATTGATGAACCAGATGGAACGACAGGAACATCCGGAAGCTCAGCAGATGTTCTTACACTTTCACATGATATATTAGAAAAGCTTCTTCCTTATATGAGTGTTTACAAGGATTCATTAGAACCAGAAACAGATACAGGCACTGCGGAAGATGAATATACAGTGGATGGTGTACCAGAGGGTTCTATACAGAACACAGCAACTGAAAACTTACAGAACATGCCATCAGTTAACTAGTAATAATAAGTATAAGAATAACCCTGAGTGAACTTACATATGAATAAAGTAAGTTTACACAGGGTTATTGTATTATATGAAATCAAGAATAGAGTTAAATGAAGATGAAAGATATTCTTTGTATGTAAGAACGAGGCACAGAAAAAAGCTACTGACCATAATAATAAGTCTTATTATAATTATGTCACTTCTTACAGTCCGTATAGGATGTATTATGACGGTTGAGGCTGGCTATTATAGCAGAAAGGCAACAGAATTGCACGAAAGAGAGCGTGCGATAAAGGCAATGAGAGGCCGTATACTTGATGCTAATGGAACGGTTCTTGCAGATAACAGGACAGTGTGTACTGTGTCAGTTATACATAACCAGATAAAAGAACCACAAAAGGTTATTGAGATGTTGTGCAGTGAGTTGTCAGAAGAAGAGGAGATGATAACTAAAAAGGTAAATAAAATATCATCAATAGAGATTATCAGGACAAATGTTGATAAAGAAACAGGAGACAGGATAAGGGAGTATGATTATGCAGGGGTGAAGGTTGATGAGGATTATAAAAGATATTATCCATATGACACTCTGGCATCTAAGGTTATAGGGTTTACAGGAAGAGATAATCAGGGGATTGTTGGTCTTGAAGCAAAGTATGATGCCTGCCTGTCAGGAGATGGTGGAAAGATACTGACACTTACAGATGCGTGGGGAAGTGAGCTTGAGGGTAAAAAAGAAGGAAGGCTTGAACCCAAGGCAGGGTGTGACCTTTATACAAGCATAGATATAAATATCCAGATGTATGCACAGCAGCTTGCAGAAAAGACACTTGTTAAAAAGGGTGCAAAAAGGGTATCGATAATAGTCATGAATCCACGTAATGGTGAGTTATATGCAATGGTAAATGCTCCGGAGTATAACCTGAATGATCCATATACATTGAATTATGATGATGAAGACACAACTGGAAATAAGATGGATAAACTAAATAATATGTGGAGAAATTTCTGTATAAATGATACATATGAACCTGGCTCGGTTTTTAAGATGGTAACAGCAACAGCTGCACTTGAACTTGGTGTTGTGAGCCTGTCAGATATGTATACATGTGGTGGTTCAACAACAGTTGCTGATAGAAGAATAAGATGTCATAAAACAACAGGACATGGAACGCAGACCTTTACCCAGACAGTAATGAATTCGTGTAATCCGGCATTCATAGAATGGGGGAGGCGTGTCGGTGTAGATAATTTCTATACATATATTGATAAGCTTGGATTAACCTCAAAGACAGGAATTGATATAGCAGGTGAAGCAGGTACTATCATACATAAGAAGGAAAACGTAGGAGAGGTGGAGCTGGCAACCATGTCGTTTGGGCAGTCGTTTCAGATAACTCCAATGCAGATGCTAAGGGCAGCTGCAGCAATTGTAAATGGTGGTAATCTGGTAACACCGCATTTTGCCATCAGGACATGTGCTGCTGATAAAACAACATACAGCGAGTTTTCATATTCGACTACACAGGAAGCTGTAAGTAAGGAAACAAGTGATACGATGAAGGATATATTAAGACAGGTTGTTGAAGAAGGCGGTGGAAAAAATGCATATATAGAAGGCTTTTCAATAGGAGGAAAAACAGCTACTTCACAGAAACTTCCAAGAGGTTCAGGGAAATATATAGCCTCTTTTATAGGGTTTTCAGATGTGACGGATCCTTCTGTTATAGCCATGTGTCTTATAGATGAGCCACAGGGCGTATACTATGGAGGAACAATAGCAGCTCCTGTCATAAGAGAGCTATATGACAATATATTGCCGTATATGGATTAAATGAATACTTTACATATGTAAATGCTTAGAGTAAAATAAAATAAGCTTTTTAATGAATAGTTAGTCTGTATTATGTGCAGACAGATAGGATGAGTGATTATGGATTTAAAAGACAAAAAAGTAATGGTTGTAGGTACTGGAATAAGTGGAACAGGTGCCATAGATCTCCTTAATAAAGTAGGAGCAGACTGTATCATATATGATGGCAATGAAAAGCTTTCAACAGAAGATGTAGTAAAAAAGCTTGGTGGTAATAAAGCACAGATTATTATAGGACAGCTTCCTGAAGGTATAACTGATAAGGTAGAACTTCTTGTTATAAGTCCAGGTGTTCCTATAGACAGTCCGATAGTCGAACTGTTTGAAAAGGCTGGTGTTCCTATATGGGGAGAGATAGAACTTGCATATAATTATGACAAAGGAAAAATAGCAGCCATAACAGGTACTAACGGAAAAACAACAACAACAGCTCTTGTTGGACAGATAATAAAGGCATACAATGAAAAGACATTTGTAGTAGGAAATATAGGTAATTCATATACAGGTGAGGTTCTTAAGACAACAGAGGATTCATATACAGTAGCTGAGATAAGCAGCTTCCAGCTTGAAACTGTACATGAATTCCATCCGGTTGTAAGTGCTATCTTAAATATAACACCAGATCATCTTAACAGACATCACACTATGGAATGTTATGCACATACAAAGGAAAGAATAGCAAAGAACCAGAATAAGAGTGATGTATGTGTTCTTAATATGGAAGATGAAGAATTATACAGATTCGGTAAAGAATGCAGCGCATCAGTTGTATGGTTTTCAAGCAGGAGAAAACCATGCAAAGGTGCTTATCTTGATGGGAATAACATAAGATATACAGATGGTGTAACTGATAAGATAATGCTAAATGTCCATGATATGAATCTTCTTGGAACACATAATTATGAAAATGTGTGTGCAGCTATAGCAATGACAAAGGCTGCGGGGATTCCGGATGATATTATAATAGAACAGATAAAGAACTTTAAGGCTGTAGAACACAGAATAGAATATGTTGCTACCAAAAATGGTGTATGGTATTACAACGATTCAAAGGGAACTAATCCGGAAGCTTCTGTTAAGGCTATAGAGGCTATGGTAAGACCTACGATTCTGATTGGCGGAGGTTATGATAAAGGCTCAGAGTTTGATATGTATGTAAAAGCCTTTGGTGATAAAGTCAAAATGCTTGTGTTACTTGGACAGACAGCACATAAGATAGCAGAAACATGTGATAAATACGGCTTTAGCAACTATGTGTTTGCAGATTCACTAAAAGAGGTTGTTTCAATATGTGCAAAGAATGCCAAGGATGGTGATGCTGTACTGTTATCACCTGCATGTGCAAGCTGGGGCATGTTTGATAATTATGAGCAGCGTGGAGATATGTTCAAGGAATATGTTAACAGTCTTTAATAAAAGAATATGATGATATAAAAGAGGAAAAATATGGCAAGGAAGAAGAAAAAAAGAAAGAATGGATTCTATTTTGATTACAGTCTTTTATTTGTTCTTATATTCATAGTTGGCTTCGGACTTACTATGGTATATAGTACGAGTTCTTATACTGCCCAGATTAATTATGGTGACCCGGAGTATTATTTTAAGAAGCAGCTTTTTTTTGATGTCGGCGGCTTTGTAATCATGCTTTTTATAGCCAGGTTTTTAGACTATCATGTGCTTAAAAGGTTTGCACCTTATTTATTTATTATGGCTCTGATTTCGGTAGTGGCTGTTATATTTTTTGGAACCGAGAGTCATGGTGCAAAAAGATGGATATATATTGGCCCTATAAGTATACAGCCAGCAGAGATTGTTAAGATAGCCGTTATAATTATGACTGCAGCAAGAATGTGTGCAGCAGGAACTAAAATAAAGACATTATCAAAGAATGCAAAGATATTTCTTGGATGTGCCCTGTTACCCGCAGGAATGATCCTTGTTATAACGTCTAATCTGAGTAGTGCCATTATTATATGTGGAATAGTATTTATAATGTCATTTGTAGTATATCCAAACTATAGATTACATGGTTCTTTGACCGCACTTATAGCCATAGGATATGTTGGTATACGTGAGTGGTTAAAGAAAGCAGTGGAAGCTGGTACGCAGATGAAAGGAAGCTTCCGTCTTACAAGATTGTTTGTATGGATTAATCCAGAGAAGTACATAGATGATAAAGGTTATCAGACTATGCAGGGGTTATATGCTATAGGTTCTGGCGGACTTTTTGGAAAAGGACTTGGAAAGAGTATGCAGAAGCTTGGCTTCATACCTGAATCACAGAATGATATGATTTTTTCAATCATTTGTGAAGAATTAGGCTTATTTGGTGCGATATGCGTTATACTTTTATTTATAATAATGTTGTGGAGAATAATATATATTTCACAGAATTCGCCAGATCTTTTTGGCTCGCTTCTGGCAGTTGGTGTGTTTGCGCATATAGCTATACAGGTGATTATAAACATAGCAGTTGTAACCAATGTATTTCCTAATACAGGTGTTACATTGCCATTTATAAGCTATGGAGGCTCGGCGACCATATTGCTGCTTGCAGAACTTGGAATAGTGTTTAATATAAGCAGCCAGATTAACCTGGAAAGATAGAAGCATAAACAGGCTGGAATGGAAATTAATATGGCAAGAGAAAGAAAAAAAGGAAAAGGTTTTTTGATAGCTTTTATTGTAATGTTTATTCTTGTTGCAGTGGGGATTGCGGTATATATAGGCTTTCAGGCAGAAAGTATAACATATGCTGGCAATTCCCATTATTCTGATGAGGAGATGACCGAAAAAATATTTGGAAAAGACAAGCCTAATGTATTACTTTATAAGCTGCTTGGTAATAAAAAAAAGACAATACCATTTATACAGAAGTATGATGTGGAAATACAATGGCCAAAGAAAATGTATATAACAGTATATGAAAAGCCAGTTATTGGTTATATAAGATATATGGGATGTAATATGTTCTTTGATAAGGATGGCATAGTTGTTGAAAGCTCCACAGAAAGTTATGATAAGGTTCCTGAAATAATAGGGCTTAAGTTTAATTCGATAGTTTTAGGTTCAAAGCTTGATGTTGGTGATGATGATATATTCAGGCAGATACTTGACCTTACACAAAGCTTTGATAAATATGATCTGGATGTATCAAAGGTATATTTTGATTCATCTGATAATTTAATACTGTATATTGAAGAGGTTAAGGTGTATCTTGGAAATAGTGATGATTATACGGACAAGCTTTTTGAACTGAAGCAGATGGAAACTAAATTCTCAGGCTTAAAGGGAACACTTTATATGCAGGATTATACGAAAGACAGCAATGCAATAATATTTAAAAAAGATGAGAAATGATTCCTGAAATTCTGGTATTGGCATCATACTATTATAGAATGAACAAAGATTATGAAAATTGTGAATAAAAATATAAAAATTAGTTGATATTTGTTGTGAAAAATTATATGATTATAAATATGTATAAGTATAGAAGGAGGCAATAACCTTGTTAGAGATAATAGAAAACGAATCAAATTTATCAGCAAAGATTATTGTTATTGGTGTCGGTGGTGCCGGTAATAATGCTGTTAATAGAATGATAGATGAAAGCATATCTGGTGTTGAATTCATAGGAATCAATACAGATAGCCAGGCACTTCAGTTATGTAAAGCACCTACAGCTATCCAGATCGGTGAAAAACTTACTAAAGGATTAGGTGCAGGAGCACAGCCAGAGATTGGTGAGAAAGCAGCAGAAGAGAATGTTGAAGAGCTTACACAGGCTATTAAAGGTGCTGATATGGTATTCGTTACATGTGGTATGGGAGGCGGAACAGGAACAGGTGCTGCACCTGTTGTTGCCAAGATTGCAAAGCAGATGGGAATACTTACAGTTGGTGTTGTTACTAAGCCTTTCAGATTCGAGGCAAGAACACGTATGACTAATGCAGAAGCTGGTATAGAAAAGCTTAAGGAAAGTGTTGATACTCTTATTGTCATTCCAAACGATAAGCTTCTTGAGATTGTTGACAGAAGAACAACTATGCCTGAGGCATTAAAGAAGGCTGATGAAGTGTTACAGCAGGCTGTTCAGGGTATCACAGATCTTATTAATGTTCCTGGACTTATTAATCTTGATTTTGCTGATGTTAAGACTGTTATGGTAGACAAGGGTGTTGCTCATATAGGTATAGGTTCAGCTACAGGTGATGATAAGGCCATTGAAGCGGTTAAGCAGGCAGTTGCCAGTCCTCTTCTTGAAACAACTATTGAAGGTGCATCACATGTTATTATTAATATATCAGGTGATATTGGCCTTGTTGAGGCTAATGATGCAGCCAGCTATATACAGGAGCTTGCCGGTGACAATGCTAATATTATCTTTGGTGCTGTATATGATGAAAGCGCTACAGACAGCTGTACAATCACAGTTATTGCTACAGGTATAGAGGGTGTTAACGTTAATAATGCCATGGCTAAGTTTTCGCCAAAAGCACAGGCACAGGTTCAGACACCAAAGCCAGCTGTAAAGCCAGCATATTCTTACCAGCAGCCACAGTCTGCAGCAGGTATGGGTATGGGCTCTACAACAGCTCCTCTTCCAGGTCTTAAGCAGCCAACACCTGTTACAAGCAATGTGAAATCTAATGGAATTACAATTCCTACATTTCTCCAGAAGAACAGAAAGTAATACATAAACAGACGAAGTAGTCTTATAATAACTTATATATGGCAGGATAGTGTATGATTGATTTATATACTATCCTGTTTTTTTATGTTTATACTTATGACGACACAATGAAAAGCAGCAGACTTTTATATTAAATTTTGTATATGGCTCCTTACTGCGACAAATTTTGCACATAACTTTATGTATACTCTTCTTGTTCGCTGATACAGGATGTTATACATAATCTTGTATATATTGCGTAAAGGAGGTGGGAATGGATTGTAATATATATAGATATATTGTTTGGGATTAATTATTGTATGGATCTGGTTATACTGCTTATTGTTAACAGAATTATGCGTTATCATGCATCTGCTATCCGGCTGCTGCTTTCTTCCACTTTAGGAGCAGTATGGTCAGTTGCTGCAGTGATGGTTCCTGACAGATATAGGCTATTCGTTAATTTATGCACATATTTTATTGTTACAGCTCTTATGCTTGCTGTGATAAATAGTCCATTAAATATCATAAAAGCACAACAAAGTAACAATGACAGGTATGCTTTAACTAATTATTTAAAAGAACTGTTTAAGGGTATGATTATTATGCTGTCTGTAGCATGTTTTTCAGGCGGGATTATGCATATGATTGTATATTATACATATGCCGGCTGGATAATAAGACGTATATTAGTTACTTATAATCAGCTTATATATCTTATACTGATATCCGTAGTTGTTATAATAGTGATTGCCAGAGTGTATAGAACCTATAAAAAAAACAGTGACATATACAAGGTTACTGTTATAGTTGACAATCATAAGATTATGCTTCACGGAATAGTAGATACCGGGAATCAGCTTACAGATAAGTATACAGGTAAGCCGGTAAATGTGATGGATAAATCATATTTTGAAAATGTTCTTTATCAGATAAATGATTACGGGAGATTAAAGTATCATTTTATACCATACAGAACAATAGGTAATAATGAGGGGATCATAGAAGTTATTACATCAGATTATATGTACATATCAGGAAAAGATGAAACGAAGGCTTATAAAGGTGCACTGATAGGACTTTCGGATAGGAAAGTATCACAAAACGGGGAATATCAGGCACTTATAAATGGACGTATGATTTAGCGTTAATGCAAAGCTATAAGAGAGGATGAGTTTTTGCATTACAGGATGGAAATATGTCAGCGGTGCATTCGTATTTCTATAAAAGTAACAGCACCGTAGAAAAGAGGAGAGAAATGGTGATTAAAGTGGCAGTTGCGGATCGTTTCCGGTTTAAGATGGTACCATCTATAAAAAATCTATATATGCTAGGCTCAAAAGAGGTTCATTATATAGGAGGGGCAGAGGTGTTACCAGCACCGCTTGATACAGATGAGGAGAAAAATGTATTGGCGATGTTAAAAACCGAGGATGACGATTATGCCAAGAAAATGCTGATAGAACATAACCTTCGTCTTGTTGTATATATAGCAAAAAAATTCGATAATACAGGTGTGGGAGTAGAGGATCTGATATCTATCGGAACAATAGGACTTATAAAGGCTATTAATTCATATGACCGTGATAAAAATATAAAGCTTGCTACATATGCATCAAGATGTATAGAGAATGAGATTCTTATGCATCTTAGAAGAAACAGTAAAATCAGGGCAGAAGTATCTATAGATGAGCCTTTAAATGTAGACTGGGATGGAAATGAGCTTTTATTGTCAGACATTCTTGGCACAGATGATGATGTGTGTTATAAGGATCTTGAAAATGAGGTGGAAATGAAAGCACTTAAAAGTGCACTTGGCAATCTGTCAGAGAGGGAGAGAATTATAGTCGATTTAAGATATGGGCTTAGCGACAAAGATGGAGAAGAAAGAACACAAAAGGAAGTAGCAGATATGCTTGGTATATCACAGTCGTATATATCAAGACTTGAAAAAAAGATAATAAAAAGATTGAAGAGGGATATGGTGAGGGCGTGCTGAAGAATTAACATCAAATAATATAAAATAATATAACTTTTTGCTTGACATTCCAGGCTGTGTCTATGAAAATATAAAGGTATGATTAGTATAAGGGAAAATTTGCCCAGTATAGGAGAACTATCAACATTATATAAAGATATGGAAAAAAGGTAATATGAAAAATAAAGGTACAGGAATACAGTGGCATAGAATATTTGGAATAGCGGCTTTAATGTCTGTTATAGTTTTTGCGGTTATGTTATATATGGACTTTGGAACTTCAATAAAATCAATGGTTGGTATTGGAAGTGATAAAACAAATGATTCTATATCAGAAGAACCAAGTGACAATACCGAATCCGGTAATGATACAAGTGGTAAAAAGACAGATATATCAGATAAAGCAATCGTATGTATAGATGCATCTCATGGAGGTTCTGATACAGGACAGTATGATGGAAAGAATTATGAGAAAACACAGGTGTTAGAGCTGGCTGGACTTGTTGAAAAAAATCTTGCTGATTATGGAGTTAAGGTTATTATGACAAGGACAACAGATGAGAATGTAGATTATACATCACGTATTAAAAAAATCAATACAGGAAAAGCTGTAGCAACAGTATCACTGCACAGGGATGTTGCTAAGAAGGATGGAACAGGCAGAGGTGTCAGTGCGTGGATATATACATCATCTCCAACTGATTCAAAGAGCCTTGCTTCAGATATTATGAATGTGTTTAAAGAATCTGGTGAAACGGTAGGTGGGGTGAATACGGGTACTCCAAATGATTCATCAAAGAATTACTATATTAATCAGCACAGTTCATCAGCAAGCTGTATAATTGAACTTGGAAATATGTATAACAGTGATGACAACAAGCTTGTAACAACTAATAAAGAGAAAACAGCTAAAGCAATATCAGATGGAATAATAAAATACTTAGAACAGGCAGGTTATATTAATGGCTAAAATTAATCAGAAAAACATAAGAAACTTTTGCATAATAGCACATATTGATCATGGTAAGTCAACTCTTGCTGACAGAATCATAGAAAAGACTGGACTTCTTACAAGCAGGGAAATGCAGGAGCAGGTTCTTGATAATATGGATATAGAAAGAGAAAGAGGCATAACTATCAAGTCCCAGACAGTAAGAACTGTATATAAGGCTCTAGATGGAGAAGAATATATATTTAATCTTATAGATACTCCAGGACACGTTGACTTTAACTATGAGGTGTCAAGAGCACTTGCAGCCTGTGATGGTGCTGTGCTTGTAGTAGACGCAGCACAGGGAATAGAAGCACAGACACTGGCCAATGTATATCTTGCACTGGATCATGATCTTGAAGTATTTCCAGTTATCAACAAGATAGATCTTCCAAGTGCTGAACCGGACAGGGTTAAAGATGAAATAGAAGATATTATAGGTATAGAAGCCCAGGATGCTCCTCTTATATCAGCTAAAAATGGTATTAATATAGAAGAAGTATTGGAACAGATAGTAACAAAAATACCAGCACCAGAAGGTAATCCTTCAAATCCGCTCTCAGCACTTATATTTGATTCCCTATATGATGCATATAAAGGTGTTATTATATTTGTAAGAATAGTCGAAGGTACTGTTAAAAAGGGTACAAAGATAAGGATGATGGCGACAGGTGCTGTGGAAGAGGTTGTAGAAGTTGGATATTTTGGAGCAGGACAGTTCATACCTTGTGATGAACTATCTGCTGGTATGGTTGGATATATTACAGCAAGTATTAAGAATGTCCAGGATACAAGAGTTGGTGATACAGTAACTGATAATGACAGACCGGTAGCAGAGCCGCTTCCAGGCTATAAAAAGGTTAATCCTATGGTTTATTGTGGATTATATCCTGCAGATGGTGCAAAGTATCAGGATTTAAGGGAGGCACTTGAAAAGCTTCAGCTTAATGATGCATCACTACAGTTTGAACCAGAAACATCTGTAGCTCTTGGATTCGGTTTCAGATGTGGCTTTTTAGGACTTCTACACCTTGAGATTATACAGGAAAGACTTGAAAGGGAATATAATCTTGATCTTGTTACAACAGCTCCTGGTGTTATATATAAGGTCCATAAAACAAATGGAGATGTCATAGATCTTACGAACCCATCTAACATGCCGGATCCATCTGAGATTGATTATATGGAAGAGCCAATGGTAAGTGCAGAGATTATGGTAACAACAGAATTTGTCGGACCTATTATGAAGCTTTGTCAGGAACGCCGTGGTGTATACAATGGTATGGAATATATAGAACAGACAAGAGCACTTCTTAAGTATGATCTTCCTCTTAACGAAATAATATATGATTTCTTTGATGCATTGAAATCACGTTCAAGAGGCTATGCATCATTTGATTATGAGATGAAGGGATACGAGAGGTCTAATCTTGTTAAGCTTGATATTCTTATCAACAAGGAAGAGGTGGATGCACTTTCGTTTATTGTATTCGCAGGCAGTGCAGAAGAAAGAGGACGAAAAATGTGCGAAAAGCTCAAGCAGGAGATACCAAGACAGCAGTTTGAAATACCTATCCAGGCAGCTATTGGAAGCAGGGTAATAGCAAGAGAAACTGTTAAGGCACTTCGTAAGGATGTACTTGCTAAGTGTTATGGTGGAGATATTTCGCGTAAAAAGAAGCTTCTTGAAAAGCAGAAGGAAGGAAAGAAGAGAATGCGTCAGATTGGTAATGTAGAAATACCACAGAAGGCATTCATGAGTGTGTTGAAGCTAGATGAAGAATAAAAACGAACTGGGGATATATATACATATCCCCTTTTGTGTACATAAATGCATATATTGTGACTTTCTTTCATCACCTGCTGATGAAAAGACAAGAAAAAGATATGTTAAAGCACTTATAAGAGAAATAAATCTGGCAGCAGAAGGTAAGACAAATAGCTGTATTAATAAGTGCAATAATGAAAGTAATAACCATGGTAAGGATATAGTTACATCTATATTCATAGGAGGAGGAACGCCATCAGTAATAGATGCTTCTGATATAAAAGATATTATTGAGGTAGTAAGACATAATTATAACGTCAGTGATGAGGCAGAGATAACAATAGAATGTAATCCTGGTACTATGGATGAAAAAAAGGCAGCTATATATCGTCAGGCTGGCATAAACAGAATAAGCTTCGGATTGCAGAGTACCAATAATAATGAATTAAGGATGCTTGGAAGGATCCATACCTATGAACAATTTCTGGAAAGCTTAAGGATAGCAGAAGAGGCCGGTTTTGATAATATCAATATAGATCTTATGTCTGCACTTCCAGGTCAGAGTATTGAAAGCTTTAAGTCTGTGCTTAACACAGCGATATCACAAGGGATGCAGCATATATCTGTATATAGCCTTATAGTAGAAGATGGTACAGCACTTTCAGAAAATATTGATAAATATCCACAGATCCCATCAGATGAGGAAGACAGGGATATGTATCATATGACGAAGGAAGTACTTGCAGCAGCTGGATATGAACAATATGAAATATCCAATTATGCGAAGAAAGGATATGAGTGCAGACATAATATAAAGTACTGGGAGAGGTGTAACTATATTGGTTTTGGAATCGGAGCAGCTTCTTTATATGACAATATAAGATATACTAATATTTCTGATATAAACAGATACATGGACATATTACTAAATAACGAAAACAATAAAGATTATTGCTGTTATGAAAAAAATACCAGACAATCAGATGATGTGTGGCTGTTAAGGATGGATGTGGAAGAACTGTCAAAGGAAGATGAGATGTCAGAATATATGTTTCTTGGCTTAAGAAAGACTAAAGGCATAGATGTTAATGATTTTAAAGAGAAGTTTGGCTGTGATATATATGATGTATATGACAAACAGATAAAAGATAACATAGCTGCCGGACTGCTTGTAAAGAATGGTGATTACCTATATCTATCCCAGAGAGGAATAGATATAAGCAATACAGTCATGTCTGATTTTATATAGGTTTGAACTGCATAATAAAATGTCGTGGAGTCAGCCCGGTAAATGACTTGAATTCCCGCTGGAAGTGAGCCTGGTCCGAATATCCCAACCCGGATATATATCCGCTGTTATTCTGCTTGCAGTCTGATAACATATTGTATAGTACATTCTGGAAACGTATAATTTTACAGTAATCTTTAGGTGACATGCCTAGTACTTCGTTAAACATTCTTTGAATATGTCTTTCAGAATAACCAAGGCTTGTGGCAAGCTCAGATATGAGTATATTGCCATAAGCTTTTTTTATGATATCAGTGAGCGTTATCATATTATCAGGAATATAGCAGCATTGTTTGGCATTTTCAAGAAATGCCTTAAACATATGTATGTGTTTTTCAAAGCTGCAGCTTGTTTTAAAATCTTCTATAAGCTTGTATTCATATGAGCCTTCTGAAGGAGAATATTCGTATACTTCCCCTGTCATGCCTGAAGGGTAAGTGTAAGCATTGACCCCTTTTGCATAGTAGGAATATATATCATCAAAGCATACGCCAAAATAATGCTCATAGTTACCAAAATCATAAGTACATTTTTTAACTACAGGTCCAATACAGTAGAATGATGACTTGTTATCTGTATGGTTATAGCCTATGATCCATTCTGTATGGGTAGATGGAACAAGAGCAGAGTACATTGAATTTATAATGTTTGCTGAAGTATTACTTGCTGATTCATATATATACATATTTTCATGGACTTTAGTTGTACCATATTTGTTTATTTTAGTTAATGATTTAGTCTGGATATCAATGTCCGGATTAAATAACATGGGCTGGTATATGTGATTGTTCATATGTAAACTCCTTTTGCTGCTTATGTAAAAAATAGAATTTATAAAATAATAATAAAGCAAATATTAAAAAAGTCAATAAATATGTCGGATTTTTTCAATAAATATTAAAAAAGATATGTATAATAAACAACATAATTGAAAAACAAATAACACAAAGGCGTGTGATTACTTTATTAAATAAAGTGGTTGCACGTCTTTTTTTATTTTATTACGTCGCGGGTAATTCATGTGTTATTCTGTATTTCAGTTGTCTTATGAAAACTGATCAACTTCATTAGACTTCCAAGAAAAGAATTAGGGAGGAAAAGGTTATGGCAGTAGAACAGATAACTAACTTGATAAGTGAGCAGACATTTGGAATCTGGTTCCTTATCGGTGCTGCACTGGTATTCTGGATGCAGGCAGGATTTGCAATGGTAGAAACAGGCTTCACAAGAGCTAAGAACGCAGGTAATATTATTATGAAGAATCTTATGGATTTCTGTATAGGTACAGTAGTATTCATAGTGATAGGTTTTAGTTTATTACTTGGTGAAGATTTAGCAGGTTTTATTGGAAAACCTGGATTTGATATATTTACGGCTTATGAGAGTTTTGATTTCTCAAGCTTTGTATTTAACTTAGTATTCTGTGCAACAACAGCAACAATAGTATCAGGAGCTATGGCAGAAAGAACAAAGTTCCTTTCATATTGCGTATATTCTGGAGTTATATCAGCACTTGTATATCCAATCGAAGCACACTGGATATGGGGCGGCGGCTGGTTAGCACAGTTAGGCTTCCATGATTTTGCTGGTTCATGCTGTATACATATGGTAGGTGGTATTTCAGCTATTATAGGCGCAAAGATACTTGGACCACGTATTGGTAAGTTTGTCAAGGATGAAAAAGGAAAGGTAGTCAAGGTAAATGCGTTTCCCGGACACAGCATACCGCTTGGAGCGCTCGGTGTATTCATATTATGGTTCGGCTGGTATGGCTTCAACGGCGCTGCTTGCACTACAATCGAAGATCTTGGATCAGTATTTCTCACAACAACAATAGCACCAGCGGTAGCAACAGTAACATGTATGATATTTACATGGATTAAGTATAAAAAGCCAGATGTTTCAATGTGTCTTAATGCATCACTTGCAGGTCTTGTTGCTATAACAGCTTCTTGTGATGTAACTGATGCAAAGGGTGCTCTCGTTATTGGTATTGTAGCAGGACTTCTTGTAGTATTTGGTGTATGGCTTCTTGATTATAAGCTGCATATAGATGATCCTGTTGGTGCAGTTGCTGTTCATATGATGAATGGTATCTGGGGAACAATCGCAGTTGGTCTTTTTGCAACAAGCAAGGCACCTGGATATGCAATAGCTATGGAAAATGGTGCTATCAAAGCAGAAGGCTTATTCTTTGGTGGTGGCTTCACACAGTTAGGACTTCAGTTATTAGGCTTTGTAACAGTAGCAGCATGGACAGTAGTATGTATGACAATTGTATTCCTTGCTATTAAGGCAACTATCGGACTTAGAGCTTCTAAGGAAGAAGAAATCAAGGGACTTGATATATGTGAGCATGGTCTTACAAGTGCATATGCAGGTTTTGAATTCGGTGCAGCAGGAATGCCGGATATAGATATAACATATGATGATGTTGTATCAGTTGGTTCAGAATCCGTTGAAAATGCGGTTCCAGCTATGGTTAAGACATCTGAAATACCTGATGATAAGAAGATTACTAAGGTTGAAATCCTTATGAAGCAGGAAAGATTCGAAGCTTTAAAGAAGGCTATGAACGATATCGGTGTAACTGGTATGACAGTAACACAGGTGCTTGGTTGTGGAGCCCAGAAGGGTGCACCTGAATACTACAGAGGTGTTCAGATGGAGATGCAGTTACTTCCTAAGGTTCAGGTAGAGATGGTTATCTCAAAGGTGCCAGTTATGGATGTTATCAATGCAGCAAGAAAAGTACTTTACACTGGTCATATCGGAGATGGTAAGATATTCGTATATGATGTTGAAAATGTAGTAAAGGTTCGTACTGGAGAGGTTGGATATGATGCTCTTCAGGGTGAAGATGATTAAAATATTGGATTAGAGTTTATAAGGTGTGGATGCAAAAGAGTTTGGCATCCACACCTTTTTGCGTCTTATATTTGTCTTTGAGGCAATAAAAATTATACGTTAGATTAAGTTAGTCTATAGACAATTGTAAAATGGATAAAAAATTAGAAATGCGGTTTATTGACCGCTGGGGGGAATAGTTAATTGTATGATTATGAAGAAGGAGGAGAGTATTTATCAGATACGAAAACTACATTAACAGTGTTGGTCTATGAGTATTTGAAAATGTTGAAAATTTATAAATGATTGTATAATTACTTGGTACACAACAAGTAGGGAAAAGATATGAGAACGGATAAGATAGGTATTAATATTTCAAGGTTAAGAATTGAACGTGGAATTACGCAGGAACAGCTTGGCAGGGATATTGGACTGACAGCTTCTGCTATTTCAAATATAGAGTGTGGCAGGAGTGTGCCATCAGTGGATACTTTGTGCAGGTTTTCTGAGTTGTTTGGGGTTAAGGTCGACACCATATTATCTGATAAATCTGACTCAGACCTGAATAAGCTTGAAATGGAAGAAAAACTTGTTACTGTTGACAGATATTTATCTGAAATAAAAGAGATATCGGCTAATTACAGTATAGGTCATAGAAATTATGAGATTAGCAGGAAAGGAGGAGAAATAGTTTATAAAGCATCATCAAAGGAATAGATAAAATGTTAAATATGAGGAGGAAAACAGAGTGCACAGATTGAAAAGATGGATAGATGAAGGAGTCAGTATTTATAAAGAACAATTAAAAGAGAGTCCACTTGAAACAATAGCTATATATCTTTCGTGGGTATTTGTAATTATTATTGGATTAATGGCAGTATTTGCATATATAAAATTTATTATTGATGGCGGATATCCACTGAGTGTTGCCAGAGTTAAAGAAAATGGAGCTTTTGCCAGTGCTAATTTTACAAGTGGAACAACATATATAATATCTAATAATGTGGTTTGGATTATATTGGCAATAATTATTTGTATACAGACACTGGTTTCAATTATTTTAATGTTTGCGGAAAAAGTAATATGGAAATGGATATTGTTTATTATAGATATAATTGCAATGGTATTTTGTGTTGTGAAAACATCAACGAATCACAATTATTTAGCAAATCATGATATGGGATTAATATATTCGGTTGTTCTGCTTATTACAATTATAGTTTTCTTTAAACTTCTTATAGATAGTGATGGCAGTTATGTATTTCTTGCAGAAGGATTAGGATTAGCAGCATATCTTATTATACTGGCGTTAATTTTATTATTGGAAAATATAGTGGCGATTGGTGCATTAGCAGGAGCGATTATAGTTGTAGGAATAGTGGTTGCTATATTAATATTTGGTAATAGTTCAAATGAGAGTGCAGGAAGTACATCTTCTGGAAGTGGAGGTTCGACCTCATATAAAAGTTCATCAGGTAATGTTGGTGTGAAAAGCAGAAAGCCAGATAAAAAAACGGCTAATACACCAGCTTATAAAAAAGATAGTAACCCTAACCATCATTATATTGCAAATTATAATGAAATATTGGGCATCAAGCTATATAAGGTTCATGGTGATATGGAAGATTATATTGAATTAGATAACACAATGGTGGAGAAAAAGATATGTAGTCTTGCAGATGCAGAAAGTGGAAAACATAAATTTTATAGAGAAGAATCAGGAAAAGAAATCAGAGTTCAAGAAATTCCATGGAAATAAATAAAACATAAGGGGACACATTGTGAAGAAGAAAATAATAATAGGCATATCGGTATCAGTAATAGTTATTGTGGCAATAGCTGCAGGCATTGTAACTGGAGCTTCATCGAAGAAAAAAAGCAGTAATGATATAAATGTTTCGTGTAAGGCAGCAGTGACTAAAAATGAGGATATAACATGTTATGACTGGCTTAAGAAGTTATGCAATAAGACGGGCGTTGAAGCAGATGATTACAGAAAAGCGGCTAAGGAATATGGATATATTACAGATAGCGATGAATTTAGTAATGATGACATAGCATCAGGTGGATTTATGGCACTTACTTCAATGCGTGCAATGGGCGAAGGCAAAATGCAGATATATCTTGGCACTGATGATGAAATATCAGACAATACCAACATAGAACTTGCAATTAATAATAACCTGATAGCAGAAGATTCGCTTGATAGAGGATTTTCTGACCAGGAGGCTGATGGTATTCTTGATAAATTTGATGATTTATATTATGGAGAATTCTGGCCTGAAGATATTGAAAATGTTTCTTATAAAGAAAATATTTCTCAGCTTCAGTTTTTTGATATTAAAGATTATAAAGAAGATGAAAATATTATATATATAGATGAAAGTGCAGCCAAAAATCTGAAAAAAGGTGACACATTTGTATTTGATTATATGGGCGAGAAAATTGCAAAGAAAATCGTTGAGGATATGGGAAATGGTACATTTTCATTGGAAGACCCTGAGATAGACGAGGTATTTAATACTCTTATAGTTTCAGATTCGGCAAGCATAGGAATTGACGATATTATTAGTTACTATGGACTTGATAATGTGAAAGTGTCGGCTGGAAAGCCTGTAACTATGCTGACAGCAGATGTGTCTGGTAATATACATTCCAAGGGATTCGCAATAGAGGCAGCGGTAAATGATGATAATGAACTTGAAGTTACATTGACAGATAATGATACGGAGGCAGAATACGAGCTTCCTATTAAACAGAAGCTTAATAAAAAATGTGAGAATTTCTCTATAAAATGGGACGTTAATAATATAAATGTAGGAGCACAGGTTAAATATACTCTTAAGAGTGGGTTAAAATATGCATCTGTAGGTGTTGATATTGATTCAGAGATTTCAGGAGAAATCGGAGTTGAAGGTGATTTTTCAGATGGAATCCTTTTATGTCAGACACCTGCACTTATTGGTAGTAATCTTGTTGCAGTAAATGTAGCGTTATATATTGTTCCAGCAGTAGATGGTTCAGTTAATCTTAAAGTAGAAGTGCCATATTATGCAGGAGTATCATATGAAAAAGGGAAAGGCGTGAATGGAACAATGGGGCTTCGTTCATCTATGCAGACATCAATTGAGGCAGAAGGAACAATGGGATTGTATTTCAGGACAGCACCAATGCTTGTAACAATGAGATCTATTCCGTTGTTAGATGCAGAACTTGATATAGGTGCAGAAGCAGAAGCAACACGAACTGGCAGACCGAATGGACAGATATGTTCTGATGTTAATGTTAAGTGTCCTGTTTTCATAATTGGAGTTGGTGATGAAAGTGTTAAATATAAGAATAAGAAATCACTTCTTTGTACAATGGATATAAGTAAGAGTTGTGAATTTACATCATTTGCAAGAAGCAAATCACTTCATTATGAAAGACTTGCTGATGGCACGAAGCAGTTTGTGAAGGAATGTACATATAATGAGCAGCCAGAAGATGATAAGCCAAAGGAAAGTGGGGCAAGTACAGAAGCACCAACACAGGAGCAGCCAACGCAGGAGCAGGTAACACAAGGAACAGATTTAAAAGAATCAGGGTCGCTTCATACATATAAGACGAGAATGGCAGAATATTTCCCGGAGCAGACGACATTTTATTTTGACTATCCGGATAATTGGACAGTTATTACGGAAAGGGTCGGCAATGATGGGGAGTACATTGTATTACAGAATGAAAATGGGGCAAAAGTGTGTTACGATGCAAGACCATATATAGTTGATAAATCTATGTATAATTTTGGACAACAGTACACAAGTGCAGCTATGAGCAGAATAGCTAAGTCAAGATATAATCCGGGAAATGATTTCTGGATTGTGAAGATTAAGAATACAAGTAATTTTGATGCACTAACAGGTCAGACAATTACATATGAAGATGGTGCAGAGATGTATGCGGTAACATCTGCTGAAAAATCAGTTGGAGATAAATTTGATTATATAAGTGCTGGATATTCTATGGCGTTTATGTTTGAATGCCCTAATTCAGCAGGATTTAGATCAGAGCCAAGTGCTAAACTTACAGATAAAGACAGAGAGGAAATAATTGCAATACTACAGTCGTTTAGAGATACTCCTTAGAGACAATTTGTGATATAATCAACCTAAATTATCAGGTCGTGAAAACTAAAGATAAAGACTTGAGGGAAGGGGGATTATGAACGAATTTAATGACAACAGACAGGTGTATTCTGATTCGATAAGGGGAACATATGTAATATTTCCTTTAAAGTATGAAAGTAGTCTTAACCTAACAGAGCTTACTATTGATGGGGCAGAAAATGCGGATTTTTCATCATATGATATGTCAGATATTCTTGCAAGAAGATGTAGGAAAGAAAATGGTTTTGTCAGAAGATACATTTTAAATTCATGCATTGATGATGTACATTTTTCAGATGGTAAAATATTGGCAGTTAATGAGAGCCAGTTATATGTATTTAACAACAAAATAGCATTTTTCACAGTGCTTGTTACATATGACAATGCTGACGCGGGTTACATTGATAAGCTGATTAATCCGGGTTATGTACAGAATTACAATCGCAGTTTTGAAGAAAATGTAATTAAAACTGTAAGTAATATTTCAATAGGTGGGGTCAGTAATATATTCAGATTGTATGTTGATGATATGAAACTGGCGGTGAAAGAGACATATCTTTTTAATGTGGCACTTGTAAGCAGGCGTTTTAATGAGTTGGAAACTATTGAAAGAATTACATTTAACGAACATAAATTAATAGACATTTCGCGTGATTTTTCGGATCCTTCAGAAAAGGATGTAGCATATACATACGGCGCGAAGGATACTAATATGTGTTCATACAGATGGGGAGCCTGTATTACATCACAGTCAATATCATATGTGTATGCAACAGATGTTATGACAGTGGCAAATGTTGCAGAGCAGTCAAGAGATGATGTATTTCTTACAATGCTGGTTTTACACCAGAAAAGTACATGCATGCTGGTTAATGAAGGAATTCAGAATACTCTGATTGACAATAAACGTCAGAGTCTTAAGTATTTCAGAAAAGTGAAAATGCTTAAAAAAGAAACGTTGGAATTTCGTGCTTCAGGTACGCTTGCATCATCGCAGGTATCACGCTGGAATAATGTCTGCGAAACATACAGATGTCTGTTAGTCGTTAATGGAATTGATGAAGCACTTGAAGAAATCGAGCAGAAGGTTGAACTCATAAGAGACGAACAGGAGAGGAAATCTTCTGACATGCAGAATTATGTGGCAACTGTCATAGCAGTATTTGGCTTAATTTCAATTGTTGCGTCTGTATTATCGATAGTTGATCTGGTAAATAGCGGTTCAACAGACATAGTAGCAGCTCTTGGTGTTTCGTGCATAGGAGTTGTATTGTTTGTGTTCTCGTGGTTGATTTTGATGTTGAAGAAATAATGGAGGGATTTAAAATGGGTAAAAAGGGTATGACGAATGACATTGATAAGATTAGAGAAATTACTGGATATGAGCCGGGGAAAGCGTTTATTTATGATTTTAATGAAGAGGGTAGAGTGCGTAGAGAGTGTGTTGAAACCTATGGAGTGGATACTCCAGGAGAACAAGTAGTTTATGACATGGATTCTAAAAATTTTCATATTTTTCCAAGTGATTTGAAAATAGCTGATACAATTTCAGAAAGCGAAAAAAAATTAAGACTAAATGTTTATAATTATTTTATTGAATACTGCAATAATAATAAAGACATTTTTGATGTTATAAAATATGCCCCCGATAATTCTTCTAAATTGACTAAATCACAAATGTCTAAAAAAGAGAATTATAAAAATAAGATGATAATAGATGAAATAAAAGGTATAAAAACAGGACAAGGAAGCGGTAACGGTAAATGGAGTCAGGTAACGAGAGGCTTATATAAATATTTACCATTTTATTACAATGGTAAAATATATAATATCAATTTTATGAGATTTTATATAGATAAAGATAATAAGGTTAATTGTATTTTTAAACAAATACAATTTGATAGAACAAATATACAATATGTTAATGAATATGGCATTTGTTATCCGAAAACATATCAAAATCATATAAATAAACTTGATAAGCTTATTCAGGATAACAAAGGAAAGAACTTTTGTTATAATCCACCTGTAGCATATGAAGCTAAAGAAGCTGAAAAAGCAATTGTAAAAGAATTTGTTAAATTTGTAAAAAAATGTGAGGAATATGATACAAAATAGTATTGTATGTACATGAAATATATTTAAGTAAAATTAAATAATACCTAAAAAGGCGAAAAAACCCGACCTCTCCGACATTATAATAAATAATAGACGAGAGGTCATCTTGTCTGAACACAAAACACCATATAAAAGAGAGGATAACAGCCAGACGAAAGGAGCTTATTAATGAAAAGAAGAAATCAATATATAAGCCAGCTCGGAGTATCGAGAAGAATTTATGGTGGTAATTTTGTTACAGAGAAAAAGCTGTACAGAATGCGTCAAAGATATCGATATGGATTTGATTATCGCGACATTTTTAATATGGATATGTCATTTGCAGAATGGTTATACTCACATATGCGAATGTATAAGGATAATAGTGTTCATGATGATACTATGGCTACTGTAACATTTGATGGCAAAGA
>UMBX01032073.1_pt1 | contig 28171 bp, 27 predicted proteins | sample 1964081 | NCBI WGS metagenome assembly UMBX01 (sample SAMEA4835952, study PRJEB28245) | human gut metagenome | biome: gut microbiome; material: fecal sample | place: Denmark | collected 2008
AATTCATTATCTCCATTCTGAATTATAATATAGCTGATTACAATATATCAGTTTCATTAGCAAAGCATTTATCTATATTTACAACTACATCAGAATCAATCCACCCTTTATCTGCCATATCATACAGGATACTGCAGGCTTTATTGTGTGGCATTCCGCTTTTATAAGGACGGCTTTCTGTAAGCGCCTGATATATATCTGCACCAGCCATTATACGTTCTTCAACATTTAATTCTTCTGCTGTTTTACCAAAAGGATAACCAGTACCATCAAGTCTTTCATGATGAAAAGCCGCCCAGTCACGTATTTCATCAAAGCCGTTAATGTCTGATAATATATAGTAGGTATAAGCTGCGTGATGCTTCATAACTGAATATTCTTCATCTGTAAGCTTATCTGGCTTTTCCAATATATCATTACCTATGGCTACCTTGCCAATATCGTGTAATGCACCTGCCAGATATATTTTCTGTGAGGTTTCCTCTCCAAGCCCCATATATCCTGCAAGTTTCTTTGCTATACAGGCTACACCAATAGAATGTGTACTTGTAAAGGGAGACTTATAATCTATGATTCCTGCAAAAAAACTTGCTATCTGTTTAATCTGATTAAAGCTAAGCTCCTTATTCATTCGTGGAACTTTACTCCATAGATTCACTTCTATATTATCAGAATCAAGCTCACTAATATTATCAGGCGTGAACACCTGTAGGAATGAATCTATACATTCATTATCAACAAGCCTGCCACGCACATTTTCAAGAAAGTATTGTATTTTATTCCAGTATGGTAAGTATTTATTGGAAGCAGCTTTGGAATGCTTATCAGGATTAATAGAGTTACAGCAGGCCAGATCTAATATATCACACATATGTATAATTCTGGAAAACAAAGGAATTTCGTTCCATTTTTTACCAAATATTCCACTTCCATCTGCATTTTCATGGTGATAAAGAATAACATTGGTAACATCAGTATTAAATGGAAGCTCTTTTATATTCTGCTCACCAAGTATGCAATGCTGTCCTACCTGTGGAAGCTGCTTCTGTTTACCATGTATATCTATATAGTTATTATGCAGTTCTTCTTTGATATATTGTGTGAGTGCATTGTCGTGCATAAGTGCACAAGCTGCCAAATCCTGCAGACTTTCATCATTAATCCCCATATTCATTGCAATACACACGCTCATATACGCAACTCGTTTAGAGTGTTTATTAGTCGAGTGTACAAGCTCTGCTTCTACGCAGTCAAGTGCATACGAACACGCACCTATTAATCCTAAGATATCTAAATACATTGAATTCTCCATTTCTGTTAAAAACTATTTTATATTATTATAATACAAGAGCAGATTGCGGGAGTACATAGCATGGAACAATCCGTAGGTATCAAAGCCGGTGGCTTTTGATACCCATATCATATCATATAATCAAAAAATTTTATATTTATTTTATTGACTTATTATTATGTAAAATTTATAATCCCATGAGATTAAGTCGGTGGCTTTTGACCACGGCTTAATATATATACATATATAAAAATGAGGATACTATATGATACATTTACGTAATTCTTTTGATAAACATAATAAATATAATCACAATAAAGGTTTCTCATTAGTTGAACTCATTATTGTTATTGCCATTATGGCTGTGTTTGTCGGTATACTAAGTCCTTCTTTAATTAAGCATATTCATAAAGCCAGGGTTGCCGCTGACTGGGCTAATCTTCAGAATTATTTTAATGAAATCCAGGCTGATTATACCTTAACTGGTCAGTTCAATCCAGCAGTTCCTGATATTCACGAGGATATGAACTATTATAGAAGAGAAATAAATTTCCTTGATGGCTCTAAAGCAAAACTGAAGGCCGGTTTTTATATGATTACAAAAGATATATATTCAGGTGGCTATAATATAATTTATCACTGCGATAAACATGGAGAAGGTTGTGCGTTATCTCTTGGAACCAATGTTACTTCTTAAACTTTAAAAAATATTTATAATAAAATGAGGTTGTAATTCAGGCACAAACCTGTTACAACCTCATTTTATTATAGAATTATTATAATTATCTAACTAATTCTTTAACCTTTGCAGCCTTACCTGTTCTCTGACGTAAGTAGAATAACTTAGCTCTTCTAGCCTTACCACGTCTGATAACTTCAACCTTCTCTACGATAGGTGAATGTAATGGCCATGTCTTTTCTACACCGATTCCACCAGAAATCTTTCTAACTGTAAATGTAGCACGTACTCCTGTACCCTGCTTCTTTAAAACAGTTCCTTCAAATACCTGGATTCTTTCACGGTTTCCTTCCTTAATCTTAGCAGATACTCTTACAGTATCACCAACTCTGAACTCAGGAGCCTGAGCCTTAAGCTGAGCATCTTCGATGTTCTTAATAATTGTATTCATGTGTGACCTCCTTATTATTTCGACATTCTTAATGTGACCGGCACAACAGAGGACTGTCTCTTTTCACAACTTGATAAGAATAACATATACTAAATAAATATGCAAGTATTAATTTCATAAAAATATGCAATAAAAATATGCAATCTTAATTTCAATAAAATATTTCGTTGTGAATTCTGCTTTAGTTAATATCAAGAAGACCCTTTAACACATGTACTGTAACTGTTTTATTGTCAAGATCATGTGCAAGTATACATTCATCAATAACCGGAAGATAATATACTCTGCCACCAGGGGCTGTGACCTCATACACATTATTAGCTCCTGTTTCTATAACATCAGTAAGCTTTCCAAGAGTATTCCCTTCATCTGTAACAACAGTAAGTCCGATAAGATCACATATGAAATATTCACCCGGTTCACATTTAACAGCATTATCTCTTGTTACAAGCAGGTCGCATTTTGTATAAATCTCAATATCATTAATATTATCAAATTCTTTAAATTTCAGTATAACAAACTGTTTAAAAAACTTTACCGACTGTACAGTAACATTTATATTTCCACGTTTTCCAGCAATTACACATTCTTTTAATTTTTTAAACCTTGCAGGATCGTCTGTAGTAGGAAACACTTTAACCTCTCCTTTTATTCCGTGAGTTGATGTAATCACACCTACTCTTAACATATCTTCGTTCATAAAATTCCTCTTTTCTGTGCACATATTTATGTATGCGGGTATGTGGCAAGGTGCACTCAGACCTAATCCCGTGTTTTGATAATTCTGCTTTGATGACATGTAAAATATATTATCTGATAACTATCGGATAGTATATTTAAAAGTGCTTTAGCACCATTTATGATGTTATCATCCATATTAACAAAAGGATCATCCATGATTATAAATGGTTTATCATCCTTATACATAGCATTAATAAATGAAAGTCTTAAACATAAGCTGGCTATATCCTTTGAACCCGAACTAAAAAAACGAAGCTCTCTTTCCTGTCCATATTCATTCGTAAGCAGTCTGTTATTAACATCAATACTATACTTGTCGTGGAAGTCCGTTGCATTGTTACATATATCAATATATTCATTAAATTTATTTTTAACTGAAACCTGATATTTACATGAAAACGATATTCTGGCCTTTATAAGATATTCTCTTGACAGTTTCAGATTGTTATATTTTTTCAGTCGAATTTCATAATCCTCCATAAGTTCCGAAAGTATATTATTTTTATCTGTAAGCTCATCAAGTTTATCTTGATATATACTTAATTGTGTGCTATATCCAGCTATATTATCGTTATGCTGCTTGAGTTTTTTTTCTATATCATCCAGCCTGCTGTTAAGCATAGACACATTTTCAGTATGTTCAAGATTAGTATTTGATACTTGTTCTATGATTTTATCTATATCATTATGCTGGCTTTCAAATGTATTAAATATATTATATGCATAATCATATTCTTTTCTTATATGTCCGATTATTTCAATATCCTGCTTCATTTTATAAAGGCAGTTATTACACTCTTTTATAAGCAGTATAATATCCTGCTTCTTTTTATCATCATTTATAATATCAGCCAGTTCTTGTGGCATATAATTCTCAAAGCTTGCTATAAAGCTGCATATACTCCTGACATATCCACTTATACCAGCTTGCTTATACTGGATATTATACTTATCTATCTGTTGGACGATTCTTTCATATTCATACAATCTGTTATCTATTGTTGACAGTGTATATACTACATCAGGATCAAAACTAATATCGTGTGCATCAAGCCATTCTTTTATAAGTAAATACTGCTTTTTATAATCGTTTTTTAATTCATTAATAGATGCATGAATATGTTTACTGCTTCCAGTTTTTTCATTTTTATTATACACTATTCCGGCAATTATTAATATTATTCCTATTGGCATCAGCAATACACCAGTACCAGTTATAGCACCAACTATAATAGAAAGCAGACCGGCTGCTATAGCTGCTATTAAAAGAATGTTTCTATATTTATCTGCAACAGATAATTTACTTTGTATCTCAGACTTTAATGTGTTCAGATGGTTTATGTTATCAATCTGTTCCTTAAGCTCATGATGAGAATAACAAGACACCGATGCTTTAAGTTCATGCAGCCTGTCATACTGTGTCTTATTAGGCTCTAGTTCTTTTAGCTGGCTGTATTTATCAAGTATCCTGTCTGCATATTGTATTTTCATACAAACATCATTAATATCTGGAAGCCTGCCATATTCTTCAAGCTTTTCTTCATAGGCTTGTCTTTTTTCTTCAAGCTGTCTGCTATATATATTATATTGCTTTAAAATGCTTTGCATTTCATTGTAATAGCTTGCCTTATCTAGTTCTTCTTTTATATGCTGTTTTTGCAAAGATAGCTTTTCCATAAGTTTTTCTGTATCTTTTATATGTCTTATAGTTGTGTCTATACTATCTTCTAATACTGGCATTTCTTTTAACTGTGCCTGTATTTCATTAAGCTTGTCCTTCTGTTTATAAAGTTCACCTGTTTTTCTGTCAGGACTTAAGGCATTAAGCTTATCATCCATGCTTTTAATAACCTTGTCAAAGTTATTTATATCCTCTGTATCTGACTGTTCATCTCCAAGAAGCGCTTCAATATCGCCGGTGCTTTCTGTTATACAGTTATTTTCGTATATACATAAGGTCTTTTTAAATGTGCTGCTGTCTATTTTAAAGATTTCATATCCAATATTGGAGCTATAATCTAAAGAAACTAACATTGTTCTTTGGTCAACAAGGCGGAATGTATCATCTTTATCTTTTGCTTCAAATGTTCTATATATCGTATATCGTTTATCATCAAGACAGAAAGTTATATTACCACCATATATTCCGCCATTCCACGGCTTATAACGTTTTCTCTCATTTTCATAGGAATCTCTTTTAGAGGAATTATCAAAGCCATAAAACATGACTTTAATAAATGCAGTAAGTGTACTTTTCCCCCATCCGTTTTCTTCTATCAACTGATTAAGTCCATTATTAAAGTTCATATCAAGGTTATTAAATTTGCCAAAATTATCTATATGCAGACTTACTAATTTCATATATATTCCTCTCCTGTTAAAGCTTTGATTCCAATCGCTATAATAGCAGCTTTAGTGTCATCATCCAGCGTATCATCAGCTTTCACAAGCCGTACAAGCTCTCCTTTTACAGAATTCTCATATAGAAAATTATCGTAATCTATTTTTATTCCAGAATGGTCATACAACTTAAAATAATAATATTTGTCACAAAACATCATTGTAATATATTCTATATTTTTTTCACAGTTTACATTTATATTACCTGTAAGCACAACTTTAATCATGCTTGAACTGCTATAATGCTTCATATCAAGTGCATGCTGTATGTTATTAATTATTTCAGATGAATTCAGGCATTCTGATATATCTACGTCTATTTCATACAGGCATCTTGAAGCTGCCTGTATCATTTCGTGGCTTGTAAGTGTATTATTGTTTACATCTATAACAACAAAGCCATGTTCACCACATTCGTCAAAGCCCCTGCCTTCAATGCATCCTGGATAACAGTAAATTCCCCTTGCATCAAGCTTTTCTTTCTTATATGAGTGTACATGTCCAAGTGCAAGATAGTCTATCCCTTTATTCTTAAGAAGTCTGATTGATATGCTCTGATATTCATTTCTGCTTTTAGTCTGTGCTTCCTGACCATGCAGCATGACTATGTTAAAGCAGTTATTGTCAAGAATAAGAGAATTGTATATAATGTCGGAATTATCCGCTGTAAGTTCTATGCCACTAATAACTATTTTGTTATTATCTTTTTCAGAAGTAATTTTATATTCTGTCCATTCTGTACCAAACAGTTTTAAATTATCTGGAATCTTATTCATTCCAATAAACATACTTTCAGCATCATGATTCCCCTTAAGATAATAAAATATAATATCTTTATTATCAGTAACTGCTGTTAAAAAAACATTGCGTGCAGTAGCTGATATGTTTTTCTTATCATACAGATCTCCAGATATAAGAATATGATGTACATCATTTTCCTTTGCATATGTAATCATCCTTTGAAATGTCACTAACAGCTCTGTCCTTCGTTCTTTTGCTTTTTCTTTAGTAAGATTACTTGTCATATCAGAATCCAGATGCAGATCTGCACAGTGTATCAGTTTCATAATAATATTATTCTCCTATACTTCTTATTTCATCATTATATTAACATATGTCGAACATATTTTCTAGTATGTTATTTTGAAAACAATCTAAAAGTATTAATATAATACTATATGCATCTGGTGTTTTACTGCAAATATTAATAACAAAAATGAGCCACTATACTTAAAAAGTATAATGACTCATAACAGTGCATTAATTGTCTATCTCTACAATGACCTTTTTATCAGTCTTAGATGCGGCTGCAGATACAACAGCTCTAATAGACTTTGCAATTCTTCCGGATTTACCGATCACCTTACCAATATCTGATGAAGCAACCTTTAAATTTACGACAATTGCTTTATCTTTCTGTGTTTCTGTTACTACAACCTCATCCGGATTATCAACTAGTGCTTTAGCGATAACTTCCACTAACTGTTTCATAGCTAAATACCTCCACTAGTCTTATTTTTCGATACCTGCCATCTTGAAAAGCTTTCCAACTACTTCTGTAGGCTGAGCTCCGTTAGCTAACCACTTCTTAGCGAGTTCTGCATCAACGTTAAGCTTGCATGGATCGTAATTAGGATCATAAGTACCGATTTCTTCAATAAATCTACCATTTCTTGGAGATCTTGAATCTGCAACGATAATTCTATAGAAAGGAGACTTCTTCTCACCTAATCTCTTTAATCTAATCTTTACTGCCATTACTGTTTCACCTCCTGTAAATCTTTCATAATAATATATATGTTAAAAAGGTAATTTAAAACGTCCCTTTTTAGCACCTTTCATCATACCAGGCATCTGTTTCATCATCTTTTTCATCTGTTCAAACTGCTTGATGAGCCTGTTTACTTCGCTGATATTAACACCAGCACCTCTTGCAATCCTGTTTTTTCTTGATGGATTGATAATATCAGGATTTTTTCTTTCCTTAGCTGTCATTGACTGTATGATAGCTTCTGTTCTTTTAAGATTAGCTTCTGCTTCATCTTCATCAGGCATCTGAAGATTCTTCATGTTGCCACCAAGTCCCATGCCTGGAAGCATACTCATAATAGAACCTATACCACCCATATTTCTTATCTGACCCATATACTCAAGGAAATCATCAAAATCAAACTCTGCTTTCTTAAGCTTAGCTTCCATCTCCTTAGCTTTGTCAGCATCAATCTGTGCTTCTGCCTTTTCAATAAGTGTAAGGACATCTCCCATTCCAAGAATTCTTGATGCCATACGATCCGGGTAAAACTGCTCAAGATCTGATAACTTTTCACCCATACCTACATAGAGGATAGGCTTTCCTGTAACAGCCTTGATTGAAAGTGCAGCACCACCTCTTGTATCACCATCTAACTTAGTAAGAATAACTCCATCAATTCCAACCTTTTCGTTAAATGAAGCAGCAACATTGACTGCATCCTGACCTGTCATAGAGTCAACTACCAGTATAGTCTGGTCAACTTCAACTTCATTCTTTATATTGATAAGCTCTTCCATCATATTCTCATCAACATGAAGACGACCAGCAGTATCAAGAATAACGATATTGAAATTATTATCCTTAGCATGTGCTATAGATGCCTTGGCAATATCAACCGGATTATGACCTGTTCCCATAGAGAACACTTCAACTCCCTGTTTATTGCCGTTTATAGTTAACTGCTCAATAGCAGCTGGCCTGTAAACATCACATGCAACAAGTAAAGGCTTTTTACCTTTTTCCTTAAATTTACCAGCAAGCTTTGCAGTTGTTGTTGTCTTACCTGCACCCTGAAGACCTGCCATCATAATAACCGTAATCTCGTTACCAGATTTCAGCTTAATCTCAGTAGTTTCAGAACCCATAAGAGATATCATCTCTTCGTTAACAATCTTTATAACCATCTGACCAGGTGTAAGACTTGACATAACATCCTGTCCAATAGCACGCTCCTCGACTGACTTGATAAAGTTCTTAACGACTTTAAAGTTAACATCAGCTTCAAGTAATGCCATCTTGACTTCCTTGAGTGCTGCCTTGACATCAGCTTCAGAAAGGCGGCCTTTACCTCGAAGATTCTTAAATATATTCTGAAGTTTATCTGAAAGACTGTCAAATGCCATATATGACCTCCAATGTATGATTAATAATCTTCGATAATTTCTTTAGAGAGCTTCTTAATCTCATGGATGTAACTCATATCCTCATCCTTGATATATGCATCAACAAGCTCGTCTATTCTTGTAATCTTTGCTTTAGTATCCATAAACTTTTCGACCAGATGAAGCTTTGCCTCATATCCATCAAGTGTGTTAGATACTCTTTTTATAAGATCATGAACACCCTGTCTTGATATTCCATATTCATCTGCAATCTCACTTAAGGATAAATCATTGAACACGGCATCCTCATAAACACCCCGCTGATGTTCATTAAGTAACTCGCCATAAAAATCATATAACAATGTCTGTTCTACAATACGTTCCACAATGCACCTTAACTTTCCAGCTCACAAATATTCTTAAGCCTTGAGTATAATATCATGGTACTAAAAAAGTGTCAAGTACTTTTACTTGACACTTTTAAAAAATTTAAATAATGATGTCAGGAGCAGACACTATTAGATGTTTACCTTTACTAATCTAGGTCTTAATCCATTCTTTTCAAGCTCTGACACTATCTGTTCTTTATGCTCATGTCCAAATGCTTCTATTGTAATCCTTAACTCAACAGTAGCCTTTCTGTTGATACTTACAAACTGGTTGTGATCAAGCTTGATTACGTTACCATTGGCATCAGCAATTATTTTGGCAACCTTAACAAGTTCACCTGGCTTATCTGGAAGAAGAACTGATACTGTAAAGATTCTGCTTCTTTGAACAAGTCCCTGCTGGACTACTGATGACATAGTAATGACATCCATATTACCACCTGAAAGGATAGAAACAATTTTCTTATCTTTATCCTTAATCTGCTTTAATGCTGCTACTGTAAGAAGACCAGAATTTTCAACTATCATCTTGTGATTCTCAACCATATCAAGGAAAGATACGATTAAATCCTCATCTGGAACTGTGATTATATCATCAAGATTCTTCTGAAGGTATGGGAACAGCTTGCTTCCAGGAGTCTTAACAGCTGTACCATCAGCAATAGTGCTTACAGTTGGAAGTGTTGTTACCTTTCCAGCCTTTATAGATGCCTGAAGACAGTTAGCACCTGCTGGCTCAACACCAATAACCTTTATATTAGGATTAAGAAGCTTGGCAAGTGTAGAAACACCTGTGGCAAGTCCGCCACCACCTACTGGTACAAGTATGTAATCTACTGTTGGAAGTTCTTTTATAATCTCCATAGCGATGGAACCCTGTCCTGTTGCAACATCAAGGTCATCAAAAGGATGAACAAAAGTAAGTCCTTTTTCCTCAGCTAACTTAAGAGCATACTCACATGCTTCATCATAAACGTCACCATATAACACTACTTCTGCACCATAACTCTTTGTTCTGTTTACCTTTATAAGAGGTGTTGTTGTTGGCATAACAACAGTTGCCTTAACACCATACTTCTTAGCTGCAAATGCAACACCCTGTGCATGATTACCTGCTGAAGCTGTTATAAGACCTTTTTTACGAGCTTCTTCTGACATAGTGCTTATCTTATAATAAGCTCCTCGAACCTTATAAGCACCTGTGTACTGCATATTTTCAGGCTTTAAATATACTTTATTGCCTGTCTGGTTACTAAAATATTCGCTGTATACAAGATTAGTTGGAAGTGTGGCTTCCTTTACCTTTTCAGCAGCTTCTTCGAATTTCTTAAGTGTTAATTCTTCCATTATTACTTATATAGTGCTATCGCAATAAACGTATATCATGCAAATGCATAAAACAACGCATTATTCTATATATACTAAAAATCCCATTATACCACGACAGTACTTTCCTTTCCTGAATTTTATAAAATGATATGAATGTCAAAATAAAATTCTGACATTTTATATATTATTCCTATTACCGTAATCATTCAAGTTTTTTATACAATATTTAATAAATAATTTGATGATATTATTCCTGCTCTTCATCCTCATCATCTGTCGCAACATCAAATAATGCATTAACAAATGTATCAGAATCAAACTTCTGGAGATCTTCAACCTTTTCACCAACACCAACATACTTAACTGGTATCCCGAATTCAGCCTGGATAGCAACTGCAATGCCACCTTTAGCTGTACCATCCATCTTAGTAAGTATGATACCTGTTATGTTTGTTACGTCATTGAATTCTCTTAGCTGTGAAAGAGCATTCTGTCCTGTTGTTGCATCAAGCACAATAAGATTTTCCCTGTAAGCATCTGAATATTCTCTTTCTATAACACGGTCTATCTTTCTTAACTCCTCCATAAGATTCTTTTTGTTCTGAAGTCTTCCTGCTGTATCACACAACAGAACATCTGCATGTCTTGCCTTTGCAGCTGCTATTGAATCATATATAACGGCGGCAGGGTCAGAGCCTTCACTTTGAGCAATAATATCTACTCCGACTCTGTTAGACCATTCTGTAAGCTGTTCTATAGCTGCTGCTCTAAAGGTATCAGCTGCAGCCATGATAACCTTTTTATTCTGCGCCTTTAAATGTCCCGCAAGCTTACCTACTGACGTTGTTTTACCAACACCATTAACACCTATAAGCATAACTATTGACTTCTGATTTTCAAAGTCATATGCATTAGGACCAAGATTCATCTTTTCACGGATTGTGTCAATAAGTAACTGCTTGCAATCCTTAGGATCCTTAATCTTGTTTTCTTTAACCTTAGATTTTAATTCTTCTATAATTTCGTCTGTTGCTCTTACACCGATATCTCCCATAATAAGTGTTTCTTCAAGTTCCTCATAAAAATCATCATCTATCGAAGAAAAACCACTAAATATATTATCAATACCTGACACTATATTATTACGTGTCTTTGTAAGACCCTCTTTTAATTTACTAAAAAGTCCCATATACATCCTCTCTTTCTTAATCAATATATTTTCTACGATTCTTTTTTCCTGTCATTAAGATCATTTTCTATAAGATCAACCGATACAAGCGTAGATACACCCTTTTCCTGCATGGTTATACCATACAATCTGTCAGCTGCTGACATTGTACCACGTCTGTGAGTGATAACAATGAACTGTGTATGTTTTGTCAGCTTATGAAGATAATTAGCATATCTTCCAACATTTGAATCATCAAGTGCCGCTTCTATTTCATCAAGAAGACAGAATGGAGAAGGTTTTAGATTCTGTATTGCAAAAAGAAGTGCAATAGCGGTAAGCGCTTTTTCTCCACCCGATAACTGCATCATATTCTGAAGCTTCTTTCCAGGTGGCTGGGATATTATAAGAATACCAGCTTCAAGAATATCTTCTCCTTCTACAAGCTCTATTGTTCCTCTGCCTCCACCAAAAAGTTCCTTGAACACTTTATCAAATTCAACCTTTATTTCTTCAAACTTAGCAGTAAACTGCGTTCTCATGCCTTCATCAAGTTCTTCAATAACCTTCATAAGTGATTCTTCTGCTTCAATCATATCATCATGCTGTGTCTTCATGAATTCATATCTTTCACTTACTGACTTATATTCTTCGATAGCATTTACATTGACATCTCCAAGTTTCTTTATTGCAGCTTTTAATATGTTAATCTGCTTTCTTATATCGTTAATATTATTAAGCTCATCGCTCTTTAACTCAAGAGCATAACTATATGTAAGCTCATATTCATTCCACATATAATCTACAAGTGAGTCATAAGATTCTTCAAGTCTGTCATACTGGTTATGAAGTCTCATACTATCTTTTTCAAGAAGAATTATTTTTTCATTTAATTCTTCACGTTTCTTAAAGAACTCTTTATGACTTGCATTAACCTTTTCTTTGGCTGCTCTTAAATCTTCAAGTTTTTCACCTATAGCTGTTATTTTTCTTTCGGACTCTTCTATAGAATTCTTAACAAGCTCAATATCAGCCTGCTTAGCTGATACAAGTTCTTTTGTTTCACCTATCTTTTCCTGTATAGAAGTTTTTTCTTCTTCAAGATTATCCAGCTCTTTACATAGTCTTTCTATATTCTCATTGATAAATGAGGCTTTCTGCTCTATAGATGAATGTGATATTTTCAGATTCTCTATTTTCAGTGCAACAGCTGCTTCCTCTGATTTTTTTGCTTCAAGAGTTTTGCCAAGATTCTCTATCTCTTTTCTGGCTGCCTCGTTCTGATTGTCAAGCAGATTAAGATTACCACTGACCTGATTCCTGCTTTCACTTATCTTTAAGATTTCAGAATCAATAGATGCCTGTTCTTTTATATCATCACCATATGAAGCAATAATCTCTGACAGCTTAAGATCTGCCTGCTTAAGATTAACGTCTATAGTATTCTTTCTGATATGAGTTTCTCTTAGCAGCTTATTATAAGAATCAAGTGCCTCGCGGTACTTTGCAACCTGATTCCTTAAATCAGCAACAGCTGCCTTCTCTTGTGTTATCTGTTTATTAGTATTAGATACAGACTGTTTTAATTCTTCTATTTCTCTTCTACGTCCAAGAAGATTGCTGGAATTTCTAAATGCACCACCAGTCATTGAACCACCTGGGTTTAGCTGTTCACCTTCAAGTGTTACGATTCTGAGCGAGTATTTATATTTTTTAGCAATCAGAAGTGCATTATCAATATTATCAACAACAAGAATACGTCCAAGAAGATACTTAGCAAGTCCTTCATACTCGAAAGAAACACGTACAAGGTTACTTGCCACACCTATAACACCTTTTTCATTTATACACGCTTCATTTTCTAACGTATTTCTGGCATGTATGGCGTTCAAAGGTAAAAATGTAGCACGTCCAAGCTTATTCTGTTTTAGATAACCTATAAGTTCTTTTGCTGTAGATTCCTTATCTGTAACTATATTCTGGATTGTTCCTCCAAGTGCAGTTTCTATAGCTGTTTCATACTGTTTCTCAACCTTTACTATATCAGCAATAACACCAAGAATACCAGGATTGCTATCCTTTAATTCCATGATTTTTTTTATGCTGTTACCATAACCATCATATCTTTCTGTAATATTTATTAAAGATTCAAGACGTGACTTTTCTCTATGGTAGTTTTGTGTCAGCTTATCAAGTTCACTATTCTTTTCAGCGATTTCAGCTTTCAGCTGTGTTACTGACGTGTTACTTTTTTCGATCGAATTATTAATATCTTCAAGCTTTCCAACAGCATTATCAAGCTCTGCTGTAAGAGACTTAATAACCTGTTTCTGTGCACTTTCATCACTCTTGCCTTTGATAATATGACTTGTAAGCTCAGATTTTTTAATTTCAAGCTGTTCAAGCATAGTAACAAACTTCTGATTTTCAGCCTTGATAGTAGACTGCTCTGTCAGGTTATCATAGATGCTGTTCTGACGATTATCAATCTGTCCAGATATTCCTTCAATCTCAGCGTTAAGAGCCTTAGCTGTATCATTAATAGCCGCTAACTTATCATTATACTCTGAAAGCTCTGTGTTAAGGTCATTATACTGCTCCCTCAGCTCTTTAACTGAGTTATTCTTATTCTGCTTGTCCTTTTCAATATCCAGTAATCTTTCAGAATGAAGCTGCTTATTAGCGTTAAATGTCTTTATCTGTTCTGTAAATACATTTATCTCTCCCTGAAGCTTCTGGTTTTCAAGTTCCAGAGCTGATACAGTCTGACTGTTTTCGTCTATCTGGGCATTAATATCATTAAGCTGATTTTCTGCTGCTTCATATTCAGATTTTGTATTATCATATTCAGATTTAGAATCTTCTAAATCATCATCTACTATTTTCAGTCTGCCATTAAGCTCTGCCGTTTCCTTCCTTATTCTGTCAGTTTCAAGTAAAAATGCATTAACATCATATTTTTTAAGATCTGTTTTATAGTTAAGATATTCCTTTGCTTTTTCTGACTGTTGCTTTAATGGATCAACCTGTTTCTCAAGTTCGGACAAAATATCGTTAACTCTGACAAGATTACTTCTTTCATTTTCAAGCTTCTTTATCGCAGCTGACTTTCGTCTCTTAAACTTAACAATACCAGCCGCCTCATCAAAAAGCTCTCTTCTCTCATCTGGTTTTCCGCTAAGAATCTTATCTATCTGACCCTGTCCTATAATAGAATAACCTTCTTTACCAATACCTGTATCATAAAACATTTCTGTGACATCTCTAAGTCTGCAGGAATGTCCATTAATCTTATATTCACTTTCACCAGAGCGGTAAACTCTTCTTGACACAGTTACTTCATCGTATTCTACAGGCAATGCATGATCACTGTTGTCAAGAGTTATAGCAACATATGCAAAACCAACCGGTTTTCTGTTCTGAGTACCAGCAAATATAACATCTTCCATTTTAGCACCACGCAGCTGTTTGGCACTCTGTTCACCAAGAACCCATCTTACTGCATCGGCAACATTACTTTTACCAGAGCCATTCGGTCCTACAATACCTGTAATTCCGTTATGGAAATCAAACACTATCTTGTTAGCAAAGGACTTAAACCCCTGAACCTCTATACTCTTTAAATACATATTTTATTTATTATTCCTTTTCCATTAATTACATTATGCCTGTCCATGCTTCTTAAGATATACGAGTGCTTCATATGCAGCTCTCTGTTCGGCATGTTTTTTTGTATGTCCGTTTGCCGTTACTTCAAACATACCTTCAACATAAGCTTTTGCAATAAAGTTCTTATCATGTTCAGGACCAGTCTCATCAATTATCTCATATACCACTTCTTTATGAGCTGCCTGGACAACTTCCTGTAAAATAGTTTTGCTATCATAAAAGAGTTGCTTGCTTTCAAGATCATTAAGAATAAATGATGTTACGAATTCTTTTGCATTAGCAAAACCACCATCCAGGTATATTGCGCCTATAACTGCCTCACATGCATCCGATATAATAGAATCTCTCTTTCTTCCACCAGTGAGTTCTTCACCCTTACCAAGCATGACAAACTTATCTAATCCTATAGCTCTTGCACATATGGCAAGTGTTGGTTCGCACACTATACTTGCACGTAATCTTGTCATCCTTCCTTCATCCATATCAGCATAATTCTTATATATATAATCACTTGATGTAAGTTCAAGAACGGCATCACCTAAAAACTCAAGACGTTCATTATCTTTATACTTTTTAATACATTTCTCATTAGCATATGAGCTATGTGTGAGTGCATTCTTAAGAAGATCTATATTCTCGAATTCATAATGTATTGTCTGCATTAATTCTGATAAATTCTTATTATGCATATATTTTTCCTTTCATCATATAGTTGACACATAAGTATAAAAATGCCGCCTCGCCTGCATGTTATGCAGTGATACTTGGCGGCACTCCATATCTGTTATTATCCTGATTATTTAGCAAGAGCTGCCTGAATCTGTGACACAGCATCACCAACTGTTGTTATATGTTCTGCTGCATCATCTGGAATCTGAATCTCAAACTGATCTTCTATCTCTGTGATAATCTGAAATACATCAAGTGAATCAGCCTTAAGATCATCAACAAAAGTAGATTCAGGTGTGATTTTATCCTCACTGATATTTAGAACATCTGCGATAATTCTCTGTAACTTCTGAAACTCCATATTATTCCTCCATTCCCGCCTGTTTATATCTTATTTTCAGGCTTATATTTAATCATTCATATATTTTATACATTTACTTTTCGGATTCTTTATCTGTGTGTGGCATATTAGCAAGTGATTCAACTATCTTTTCATTGATATTGCTTTTTGAAAATGTAACACACTGCAGAACGGAATTCTTAATCTCTTTAGCCTTAGAACTTCCATGTGTTTTAACAACCAGTCTGTTAAGTCCGATAAGAGGTGCTCCACCATATTCAGATGCATCCATAGTCTTTAATGTATCTTTAAGTGCTCCCTTTACAAGTAATGCTCCTATCTTAGATTTAAGCGTTGAATAAAAAGCCCCTTTTATCTTAGAAATAAGAGTTCCAGCAAGTCCCTCATATAGCTTAAGTATTACATTTCCAACAAATGCATCACATACTATAACATCTGCACCACTTCGTGGAATCTCTCTTGCTTCAATACTTCCAATAAAATTAATATCGTCGCATGCCTTAAGCAGTGGATATGTTTCTTTTACCAGCTGATTACCCTTCTCTTCCTCGAGTCCGACATTAACAATAGCTACACGTGGGTTCTTTATACCTACACAATTCTCCATATATATAGAGCCCATCTTAGCCCACTGTACTAAAAAATCAGGTCTTGCATCAACATTAGCTCCGCTGTCAACAATAAGTACACAGCTATTATCAGTTGGAACAATAGCTCCTATAGGAGGTCTCTCAACTCCTGGAAGGCGACCTACAATAACCTGACCTCCTACCAATACAGCTCCTGAGCTTCCTGCTGAAACGAAAGCATCTGCTTCTTTATTCTTAACCATATTAAGACCCTTAACTATTGAAGAATCTTTCTTCCTTCTGATTGCCATGACCGGAGGCTCACCAGTTTCGATGACCTCAGAAGCATTGACAACTTCTATCTGTTTTTCATTGTATGTATACTTTGCAAGCTCAGCCCTGACTACATCTTCCTGACCCACAAGATATACAAAGCATTCATTGCTTGCATTAACAGCAGCTATGGCACCTTTAACAATCTCAACTGGCGCATTATCGCCACCCATAGCATCAAGTGCAACTTTTATCATATATCTGTCCATTCCTTATATTCTATTATATGAGATAAATGCGCATCAATATATTATTTTAAAATCGTTACTTTAGTGATTCTGTCCACACTGTAACTAAACAATATACACTTCCTGCACTTATATCATAATGTATGAAAATACTTAATAAATATACTACGAAAATAAGTTTTTATCAAGGATATATTACCAGAGTTTCTATTGTAAACATATTACTTTATTTTTTTGTAAAATAATATCCGAAACAAAAAGGGCAAATCAAAGTAAAAAAAAGGGATAAAGATTATTCTCTTTATCCCTTTGAAAATATATATCGCTCTGTCTTTAATTGGGGCTACTATTAGATCATTTTAATACCTAACCAATAACACCATAATTCCATGATTTTACTGGATTAGTCTACAGAAACGATTTCTTTCTTGTTGTATGAACCACAAGCCTTGCATACTCTATGAGGCATCATTAAAGCACCACACTTGCTGCACTTTACGAGATTAGGAGCGCTCATCTTCCAATTAGCTCTTCTCTTATCTCTTCTAGCCTTTGAAGATTTATTCTTAGGACAAATTGACATTCGGTTACACCTCCTTAAAATTCTTTAAAATATCTTTGAAAACAGACATTCTTGGATCCAGGATATCCCTGTCACAACCGCATTCTCCTTTGTTTAGATTCGCACCGCAAATCAGACAAATTCCTTTGCAGTCCTCCTTACATAAGGTTTTTCCCGGCATGGATATCAGTATTTCGCCGAAAACTAACTTGTCCACGTCGAGGTTGTATCCATCAATATAGTCTTTTTCTTCTTTTGCTTCTTCCTCGGATGCATTATCATTAAAGTCAACAACCTCATCAACTGTGTAGTTAACTTTGGTATCAACCGGCTCTAAGCATCTGTCACAAGGAATACTAAGGGTAACATAAGAATCAGCCTTTATAGAAAGCTTATTCTTACCTAGCTTTTTAATGCTGACATTAACATCAGGCTTATCGATTATATCATAATCAGATGAACCTGTATTAAATGTATTCATTTCAATATCTGCTTTATAACTCTTCTCATCCTGTGAACCGGATAAAAGCTCTCTTAAATCAATTAGCATAATTGTCTCCAATTCATACTATATATAGTAAATAAGCATAACGCTTACCACACTTTGTCTATTATACGCACCTGATATTGGTTTGTCAATAACTAATTTAATATATTTAATCGCATGTAAATTGCAAGCTTTTTTTACAACTTTTTTACAATATTTAAGCATACTATTAGTATATGTATTATAAGGCTTGAAACACGCATATTTACTGGTATTATAGCATATATGATTACTTTTTTGCATCACAAAAAGACTGGCTTACGTCAGTCTTTTAAAAAATTTCTTCAATTATAACTTTTATCAAATCAGCAGTTTTAATTCCTCAAGATATAACTCATTTGATGATTTATAACCAAACATCCGGCGTGGATAATTACCCAGCCATTTTTCGACTTTAGCAATTTCCTTTTTAGATATACCATCGAAATTATATCCTTTAGGGATACATCTTCGTATCATTCTGTTACCATTTTCATTTGAACCACGTTCGCTCGAGCAGTAAGGATGGCAATAATACACCTGTGTTCTTTTCTTTTCAGGATATATACAGCTACGCTCCATTCCTTTGCAATCAGCAAATTCTGTTCCATTATCAACAGTAATACTTTTAAATATCGAATAGAAAGAATCTCCTAATTGTTTTTCCAGCTCATCTAATGCTTCAACTACACATGGAGCTGACTTATCTGCCTGCTTAAATATATATGGCTTTCTTGTTTTTCGCTCAAAGATAGTTAATAAAGTATTTTTTGATTTACCCTTTGAGCCAATGACAGAATCCATCTCCCAATGTCCAAACTCTTCTCTTGTCAGAATATCCTCAGGTCTCTCTTCTATACTTTTTCCTGCGGAATCACGTTTCTGTACTCTCACCTTGTTTTTATGTACTTTTTTGTTTCTTTTATAAGGCAGCTCTTTATTTGTCAAATGTGGAAATAAATCTTTATCTATGCTGTTATAAACTGTCTTCGTGCATACAGTATAATCAAACTTGTACATCTGCCCTGATGATTTCATTGTTTCAATTGCAACTTCAACACTATATTTTAAATCACATATGTTATGTTCTATTTCTTTTACTAATGCCTTATCTTTTAGCAGTTTAGGAACTGTACCTCTGTTTGCAACATTCTTATCTGTAATTTCCTGTGCTTTATCTGCAGAATATCTCCATTCTTTTGTCAGATCAGAATTTGTATGCAGATATCTGCCTTTATGCCATTCATTGTATACCGTTTTCAAACTGCATCCCATTAAATTTGCAATTTCATATTTTGGTAATTTTAAGCTGAATAATGTTTCAAGACGAATCCTTTTTCTACGATTCAACTGGCTATAACTTTTCATAATATCACCCCACTCTTATGATAGTTACAGAGAATAATACATTTGAGTTTTTATATCAATTATATTATTACAGTTGATATTATATGTCAAGAATGTATTAGATATACTTATATACAATTAATACATTCTTCCTCTTTTTGTTTACTACATTCATCTGTTAAGCTGCAAAATATGAATCGTAGAACTGCTTCATCTTTTCATAGTCCATTATAAACATTCGTCTTATTAACATATCTGGCATACCATTTTCAATAGCTGTCTGTATAAGTTCTCTCTGATTTTCATCCATATTGCTAAAGTATGTAATAATTCCATCCTCTATTGTTTTAGGAACATCAGCCATGGTATTTTTTATATCCATCTTATCAATCATATCGCTAGTATTAGAACCAAATGTGACGGAATCGGTCACATTTTCATTCATATTCTGCTTTGCTTTGGCTTTTCTCTTTTTTGATTTCTGTTCAACGCTTTTATTAATGGCACATAGTTTTTTAATTTCTTCACTTACATCTTCGTCTGAAGGTTCTTTTTTGTTGAAATTCATATGTAAGAATTCATCACTATATATATCTATCGTCTTTGCAGCTTCAGGAAGCTGTGTTGTTTCTTCTATATTTTTAGAATTATTAATAGTAACGTAATCTCCTGTGTGCGGATCAATCATTGATTTAGGCTCTACAACGTAACCACTAACACCTGATTCTTTATTAAGCTGCATTGCATGATCATATAATGGATTATTCTCCCAAGGAAGAGACTTTCTATCAAAGACCGGACGTTCATCTTCCAGAAATACTACACAATTATGCTTATCCATATTCTTTACTTCTGCAGGAGTCATAAGTTCCCTGCCTGTTTTTTGATAATTATTACTTCTATTATTTCCATTATAACCATCGCTTGAAATATCAACTGTTGATTTACCCAGTAGTTCTGATATAGCTTTCTGTGTTTCAATAGCTCCCTGACCACATCCTCCAAACCAGAATATTGGAACATTATCATGAATAATCTCTGCTTTATCACCTTGATATAAATCTTTAAGCTGACTTACAGATTGTAATATAGGTATCATACTTATGTTACGTGAACGAATAACGCCCATAAGTTGAGCACAATCTGCTGGTCTTGCTCCAGCATAGAACTCATCCAACCACATCTCCAATGGAATTGGCAATTTACCATCAAAGTCATTGTCTGCCATTCTCATAAGTATTGTTGATGCCTGTGAATATAGCATTGAACATACAAAATTATAGGATTGGTCTGAATCGTCAACGCAAAGAAATATAATTAGTTTATTTTTTGTAGGCTTTTCAAGTGTACCACCCACGCCTGTTGCGAATTCTTTAATATTCATATCATCTTCTTCAAAAATACGTTTAAGTGCTTTTGTTTGACATAATTTTAATTTAGCATTAGTAATAATTAAGATTGAACGCACAGTTTCGGTTGCCCCATTTTTAAGTTTTCGGTAATCTCTGACTGCTGGATTATCTGGACTATCTTCCTTAGCTAATGCATCCATTTTTTTCTGTAATTCAGTTATTGGTTTTTGTCCTTTTTCAACTGGTATAGTTTCATCAATTTTTGCTTCATCGTTAACAAGGCTTAGTACATTATTAAATAAAGCCTTACGATTATCCTTTTTTGACTGATACCATTCATAATAAAAAATTGATTGGAGATAAAAATCAACTCCATCATCCCAGAATTGGTCACCTTTCATTGCATCTGGCTTATCTAAAGATTTATGAATATTAGCTATAAGTTTTATGATATCTTCTTCTGTTTCAAGATATTCGCAGGGATTATATCTATCAGATAATTGAGGATATTTAAGATTAAGACATCTTACAGTAAATCCTTTTTCTATCAGATATAATCCATATTTTTTCATAATTTCTCCCTTTACATCAAGTATTACTTTATTAGCTCCTCCTTCTAACAAGTTCGGAACAACAACTGATGTTGTTTTAAATTTTCCAGACGATGCAACTACCACCATGTTATTGTTAGATGCTTTTCCGTCTCCCTGCGTATCTATTCTAAGATTTTTTGATATAATTCTATTTAAGCTCTCATCTTTACTTGCCCGCCTTTTAGTTATATCTTCTGCATCTCCCCAGTCTTCTGAACCATATGCGATATGCGACTGCCAGTTTCTCATTTTATCCATAATATAGTAACAGAGAAACACCCAGATACATATTCCCCAACCTAAGCATTGTAGTGTATATTTATTAAAATATCTTTTAAATTCCCAGAAATGCTTTGATAGTATAACAAGTTTATCTGGAATATTAAGCAGGTTAGTATCTTCATAGCTGAATACTCCTGCAAAAAACAAACTAAATAAAAGCACTATTGGCAATAATGCTAAATATACTTTATATGATATTTTACGATTTTTAAGCAATCAAAATCAGCCTCCTTTTACGTTCTTTTTTTAATGTGACGGATTTCCGTCACATTCGCTTTTATTATTTCATTCAATTTTCTATTATGTATACATTTTTATAAGATTTACCTATCATAAAAAATTTACATATATCAGATGACCGCAGACAACTCATAATCCTCAAACTGCTCATCATTCTCATTTGTAGCTGCTTTATTATCTTTTGTGACGGATTCCGTCACATTTTCTTGAAACTGTTTTTCTTTCTTTATAGTTGCTATCTTATCTTCTATGTCAGTAATAAGTTCTGATGCCGTTTCCTGTATTGTTTCAAGTGATTGTTTCAGTTCATCTACATCTTTGCCAGAGCTCCAGCCTGCTATATATCCGAATGAATAATCTGATGTGTCTATCCCAAAATGCTGACATACTGTATATGCTACGCTTTCAGCTTCAACTTCTTTAGTCTGCCTGTCCTTCTTAGCTCCTTCAGAATTTGTACTCTTATTATGTAAAATAGAATGTGTAAGTTCATGAATGGCTGTTTTTACATTCTGGCTTTCGCTCATTCCATCTCTTATTACAATTCTCTGGGTTGCATTATCAAAATATCCTTTAGCTTCTGAATTATAAATATCTTCAAATTCTATTGGTATTTCTGAGCTTTGCATAATTGCTTCCATAAATATCTTGTATTCATCTACGCTGTCCTTCAATTCAGCAGCTCCTATGGAAGGAAGCTGCTTACCTTCCGTCTGGCTTACGTCAAAAACCGATACAATTCTATATGCTGTAAGTTTTACTTCTGTTTCTTCCTTCACTGGATTGCCATTTTTATCAGTAACTATTTCATTTGTTAGCGGATCAATTTTTTCTACCAAGACTTTCTTTTTATATGGTGAAGGGGCCAGAATTCTTATTCCTTTTTCACCCTTTTTAACGTGGCGTTCAAAATTATTCTCCCAGGACTTAAAGCCGGCAACCAAAGTTGCATCTGGTCTTTGCTGTGCTATGAGAAGCGTATTATTAAAGCTGTATCCATGAAATCTTGACATTATATTTAAGTAATTTCTGTATCTGTCACTTTCAAATACTTCCTTTACACCCTTTTCAAGTCTTTCCGTTATTTCTATTATCTTATCCTGCCTGTCTGATTGTTTATAAGACGTATGCTTTTCCATTACAGCATAAGCATTCTTTTCAGCCACATGTGAGAAGTCCAGATTCATATAATTTTTTTCATAATGCGTATTGGCAACTGGCATTATACCTTTATCAGCAAAACTAAAATATTCCTTTCCATAGCCGCCAACTATTATATGATCAACAAGTGGGATTCCTATAAGCTCACATATCTGCATCATCCTGTCCGTTATCTCAACATCCGCTTTGCTTGGTGTAGTATCCTGGGTTGGATGATTATGTATCATCATCATTGAAGAAGCATTTGATAGTATTGCTGCTTTCATTAATTCCCTTGGATGTGCGACCGAGTAATTAAGTGCTCCGGCAGATACAAAATTCACATTAATTGATCTCATTTTACTGTCAAAGTTAATAACACCTATCACCTCTCTGTCATAATCAGACATTTCTCTTGCCAATGCCCTTACAACTGCATCTGCAGAAGTAAGTGGCTCTTCTGATGTAAGTGGTTCTCTTGTTTTTACAAGTCTTACAGATACTGTATCAAGTTGAAATGCCTCCTCATCAGAAAAGTAATGATTAATTTCCGTCATTATAGCCACCCCTCTCTGTTGTGACGGATTCCGTCACATTTTTATCATTAGATAACAATGTAAGGTCTACTGAAATAATTGTATTATCTTTTATGTTATTTATAAGATTTCTTAAATCCTTTAATTCCATATCCTTTATATCATCCATAAAAACCTCCATTTACTTAGCCATCATTTTACATATCGCTATACTTATGCATAATAAAAGACAGGTACATATACCTGCCTTTCAAATCTATGTGACACGTCACATTTTAATTTTTTCACTTTCTACCATATGTAATGCATTTTCGTCAAGGAATGTGCGTTCTGCCTCTTCGTACACTTGTGATAAATCATGCAGCTTATCTTTATTGGCATCAGGAAAAACAGCTTTGATTAAATCATATTCATCATCATAAGTGCCTATAATGAAACCTTCATCTACCGCTTTATCCCATTTTTCTATATCCCAGTCCTTAGTTAATTCTTTAATAGCTGCAGCCATTTTTTCATAATCAGATAAATATTCTTCCGGCTTGTTTATTGTTGAAGCTATTTTCCCATATTTAAGCATATAATCCTGTTCATTCACATGCACATCATAATATATGTTTTTTAATGCTGATTCTGCCTCGTTAATATCCATATCAGTCATCCAGTCTTCCTTAAGACCTACTATCCATGCAAATGTATCAAAGCTTTCACACTTTCTTGCAAGTTCTTTATAAGCATTTAGCTTATCATTGGATATCTCCATACCTGCCCCTTTCTAAATGTGACGGATTCCGTCATATTTTAATATCTTTGCTTGTTGCTATTTTACTGGTGCTGCCTTAGGTACAACATTTTCAACAGCCTTAGTTATATTTTTCTGCATATCAAGTCCTTTATCGTGTCTGTCAAATTTCTTAAAAAGATCTTTTCCTGTTTTATACAGACCATCTGTATCAATGTCACCATTTTTATAGAACACCTTAACCGGCTTTTGATTATTCACAAAAGCAACAAATCTGTCTTTATCGGCATCATTAACTTTAAACACCTGGTTTTTAGGAAGCATTACAATCTGCTGTCCTTTTGTCCCTGGTACTGTTGCAAAAAAATGATTAGGAAACTTTCTTCCCAACTGCTCATTCATACTATTTGAATCAACCAAAGTCTGCTTATCTATTGATATTTCAGAATACGCCATATTGCTTCTTAAAGCCTGACATTCAAAGCCTTTAGAATCCTTAATCTCAAAATCCCATTTCATTATTTCTTTTTCCATAGCTCCGGCATCTAACTTTTCATATTCCTGCAGTTTTTCCTTTAATTCATCTGAAACTGAATTTTCCATATATTGTTCAGGAGTTTCTCTGGCTGTATCAAGATAATCGTCCTCAGTAAATATTTTCATTTCTGGTGTTTCCTGCTGTGTTTTCATAAGTGACCTTCTATAAGCTTCATAGCATTGTTTTGTAACATTAAGATCTGCACTTGCTATTCTTAACTGTTTCTCACCATCGCCAGGTACCAAATCAGGCAGCTCTGCAAAATTAACATCAACTTCTGTTAGTGCACTCTTCATTGTATCTAACGCTGCATCTGGGACAGATATAATTGTTGTTTTGCCATCAGTAAGGTTCACAAGATCTTCTGCTGTCTTTTCTCCGCCGGAAAGCTGCTCTTTCAGATAATCTGTGAACATTACATTAAACTTCTGCTCATCCTTTTTTGCAACACTTATATGCAATGCATTATCCTTGTCATTAACTGAATCCATGATGCAATATTTAATCCCAGCATTATCAAGATAATTCTTAGCGTTATCAATCGCCTGTTCCCTTGATAATTCTGACATATAAGGCATTCTGAATATACTGAATTCACCATTAGTTGCTTTTGCAAATTTAGTGAAATTCTCAACCATATCCTTGTTGAAATAATTCTCTTTAACCGACCGGGCAAGAAACTGTATAAGCTTTATTGTTGCATATGCTACTGGCTGTGATAAAGCCATATACACCTTTAAACCGCCCTTGACTTTATTAATATCTGCGTATATTCCATCTGTAATACTCATACATTCCTTTCCAACGTGACGGATTCCGTCACATTTCACATTTTAATTGATACATCTTCTGCTTCTTCAGGCGTTGTATTATCTATATACTGCCCTTCATCAGCAACCAAAGATTTTTTATCTTTTGTGACGGATTCCGTCACATTTTCCTTTTCAATGGCTTTACTTTCCATTTCTATATCCAGTTGTTTTTCTTTATATAATTCATCAAGCCGTCTGGCTGCTTCTAACGCTTCTTTTGCTGTATCATATTTAACTGGCTGATTATTCTCATCTTTAACTATCTCTTCCTTCTGCGTATCATATACAAAATAGCCGTATACATCATAACCCTTTAAATCTGAATACTGTGCTTTATACCTCTTAGCCGGAGTAAGCTCTTGTATTGCTTCAAGCATAAACGCCTGACTTTCAAGTGATTCCCTATACTGCTCCATCAGCCTGTCAAGATTGAATTGAAGCTCTGCATGTTTGATTCTTGGTCTTATTTCGCCATTCTCTAACGCAAACTTTGAAACGTCAAAAATATTTGAGCACATATTAAGCTGTGAATCTGACAACTGTGCTTTTCCATTTTCAACCGCATTCAATGTATCTGTATTAACAAGCAGTATATTTGCTAATGTGTCAAGTGATATATTATGTGTTGTTCTTAGCTTTTCAATAAGACTACCATATTTATTCTCTTTATTCATACGTTGTCCTTTCTGATGTGACGGAATCCGTCACATTTAAAAAGCCACAGCAAAATTTCTGACTGCAGCCTTAATAAATTTAAAAAAGTGATACTCCATATCCGGAATATCACCTTTTAATATTTTTCTCATTATCAATTATTTCTTTAAGTTCCTCATCAGCACGAGGTGAATTCTGTTTTTCAAGTTCAATCTGTTTATTTATACAGTAATCAGTTGCCTTTTCAAGCTTATGTTTTTCAGTATCGTAATGATATACGTTATATGATAGTATTTCATCAGGTGCCACACCAGTTTCGTTAACCTCTTCTACCATCTGTGTTAATCCTGCAATAGTCTGTGCATTTTCCTGCAGAAAACCGTCAACTGGCATTGCAAGGAATTCACTTATTGATGAAGGTATAATATAATAATTCTTTCCATTATACATTTCAGCTACCTGGCTTAAAACTGAATCATCCAGCATAAGTGCTGCAGCTCCCCTTGCCTTATTTTCTGATGTCACAACAATCATTCCTGTATCTTCTTTTAAATAATCCGGCATGTCATTATCATATCCTGTTAATACTTCTGACATCTTTCGTATTTCTGGCTTTAATACATTTTTTGTATTAACAGACACCTTATCATAAAACTCTTTTTCTGTTAATCCCATATCTTTAATTGCACTTGCTGGAATTGTTGTAAGCATGCTTTCATTTTCGCTTTGTGCCAATAAAATCTTAGGAACGAAATGCATTCCATTCACATTAAAAATAACAGTCCTGTCATTTTTATATGATGGACTTACTGCTGATAAGTGAACCCTGCTGCTTATCTTATCATAATCCTTCATCATTTCTGGAAGCTGTGTGAAATCCATGTCAGGAACATATGTATTCTTCCTGAAGCTTTCAACTATTGAAGCTGCTTTTACACCTGCCTCAACAATATCATCACATTCTTTAACCTGTTCATACAGCATATCCAGATTAAGAACCTGAAGTGCTTTTCCTGCATCGTGTTTTCCTGGATTAATAAATACTGCACCTGTGTAGTCTCCCATTGTTTCTACGTGAATTTCCAAGGTTGCTGTTTCAGGTGGCAGGTATCCTTTTATTGCCCCTGTTTTAAATAGCTTCAGCACTTCATTTTTCTTTACCATAATAATAAACCTCCTGTATTTGTAACGGAATCCGTCACATTTTAAATTTTAGGGTACAAAAAAAGGACTTGAAACAGATTGTTACATCTGCCTCAAATCCTTTTCACGCAAGTTTATTATAGCACAACTAATTAGTGACATCTAGTGCCATTTTTATATTTTTTCAGTAACTTTTCTATACTAAATAATTGTATCAAAAAAACTTTATTACACACTATTTTTTTCTTTTAAAAAAAATTCAACAACATTATTATTTTTGGAAAGCTAAAAAAATTTTTTCTTTCTGTCATATATATAACATCTTAGAAGAAAGG
>UMBX01003010.1_pt1 | contig 27697 bp, 20 predicted proteins | sample 1964081 | NCBI WGS metagenome assembly UMBX01 (sample SAMEA4835952, study PRJEB28245) | human gut metagenome | biome: gut microbiome; material: fecal sample | place: Denmark | collected 2008
TTAATACCTTAAGTATTAAATCTTTTTTTGAAGGAATACTAGGCTCTATTACAGGAGGAAGTAAATTAAAAGTTGACAAAGAGGTTACTATATCATCAACTAATGTATGTAATTTTGCAAATGCTACAGGAAAAAGAAATAAAGATTATTGTGTTAATTTGCATGCAAACATTTATTATTCTAATAAAAAAACCAAAAATTGGGCACTATTAGTTCATGGAAACATGATGAGTGCAAATTCAATGGCATCCGCTGTTGGAAAAATGTATCTTGATAACAATATTAATATTTTAGCTATTGATTTAAGAGGATTTGGGAACAGTTCTGGTAGCGTTGCAATGGGATTTTTAGAAAGTCTTGACGTAATGAATTGGTTAGATTTTTTGAATAGTAGTAACGAAATAGCATCAGATAGAAAACCAGAAAAAATACTTATTCATGGGATATCACTTGGAGGTGCTACTACGATTCAAACTCTTACTATGGGTGGTTTAAATGTTTCAGGTGTTGGCGTAATGCCATCTATATCTAGCAAAAATGTAGTCGGTGTTGTAGATGATTGTGGTTATACATCAATGAATGGAATTATAACATCCATGTTACCTAGTTTAGGTGGAAACAAAAATACAATCTCAAATAATTCAAAAGAACTATTTGGAAATGGAAGTGGATTTAATAGTTGGGGTGCAAGTAAAAAAAGTAATAATGGTTTAGGTAGTTTAGGAAACATCACATTAAATGGGAATAATGATAATTTAAAAAATACTTTAATAAAAACTGTTTTAACAGGTAATTTAATAAAAACAGGATTAAATACAGAAAATTTTGAACTTTATCAAGATGCTTTTGGCAATAATAGAACAGCAGATAAAAATATTAAAGTTATGGTTATTCATGGATCAGGAGATACAACAGTTCCCCCTACAAATGCTGATACTGTAATTCAAAATAGTAATGTAATTGAAACTTACAGACCTGATGGATCACCACATGCATTTATTGTTGTAGGTCAACATAAGAAAGAATATACTGAAAAAGTAGATAGTTTTGTAGAAAATTTATCTATGAATACAAAAAATGATTCAAATAATAATTCTAAAGATAGTTTTATAGGAAAATTTTTTGGTAATTTATTTAAAAATAACAAATAAAAAGATAAATAATTAACATAAGGTGATATTATGAATAATAGTGATACATCCCAAGAATCTAGTATATTAGATATAAATACTGACAAAAATTTAAATAGCAATAATGATAATTTTACAATCACATTAATAGAAGAAAATAGCATAAGAAATATTTCTTTAAATAAATTTAGAAAGAAGAAAATATTATTTGGCAGAGGAACTAACAATGATATTGTTTTAAATTCATTATTAGTTTCTCCCAATCATGGTTTTTTTGAAATTATTAATGGAAAAGTAAAAATTGTTGATAATTCAAGTGTTAATGGAATTTTTGTTAATGATAATAAAGTGGTTGAAGCATTTTTAAAAGATGGAGATGCAATAAAAATTGATAATCCTATTGAACCATTATCAATAGGAGTAATTATGATTGTAACTCTTGGAGAAAATGTCAATGAGTGGCAACAATTTGATATGACATCTAAAGATACTATTACAATAGGAAGAAATTCTAGTTCTGATATTGTAATTAATCATGTTAGTGTTCCACTTAATATAGCTAATATTTATGTTCAAAATAATAACTTTATTTTAGTTCCAAGTTTAAGTACAAATAATATTTTAGTAAATGGTAAATCAATCTCTAATTCATTACTTTTAAAAAATAGAGATGTGATACTAATCGCGGATGCAAAATTAATTTTTGATAATGGTCATATTTATTATCAGCTATATAGTAGAGGAGTAGAAATTGAAGCAGTTGATATAATGAAAACTGTTCGAGTAAAAGGAAAAAAGAAAGATATTTCTTTTCATGTTAGCATGTCTATTAAGCCTGGAGAATTTGTTGCCTTTGTTGGTGGGTCAGGAGCAGGAAAAACAACTTTTATGAATTGTATTAGCGGCGTATCAAAGCCAACAAGTGGCTCTGTATATATAAATGGAAATGATTTATTTAAAAATTATTCGGTTTTGAAAAAAATAATTGGCTATGTTCCACAATCAGATATTGTTTTTGATGATTTAACTTTATATGATATGTTAAAATATTCTGCAAATTTAAGAATGCCAGATGATTTAAGTATTAAAGATAGGGAAGCAAGAATAGAAGAAGTTTTAAAAATAGTTGAGTTAAGTGATAAAAAAGATGTTATGATTAGAAGTTTATCTGGTGGTCAAAGAAAAAGAGCAAGCATTGCTGTTGAACTTTTAGCAGATCCTAAATTATTCTTTTTAGATGAACCAACAAGTGGCCTAGATCCAGGTACTGAAAGAAATTTAATGAATATTTTAAAGAAAATGACTAAAATGGGGAAAACCATTATTTTAGTAACTCATAATACATTAAATTTGCATTTATGTGATAAAATTTGCTTCTTTGGTAAAGGCGGTAAATTATGCTTTATGGGAACACCTAGCGAAACATTACAATTTTTTAATGTTTCAGATTTTGTTGATATCTATAACCTAATTAATGATGATGTAGATTCTTGGTATAATAAATTTAATTCTATTAACACTTTTAAAAAAAGTTCTAATCAGATTGTATCAAAATTTTATAAAAATAATAAAAATAAGCGTTCCTTTTTTAAACAGTTTATAACTTTGTCAAAAAGATATATAAAAACAATAGTTAATGATAAGCAAATGTTATTATTATTGTTATTGCAATCTCCTTTTATTGCTTATATGTTTGCAATAGTTGCACCAGATGATATGTTTGAAGGATATGAAACAACAAAGATGATGCTATTTTCTATGACAATTGCTGCAATATGGCTAGGAACATTAAATTCTATACAAGTTATATGTAAAGAAAAAGCTATACTAAAAAGAGAATATATGGCTGATTTAAAATTAAGTGCTTATTTTGCTTCTAAATTAGTAGTACAAGTTATTATTTGTGCAATTCAATCTTTTTTATTTATAACAGTTTTTATGGCAGCATTTGGTTTTGTTCCGGATAACGGGATAATTACAAGTTGGCCTTTAGAAATGATGTTTACCTTTTTTTTAATTACAGTAAGTTCAACTTGTTTAGGATTACTTTTATCAACGTTATCAAAAAATACATCAAATGCTGTAATGTTAGCACCAATTACATTAATTCCTCAATTAGTGTTAAATGGTTCTTTTATAGAATTAAACGGGATATTAGAAAAAATTTCATTTTTCATTTTGGATAAATGGGCAATTCAACTATTTGGTATAAGTTGTGATTTAAATTCTATGCCAAATGAAATACAAAAACTTCAACCAAGTTTTGTAAGAGATATAGAAGATTGTTTTGCATTTACAAGTAGTCATTTTTGGGAAGATACAAGGATTGTCATAATTATGGCATTTGTAATATTAATTATATGTTATTTTACTTTAAAATGGCAATTAGAAAGTAGGAAATAGGATGGAAAAGAAATTATGGAATAATTGGAAAATAGCAGAGAAAATTGGAGAAGGACCAAATGGGGAAGTTTATAAAGGTGTTCAAGAAATTAACGGAACTTACCATTATTGTGCCATTAAATACATAAGTTTACCAAAGAAAGAAAATGATTTAAATAAATTGATAAAAAAAGGAATTATTAAGTCAAAAAAAGAAGCAAATAGTTATTACTTAAACTTAGCAAATAAATTGCAAGAACAATTTAATTTAGTAAAAAACTTTCAAAGCAACTACGTTTTAAAGTATTATGATTATTATCAAGAACGAAAAAAAGATGGAATAGGATTTGATATTTATTTAAGAACAGACTTATTTTCAGAAGTAATAGGAGATATTACAACAAAAAAAATAACTTCATACGAGGTTGTACAATTAGGAATTGATATATGTAATAGTATAGAGTTTTTATCAAAGAATGGTATCATATACAAGAATATAAGTCCTAATAATATTTTTATCAGTAGTGATGGTCATTATAAATTAGGTGATTTTATTATTCCATATATAATTGAAACAAAAAAAGAAGAAGATTATTACATTGCTCCAGAAATATATAATAATCAAAAAAATGAAATTAGTTATAATTCAGATGTTTATTCATTAGGATTAATAATGTATCAGTTATTAAATAAAAATAAACTACCTTTTGTTAATGTTTTTTGTAGCAATAAATCTGCTAAACAAGCAAGAATGTGTGGAATTGATATTCCAAATTTAAAAAAACAAAATCAAGAGTTAATGAGAGTAATATTAAAATCATGTTCATTCCTACAAAAAGATAGATATAATTCACCAAATTTAATGAAAAAAGATTTACAATTAATATTAGATAATAAACTTATTACAAATTTACAAACAGATAAATATATAAAAAATGATAAAACAATTAGTATTTATGATAATAAAATGGTAGAAAATGTATCATCTTTAAGTAAAGAATCTTTTTTGATTAATGAAAAATTAGATAAATTAGCAAATGAAAAATCAATATTAAAAAGATTTTTTTTAAAAATTAAAAATGTTTTTTCTAACGAAGATTTTCTAAATGACAAAATAATCATTCCTTTTAATAATATAAAGGAAAAAATATCTAATAAACATTTCTATATAGATAATTGGAAAAAAATAGTTGGTTTTCTTGCAATATTGTTTTTAGTTTTGTTTTTAAGATTTGGGGTATTTAGTACAAAAATTTGTAAAAATGGTTACATTAATAATCTAGGGGTTTGTGTTAAAGGATGGTACACTTGTGAAAAAGGATATACGCTAAATAAAAATAATAAATGTAGTAAAACTTTAAAATCAATTGACGCCAATATAAAATATATTTGTGAAAAAGGGTATACTTTAAAAGATAATATGTGTTTAAAAAACGATACTAAGGATGCAAAACAAGCATATCAATGTGCAGGATTAGGAGTACTTAAAGGAGATAAATGTATTCAAGAGCAAAGTACTAAAGCAGCAGTAACTTATACTTGTCCAAGTGGATATATTTATTATGAAGATAAATGTTTTTCTGCTAGTAATAGAAATGCTAGTAGCAATTATTATTGTCCAAGTGGCTATAGTTTATCGGGAAGTAAATGTTCAAAAACAGAATATAGTAATCCTAATAGTAGTTCTGGTTCATATAATTGTAATAGTAATGAAACTTTGATTGGGAATAAATGTTACGTTAATGCCAGCTGTTCGACAACTTCAGGAAATGGTTATAAAAATCCTTATTGCTATATGTATCCTAATATGCCAGGATGTGATAATAATCCTACCACAACATGTACATGTCCATCAGGATATAATAAGCAAGGCACACAATGTTATCGAGAAGCTTCTTATAACTCTGGTAATTCATATTGTACTAAAGGTGTTTTAAGTGGTAATTCTTGTATTTATACATCAACAATTGATGCTTTAATAAATTATACGTGTCCAACAGGATATCAAGTTTATGGCAATCAATGTATGAAAACAACATCAACTAAACCAACATCCAAATATTATTGTGCAGGAGGACTAGAATTAAGAGGAACAGAATGTATCGCTACTATAACCGCAAATGCTATTAATGGTTATGAATGTGATAATGGTTATACTTTATTAGGAAATACTTGCGTATTTAATGATAGTAAAGAAGCAACAATTGAATATAGTTGTTCTAAAGTATATAGTCTTAATAAAAATAAATGTGAAAAATATAAAATAAATTCTCCTAAAATTCATTATGGGGATAAAAATTAAATTAATATTAATTTTTTTAAGAAATAAAATATACTAAAATCACGTCTAAAATTTAGAATGTGATTTTTTAGGTTCGCTGAATTTTGAAAAAACGTTATACTTAGTATAGTATTCTTTTTTAAATATTATTTTCAAAATAACTATAGAAAGTTAAAAATAGTAGTACATATTTTTTGAAATATTCTTCAAATTTATTGATATTCTTTTTTTCAAAAAAATAAAAAAGGACTTGAAAAAAAGTTTTCCACAAATATATTAACATCAAGCTAATATATGATAAAAAATAGTTAAACGCTTGTAAACTTTGTAGAAAAAAACAAATGAAGTTGCTATACTGTAAATGAGAATAGAAAAGGGAAAAGAAAAGAAAGGAAAAAAGAGATGAAAAGACAAATTAAAGCCATGGGAAAAATGGGTAAAATTTTATTGATTCTAATGTTTTTATTTTCACAACTTTCTTTTCCAATAGAAGTTTTAGCTGATGAATTAAGTCAGGATGAAGAGACAACTATGGAAACAGAAAATAAAGACGAAAGTCAAAATATTGAATCAGAAGAAAAAGAAGAAACTACAACACCAGAAGAAAACAAAGTATCAGAAGAAGTTAATGAAAATGTTTCTGATTATTCGGTAAGTAATCAACAAGAAACAAATTCTGCAAATCAAGTAACAGAACCAGAAACCAAAAAAGTAATGATTTCTATAAATAATGAAGAATTAGAAAATAATGAATATATATTGAGGAGCAATGATGAGAATAAAACTCTTGAAATTTCTTATGGATATTCAGATGATTTACAAAAAGATACTGTTGATTTTAGTAACAAGTTATATGGAGATTATTATTTTAACTATACTTTAGAGAATAACGAAGAAGTGAAATTTACCATTCATTATAATGGAAATAATGATGAAATTTTAAAAAAATATTTATCTTCAAATTTAAGAATCGAAGACGGAAAAATTATCGTTTATGGTAAAAAAGAAGGAATCAAACCAGAGGACTTTTTAAAAGAATTCAATTGGAATGAACTAAAAACAGATTATGAAGTAACAGATTATTCATTAAATAGTCAAGAAGAATTGATTAAAACAGGGGATATCCTATCAATTAAAGTATCAGCAAACCAAAATGCAACTGCTACAGTTAACTACTCAATCCAACTATTAGGAGATTATAACAATGATGGCTTAGTAGATGAAAAAGATTCTGAATATATTATTGATGCGATATTAAATAATAATACAGAACAAAATTTTAATATTATTGATGCTACAAATCCAGTGTTCAAAACGGGATTATGGGAAAACAATGCAACAGCAAAAGATGAATTAGAAAATTCTCTTGTTACAAAGAAAGAAACTTATGTAGGAGAAGAATTAGTTGTAAAATATTATCTTAACGGTTTTAAAGAAGATAAACTAACTGGTATTGAAGGAACAATTAATTATAATAAAGATTTATTAGAATTAATGAATGTAGAAACTAATGCTACATTTGGTGGAATGAATGAAAATAATCATTTTGCATATTTATTAGATGACTATTCATCAGAAAATGCCTTTATGACTTTAACATTTAAAGTACTAAAAAAAGGGGAAGCCAATATATCAATTGATGATATTAAAGCATCTAATGGAGTAGAAGTAAATCTAAATGATAATATTTCAACAATAGTAAAAATTAGCGAATATGGAAAAGGTGGAGATGTTGAGGAAAATCAAAACTCAGTAACAACAACACAAAATACAGATTCTACTCCATCTGTTCAACTAGTAAATTTAGTAGCAACTCCTACAACTACTGTAACGGCAAAAACAATTAAATTATCAAGTGATAACTTAATTAAAACTTTAAAAATCAAAGGTTATACAATCGATTTTGATCCAAATAAATTAGAGTATTCTATTAAAGTAAAAAATAATACAAAATCATTAGATTTAGAAATAGTTTTAAGTGATGAAAATGCAAGTTATGAGGTAAGTGGAAATCAAAATTTTAAAGTAGGAGAAAATTTAGTAACAATAAAAGTAACAGCAGAAGATGGCAGTGAAAGAACTTATACACTTAAAGTAACAAAAGAAAAAGCAAAAGATACAGAAGAAAAAGAAGAAAAAAGTTCTTCAAAAACAATTATCATTATTTTAATTATTCTAGTAATTATTGGTTTAATTTATGTAATCTTTAAAGATGATGAAGAAGATAATAAAGAAAGTAAGAAATAAAATTACTTTCTTTATTTCTTTAGAAATCTTACGACAGAGAAATATTGTTTTATCAACTTACAAAAAAGTGTAAAGAATAGAATTTAATGTTATTTTTTGTTCCAAGAAAAAATGGAACTAATTGACAAAATATCAAAATAGTATATAATGAAAATAAGAGGTGGTTTATCATGATAGAGTATGCCAATGAATCAGTTATCAAATTATTAAAGCAGTACGATATGTTTTCTAAAAGTTTAAAATATACATCTGATTTAAAACAAAAAAATGATATCTGCGATGAAATGACGAAAATAATTCAAAGTGTATTAGAAATCACAAATGCAATTTATGAGGAAAAATTCAAAAAGGTAGAAAAAAGATCAGTATACTTAATGAGTGAAGAAAGAACGAGACTTTTAGAATTAATTAATTTAATAAATGAGCGTAGAGCATATGTTAATAATCAAGTTGTAAGTAACAAAGAATTAACTGGTATTGGTATAGATGTACAAACCATTCTAGGAGAAGAAAAATTAGAAGAGTACAAGCAACAAGTTAAAATTATCGAAAGATACAAAAATAACATTAAATTAGAAGGAATTTTAAAAGAAGAAATTAAAAGCTTAGACAGCAGCATTAAAAAAGCAAATGATAAAATTAAAAATAATGAAAATTTAAATAGTCAATTAGAAGAAAGAATGACACATCTTCTAGAAAATGCCTTTAAAAAGCTTTCTTTATATGAACTAAAAGAAAGAAAAAAAGAAATTGACCTAGCTTATACAGAATTAGGCTATTCCTTAGAAAAAGCTAAGGAAAATGCCAAAATAGCCCGCCGAGATTGTTCAGAAGAAATCATTCTTGAATGTGATAATATGCTAGCATCTATTACATTAGAGTATGAGCGCTATAAAGAGAAAAAACTAATCTTAAGTCTAATTGATATCTACAAAAGACCAGTTAGTAATTATCAAGAGATATTAAATAAAAGAGAAGAAATGAATAATATCTTAATAAATATTACTAGTAGTGATTTATATGCAATGGTGGGAACAGAATTAAATAAAGAATATGCCACAATAAAATTAGAGCAACAAGATGTAGCCACCCTAAAAAGTTTAGTAGAAGAAAAAGATATTAAAAGTAGTAATCTAGAAGATATTATAGAAGAAAATAACAGTAAAGAGTTAAAAGGATTACTAGCAAATCTACTAGAAAATGAAAAAAAATATCAAGAAAAACTTTTGCAAGAAAAACAAAAACAAGAACAAGAAAGATTAGAACAAGAAAGACTTGAAGAAGAAAAAAGGCAAAAAGAAATTGCTAGAAGACAACAGGCACTAGAAGAAGAAAGAAAAAAAGAAATTGAAAGAAGAACAAAAGAATTATTAGTAGAAAAAAAGAATCCAATCTTAAACTCTACAAGAGAAAATATACATGAGGAACATGCTAAAGAAGTATTTTCTTCAACAAAAAAGAATGCTGAACCAATGAATAGTTCTCGAGAAACAAAAAGAAAATCACTTCCAAGCGGAACAACAAGAGCAAGTTCATCACGAGCAGCATCAACTTATTCAATGTCCAACAGCCAAGAAAACGACAAATCAAAAATAAATGAGCTAAGACCAAAAAGAAGTGAAACTTCAAAAAATATAGCTGAAAAAACTATTCAACCACGACAAAAAACAGAAGATTTTTTTAGTGCACCTTCGCAAAAGAAAAACGTAATTGATGAAGGAATTCCAGTAATAAGAAATAAAAATTTAGATAATCAAGTAGTAACTTCAAAAAAAGCTGCAGAAGAGAAAAAAGTATTTCCTGATATTCCATTAGAAAAGAAAGAAAATATCTTTCCAAGTTTCCCAGAAATAAACAAAACAAATTCATTTTTTGATGAGGATGAATTTAAAGATTTAAGTAATTATATGGAAGACAATAAAAAAAATAGTTGGTTTTAAAACTGAATAAGAAGAGGTGAAATTATGCAAGATTGTGCTAGTAGTAATAAGATAAAAGAAAATAAGTATAAGATACTAAGGATGAGTTTATTATTGGGAAGAGGAGAAAATCAAGAAGAAACTTTAACAAATTTTGAAGAAGCTGCTCGTGACATTGATACAATGAATGATGAAATTTACCTTAATGACTTAGAAGGAAAATTTTACGATACCTTAACTTTAGAAGAAGAAGAAAAAAAATTATCAGTTTTAGTAGATTACATTGGAGGAAGAGTTGAACAAAGAATATCGCTATTAAGTGACTTTTCTAATGTAACAGGATATGATTTAACAAATTTACCTCCAATAAAATACTATGACAAATTAGATGGATATAAAGAAAGATTAAAATATATTAGAGAGTATCTAAGTAATATAGAGGGAATTAAAAATCTTGATAATGAGATTAATGATGCTGAAAAAAAATTAAAAGAAGCTTATTTAAACAAAGCAACAGCAGAAGACTATAATAGTCGCAATGAAGAAATATTATTAAATAAATTTGAAAATTTATTCAAATCTACTGCTTTAAAAGATATTACAGAAGAAAATATTAATGAGAAAGTAGAAGAAGTATCATCATTAGCAGAAGAAAGTAAAAAGTCTTTAGATATTTTTAATAAATCATTTGCTACTCTAACAGGTTCTGGAATTAGTTATGAAGAAGAAGAAGAATATAAATCATATGTAGAAAATGCCAAAGAAGTATATTACATAAATAAAGAGCAAGAATATATCTTAAAAATTTATCAATATTTATTAAAAAGTCAAATTGAATATAATACCATTTTAGAAAAAAGAGAAGCGATTAATCAATTATTATATGAAAGAATGGAATTAAGAAAAGACTTAAAAGTAAAAGAACCAGATGCTTTAAATAATTTATATGACTTATTAGAAAGACAATTTGAAGACATTAAACATCAAAAAGATAATATTGAATTAATTGACAGTCTAACAGAAAATATCAATAAATATAAAGAAGCTCTAAATGAATTAGAAGTTGATAATCAAAAAGTAGAAATTTTAGCATTATTAAGAGAATTTTGCTTAATTGATACTTACAATGAAGATGTTTCAAAGAAAGAAGCACAACCTCAACAAATTAGCACCCCAGAAGAATCGATAACTTCTTCTGATGCTTCTTCAAATAAAGAAGAAGAACCACCAAAAGAGGTAGAAGTAAAAGAACCAGAACATAAAAATTCAGATATTTTTAGCGATACAAAACAAGAAGTTACTCCAAAAATAACAATTCAAACTCCAAGTATAGAAGAACCAATAGAAAAACCTTTGGATAATGAAATTATAAAAGTAGAACCTGCCGAGCATATTGATATAGAATATATTCAATCAAAATCTAGTAAAGTAATGCAAAGAGTAGGAGAAATGTTAGGAATAAAAACAAAAGATAGCAAAATCGTTAGTTTTGAAGAAAAAAATACTTCTCCAGTCCAAACAAAAGAAGAAGCACAACCAGAAAATAAAATAGCAGAACAACCTATACCAAAAGTAGAAAATCCATTATTCAGTAATAATATTTCTACCCCTCAAGAACAACCAAAGGTAGAAGCAACAACTTCAGAAGATAAATTCAAATTCCCTGAAAACAATAATACAAACAATGATTTTTGGTTCTCAAGTGATACACCTGATGCCCTAAAAGAATTACCAGATTTAGAGGTTTCAGAAAATAAAAATCTATTTGGTAATAATTTTACTCCAAGCCTAGATTTCCCAGATTTGAACCTAAACTTTGGGCCTAACAGCAAGGAGGAAAATGAATGAAAATAGAGATAAATAAAATTATTACCTTAGGAAATAATGAAAGATATTTAGTAATTTCTCATGTCACTCATCGACAAAAAGAATATTATTACATAGCAGAATTAGATGAAAGTGAAAAAGACATCAAAGATAATTATAAAATCATGGAATTATCTGAAGAAAATGGAAAATCATTATTAAATGAAGTAGTAGGAGAAACAAATTTAAAAACAATATTACCATTATTTGTAAACGATATTGTGAAATAATACCAAATCTATGGATATTATTTCTTTTTTTTGATATAATCTACTAAGAATGTGAGGTAGAAAAATGAAGAAAGTTGTAGTAATTGGTGGAGGAACAGGACAGTCAACTCTTCTAAAAGGATTAAAACTATTTCCCATTGAAATTAGTGCAGTAGTATCAGTTTGTGATGATGGAAGAAGCACAGGGAGATTAAGAAAAGAATTTGATACTTTTGCTGTTGGCGACATTCGCCAAGTAATTATATCTTTATCAGAAACAGAACCATTATTTGAAGAATTATTAAATTATCGCTTTAATACAACTAGTGATTTAAATGGTCATGCTGTGGGAAACCTTCTCCTAACAGCATTAGCCAATATTACAGGAAACATGCAAGAAGGAATTGAAACTATAGGTAAAGTCTTAAAATTAAAAGGCAAAGTTTTACCATTTACTTTTGATAGCCCAGTATTAATAGGAAAAATGAAAGATGGAAGCACTATTGTTGGAGAACATAACATCACGCAAAGTGAGCAAGCAGTAGAAAGCGTCTATTATGAACATGAAATAAAAGTAAACCCAAGCGTAATAAAAGCAATAAAAGAAGCGGATTTAATTTTACTTAGTATGGGAAGTTTATACACAAGTATCATTCCAGATTTACTAAGCAAAGAATTAATTCAAGCAATAGATAACAGTAAAGCCAAAATTATGTATATTTGTAATATGATGACACAACCAGGAGAAACAGATGATTTTAAAGCAAGTGATCACGTAAATGTACTAAATAGTTACCTAGGAAAAAAGAAAATCTCTATAGTCATAGCAAATCATGGTCCAATACCAGAAGAAATGATTAAAAAATATTGGAAAAAGGAACAAAAAAGTCCCGTTTTATTAGATAAAGAAAATTTAAAAAATGTAAAATTAATCGATAAAGATTATGTTGCTGTGGTAGATAATGTTATTCGCTACCAACCAGATAAACTAGCTCTTGATATTTATGGACATTTAATTGAAGAGGAAGAAAACTAATGTCATTTACAGCAAATATTAAAGAAGAAGTAACAAGACTAGAAGGAAATGTCCTAGAATATTTAGCTGAATTATCTTGTATTATTAGAAATAATGCGACAATAAAAGAAGAAATTATCATTACAGTAGAAAATAATGCCGTAGCAAGAAGAATATTCAAATTAATCAAAAGTATCTATGATGTTACCCCAGTAATCACTGTCCGAAAAAGATATAACTTTAACACTAATCTAAGTTATATCTTGAAAATAAAACAGAAAAAAGAATTAATTCTAAAAGATTTATCCATTGTTATCGATGGTGTTTATCAAAATATCCCTAAAAGTTATTTAATCAATGATGAAGAATGCCTAAGAGCATACTTGAGAGGATTATTTATCTCAACAGGAAGTATCAATGATCCCAAAACATCTAGATATCATCTTGAATTTATTGTAGATAATAAAGAATATGCCCTATTTCTAGTGGAATTATTAAATAGATTTCGATTAAATAGCAAAATGATTAGTAGAGAAAAAAATTATATGGTCTATATTAAGGAAGCAGAAAAAATCTCTGACTTTCTAAGAATTATTAATGCTTACCAAGCAGTAATGTATTTTGAAGATATTAGAATTTATAGAGATCATAAAAATATGACTAATCGCTTAAATAACTGTGAACAAGCAAATATTGACAAAATATTTTTAACTGCAGCCAAACAATTAAAAGATATTGAAAAATTGAAAGAATATGATTTATTAGATGTCTTAGATGAAAAATTAAAAGAAGTAGTAGAATATAGACAAAAGTATCCTGAAAGTTCTTTACAAGAATTAAGTGAAATCATGAGTAATGAACTTGGATACAGCATATCAAAATCAGGATTAAATCATCGCTTTCGAAAAATAAAAGAAATAATAAAAAGAATTGAAGATAACCAAGAAGAAAAAAATGTAGATTAATTTTTTCTTCTTTTTTGTATATTCCTCTCTCTAGTCAGCATATTTTTAAATAGAGGAGGAAGACTATGGAAAAAGCTTACATGGGAATTGATATTGGATCTATTTCCACAAAAGGAGTAATTATCAATCAAGAAAATCAAATATTAGCAAGTGAGTACTTACTTACTGAAGGAAATCCTATTCAAGCAGTAAAAAGACTAATCAGTATTTTAAAACAAAAATTAAACCATAAAAAATATCGAGTAGTATCGATTGGAACTACAGGCTCAGCGAGAAAACTAATTGGTGTAATGCTAGGAGCAAGCATAATAAAAAACGAAATTACCGCACATGCCATCGGAACAACTTCTATTTATCCTGATGTCAGAACCATTTTCGAAATAGGAGGACAAGATTCCAAAATTATTATCTTAAGAAACGGAATTGTTGTAGATTACGCAATGAACACCCTATGTGCTGCAGGAACCGGTTCTTTTTTAAGCTCTCAGTCAAGAAGATTAGGAGTAGATGTGAAAGACTTTGGCAAAATTGCCTTAACAAGCAAAAATCCCACCCTAATAGCTGCACGATGCACAGTATTTGCAGAATCTGATTTAGTACATAAAGCACAAATCGGTTGCAAAAAAGAAGATTTAATCGCTGGACTCTGTAAAAGTGTTGCAGACAACTACTTAAACAATGTTGGAAAAGGGAAAAAAATTATCGGGCCAATTATCTTTCAAGGAGGGGTTAGTAAAAATATTGGGGTCTTAAAAGCTTTCGAAGAACTAACGGGCCAAAAAATATTAGTAGATAAAAATTCTCACTTAATGGGGGCTTTAGGAGTAGCAATTCTAGCCAAAAAATCAGGCAAAGAAACACCTTTTTCTTTTGATATTGAAGATATAACCTTTGAAACAAAAGGAAGAAACTGTCATGGATGTGCAAATCACTGCGAAATTATCTATGTAAAAAGAAATGACAAGATTATTGATGCTTGGGGGAATCGATGCGAGAAAGGGCAAATCAAAATAACAGCATAATCCAAATTCACCCAAGTTTTTACATTATAGCACTAGGCTTTGTCTTAACGGGATATTATTTAAATTTAATTATCTTTACCTCATTAATCATATTTCATGAATTTGGTCACTTTATTGCTGCTAAACTCTGTCAGGCAAAAGTAAAAAAAATCGTGATTTATCCCTATGGCGGAAAAACAATTTTAGAAGATTATCTTAACAGAGATATTCATCAAGAAATATTCATTGCCTCATCAGGTGTTATTTTTCAATTTATCTATTATTTATTTATTTGTTTTTTACACCAAAAATACTTCATTAGAACCTATACTATGAATTTATTTACGCTATATAATAGTCAGATGATTTTTTTTAACTTACTACCTATCTATCCATTAGATGGAGGAAAAATCTTAAATATGTTACTATGTATTACCTTTCCCTATAAATTAGCAAATCTTTTAACCATTACATTATCTCTTACAAATATTATTCTATTATTGACTATTCATATTTATCAATACAATTATTCTAATTTAATGATTGGTTTAATTCTTCTTTATTATTTATATCTTTTTTACCAAAAAAGAAAATACTTATATCAAAAATTTTTATTAGAAAGATACTTATACCATCTCAATTATCCAAAATTAAAAATAATAAAAAATATCAACCAAATGTATAAAAATAAAAGTCATCTAATTTATCATCATAAAAAATATCAAGAAGAAGCTACTATTCTAAATCAGTATTTTAAAAATAAAAATAAACGCTCTATACAATAAAAAAATTTTTTGCTATAATAGTATTAAAATAAGGAGTGTGTAAAAATGGGAAATCAAATTCAAATATTAGGACTCATTATAATGTTTTTGTTAATGGTATTTTATTGGATAGAAAAAGAAAAACAACCAACAAAACGAAATGCTTACAAATATTTATTAGTTGTTACTTATCTTTTAACATTAGTAGATATCATTAATTTAATTGCCTCATCCATAGCAACAAACACAATTATTTATCAAAAACTATATCTCTCTCTTGCCTTAGGAAGTAGTTTAACCGTATTATTTTACATTATTGCTAGAAATATTAAAGAAAAATACTGCATGCAATCTAGCTTAGCAGAAAAAAAATATTCTCTTTTAAAAGTAGGCTACTTTCTTTTATTCTTCTTTCATACTTTAATAATATTTATCCTTCCTTCTTTAACCATAAATCCAATAGGAACAACCACATTTATTATATTAGGCATCTATTTTATATTAACCATTCTTTCTATAATCACATCTGCAAAAACCCTAAATCTTAAAACTACATTTCATTTTTGGATGATTACAATCATTGAAGCAATTACTTTAGTTTTACAGTATTATTTAAATAATATGCTTTTTCTTACCATTGGAAACATTGTTATTGCCTTCTACCTATATCTAACACTAGAAAATATGGGAATAGAAGAACTTGAAAGCTTACGTATCGAAAATACTTATAACAAAGAACAAAATATCGATAAAGTTTCTTTCTTGAAAAATATTTCTCACGAAATAAGAACCCCAATTAATACTATAGATGGTTTTAGTCAAATCATTATGGAAACAGAAGATATAGAAGAAATCAAAAAAGATGTTGCAGACATTAGAATAGCTTCTCGAGATTTAATTGATGTAATCAATGGAATGATTGATTTATCTATTATTGAATCAGGAGACTTAGAGATTATTCCAGAAAACTACAACATCTATGATGTTCTAGATAGCATTATTGAAATAACTAAATCAAAATTAAGAGAAAAAGATGTTGAATTAAAAGTAGAAATAGAAAAAAATATCCCAGAAGTATTATGGGGAGACTCAGAAAGAATTAGTCAAATCATTTTAAATTTACTAAAGAATGCTATTAAATATACAGAAAAAGGACAAATTACATTAAGAGTAAATAGAATTAAATCAGAAAATATTTGTCGTTTAAAGATTGAAGTGGCAAATACAGGAAGAATTTTAAAAGAAGAAGAAATTAAAAATATTTTTAATACAGAAAAAGAAATCAACCAAAGTAATTTAAATTTATCCGTTGCAAAGTATCTAATCGAAAAAATGGGAGGAAGTTTAGAAGTAAGCGATAATCAAACAAAAGAGTATTGCTTTACCGCAACATTAGATCAAAAAATTATTAGTGAAAAACAAAGTAGTTCTTCAAAAAGAGATAAAATCTTGAAACCATTTAAAGCAACAGGGAAAAATATTTTAATTGTAGATGATAACAAACTAAACCTAAAAGTAGCGGCAAGATTACTTAATCCATATGATGTTAATATTACAGAAGCAGGAAGTGGACAAGAATGTTTAGATATCTTGGAGCAAAATCATGATTTTGATTTAATTTTAATGGATGATTTAATGCCTGGATTAAGTGGAACAGAAACCATGACATTAATCAAGAAAATAGAAAGAATAGACGGATACTATATTCCAATCGTAGCAGTAACAGCAAACGCTACATCAGGTCAAAAAGAAAAATACTTAGAAAATGGCTTCGATGATTACTTATCCAAACCAATTAATCGCTTTGAATTGGATAGTATAATGAAAAAGTATTTAAAGGGAAATTTGTCGAAATAATTGACTAAATTTCCTTTTTCTTTTATAATGATAATAGGTGGTAAAATGAAAAAATACAAAGTTTTTTTATTATCGTTAATGAGCTTTTTTCTTCTTTGTAATGGAGTAAAAGCAACGACATTAAGAGATTTATATAATGATTTATCAGCATTAGAAAAAAGTTATGCAGCAGCGCAAAAAAAAGCCAATATGACTCAGTCAGAAATGAATAATGTAAAAGCAAGTATTGCTAGTACAGAAGCAGAAATTAGACAAGCACAACAAGATATTGTACAAGCAGAAAGTGATATTGCAAAAAGTGAAAAAGATATTGCTGCCAAAAAGGAAGAAACCAACAAAATGTTACTTTATCTCCAACTAACAAGTAGTAAAGGCAATAACTTATTAGAATATGTTTTTGAAGCAAATGATTATACAGATTTTATTTATCGATATTCTGTTGTTACTCAGATGACAGACTATAACCAAGGATTAGTAGATGAATTAAACAATTTAATTAAAAGTCTAAATTCTAAAAAAGAAACATTAGCAATCAAACAAAATGATTTGGCTCAAAAGAAAAATGATTTACAAGCAAAATACTTAATCGTTCAAGCACAATATAAAGATGATCAAGATGATGGAATGAAAGTATCTGACCAAATTGCTCAAAAGAAAAAACAAATTAATTCTTTAAAATCTATCTGTAAAATGGATCAAGATATTAATACTTGTAATGGAATATCTGCTGTTGATGGTTGGGTATATCCAATTGCTAGATTTACACAAACTTCAAGTTATGCAGAGTCCAGAGGATCAGTAAGACATTATGCTGTAGATTTAGGTGTTGCCGAAGGAACAACAGTAAGAGCTGTTGCAAATGGTAAAGTTTTAGCAAGATATAGTAGTAGTTGTGGTGGATTAGTCATTCAAATTCAACACAATTATAATGGAAGTAGCTATGTATCACTTTACATGCATATGATTGATGGGTATGTAAACGTAAACCAAAATGTTACAGCAGGACAACCAATTGGAACAAGTGGTGGAGGACCAAAAGAAATCGCCAAATGGGGAGATAGATGTACAGAAGGACCACACTTACACTTTACTATGGCAACAGGCGCAAGTACAATTGGAAAGTCTTCTCAAGCAGGTAGCACATTCGATCCTGTAAGATTTTTCCCAGCAATGAAAGGTGAAAGATCAAGTTACTCTGGAAAATAAGAAGACTAATGAATTAGTAAAGTAAACTGTAAACTTTACTAATTTTTCTTTACATCTAAAAAAAATATTTTATAATAAAATTGAAAGTAGGGAGAACATGAAAAATATAGAAATTTTAAAAAAAGCAAATATTGATGTAGATAAAGGAATAGAACTTCTTGGTGATATTGAAATGTATGATGAAACATTACAAGACTTTCTTGATGAGTCAAAAGATAGAATGGAAAGAATACAAAAATCATTAGAAGAGGGAAATATGGAAAGTTACGCTATCGACGTCCATGCAATGAAGGGAGATGCAAATTATTTAGGTTTTACTAAATTAGCCGAACTTTCTTTAGCTCACCAATTAAAAAGTCAAGATAATGATATCAAGTACGTAAAAAGTCACTATGAAGAATTAATGAAGGAAACTTCTAGGATAATCGAAGTAGTAGAACAATACTTAAATAGTTAATCACATATTTTGTCAATCGACTGTAAAAAAAAGATAACTGTTTGTTGAATAGTTATTTTTTTTATTCTTTTGTGTTAAAATAATAAAGGAAATAGGAGGTATAGAATGAAAGAACAATGGAACGGCTTCAATGAAGGAGCATGGACAAAAGAAATCAATGTAGAAGATTTTATCAAAAGAAACTACAAAAAGTATGAAGGAGATGAAAGCTTTTTATCTCTTCCAACAGAAAAAACAAAAAAAGTATTAAAAATATATAATGATATGTGTACAGAAGAAGTAAAAAAACATGTCATTGATATTGATACAGTTAATCCTGCAGGAATTAATGCTTTCAAACCTGGATATATTTGTGATGAAGATGATGTAATTGTTGGACTTCAAACAGATAAATTAGGAAAAAGAGCAATCGTTCCTAAAGGCGGAATAAAAATGGTTTACCAAGAGTTAGAAGCATATGGTTATAAAATGGATCCAACTCTTGAACATTTTATTAAAGATACAAACTTAGTAAAAACACATAATGATGGTGTATTTGATGCTTATACTAGTGAAATAAGAAGAGCAAGACACAATAAGTTATTAACAGGACTTCCGGATGCTTATGGTCGTGGAAGAATAATTGGTGATTATCGAAGAATAGCTTTATATGGTATTGATTATTTAATGGAAGAAAAGAAAAATGATTGGGACAACATGAAAATTACTGAGATGGATGATGAAACAATCAGACTTCGGGAAGAAATCTCTATGCAATATAGAGCGTTAAACGAAATAAAAGAAATGGCAAAAAGTTATGGATTTGATATTTCTAAGCCAGCAACTAATGCTAAAGAAGCAGTACAATGGACTTATTTTGGTTACTTAGCTGCAATTAAAGAAAATAATGGAGCGGCAATGAGCTTAGGAAGAGTAGATGCTTTCTTTGATATCTATTTCGAAAGAGATTTTGAAAAAGGAATCTTAACAGAATCTGATGCCCAAGAAATTATCGATCAATTTGTTATCAAATTAAGAGCAGCAAGACACTTAAGAACACCAGAATATGATGAATTATTCTCAGGAGATCCAACTTGGGTTACTTGTTCACTTGGTGGTATGACAAACGAAGGAGAAACTTTAGTCAATAAAACAAGTTTCCGTATTGTTCATACCCTAGAAAATCTAGAAAGTGCACCAGAACCAAACATGACAGTATTATGGGCAGAAAAATTACCAGAACCATGGAAAAAATATTGTACAAAAATAAGTATTGCAACTGATTCCATTCAATATGAAAATGATGATATCATGCGACCTGCAATGGGAGATGATTATGGAATTGCTTGTTGCGTTTCAGCAATGAGAATTGGAAAAGATATGCAATTCTTTGGAGCACGCTGTAACCTAGCAAAAACTTTATTATACGCAATCAACGGTGGTGTAGATGAAGTAAGAAGAGATTTAGTTATCCCTGGATTTGAAAAAATGACAGATGAAGTACTAGACTATGAAAAAGTAAAAACAGCATACTACAAAATGATGCATGAAGTAGCAAGAATTTATTCTGATGCTATGAATATCATTCACTACATGCACGATAAATATGCTTATGAAGCAGGACAAATGGCATTACATGATACCTATGTAAATCGCTTAATGGCCTATGGAGTAGCAGGATTTTCAGTAGCAGTAGATTCTTTATCCGCAATTAAATATGCTAAGGTTAAACCAATTAGAGATGAAGAAGGAATTACTGTTGATTTTGAAATAGAAGGAGATTTTCCAAAATTTGGAAATGATGATGATCGAGTAGATGAAATTGGAAAAGAAATTATTGAACAATTCTATAAAGAATTATCTCTTCATCACTGTTACAGAAATGCACACCCAACATTATCCATCTTAACGATAACTTCTAATGTAGTATATGGCTCAAATACTGGAGCAACTCCAGATGGAAGAAAAAAAGGTGTAGCATTTGCACCAGGAGCAAATCCAATGCATGGAAGAGATTCATCAGGAGCAATTGCCTCACTTAACTCAGTAGCAAAACTTGACTGGACAAATTGCTGTCGTGATGGAATATCCAATACTTTCTCTATTGTACCAGATAGTTTAGGACACAGTAATGAAGAAAGAATAGAAAATTTAGTATCATTACTTGATGGATATTTTATTCAAGGAGCACATCACTTAAACGTTAATGTATTAAATCGTGAAACATTAATTGATGCGATGAATAATCCAGATAAATATCCACTACTTACGATTCGTGTTTCTGGTTATGCAGTTCGATTCAATAAACTTACAAGAAAGCAACAAGAGGAAGTAATTGCAAGAACTTTCCATGAGAAAATGTAATGAAAAAAGGTGCAGTTGCCTCAATTGAAACTTTTGGATTAGTTGATGGTCCAGGAATTCGAACAGTCGTCTTCTTAAGTGGATGTAAACTTCGATGTAAATATTGTCATAACCCAGAAATGTGGATAAGAGGAAAAGAGAATATTACTAGTGAAGAATTAGCCAAGCGAATTATCCGAAATAAACCTTACTTTAAAAGAAACAGTGGAGGAGTAACTTTCTCAGGAGGAGAACCACTCCTTCAAAGTAACTTTATCATTGAAGTAGCAAAAATTTTAAAAAAAGAAAATATCCATATTGCCTTAGATACATCTGGAGTAGGAAATGGAAATTATCAAGAGATACTAAAGTATATTGATTTAGTCATTCTAGATATCAAATTTACAACCAAAGAAGGATATTTAGCCCTAACATCACAGCCAATAGATGAATCATTAAAATTCATAGAAGAACTCAACAAAAGTGGAAAAAAAGTTTGGCTTAGGCAAGTTGTCGTCCCAGGACTAATGGATAACGAAAAATACTTACAACAATTAGCAGATACTTGTCTTCAAGTTAAAAATGTCGAAAGAATTGAATTTCTTCCTTACCATAAACTAGGTAGTGAAAAATATGAAAAACTAGGGATTCCGTATCCCTATAAAGATAAAGAAGAAATGGATAAAACAAAATGCCAAGAACTTTATCAACACTTTATGGAAATCTATAATAGAAAGAAGATACAACAGTGATTTACTCTTCTTTCTTTTTTTCTTTAACTTTAGAGAAAAATATGAATCAGTATTCTTGCATAAAAAAGAAAAAATTATCCACACTAAAAATAAGGAGCGTGGAAAAATGAATGAAAATAATGAACTATTAATGTATATTTATCAAAATGCCAACATGGGAGTAAAAAACTGTACCAATCTAATTCGAATCTTACAAGGAAAAGATAATAAAATCAAAAAAATAGTAGAAGGAGAATTAAAAGGATACGAAGAATTTGCCAAAAGAGCAGAAAAACTAATCAAAAAAAATAAACTCAATCCCAAAGAAATAGGCTTAATGGCAGACGTCATGTCAAAAATAAGCATGAACATGGAAATGATGAAAGATAACAGCGATGCTAGAGTAGCCGATATGTTAACCAAAGGATTTACCATGGGAAATGTAGACATTACCAAAAAAATAGATCGCTTTGAAAAAGACGCTGACAAAGATATTCTAAAACTAGCAAAAGACTTACTAAATTTTGGCAAAGAAAATATTGAAATATTAAAACCATACTTATAGAATAGGTGATAAATTTGAAAGCACTAGTAACAGGAGCAAGTTCAGGAATAGGACTATATATATCTAACGAATTATTAAATCTTGGCTATGATCTATTTGTTGTAGCAAGAGATAAAAAGAAATTAGAAAAAATATATGCAAAGAAAAAGAATGTAACTATCATTAGTCTAGATTTAGAGGACAAAGATAATTGTTATAAATTATATGAAATGCTAAAAGATAAAGATATTGACATTTTAGTCAATAATGCTGGATTTGGAGATGCTGGTAATTTTAGCCAAACATCATTACAAAAAGAACTAAGCATGATTGATTTAAATATTATTTCTTATCATATTTTAACTAAATTATTTTTAAAAGATTTTATTAAAAAAAATAGAGGCCGAATTCTTAATATGGCCTCCATGGCAGGATTTATGCCTGGACCTTATATGGCCACTTACTATGCAACAAAATCTTATATTGTAAGCCTAACTACCTCTATACAAGAAGAGTTAAAAAAAGATAAATCCAATGTCCATGTATCCATGTTTTGCCCTGGACCAGTAGAAACTAACTTTAATAAGGTTGCTAAAGTAAAATTTAATGTACCATCCATAGATGCAGAAAAAGCCGCCAAAATAGCAGTAGAAGGAATGTTTAAAAATAAAAAAATAATTATTCCGGTGAATATGAAATTAAATTATTACTTAGTAAAATTAAGTCCATTAGGCTTAGTATCAACAATTAATGCTAAAACTCAAGAAAGAGTAGAGGATAAGTGAAAAATACTGATATCTACTCTTTTTTTATGATAAAGCTTAAAAATAGTAAACATTTCACCCTAAGGAAATTCTAAGTTAACCTTGACTTTTCTTCAAAAAAATTTATAATAAGATAAAAAAATTAATGGGGGAAACAATGAATCAAGAATTAGAAAATGCAATAATAAATGCTAAGAAACGCTGTAATGGAATGTTAATAGAAGAATGCAAAGGATTTTTTAGTAAAATTTATCCTTTTACTACTGAAAATATTAGCGGCTATATCTCAAACTTTCAATTAAAAAATAAATCATTATTAACGGTAGGTTCTTCTGGAGACCAAGTATTAAATGCCATAGCAGAAGGATGCAAAGATATATCTGTAATTGATGTTAATCCTTATACCAAATACTATTATTATTTAAAAGCAGCAGGAATTATTGCTTTAAATAAAGAAGAATTTTTTGAATTTTTTCGATACAAAGATTATCCTTTCGTATTTAATGATAACAAAAATGTTTTTAGAAATGATTTATATCAAAAAATTTTACCAGCCTTAGAAGTCTTAGATAAAGAATCCTTTCTCTTCTGGAATAGCTTATTTACAAAATTTTCTGGAAGAGAAGTGAGAAGATATTTATTTCAAGCAGATGAAGAACAAAATAAAACAATTACTTCTTGCAACTTATATTTACAAAGTGAAGAAAAATATCATGATTTAAAATCAAATTTAGAAACTATAGTTCCTACCTTCTTAAAAGGAAATATTCTACAATACCAATTTGATAAAAACTACGATAATATCTGGTTATCTAATATAGGTTCCTATCTAACAGAAGAGAATATTCAAAAAGTTGCTGAGACCTTTCCTAATCACCTTGCAGACAATGGACAATTATTAATTAGCTATTTATACGAAACAACCAAAAATACAATATATCAAAATAATTGGCCTTCAATATATGATTTTGATACTGTTTCTTTTCTTTTTGAAAAGTACAATCCAGAACTGATATCATTCTTAGCAGTAAGGGGAATAGTAATAAATAATTCATCTATTCAAGACTCTGCAATACTATGTAGAAAGCGCAAAAAATAAACATCAAGTTATTCTTGACAAGAATAATAATAACGATTATAATGTTCTTGTAATGGGGTCGTATATGGATTCGACAGGAATAAAAGAAATTTAGCTGCAAGTCGTATATCTTACGTTACAGATAAATTAAATATAGCTGGAAACAACTATAACAATGCTACTGGATACGCTTTTGCGTAATTTAATTTAATCAGTAGGTTCTATCCCATCTTTGCCTATGAGATAGGAATAGGACATATAAAATAGGCTATATTATATATTTTTTCTTGGATATATAATGAATATTAAAGAATAGTAAATAATTATTCTTGTTAGTTCTTCTAATTATTTATGAATATTTAGAATTAACTAAACTTGTAGAAGCTAAATGGAGTTTATTTTTGGACGGGAGTTCGACTCTCCCCGGCTCCACCATAGAGGAATCTGGTTGGACATGTGTTCAACTTTTAAATAAATATCAATTCTAGAAATGGAATTGATTTTTTTGTTTATTAAGAAAGGGATGAATTTATGGTAAGAGTAATAACCCAAGAAATTGAGATTGAAGAATCTTTAAAGAAAAAGATAGAATTTATATGTAGTTTTTGTAATACTACACCAATAATAGAAAATGGTAGTTTAAGAACAATAGAAAGGACTAATCTAGCATATGTAGAACCTCATAGGATAATAATTAAGGGAATAACATTTTTAGCCTTTAACTATGAAACTTGTATATATGTAGAAAGTTTAGAAAATAAAATTTTAATAAAAGATTTAGAATCTTATATAAAAAGTATTTAATCGATTTTATCAATTCCATTTTAGTTTTTACGAAAGTATTGACTTTTGATAACTAAATGATTATTATATATAACCGATAAATGACAAGCAGTATCCGTCTTTATTAGAAAGCGAGGTACAACTATGGTCAAATACAGAATGGAATTTATTAAAAGTTATATAGTGAATAATTATAGAGGAGTCAAGAGCATTACTTGTTAGTGCTTTTGTCTCCTCTTTTTTGATATTTGAAGGAGGAATAAATATGAATGATGATAAAAAAATTGCAGGACTTTATATAAGAGTATCAACAGAAGATCAAGCAAGAGAAGGATTTAGTCTAAAAGAACAAGAAGAACGCTTAAGAGCAATGTGCCAATATAAAGGATATGAAGTATATAAAGTTTATAAAGATGCTGGAATAAGTGCTAAAACGGGTAATTATAGACCTAAATTTGAAGAACTATTACAAGACATAAGAGAAAAGAAATGTAATACTATTGTTGTATTAAAACTAGATAGATTAACTCGTTCTGTATATGACTGGGAAAATATATTAAAGTTTTTAGAAGAAAATGATGCTTATTTAGATTGTGCTAATGATGATATAAATACTACTAATGCTAATGGTAAAATGATTTCTAGAATTTTAACAAGTGTATCTCAACAAGAAATAGAAAGAACAAGTGAAAGAACAAAGATAGGACTTGCTGGAGCAATTAAAGAAGGACATATACCAGGACATTGTCCACTAGGTTATAAAAGAGTTGATAAAAAGATGGTTCCAGATCCACTTACAAAAGATATAGCAATAAGGATATTTCAAATGTATTTTGAAGGTAATTCATATCAAAAAATAGCCAATAAGTTTAATGAAGAAAAAGTATTAAATAAAACTAATTGGAGAGATAATACAATCTTAAATATGATTTCTAATCCACTTTATAAAGGAGATTACTTACATGGTAAAACTGGAAAGAAAGCAACTTATTATGAAGATGTAATTGAACCACTAGTATCAAAAGAAATGTGGGAAAATTGCCAAGCACAACAAAAGAAAAATTCTAGAAGTTATAGTAGAAATAAAACATATTTATTCTTACAAAAATTACTATGTCCAAATTGTGGTGCTATTCTAGGCGGTAAAGCAACATATAAAAAGAAATTTGATAGAACATATTATTACTATGGTTGTGAACATTGTAATAATAATATTAAAGAAACAACTATTGAAGAATCAATAAAAGAATTACTTGGAGATATATTTGAATATGATTCAGTTGTTAATAATTTCTTTTTACCACTTTTAAAAAATAAATTAGAAAATCCAAAAGAAGAATTAACTAAAGAAATAAATAATTTAAATGCTAAAAAAGAAAGAGTAAAACGAGCATATATAAATGGTTCATTTACTTTAGAAGAACATGATAGTGAAATAGAATATTTAGATAAAACGATAAATGAACTTGAAAGAAAAATATTAGAACAAGAAAATATAAAAGATTTAAAATTTAGACCAGAAGATATATTAATAAAAAGAGATATGGATTTTATAAATCAAGTTAAAATACCAATGATATATAAAGCAATAGAAGATTGTTGGAATGATTTAACAAGAGAAGAAAAATCAAAAATAATAATGAACTATATTGATGATATAGAAATAGAACAAAATGCATTAAAAGATTGGGTAGTTAAATCAGTAAATTTTAGAACTACATTCTTTAAAGACTTTAAAAAGTTATATGAGGATGGATTTATAGATTGGAAAAGAAAATTTATATATGAAAAGAATGGTATAAGAATTGATAGTAAAGTTAGATATAGTGAATTCTTACCAGCCAAACAAGTTTATAGACACTTTAAGAATTTAAATGAATGTTATGATGTTAAATTTTATAAAGGTGTTTATTATAAAGATAGAGAAGAATTTGATACAGTTCCACTTACAAATGGAGAAGTTATTATCAGAATGTTTCCAACGGAAATAGATGATGATAAAAAGGAAATATTAGGTATGGGTATGTTTACTACTAAAAATAATCCTAATGATATAAAAGTAGATATACCAGATTTATTTGAAATGATACCTGATATTGACGATGGTAATAAGCCCGTTTTGTTGCAAAGCAATGAAAGGGATTATTATAAATAGAAAATGTTTTAAATAAAATAT
>UMBX01001472.1_pt1 | contig 27471 bp, 35 predicted proteins | sample 1964081 | NCBI WGS metagenome assembly UMBX01 (sample SAMEA4835952, study PRJEB28245) | human gut metagenome | biome: gut microbiome; material: fecal sample | place: Denmark | collected 2008
TAAAAATATGGCTATCCCCCCTACTCTACTCATTTTTATTCAAATTAGAAAAAATTAGCATACTTTAAATTTCTTATCAATCGGAATAATATCTTCTAATAGATTATTTTCTGGCATTGCTTTTGTAAATTGTGTTGATGTTGTTTCTATATCTGCATTTTTACCATTTACTTGCTCTGCTTGAATTGATAATACTTGTTCAAAAGTAAATTGTACCATTGCTAATTTTTCTTGTCTTTCGGTATCACTACATTGTTCTGTATCTAACATATAATTTAAATTATATTTATACAATTCCAATGCTCAATGTTTATTTTAAATTTTCAGCGTTTAATTCTTTGAGCTCTTCTAATATAAATTTTCCATCTTTCATTATTAGTATATCATCAAAATAAATTTCTCCACCACCAAATTCTTTTCTAAGAATTTTAACTATATCCCAATGAATTGCTGACCTATTTCCGTTATCACTTTCTTCTAGTGCCATTCCAGGAGTTAAATGAAAACTTCCATTTATTTTTTCATCAAACAATGTATCACACATTGTATTATTAACATATGGGTTTAGTCCAAATGCAAATTCTCCAATATATCTAGCTCCATCATCTGTATCAAGAATTTCATTTAGTTCTTTAGAGTTTTCCTTAGCTGTTGCTTTTACTATTTTTCCATTTATAAAATCAAATTTTATATCTTCAAATATAATATCATTATATTTTGTTTTAGTATTATAAGTAATGTAACCATTAACACTATTTTTTACTGGACATGTTGCAACTTCACCATCTGGTATATTAAATGTTCCATAATATTTTTCTGCAGGAATTCCATTTATACTAAATGTTAAATCAGTTCCAGGTGCTACAATATGCACTTTGTCAGTTTTATTCATTAATTCTTTCAAAGGTTCCATTGCAATCTTCATTTTATTATAATCAACATTACAAACATTGTAATAAAAGTCTTTAAATTCATTTAGTGTCATATTACTTTTTTTTGCAAAATATTCGTTTGGATATCTTAAAATACACCATTTTGTATGTTTAACTCTTTGTTCTAAATGTACTAAAGCAGTATAATATTTGTTATATAATTCTAATTTTTCTTGAGATACACCATTTAAAGATTTATCTGATGTTGGTGCACTTATTCCTATATATGCTTGCATTTTTTTCATTATTTCATAATCTTTTTTTCCATATTCAATTATATCTTCCTTAGTTGCATTTATTAAAAAATTCCTTAAATCTTCGTAATTTATTATATTTAGATGTGGCTTTGCGTTTATTATTTTAGCTTGTTTTATAATTTCATTTGCAAGCTCTAAGCCATCTTCTCCAATTACTTCTACTAATATATTTTCATTTTCATTTAAAGAAATAGAATTATATATAAGATTGTGTGCAAGTTTTTCATTTCTATTATCCATATCGTATTCTCCAATCATTTAATAGAATATTTAACTGAAAAAAGTATATCACTTTTATTTAAAATTATGCAATAGATTATAAAAAGTTTTTTTATTGCCTCATTATACTATCCCATTAATAATCATTTTAAAGTTTAATATATTTATATTTATATTTATTTTTAACCTTAAATATTAAAAACCGTGAAAAGTGGTCTATTATCAAAGTTTTGTGCAAAAAGGCATAGGAGTAAAATAATAGAACCCATTATCAAGGTCCTACCCGCAAGTTATTACAGCTACTAGCCTTCAATGCTTATATAGCTATTTATTAGCTATCGTTTGACTAACATTATTACTTTATTATTATACTATTGTAATAATATTATTCTAGTCCCAGATATTTATATTCAAAATCAATTTTAAACCAGTTTTATAATTTATCTTCATAATTTTATATCTAAATTTTTTTAAATTTAAATTTAATTTTATTACTTAATATATTATCTAAACCTTGTTACAACTTGCTTTTCAAATCATTCTTATCTCTAATTATTACACTTTCTGGAGTATACTCATAATTTAACATATTGTTTACCTCCAATTTTACTCATTATTCAAAAAATTCATCACTAAATCTATAATTACATCTTTTTCTTTTGGATTTGATTCAGCAATTAGCAAAGTAAGAGCTGTTAATGTATTATTATCAATTACTTGATTTCCATTTTTATATAATATTCCAGAAAAATTTAGAAAATATATAAATAAGGTTGCTGCAATTCTTTTGTTTCCATCGGCAAATACATGATTTTTAACAATTAAATATAAAAAATTAGCTCCTTTTTCTCCTATACTCTTGTAAATATCTTGTCCGTGCAAAACTTTGATAAATGTTACCAATAATTGATTCTAATCCTTTATCTCTTTCAACAGCAAAAAGCGAACTTTCTTCATTAAATCTTAATTTATTAATTATATTTATACATTTTTGGTATTCAATTTTTCTATCATCTATATTTCCTTCAATTTTCTTTAATGTTCTATGATCATAATCATCTAATAAATCTAATGCTTTTGAATATTCTCCAATTACCTTTAATATTTCTTTTGCATCATTTCCATCTAATCGTTCATCAATACGATTAGCAATATCTATCAATTTTATAGTTTTTTCTAAATAATCTAATCTTTTTTGGTTTATTGCATAACCTTTTAGCATGTAATCTTTTAATACACTAGTAGCCCATTTTCTAAATAAACTACCATTTTGTGATTTTACACGATACCCAATAGAAATTATCATATCTAGATTATAATAATTAGTTGGTTTATCAGCAAATTCGGAATTTCCGAATTTAGTCATATTCTTCTGACATAGAAGCCCCACCCACTAAATCTCCTATGCATATTATTTTATCTATATTTTTCTTTTCTAATTGTTCCAAAACTGTATCTAATGCTTTTTTATTTCCATGTATATCTGAAACTAATCCAATCTTCATAAAACTCATTCCTCTTTACTCCCTATTATTATCTTTCATCTGGTTGATTCCAAGTATTCTTTGTTGTCGCTGATTGTTTGTTTTCCAAAATTTCAATTCTTCTATTTGTTGTTTCTACTAATTTTTGAATACTTTCTATACATGGATTTATTTCCAATGTTTTTAAACTATTTTCAAAATTATTTGCTTTTATTTGTTTAAAGTATTCTTTTAAAGTTCTTATTGCCTTTTGTGGATCTTCTGTATATTGTTCCATATAATGTGGATAAATTAATAGAGCATTCATATACCTTGCTTTATAATCAACATTAGATTCTGAATTTGCTAATCTTCTTAAAACATAACTTAATTGTCTATTTGTTATTCCATATTTTTTCTGAATTTCAATAAAGTTTTTATGTGTTATATTTCCCTGTTGTTCCTTTATTTTTATTAATTCTAACTTTGCAAATGTTTCTACTGCATCATCATAATAACGAACAATTCTTCCCATTTCTCTATTTGTAGTGTCTTCTTTTGTAGCAATTCCTTTTTCTATTAAATATTGATTTAACATTGTTTCAAAGCAAGCTGGAGTTACTTCACCTAACATATTTCTAGTAGAATTGTTATTTTTTGCTATATCAAATGTATGAGATAATTCATGTACTAACAAATAAATATCTTCTATAGTTCCTTTGTAGGGCATATATACAGCTGATTTTCCATTTCTTGAAAATACACAAGGAATTCTAGTATGTACAGGCATACCATCACTTTTTGTTTTTGAAAAGTCCTCATTTCCATCCAACATATACATATTAAAACTAATATCACTATTTCCATCAATAATTTTTTTGGCCTTTTCATATAGTTCTTGATCTAATTCTTTAAAAAATTGTAAAGCCACTTCTTTAGTTTGTTTTTCTGAAATAGGTTTTGTAATTTCATTAATATGTCTGTCTTTTATTTTTAATTCATTAGACATGATTTTAGAAATTCTGTATAATAAATTATAATCTGTACTTCTTTCTCTATTTTGCATGTTTTCATATATAAATTTATTCAAATTAGGTAATTCAAATTTGCTATGAGTATATTGTGAATCTCTATTTTTTCTCATTTTCATTTCTCCCTTTTCTAAGGCAATATATGCATATAATTTTATGTCATTTTACCATAAAATTATATAAAAAAATAGTATTTTATTCAATACTATTTTGTATATATATTAAATTTTCAAAATATTAATTCTAACCTAGTGCCACATCTAAAATCATCATAATAGTAAATCCTATTGCTACTCCAATTGTTCCAATATTTGAGTGTTCTCCAGATTGTGATTCTGGTATCAACTCTTCAACTACAACATAAATCATTGCACCAGCTGCAAAAGCTAATAAATATGGTAAAATTAAAGAAACTGCATTTGTTAATAGCATTGTAATTATAGCACTTATTGGCTCTACTATTCCAGATAAAGTTCCATATAAAAATGATTTTCCTTTTGACATTTCTTCCGCTTTTAAAGGCATTGAAATTATTGCACCTTCTGGAAAATTTTGAATTGCTATACCAATTGCTAAAGTACAAGCACCAGCCATTGTTATTCCTGTATTCCCTATTAGAGCTCCTGCAAAAGTGACTCCAACTGCCATCCCTTCTGGAATGTTATGAAGTGTTACTGCAAATACCATCATCATTGTTTTCTTTAATTTTGTTTTTATACCTTCTGGTTTTGTACTTTCCAAATGTAAATGAGGTATTACACTATCTAAAACAAGTAAAAATATAATTCCTAATATAAAACCTGCTGATGCTGGAATCCAAGGTTCTATTCCCTGTTCCCTAGCCATATCTATAGAAGGAATTAGTAATGACCATACAGATGCTGCAATCATAACACCTGCAGCAAATCCTAATAATATTTTTTCTACTTTTTTATTCAACTTATTTTTCATTAAAAATACCATTGCACTGCCTAATACTGTTCCTAAAAATGGTATTAATAATCCTATACATATATTCAATTGTAATTGAGCCTCCTAATAATTTTATTTTCATTGTTTATATTCATATATGAAAAATATTTCATGTTGCAGATTATATATTTTTATTTCTATAAAGTCAATAGAAACACAATAATATTTCTGTTTCTATTGACTTTAAATGACTTATTTATTTTCTTTAATAATATTTTTACTACATAAATACGTAACCAAAAAATATCCACCATATATTAATACTATAAATATAGCTGTTATAATAATTGATTGTAGATTAAAACTAACTCCTGCTGTTTTTATAATATTGTTACAAAACATTAATCCAAATATTGAATGAATAATAGCAAGAGCAAGTGGAAATATAAAGAATACTCCTATTTGCCTAAATAAAGCCTTATTTAAATCTTTTTCATCAACACCAATTTTTCTTAACATATTAAATTTTTCTGAGTTGTCACTTGATTCCGATAATTCTTTAAGAGCAAGTATAGCTGCGCAAGATATTAAAAAGATTATCCCTAGATATAATCCCAAAAAAGTTACAATAGCTCCAAGACCAACTGAAGCGTTTTTTATGTCTTGTTTTGTATTTATAGTTAATATATAATCTGCAAAATTTTCTTTTTTAATTATATTATTAATCATACTCTCAATTTGATTTTTATCACCTTTATAGTCAGCAATCATTAAGCTTGTAATTTTTTGCTCGTCTTTTAAGGCATTATCTGGTAAAACTATAAACCCATCTTCAGATTCATTACTTGTCATTTCATAAAATCCATGAATTGCTTTTTCGTATTTTGGATAATAATCTTTGTTATTTATTTCTATTTTAGTATTTCTTTTTAAAGCTTCATTTTTTATACTTAACATATTTTCATAATTTCCTACTACTATATATTCATTATCTTTTAAATCAACTTTTTCTAAATTAAAGCTATTTGCTATATTATTATAATCACTATTTTTCATTAATTTTATCGTTTTATTATAGCTTAAAAATCCTTTTTGATTCTTGGCTATTTCATAATAAGAGCCAAGGCTAGATTTTAAAGTAATGTTTTCATCTTTATATAATGAAAAATTAGTAATATTGGTTAAGTTGTTTTTATAATCAAAACCTAATTCGTTAAGTGCTTCTTCAAAACTTAATTTAGAGTTTTTCATTTGAATATCTGTATAATCATATTTGATTTGATCAGTATTGTAGTTTTTTCCTATTTCAATATCTAGTGGTGCATACATGCTTAAATTTTTATTTAAAGAGCTTTTCATAGATAAAGAAGTAGAAAGAACACATATTGTTATAAATAGCATTAAACATATTACAGTCATAGAAAGTACTGTTGTATTTATTTTACTGCTTATCTGCCTTATTACAAAACTATTTAATTTTTTATAATATGTATTTTTATGCCTTCTAACTATTTTTAAAATTAAACCTGATAAAGACCAGAAAATAAAGAATGTTGATATGGCCCCTAAAGCTGCTAAAAATAGCATTTCAAATTCACTCTTTAATTTGTCTGTACCAGGAGCAACACGATAATAAGCATATCCTAATGTACAAGCTGAAATAATAAAAATTATTATGCAAAGCCAAGGATTTTTAAGTTTTATTCTTTCTGATTTATTTTTTGAATATATCAAATCAATAAGTTTACATCTACTTATATTTATTATATTAAAAATTATAACTACTAAATACATAATTCCAAAGTAAATTAAAGTTTTAATGCAAGCATTTTTAGAAAATATAAAAGTGAATTTTGTTAAATCTGCCTCAAACATATTTGCTACAATAATACTCATTAATTGAGAAAGTAAAAATCCTGCTAAAAGCCCTATTGTTAAAGAAATAATGCCTATAACTAGTGTTTCGAAAAATAATATTAAAGATATTTTTCTTTTACTCATGCCTAGAGTTAAATATATTGCAAATTCTTTATTTCTTCTTTTCATTAAAAATCTACTAGCATAAATAATTAGAGATGCTAATATAAATGACACAAATACACTTACACCTGAAAGTAAACTTGTCAAAAGTTCGAGAATTTCTTGAGTAGATGATGTTATATTCATCATTGCAGTTTGACTATCTATCGCATTAAATACATAAAATATTGCAACACCAAGTATAAGAGTAAAAAAATAGATGGTATAATCTTTTATACTCTTGCTGATGTTTCTTAATGATAATTTAAAAAGCATCATTCAAATCTCCTCCAAGAAGTGTTACTACGTCAATAATTTTATCAAAAAATTCTTTTCTAGTATCTGTTCCCTTATGTATCTCATTAAAAATTTTACCATCTTTGATAAATATGACTCTTGTTGCATAACTTGCCGTAAATGCATCATGGGTAACCATGAGAATAGTTGCATTAATAGTTTTATTCAAGTATTCAAATTGCTCTAATAACATTTTTGATGACTTTGAATCTAGTGCTCCAGTAGGTTCATCTGCTAAAATTAATTTTGGATTAGTAATGATTGCTCTTGCTGAAGCAACTCTTTGTTTTTGCCCTCCACTCATTTGATATGGATATTTTCCTAAAATTTCAGTTATATTTAATTCTCTTGCTATTTTTTTTATTCTTTCGTCAATCTTTTTAGCAGATATATTTTGAATTGATAGTGCTAAAGCAATATTTTCATAAGCAGTTAAAGTATCAAGTAAATTAAAATCCTGAAAAATAAATCCAAGTTCTTCTCTCCTAAATTCATTTAAACTGTTTCCTTTTAATTTAGTAATATCATTTTCAGCAACATAAATATGCCCAGATGTAACTTTATCAATAGTAGAAATGCAATTTAAAAGAGTTGTTTTTCCAGAGCCACTTGCTCCCATTATGGCAACAAATTCTCCTTTTTCTACTTCAAATGATATGTTATCAATTGCTTTTGTAAGGCTAGATTTGTTACCGTAATATTTTTCGATTTTATCGATTTTTAAAATATTTTCCATTTTTCATTTCTTCCTTTCTTAATTTTTAATACTATTTTATAGTAATATAAAAAATAGTATTAGTCGCTACTTTAATATTACAGAACATTACAGTTTTGTAATATTTCTTAAATTTCGAAAGGCTAATCTTTAATTTTATAAAAATCGTTTTTGCAAAATATAATTGTTATTTTTGTATATTCTTGTTTCTGTGATTCAATAATTATTTTATGTCCTAATTTTTCGCATAGTCTTTTTGCAATATATAATCCCATTCCAGTTGACTTAGCTGTCAATCTACCATTTTCTCCAGTAAATGATTTTTCAAAAACTCTTGATATATCTTTTGGGGAAATACCAATTCCATTATCATAAATATTTAAATATATTTTCTCATTATCTTCTATAACATTTATTTTTATATATGATTCTACATTATCCCTTTTATATTTAATACTATTATTTATAATTTGATTTAAAATAAATTCTAACCATTTAGAATCTGTTAATACTTTCTCGTTATGAATATCAACATCAAAGCTAACATTATTTTCTAATAAATCATCTTTATTCTTTAAGGCCACATTTTTTATTATTTCTTTCAAATTTTTTTCTTTAATAATATAATCTTTCTCAGCATTTTCACTTCTTACATAATATAAAATTTGATCTATATAATTATCTAACTTTCTAATTTGTTCTACATATTTTTTATCGATTTGATTTTGATGGTTATGATTTAATAAAGTTAAACTAGATATTGGTATCTTTACTTCATGTATCCACATTTCTACATACTCTTTAAATTCAGTAATGCTTAGATTGTATTCTTTTACATTTTCATTCATTGATTTATTTATTTCATAAAGAGCTTGATAGAAAATCTCTCCTTCATAAAAATTTGGTTTATTTATCATTTCTAAAATCAAATACTTTTTGTCTAATTTTTTTAAAACAGTTGATAAGTTTTTATAAAATTTATATTTTCTAAAATAGTCAAAACTATTATTAATTATACAAACTATAACAAAGATTATTGTAATTGCTATCTTTAGGTCTTTTCCAACTTTAAATGCATTTAACATAAAAATAGTAATAACAAAACCAATAAGTGAAATAACAATTTGAGGCGTTTTATCTAATAAATATTTTTTAAGACTCATAATAATTTATAACCTTGTCCTTTTCTAGTTTCTATTTTATTATTAAGTCCAAAACTTAATAATTTACTTCTTAATCTACTGATATTAACAGTCAAAGCATTATCATTTATAAATTCATTATTATTCCACAAATCTGTCATTAAATCATCGCGAGTTACAATCTTGCCACGATTACATAATAGATAAACAAATATTATCATTTCATTTTTTGTTAGCTCTAATATCTTGTCATCTTGTTCTAGCGTTCCTTTTTGAGGGTTTACAATTACACCATCATAGTTCATGTCACCATTTGTATTTTCCATTCTTTTAAATATATTTTGGATTCTTAATAATAAAATAGTAGGATTGTATGGTTTAGTTATATAATCATCTGCACCATATGAAATTGCTAAAACTTCATCAACTTCTCCCACTCTACTTGTTACCATTATTACAGGAATATTAGATTCCTTTCTTATCTCTTTTAATAACATCTCTCCATTCATATTTGGCAAGTTTATATCTAATAATATTAAATCAGCTTTTGATTTTAGAATATCGTCTTTAATATTGTTAAAATTTTTCAGTTCAAATGCTTCATATCCGGAGTTTTCTAATAATGTTTTTAATTCATTTCTAATAATATTTTCATCTTCTACAATTAGTATTTTTTTCATTAATTGTCCTTTCCTTTTCCATTTATTAATTATATTATATCACTTTCTTTCAAATTTTTACCTTACAATATTGAAATATTGAAAAATAAAACAGGTTTCTAATTGTAGAACCCTGTTTTATAATTTTATTTTTTGATTTTAAATTACTACAAATCATTCCCTCTGTTGATAATATAATTTTTTATATTTAATCTTACATTACTTCAAATTCAAGATTTTTTTATTAAACTTTTATTTAAATCTTCTTAAATAGTAATCCATTTTTTCTATAAATTCAGTATTATTTTTTGTTTGTGTCATTTGACTTATAACTTGTTCTGTTACATCTGCAACAGGCATACTATTCATTGCTTTTCTCAATGCAAATACTGTTTCTCTTTCTTTAGTAGTAAGTAATAAATCTTCTCTTCTTGTTCCTGATTTATTAATATCAATTGCTGGGAAAATTCTTTTTTCAGATAATTTTCTGTCTAAATGTACTTCCATGTTTCCTGTTCCTTTGAATTCTTCAAATATAACATCATCCATTCTACTTCCTGTATCAATTAATGCTGTTGCTAATATTGTTAAACTTCCTCCATATTCAATATTTCTTGCTGCTCCAAAAAATTTCTTAGGTTTATGTAATGCTGCAGGATCGATACCTCCTGATAATGTCCTTCCAGATGATGGAATCACTAAATTATAAGCTCTAGTTAATCTTGTAATACTATCTAATAATATCACAACATCTTTTCCGTGTTCTATTAGTCTTTTAGCTCTTTCTAAAACCATCTCAGCTACTTTTACATGGTGTTCAGGTAACTCATCGAATGTAGAATGTATTACTTGTCCTTTTATAGATCTCTTCATATCTGTTACTTCTTCTGGTCTTTCATCTATTAATAATACTATTAATTCAACTTCTGGATTATTTTTGCTTATACTATTAGCAACTTTTTTTAATAATGTTGTTTTTCCAACTTTTGGAGGAGCTACAATCATACCTCTTTGTCCTTTTCCTATAGGACACATAAGATCTATTATTCTAGTTGCGTAATCGTTAGGTGTTGTTTCTAATTTTAGTTTTTCTGTTGGATATATTGGTGTTAGTTCATCAAATCTTTTTCTTTTCATCGCTTTTTCAGGATGTTCTCCATTTACTTCCCCTACAAAAATTAAAGATGGGAACTTTTCTCCTTCTCTATATCTAGAAATTCCTTTTATAATGTCCCCTGTGTCTAGTCTAAATCTTCTTATTTGCACCATAGATATGTAGACATCTTTATCACTAGATAGATAGTTCTCCCCTCTTAAAAATCCATATCCATCAGGCAATATTTCTAAAATACCTTCTGCGATTTCGTCTCCTTGATTTGTCAATTTGTAATCTACAATTGGTTCACCGTTTTCATCATAGTGCTGTTTATTATTTTCTTTATCTTCTATTGTTTCAGAATTTCCTTCTGCAATCTCGCTTCTTGGTTCTTGTTGTAAAATTTGATGTAAAACTGTAATTAGCTCATCTTTTTTTAATTTTGATATATTTTTAATATTATTTTCTTTTGCTAGTGTTTTTAACTCTGCTAAATTTAATTCTTCTAAATCTTGCATAAATACCTCCTTTAATTGAGATTTATTAATTTTATATAAATTGGGTAAATTTTTAAGAATATAATAATGAATTCATTATAACACATTTTTTTCAAATTTTAAACAGATTTTACAAAAAAGGTAAAAAATAAGAGTGCAATAAAAGGAATGTATCATTTATATTACATTCCTTTATCTATATACACCTTTTCATTTGGATAATACATATCTAATTTTTCTCTTGCTGTTTGTTCAATAAATTCTAATGAATTTACATCTTCTTTTTTCTTAGCAAGTTCTTCTTTTTCTTGCTTTTCTTCTTCTATTTTTTGTGATATTTCTTGACTATTTTTACTATATTGGTTTAATGTGTTTTGTTGACTAATTAGTGTAAATATAGCATACAAACTTATTATAAATATTAATAATTTTATATATATTTTTTTGTTCTTTTTCATAAGTTAATCTCTCCAATTCTAATGTACAAATCCTTACGGATATCATATTTATATATTTCTACATAAACTTTTAAATTCCTTCCTATATTTTTAATTTTTTACATTATTTTTTATTGTTTTGTTTCTTTCTAATATTTTTGTTGTTTTTTTCCATAATTTTGTAGAACTTTTGGTTATATTTATAATAACAAAAGAAACAGGTTTAAAAAATAATTTTTTTATAATCTTATAAAAATATTTAATTGGAAGTAATAAAAATTCTATTATTTTTGATACTATTTTCTTTATAAAATTTATAATTTTAACATTTATTTTTATAATATACGAACTAAACAAAAGCATATATAAGAAAACGCCAAGTATAATTCCAAAAAATATAAAAAATCTAATTTCTCCATTATTAAAAACAAAGATAGAGTATAAAATAATAATTCCAGTTAAAATCCAAAACAAAGAATCTTCTATATATGTAATTAAATCACTAGTTTTAAAAGTTTTCCTTAGTATTCTAAAGAAGTCAAAAAGTATTCCTATTATAATGCCATTTATTATAAAAATACAAAATAAATAAGCTTGATTCGTAACCATCATTGTCTCTCCTTATGTAATTAATTACTTAAAAATTTTACTAATTAAACTTCCCTTTGACTTTTCTGATGTTTTACTATCACTATATGTTAAAGATGAAATATCTCCTTCTACAATCACCTCAGATGTATCAATACTTAACTTATTAATTCTAAGATTTTCTCCTTTGACTGTTAAAAGTCCTAATTCTGTTTCAACTATAACAACTTGATCATCAAAACTTAAAACATCTAATACTCCCGAAATACTTAATTTTCCTCTATTCTCCAAAATAAGATTTTGTATTACGCCTGTATTAATTGTTTTTCTCTCATCCATTGTCATCTGCCATACCTCCTTGTTTAATTACCTTGCTAAATTATATATATTCAGAGTTTGTCTCTTTTAGAACAATAATATGATAATTTGTTATTAGTACAAAAATTTATTTTTAATATTAAAAGGATATAGATTTTCCCTATATCCTTTTGTTATTATTTAAAAATAATAGAATGAAATTTATCTATAATTTTATCTTCTATTATATCTTTAAATGTAATACTTATTTTAGACTCTGAAATTTCAAAATTAAGTATTTCCAACTTTTCTTCTTCAATTAACTTAAGTATGTCATGAATAGAATTGAAATTACGAATAATTCCGTTTCCAACAATTGATATTCTAGAAATATCTTTTTTTATAATACTTTTTATGGTATTTTCCTCAATAATATCTGAAATAACTGTTCCTGGTTTATGATTAAATGTTGATTTTGTTATAATTGGAATTTTAAATTTATCGCCTATTTCAACACATCTATTATGAAGCACTTTTGCACCTTCACTTGATATTTCCATCATTTCATTATAAGATAATGCAGATAATTTCTTTGCATCTTTTACTTTTTTAGGGTCTGTAGTATATACTCCATCTACATCTGAAAATATATAACAATTTTTCGCCTTTAATGCTGCTGCAAGAGCAAGTGCCGTGGTATCAGATCCACCTCTTCCTAAAGTCGTAATATCCATTTTTTCATTCATTCCCTGGAATCCTGCTATTATTACAATTTTTTTTTGCTGTAACTCATTTTTAATTCTAGATATATCAATTTGTTCTATGATAGCATCTTGATTAGTATTATTAGTATAAATTCCTGCTTGCCAACCAGTTAATGAAATTGCTTTATATCCCATCGATTTCAATAATATTGCTAATTTTGCTATCGAAACTTGTTCTCCACTGCTTAGTAAAGAATCCATCTCTCTTTTATCTATTGTATGTGATAATTGCTTTGCTTCATAAATTAATTTATCTGTTGTTTTTCCTTGTGCTGATAAAACTACTACTATTTGATGTCCTTTATCATACAAATCTGTAATTTTGTTTGCTACTAATTTTAATTTTTCATTGTCAGAAAGAGAACTACCTCCAAATTTTAAAACTATAGTGTCCATTAGGATCACCTCTTTAAAAAATATATAGAGCTGATTTAAATAAAAACCTGCTCTATATATTATATTCATCTTAAATTTATTATGTTAAAATTTTATATTTTCATTTTCAAATAACTTTCCATAAAGCCATCAATATCTCCATCCATAACTGCCTGTACATTACCAACTTCATAATTAGTTCTATGATCTTTTACCATTGTATATGGGCAAAAAACATAAGAGCGAATTTGACTTCCCCATGCAATATCCATCTGTACACCTTTTAAATCCTCTATTTTGTCTTTTTGTTCTTTTTCTTTTAAATCTATTAGTTTTGACTTTAACATCTTCATTGCAGTCTCTCTATTTTGAATTTGAGACCTTTCAGATTGACAAGCTACAACTATATTTGTTGGAATATGAGTAATTCTAACTGCAGAAGATGTCTTGTTTATATGCTGTCCTCCTGCTCCGAGAAGCTCTATAAGTATCAATCCTTAAATCATCTGGATTTATTTCAATTTCTATGTCATCTGTTATTTCTGGTAGCACTTCTATAGATGCAAAAGAAGTATGTCTTCTTCCTCCACTGTCAAAAGGCGAAATTCTAACTAAACGATGTACTCCCATTTCACATTTCATATATCCATATGCATTTTCACCAATAATTTCAAATGTCACACTTTTTATTCCAGCTTCTTCACCTTCCAAATAATCTAATTCTTTTACAGTATATCCAGTTTTATTAGCCCATCTTGTATACATTCTATATAGCATTTCTGCCCAATCTTGTGATTCAGTTCCTCCTGCACCTGGATGAATTGTTATTATTGCATTATTTTGATCGTATTTTCCTGATAAAAAAGTACTAATCTCAAACTTTTCTACTTCTTTTTGTAATTTATTACTATTTTTTAATATATCAGTTGCTATTTCTTCGTCTGGCTCTAATTGTACTAATTCTGACAACTCTTGTAAATTAATAATTTCATTTTTTATTTTTTTATATTCAACTGTTTTGTTCTTTATGTTTTTAATTTGAGTTAATATCTTACTAGAATTTTTGCTGTCATTCCAAAAATTTTCTTCCATAGTCTGCTTTTCTAATATTTGTAATTTTTCTTCTAACTTGGCTATGTCAAAGAGATTCACCCAATTCTTGTATTTTTTGTTTTAGGTTCTTAAGTAAATTATTATTTTCTTCTAATTCTAACATTTTATCACTCCTTTATCTGTTTTTGTTATTTAACATTAATTGTATTTCTCAATGTTATTTTGTATTTTCAATTATTATTATTTCACTATTTTCTCCTCTTACTAACGCAAAATCTCTGTTAGTATATTCTTCCATTCTTTCTTTTTTTACTTTTCTATTAAATTCAAATGGTTTATTCTTTATTATTTCAACATCTTCGTCATTATCATAATAATTTATATTTAAATAATATGGATCAAATAAATATGCAAATTCTTCATCTAACTTAGTTAATAAGCAATAATAATCACAATCTTGATATATTCTAACTATTGCTACTGCACCTTTTTTAATTTTTTCATTTAATTCCAAATTATAAATAGATATTTTATCTTTAGAAATACTAGAACATTTTATATTCATTCCTTTATTATTAGCATTTTCATTTAGCCAATTACTTAAAAACTCTAAAGCATATACAGATGTTCCACCTTTTCCTATTTCTCCTAAATTATTAGTTTTATCTAAAGTGTATTGCATAATAAATTTATATATTTCTGGAGATATTTCGCTTCTTTTAAATAAATATCTTAAAGAATTTAAAAGAGTAGTTGTCCCACAATCATATTCTGTTATTTGATAATCTAATGGAGTTTTTGTATATTCATATTTTACTTTATTTTCTTTCATATCTTCTTTTTTCCTTATTTCTTTATTTTTATATTATCATTTTACAAGCAATCTATGATCAAGTCAATAATTTTCATTAAAAAAGCAAAATTGCCTTATAGAATAGTTCCATAAGACAACTTTGTTGTTATCATGACAATGTATACTTTGTATTATCCTGAGCAATCTCTGAATCCAAAATACATTTTTTGTATTTGTTAGGATTTGAAAGAACATCAAACACTATGTTTTCAAACATATAATTTACAGTATTACTAAGCTCTCTAGCACCTGTATCAAGAACAAGTGATTTTTCTGCAATACTTTCAAACAAATCATCATTATAGATTAATGTTATTCCCATATTGCTAAGTTCATTTTGGTACCTTTTAAATATGGATAATTCTGATTTTTTTAATATCAGTGCCAAATCTTTTTTTGTAAGTTCGTTCATTTCTATTATAGTATCAATTCTTCCTACAAACTCTTCTGGCAGACCATACTTAACCAAATCCTGCTTTAAAAATTTCGCTTTTGATTTATGAGTTTCCTCTTTAATCGAAAAACCTAATGGATTAGAATTTAACCTTTTGTCTCTAATTATATCTAATCCAGAAAAAGCACCTAAAAATATAATAATAATATTTTTAGTATCAAAATCAACAAGCTTTACATTGTAAGAATCCGTTTCTACAGGAACTTTTATCGTTGTTCCTTCAATAATTTTAAGCAAACTTTTTAAAACTTCTGTTCCGGCAACATCATGAGATACTTCATGACCTGCTTTTTTATCAATTTCATCAATTACTATAATTCCTTTCTGAGCTTTTTTTATATCCATATTGGCATTTTCAAGCAAATTCAAAATCATTTCATTTACATCTGCTCCATAATATCCTTCTTGAGTATATTTAGTAGCATCTTAAATAGTGTATGGAATATTAAGTCTCTTGGCTATTTGTTTAATTGTTTCAGTTTTACCTGTTCCACTATTTCCAATAACCAAAATATTTGATTTTACAGTTTTAAAATTTATTGCTCTATATATAGCAGTAATAATTTTCCTTACAGCTACATCTTGTCCTATAATGCTTTTTAATACTTCTTTTTCCATGTCCTTTATGTCTGGAAGTATTTCTTTTGGCTTTGATTTACTTCCTGTTAGTGTTTGTATTCCTGAATTTCCTGAGCCAAACTGATTACCTTCTTTTGGTTTTTGTTTTGACTTTTTTACAGTTTTCACAATAATTATTTTTTTGTTACTTCCTGTATTACAGATTTTCCGTACCTTTGCCATAATAAAACCTCCTTTTATGCATTTTACAAAACGCATAAATTATTATTGAAATTTTGTCGATAAAGTTTTCACTAAACCATATGAATCAATTCTGAAAAAATATTCTCTTCCAAGTAATCCTACTCTTTTAGCATCAACCTCTTCCACAATTCTTTCTGCAAAAATGTTTTTTGTTTGACTTTCTCCATGATTAACTAAAACCAATTTTAAATTTTTAAATTGTTTTAAAAACTCAATCATTTCATCAGCCTTTGCATGTGCAGAATATTCTGTTGTATATTCTACATTTGCTCTTTTCTTTGCAATCAATCCTCCTACCTCTACCATTGAACCCGTTTCAGCATTCTTTAACTTACCTCCCATTGTTCCTTCAGCAGTATATCCAGTAAAATGTATCAAAGTATTACTTCTTGATATATATTCTGGTATATATACCTGTGCAGGTCCATATGAACCCATTCCTGAAGTTGTAACAATTATTTTTTTGCTTGTACTCTTTAATACATCACTTCTGCTTTCATTGTCCACAAATGTCAAATTTTGAGGTAAAAAATCCTTCATTTCTGGTTTTATACCCAATCCATCTTTAATATATAAATTGGTATATCTAATTGCCAATTTTCCATCAAAATAGATTGGAATGTTGCTATCAAGTTCACAATTTTCTTGCATGCATTTTAACTCATACAAAATTTCCTGTGCACGTCCCAATGAAAATACTAATGTTAATACAGTTCCATCAGACTCTATGCATTTTTTAATGTTTTCTTTAAAAATTTCTTTGATTTCAGTGGAATCCATGTCTCCATAGGTTGATTCTTGAATAACAGTTAATGGTAATTCTAAAATCCACTTTGGTATTGGATTAACATTAAAAAACATGTTCTTATTGTTATAGTCACCTGTAAATAATAAATTAATATCTTCATATTCTGGATAACTAATTTGTACAAGAATAAGTGCAGCTCCAACAAGATGTCCATTATTAAGAAATGTAATTTTCACATTGTCGTTAACTCGAATCGTTTCATTATACCTACATGGTTTCAAAAGAGATAATGTTTTGTCTACATCTGCTTCAGAATATAAACATTTAACATTTTTTCTTTTTGATACTGAACTCAAAACTTTAAAGCTATCATTCAGGGCTAGCGGTAATAATTTGTTTGTGGTTTCTGTTACATAAATCGGCCTATAAAAGCCTTTTTTTACCATATATGGCAATCTACCAATATGATCCACATGAGTATGTGTAATTAAACAAAAATCGACTTTTTCTGGGTCGAATGGTAATTCATTGTTTAATTCATCATACTTCCTTTCTTGAAACAAACCACAGTCTGTAACAAACCGTAATGTTTCTCCGTTTGGAAATTTGACTATTGCAAGATTACATGATCCTGTAACTTCTTCATGCATGGCCATTATGTCTACATAGAACCGACATTTTTTTCCCATAAATAATCCTCCTACATTAAATTATTTTATTCAATGTATAAATACTTACATTGTAGTTTTATTTTATCACTTTAAAGTTTTTATGTCAATCAAAATCACTGACTATAATTCAAATTTTTCCTTTATCATTTTTGCAACTTTTTCTGCTGATATATTTGTATTATCAATTTTATAAAAGTTTTTAAATATTTTTTCTCCTTCTCCTGGTTTAGAATTTAATCTATATTTTTCAAGAGATCTATATATATCTTTCTCACTCCATTCTAAATCTCTTTTTGACTCTTTATGTTCTAATCTATTGGCAGTTTTATTTCTTTTCAATCTTTCTTCTAATGTCGTTTCCAGTTCAACTGTATAATTTTCTTCAAATAAACTCATCCATTTATCAGTTTCTGCTTTTTCTTTTTCAAAGTTATTTCCGAAATCGAAACATCCTGTAAAGATAATACCTTTTTCATTGCTTTTAGAAAATTCTTTAAAGATTTCATATCTAATTATACTATTCATCTTTCTAAAAGCTTCTTTATCATAGTCAAATATCAATCTAACCATTTCTATTGTCATGTGATTATATAACAGTTTATATCCTGTTATTTTTGCAAGTTCTTGACCTACAGTCATCTTTCCAACTGCTTGTGGTCCAATTATTTGTATGAATTTTGGCATATTCATTCCAGCTCCTTTCTATAAAAAAACTTGCAAAAGAATCTTCTTAAGACTCCTTTGCAAGATTTTAAAAATCTGTACATCGTGTAAATAACCATTGTATTATAAGGTTATCCTATATCGCTCGAAATACATTATTTCTTAGATATACTCTTAATTATATTTTATATCTTAACATGATAGTTTATATTTGTCAAATTTCCATATTCAATTCTTTCTAATCGCACGTATTATTTAAAATAGAATCATTAATCCTAAATTTCACTTACATATTTTTCTATTATTTCGTCTTTAATTTTTACATTAACATTTAATACAACAGCATATATTAAATAATATTCCCACAATATTAATTCTTTCTCCGTTCGATTTTTTATCAGAGAATATTTGCTTAAATAGTTTTTTAAAGCATAGGCTTTATTTAATAAAATTTTTCCTTTTATTGTTCTAGTGTAATTTTTATTAAAATGAATTATTTGTTCAATTATAACATATAATCCTATTAAAACAAAAACAAGAATAAATCCTAGACTGAAAGATACAATTATACTTAAGAAAAATGCTTTTCTTACGACACCATATTCTAGCTTATCTGCTCTAATTTTAGAATAATCATATGATATATATCCATCATGTTTATAATCATTCTCATCTTTAACTTCTTTATAAAGTTGTTCTATATCCTTTTCTTTTTCTAAATATATATATGCATGTCCATCATTTTCTGGATAAACATGATAATTTTGAAAGTGATAATCATCTAGCCATAGTGAAAAACAAAACACAAGAATTGGTACAAATATTGCAATTATTATTTTTATAATTCTAGATATTTTTCCTCCATGATTTTTTGTTATATATTTATTTTCTAATGTTTCTTTTTCAATTACTTTTTTATACATACTTGTATCAAATTCATTATATCTAATTAAATTTAAAATCATTTTTTCACTTTCAAGTAAATTAGATTCATCTTTATTCGTATATATGTATGTTCCATTATTTTCTTCTATATAACCTGTCTGTTTTAATTTTAAAATAGTAGCAGAAACGCTTTTTTTAATATCTACTTCAAATGTTAAAGTAAACATTATTATACTAGGAGAAACTTTATCAAGATCTCCTCTGTAATATATATATTCTTCATCTTTTTTTATCATTGCATTTTTTCTAACTCTAATTGAATAGAAAATCATTTTAAAAAAATGAAATAATACAATCCACATAAAAGGTGTAAACATAAATATTATTCCAGAATATAATATGTATTCTCCATTATAAAACATATATTCTGTTGAATAATGGTCTTTAAAATTGAAAGGCTCCACTCTTATTATTAAGCATAAAATAATATATAGTATTGAAATTAAAATAAGTAATATGTTTAATATTATCTTATCCCTCTTTTTGGTTGTAATTGAATTTGATTTTATTATTATGAAAATTATTATTGGTATTAATACCAATCCAATTATTAATGGCATTTTTATTTCTCCTTTTTTATTCATATACTTCAAAAGTATATATTTGATTTAATTTTTCAAAATAATAAACCTTAAAATTATTATCTTGTTCTAATATTTTAGCAATATTTTCTCTATCTTTATCTCCTCTAATCAATATTGACTTATAATCATGAGCTAATGTATTACCAGTTAAGAAATATTTTATATGACTATATTTTCCTCCTGTTCTTTTGGATTCTATTCGTGCATCACATATTATTATTTCTTTTGGTCCATTAATTAGATCTAAAAATGCTGAATAACAGTATAATATTTGGAAAATTAAAAGGATTGACATCCATATCGTACTCAAAATTATACTGCTTTTTTGTTTTTTATTTCTTTTTGTTTTTTTAGTTTTTATTATACTTTTTATATCCTTGATTAAACATATTTCACCAAATAAAGTTAAACAAGCAAATGGCATTAACATTAAAATCATTCCAAGTGGAACTGAAATTATTGTCCTAGTAGCATTAGCAATAAAACTTCCTAAGCAAAATAGCAAAACAGTAACTATTATTAAAATTACATACTTATTTTTCAAAATGCACCTCTTATTAATTACGTATAACGTATTCAATTTTCTCTATAAATAAAGGTATTGGGAAATCCCAATACCTTATAATATCATTTTAGAATCTACCAGTAGTGAATGTACATTTTCCTGTTTGAACACTAAATGTTGCGAATAAATAACCACCTTCTGTATTGTCCCACTCATATTTTAAACTTGAACTATTTTTGCTTTTCAATGTTCCTTCAACACCACCAACCAACTCGACAAATTGATCATATGTCAATGATTCCTTAGTATTTAATGCTTTCTTTATTTCACTAAATCTAGAAAAATCAACTTTGTCATTAGCGATTAATTTACTTGGAAATGAAATCTCTATCTTTCCTTCATTACTTTTTGAATATTGAACTTCTACATTTGTATCTTCTGTTAACTCCCAAACATAAACTTTATTTTCTTCGTTAGTACATTTTCCTTCAAATCCAATAATTTCATTTATTTCTTCAACTGAATTTTTAGGATCTATTAATTTTATACACTCAAAAACATCATGATTTCCTTTTGTATTTTTGCTCACTTCTGAACTAGAACTTTCTGTTGTAGTATCTTCCTTACTTTTTCCCGTTACAAATATTGTTACAACTATAGCTACTATAATAGTAACTATAATAGCTGCTACAACAATTCCTATTATACTTTTCTTTTTCATTTTTATCTCCTCTTTTTAATTATTATTTTTAATTTGACTAAATTGTTTATTTCATTGTTTTAATTTTTTTACTTTTCATATTTACTTGCAAATTTAGCAAAATTTTCCTTATGGTATGGTATTGTACTTTCCTCTAGATTTGCAAATAATTGATGTGTCTTTTTATCATTAGTTTTTATTGTTATACTTTTTAATTTGCTAGTAAGTATACTGTATTTTTTTACTTTAATTTCTTTAATGTTTTCATTAGGAATAAAGAAATATGAATTTTCAGTTATTCTTAACTTAGAAACATCTATTTTGAAAAAAATATCAGAAGCCTTTTCTGGATTAAGATAAAATATTCCTAATCCTTTTTCTGTTGCATTTATCAATAGTCCACTATATGGATATTCCATTCCTCCTACAACACCGCTTTTAGCCTTTTTATAATCTTTTAAAGCTACAAAATAACAATTTTCGTTTCCTTCACAACCAACACTATTAAATAATTCTTTTACTTTTTCTAAAGTATTAAAACTTTCCATATTTATTTTCTCACCTTCCTTTCCACTTCAACTTGCAGTAGAAAACTATATAATCTAAATGCTTTAAGCAATCCATAATATACCATAAAATAATTTTCTTGTCAAACAATTATTATTTATTAATCAATAATTTTCTCAATATCAGCGGTACTCAACCTAACTATAAAATGTTTTCCATCGTATTTTTCTCTTTTCTCCAAATCAATTTTACTTAAAAATTCATCATATTCAATGTAAACATCTTTTCCTTTGCTATTTCTTAAAATTGCATAAAAATTATTAATTTTGCTTGTATCATATCTATTAATCACAAAATAAAATTCAGTTTTTGGTTCTATCTGTAGTATAGTATCGCAATTCCCCAGTCTTTCAAGTTTTCTAGCGTTATACTTAAAGGATTCACTACTCCATTAATTGAAATATTTCCACCTGAAGCATTGCCTTCTAATATATTTTTCTTCATACTCTTTACTAGTGTTTATAAATTGAAGTATTATTTTTATCTATTTTTTCTAAATCCATTATTTTTATACCTCCGCTTCTAATAATTGTATTTATCTTTATATTTGATCATTAATTTTATATGTTTTTCATTATTACTACATATACTTTATTTACAATATTCTTCATAAAACCATTCTAACCATTTAAAAGCCTCACCTTTGTCAATCATATTTTTAAATTCTTCAATAGTCACATATTTAGCATCAGACACCTCACTATCTATAAATTCTAAGTGGTTAATTTGAATATCTTTATTTATAACATAAACATCTCTAAATACATTCACATTTTCTTTTTCTGTATTTGTTTTTAATAATATTAAATCATTATCATCAACTGAGATGCCTATTTCTTCTTTTAATTCTCTTTTTGCACCGTCCATACTATTTTCTCCTGATTGCACAAGTCCACCTGTTGGTTCCCACATATTTCCGTCTTTTTTGGTTGTTTTTCTTTTAGTTAGTAATATTTCATTATTTGAATTTATTATCCAACATTGTATTGCTAATATGTATTCATAATATTTCTTCTTCTTTTCTTTCTATTATTCTTCCTGTTTTATTTCTATTCTCATCATAAACATCTAATTTTTCATACATAATCATTTTCTCCTATTTTTGTTTTTTAATCTCTTGTAGCATATTTTCATATAAAGAATTAATGGAAGAAAATAATATAAGTGGAAATAAATTATCTTTAGAATCAGGAATTGATCGTTTGACAATTAATAGATTTATGCGTAAAGAAAATAAATCCATAAAAATAGAAACAATAACTTTAATTTGCCAAGCATTAGATATTAGTCTGAAAGATTTTTTGATGATAGTGTATTTAAGGATGTAGAAATTAAGGATTAAAAAAAGAGCTATGCTCTTTTATTTTTTTTGTATTTTAATAATTGTTGTATTCTAATTTCATTACTCTTTCTTAAATCCATAATCTGTTTATCATATAATGAACATAATTCAGCACTCTGTTCTGATGTCATATCTTCTTCTTTGATTTTACCATTACGATATAATATTTGAAAGTTGAATAAATCAATCTTTTCTTTATTTACATTCTTTATATAATGACTAAATTTTTCTTTTTTTCTGTCATAATTTTTTTCTTTTATATTATCATTAAGTATTTTAGCTTTATGGTTATTAAAGATTTTTTTGATATTATTGATTATTACACTAAAAAAACTATTATTTTTACGTTTTATTAAATAATTTTTATTCATAAAACACCTACCTTAATTAATATTTTTAATATTATTTATTGAATTTTGTCTTTCGGCAATTATCTGAGCTTCTTTCTCAAGTTCAGATAATTCTGTATTTTTCTTTTCTAATTTTGTTCTTCCTAATCCCATTTTATAAGTTGAAATTTCTGATTTCATTTCAAATTCATCTAATGAGCTATAATATTTTTTTAATTTTTCTCCTGATGATTTTAAATCTAAAGTAACCTTCTCGCCATTTATTAATTTTTCAAATTCTTCAGCAGATAGCACTTTAAAATATCCCATAGACACTTTTCTATTTTCAGCATTTGTAAAACTTAGACTAAATGAGGGGTCATACAGAACTGCTGGTTCACTATTATAACCTCGTGGATAAATTATATTGTAAGCATGGCTTTCATTATCTTTTTTTCCAACTATTAGAGATGAATCTATTCCTAATAGTTTAAAAATATTATGAGATAGTCCTGATTTTTCAGAACAAAAAGCACATTTTTCTTCTTTAATTTCTTTAATTGAAATACTAGACTTTTTATTTTTTGCACCACTATAATAAATCATGCTTCTATTAAATAATCCAGAGCTATTTCCTGGCAGATATTCATCTATTCCATATGTTAATTCAGAAAATAAAATCAATTCATTATAGTCACTAGTTCTTTCTTTAATATTTTTCAATAATGAAATATATAATTCTATATCATCATATACCAAATCGGGAACATCTGTATTTCCTACATTGCTTGATGCTTTATAATGAACTTTATCGGATATAAATTCATTAAAACTATCTGTATACCATTGTCCAACAATTATATCATTAACTATCTTTAATTCTTCCATTCTTTCTTGTATTAATTTTTGTATTTCGTCATCATTTTTGCACTCATATAATCTTTGTTTGATTTCTTGTTTTGTCATTCATATACCTCCAAAACTATATTTTTCATTATAAGAATATCTTTCTTTAATTTTTATAATACTTTATCTATATAATTATAACACATTTTATTTTTTTATAAAATTTTAAGCTTTTTATACTTAAGTAGTTGTAATACGCCTAGAATTTAGGCCTACATTAGAAAAGGTGAACCTTAATTAAGGTCTCCTTTTTTCATTTGTCATTATAAAATAATCCATCTAATAAAGTATCAATTTTTTTCTCATATTCTTCTTGTACCATTGAATTAATACTATATAATTCATTATTATCTCCTTGTATAAAATACCCTATTAAATTATAACATAGCTAATTGTTTTTAGGTTAAGCAAAATAATTTGTTACAAAAAAATAATATTTCTGTAACAAACTTGTAATATTTTGTAAAAATTTATGAATTACTTTTATCAAACTCATAATTTTATTGTATTTGCTACTATTTATAGTTCTATAAAACCATCTTCTATTCAAATTGTGGTTTTCTCTTAAATAAATAAAAAAGAGGTTTTTACACCTCTTTATTTCTGTTTTTAAGTCCCAAAATGTAACATAAATAATCATTTATATCTTTCCCATAAGGTGCAGGTATGTCATAAATATTGTACCTGTTATTAAGTGCAATAATTAATGTTTTTGTTGCATTTCTACCTGCAATATCATTATCAAAATGGATAACAATATGTTCTATATTAGGATTATTTATTAGATAATTTTCAACTGCTATTGGTACTTTACTGTTCTCTATTTTTTTACTTGGTTGGTACACTCCTGCAAGTGCAATTAGGTTTTGCACTTGCAAAAATATGAATACTATCATTTTTTGTATCCGATAAAAGTCTAAAAGAGAACTCTTTTGAGCTCCATTTTGCATCCCTTAAAATTCTTTTTTTGTTTGTAAATCTGCACCCTGCATATCTTATTTTGTATTCATTATCATAACCTACAAACACAACATTTTTAGTTTTATCTTCTTGATATATTACCCCTTTTTCAATACAATAATTTATAATTTCTTCATCAATTTCTCTATTAATTAGATACTCTATTGCTTCTTTATTAGTATTTGATTTTTTAGGAATAACTATCTCTTTACTTTCCTTTTTTTCTTGTATTGGCTCATATTTGTAATCAGTTATTTCTTCTTTTAATACTCTTTTTACTGCCTCTTGAAGTGTTAATCCCTCTACTTTAATTAGATAATCAATAGCACTTTTTCCGCCATCATTAGTAGAAAATCTGTACCATAATTCGTTACTTATTATTAAACTATCATGCTTTTTTCCTTTATATGTACCCTCACAAACTTTAACTAATTCACTTGAATTATATCTCTTAAAATAGGTTAATAAATCAATTTTTGTTTCAGTTTTTTTGTATATTGATTAGTTACTTCTTTTGAATAGTGTTTCATATATGAATCACCATATTCAATTTTATTTTCTTCTTGTTCTTTCTTATACTCTTTTAGAGCATTTAACAATGTATCTCCTATATCTATTGTTCTATAACTACTTTTTGTCTTGTAAGTACCAAAATACCATACAGTTGTTGCATTGCCACTTAAGTGTCTTCCATGTGTGCTTCCTTTATGATTTTTTTCTACAATGTTTTTATTAACCGATATTTTTTTATTTTCAAAATCTATATCATCCCATGTTAGTCCATATACTTCTGAAACACGAAGTCCTGTATAATATGCCGTTAATGTAGCATAATAAAATGCATGGTTCTTTTTAAATCTATTTAATATCATGTTTATTTCTTCTTTAGTAAAAATATGTGCAGGATCTTTATCAGGTATATCATATTTAGGTGATTTTACTTTTAATGCCGGATTTTCCTTTATAAAACTAACAACATCTGTAGCATACGCAAGTGATGTTCTTAATACTTTTAATATGTTTTTCATAAAATTCTTTGAAAAAGTATATTCAACATATGTGTTATTAATAAATTCTTGTAAAGTAGAAGTGGTTATCTGTGATAATCTATAGAATCCTACTCTTGGTTTAATATGATTTTTTATTATATTTTCGTCTGCCTGTATTGTATTATATTTAAGATTTATGTGACAATGTTCTTTCAACCAATAATCTAAATAATCTGAAAATGATATTGTAGATGGTTGAAATGAATGACCTGTTTGTTCATACTCATTGTATGCCTTTATTCCTGCTTTTTTTGCCTCTGCTTTTGTTTTAAAACCCGATTTAGTTACTTGTTTTCTTTTTCCATCAACTGGCGCTACTTCAAATTGATATTGATAAAAATTTCCTCTTTTTCTTACATTAATCATTTTTACTACCTCCAAAATTAATTTTGTAGATAATAAAAAGCCAACACTATAATGTGTTAACTTTTCATGATTTGTCTTTTATAATCAAAAAATAAAATTTTAATAATTCCGTTGACAGTCCGTTGACAGTTGACAATTTTTCACTATGTTCAAAATTTCAAATGCCCTATTTAAGCCGATTTGCCACAGCAGTTCTTATATTTCTTACCACTTCCACAAGGCGAATTACTAATTATATTATCAATACTATTTGT
>UMBX01040434.1_pt1 | contig 26520 bp, 17 predicted proteins | sample 1964081 | NCBI WGS metagenome assembly UMBX01 (sample SAMEA4835952, study PRJEB28245) | human gut metagenome | biome: gut microbiome; material: fecal sample | place: Denmark | collected 2008
GCATGGCAGCAGTACAGAAAGCTATAGAACTTGGTATAGAAAGCATAGATGTTTATTTTGATTATATGGGCATAAGAGCGTGGGCGCTTGGTGAATGGAAAAGAAACAAGAAGGGAACCATAGCATATTATGACTATATGCAGTCTGTTAAAGACAAAATAACAGTTAATTTTGTTAAGGTTAAAGGACATTCAGGTGTGGAAGGTAATGAAGAAGCAGACAGACTGGCTAAAAAGGCCGTCGGTATTCTTTAAAGCAGATTTTATTATGTAAGAATAAAGTAAATATCATGTAAGGTTGTGTGAAATTATCAGATAATGATTGACATACACTTTTAATATATGATACAATCCGTTCGTGTGAGTCAGTAAATATATAATCATTATATATGATTTCATACAAATATGACCACTTATACATTTGATGTATACAATATATACATATTACGTCTGGTATAAGTTAAGCCTAACGGACAGGCGGGTCGGTTGCCGGTGTGGTAAACCCACATTATTGTTATTGATTGGGCGGTAAGCCCTGTTTATAAGTTGATTACTTTATAATCTGTGCCAAGCACATCATCTTGTGAAACGGTCAATAAAGAGTGACGCATATTTGTATGTCATAGATACTAAGTATGAGTATAATTATCTATGTATATATTCGCTGATTTCCTTAAATAATTGGTATTAATTCCAGATTTATGTATAGTTTATGTACATTACATAAAGGGGGTTAAACCAGATTAGAATTATGATCAGACTATAGAGATGGTTGTGTAAAATGCACGACTGTCTCTTTTTTGTTTTGCTGCTTAATGCGGATATTAAGCTTAATTTCTTTAAGTAATTTCTTTAAGTATATAGCAGTAGTTCACAGATTATAAAGAAAATATAATTATCCAGGGATAATGTATTCTGGACCTGGAAGCTATTATTATATATGGGAATGGAGATAAAAGAATGTTAGATGACCAGACAAGAGCTCCGATATACGAGGCATTGGAAAGATTAAGAAGACAGAGAGTTGTTCCGTTTGATGTTCCGGGACACAAGAGAGGAAGAGGAAATCCAGAGCTTGTTAATCTGCTGGGAGAAAAGTGCGTAGGAATAGATGTTAATTCCATGAAACCACTTGATAATCTGTGCCATCCTGTGTCTGTTATACGGGATGCAGAAGAACTGGCAGCTAAAGCCTTTGGTGCAGAGAATGCTTTTCTTATGGTAGGTGGTACGACATCAGCAGTCCAGGCGATGATACTTTCCAACTGTAAAAGGGGAGATAAGATAATACTTCCAAGAAACGTACATAAGAGTGCTATCAATGCGCTGGTGCTGTGTGGCGCGGTTCCTGTATATGTTAACCCTGAGGTTAATTCTGAACTTGGAATATCGTTAGGGATGAATCTAGATTCTGTGAAGAAAGCAATAGAGGATAACCCTGATGCAGTAGCTGTATTAGTAAATAATCCTACATATTATGGTATATGTTCAGATATATGTTCGATAGTAAGCTTTGCACATGAACATGGCATGAAGGTGCTTGCAGATGAAGCACACGGCACACATCTTTACTTCCAGCCAGATCTTCCGGTATCAGCTATGAAGGCTGGCGCTGATATGGCAGCGGTCTCCATGCATAAGTCAGGTGGTTCACTTACACAAAGTTCGATACTTCTTACCAATAAAGGAGTAAATGCAGACTATGTAAGGCAGATAATCAATCTAACACAGACAACAAGTGGATCATATCTTTTGCTTGCAAGTCTTGATATATCAAGAAGAAATCTGGCACTAAGAGGCAGGGAGTCGTTTACCAAGGTTATGGAAATGGCTGAATATGCAAGAAAAGAGATTAATGACATAGGTGGCTACTATGCATATGGTAAGGAGCTGGTTAATGGTACAAGTGTATATGATTATGATGTAACTAAGCTGTCTGTGCACACACTTGGTCTTGGACTTGCAGGAATAGAGGTATATGATCTTCTGCGTGATGAGTATGATATACAGATAGAGTTTGGCGATGTGAGTAACATACTTGCTTATATATCTATCGGAGACAGGCTTCAGGATATTGAAAGACTTGTAGGAGCACTTGCAGATATAGCAAGAATTTATAAAAAAGATAAAACTGGTATGCTGAGTGGGGAATTCATAAGTCCGATTGTGGAGAAGTCTCCTCAGGAAGCCTTTTATGCTGATAAGGAATCACTTCCTATTAAGGATACAAAGGGAAGAATATCAGGCGAATTCGTCATGTGTTATCCACCAGGAATACCTATACTTGCACCAGGCGAAATGATAACAGAGGAGATTATAGAGTATATATTATATGTTAAAGAAAAAGGATGCTCTATGCAGGGTACAGAGGATCCTATGGTGAATAATCTCATGGTGCTTAAGAATACATTTTAGTTATGGTATCCCAGGGGTGTTTAAGACATTATAGTAATACATTCCTACCCTAACAGCTTATTTATTAGCATAACAAGAAAATAGTGCGCAGAATATGCGCAGAAAAGAGGCTTATTATGGAAATGTGGTTTTCAGAGCTGCACACAACCAATGTCAAGCTGTCAATGAGGATAGAGAGGCAGCTGTGTTCAGTAGAAAGTGACTGTCAGAGAATAGATGTACTTGTATCAGATGAGTTTGGAAAGTTTTTAGCACTTGATGGAGAGATTCTGTTTTCTGAAAAGGATGAGTTTATATATGATGAGATGGTTACACATGTACCTATGGCTGTTCATCCAGCTGTTAAGAATGTTCTTATAATCGGTGGTGCAGATGGTGGCGTTGCAAAAGAACTTATTAACTATAAGACTATAGAAAGAATAGACGTAGTTGAGCCTGATGAAACTCTGGCGGAGGTATGCCGGGAGTATTTTCCGGAGCTTGCATGTGGCCTGGATGATGAAAGAGTAAATGTATATATACAGGATGGTCTGCGTTTCTTAAGAAGCAAGACAGCTGAATACGATCTTATAATCAATGATGCCACAGACCCTTTCGGATATACTGAAGGACTGTTTACAAAAGAGTTTTATGGAAGCTGCTATAAGGCGCTTAAAGAAGATGGAATCATGGTATACCAGCATGGAAGTCCATTTTATTCAGAGGACAAAGAAGAGTGTGTGAAAATGCATAGAAAGGCATATCAGGCGTTTCCAGTAAGCCGTGTATACCAGGCACATATACCGACATGTTCATCAGGTTACTGGCTCTTTGGCTTTGCATCAAAGAAATATCATCCGTTAGTTGATTTTAAGCCGGATGAATGGAAGAAATTAGGAATAAAGACGAGATATTATACAACTAATTTACATAGAGGAGCCTTTATGCTTCCTAAATATGTTGAGGATATGCTTGAGGAAGAGGAACGTTAATTACATCATTAAATAAATAATTAAACAGGTGTTAAAGGTAAACCTGGATAGAATATCAGGAGGATAAGGATTATGAGCAGATTATTAATAATAGGATGTGGCGGTGTAGCTGGTGTGGCTATACATAAGTGCTGTCAGAACAGTGACGTATTTACAGAAATATGTATAGCAAGCAGAACTAAAAGTAAATGTGATGCACTTAAGGAAAAGCTTTCAGGTAAAACAAGTACTGTTATAACAACAGCACAGGTTGATGCAGATAACGTGGATGAGCTTGTGTCTCTTATAGAGAACTATAAGCCTGAAGCAGTTCTTAATCTTGCACTTCCATATCAGGATCTTACTATTATGGATGCATGTCTGAAAACTGGTGTGAATTATATAGATACAGCGAATTATGAGGCAGAGGATACAGAGGATAAAGAGTGGAGAGCTATATATGAAAAAAGATGTAAGGAAGAAGGCTTCTCAGCTTATTTTGATTATTCATGGCAGTGGAATTACAGGAAAAAGTTTGAAGATGCAGGCATAATGGCACTTCTTGGAACAGGCTTTGACCCAGGTGTTACAAGTGTATTCAGTGCATATGCACTTAAGCATTACTTTGATGAAATAGAAACTATAGATATACTGGACTGCAATGGTGGCGATCATGGATATCCATTTGCAACTAACTTTAATCCAGAGATAAACTTAAGAGAAGTATCAGCACCAGGCTCATATTGGGAAGATGGACACTGGGTAGAGGTGCCAGCTATGTCTATTAAGAGGGAATATGATTTTCCAGAGGTTGGTATGAAGGATATGTATCTTCTTCACCACGAAGAGATAGAATCTCTTGCTAAGAACATACCAGGTGTTAAAAGAATAAGATTCTTTATGACATTTGGGCAAAGCTATCTTACACATATGAAATGCCTTGAAAATGTAGGTATGTTAAGAACTGATCCAGTAAAGGTAGGAAATGTTGAAGTTGTACCTATACAGCTTTTAAAGGAACTGCTTCCAGATCCTGCAAGTCTTGGTGAGAGAACAGTTGGAAAGACTAATATTGGATGTATATTTACAGGTAAAAAGGATGGAAAGGAAAAGAAAATATACATATATAATGTATGTGACCATCAGGAATGTTATAAAGAAGTAGAATCACAGGCTATATCATATACAACAGGTGTTCCTGCTATGATAGGTGCTATGATGGTTGTAACTGGAAAGTGGAATAAGCCTGGAGTGTATAATGTTGAGGAGTTTGATCCAGATCCATATATGGAAGCTCTTAACAAGTGGGGACTTCCATGGGTTGTTGAGGAGAACCCGGTATTAGTTAAGTAGTTTAAAATACGAGAAACTTAAAAGATAAGAAACTTAAAATATAAGCAGCTTATAATGTGAGCAGCTTAAAAATGAGTAGATAAAAATATGAATTCCAGGAGAAATGAATTGGATACAGTAGTATTTAAAGATATAAAAACACCATCATATGTTATAGATGAAAACAAACTTATTCACAATCTAAAGATTCTTAAGGGAGTGGAAAAAGAAACTGGTTGTCATATACTTCTTGCACAGAAAGCGTTTTCAGCTTATGCCATGTATCCGCTTATAGGTCAGTATATAAGCGGGACAACGGCAAGCGGATTGTACGAAGCAAGGCTTGGAAAAGAAGAGATGAATAAAGAGAATCATGTTTTTGCACCAGCATATAAGCAGGAGGACATGGATGAACTTGTTAAGATATGCGACCATATTATATTTAACTCAGTAAACCAGCTTAGAAAGTATAAGAAACAGTGTCTAAAAGCAGGAGTAAGCATAGGATTAAGAATCAACCCGGAAGTATCAACGCAGGGTGAGCATGCTATATATGATCCATGTTCAGAAGGTTCAAGGCTTGGAGTTACACTTAAGGCACTTAACAAAGGCATAGATGAGGATGAGCAGCTTATTGAAGGTGTTGATGGATTGCATTTTCATACGCTGTGTGAACAGAATTCAGATGATCTTAAGACAACACTTGATGCAGTAGAAGAAAAATTCGGGAAATATATGCATAACTGCAGATGGATTAATATGGGTGGAGGACATCATATAACAAGAGAAGATTATGATGTCAGGCTGCTTATTGACTGTGTGAGACATGTGCAGGATACATATCATGTAAAGGTGTATCTTGAGCCAGGAGAGGCAGTTGCACTCAACGCGGGATATCTTGTAACAGAGGTGCTTGACAAGGTGGATAATGGCATAGAAACTCTTATTTTAGATGCCTCAGCAGCATGTCATATGCCTGATGTGCTTGAGATGCCATACACACCGCCTTTATATGGAGCACAGATAGTGGCAGATATATTAAAGACACAAGAGGCACCTAAGGATGCACATTTTGTATACAGACTTTCTTCATATACATGCCTTGCGGGTGATATTATAGGTGATTATGAGTTTGACCATGAGATAAATGTGGGTGACAGACTTATATTTATGGATATGGCTATATATTCAATGGTTAAAAATAATACATTTAATGGAATGCCGCTTCCATCTATATCTGTGCTAAAAGATGGAAAACTAAGTCTGATTAAAAGCTTTGGATATGAAGACTTTAAGTGCAGGCTTTAATATAGCAGATATGGCTTACATGCCAGCTGTGGGTTATATAAGATTATAAGGAATAAAACAGATGAGTATTATAAATTCAACTCCGTCACATGATGGATATTACATGCCGGCTGAATATGAAAAGCATGATGGCACTATTATGATATGGCCGGTAAGACCAGGTTCATGGCCTGGTGAGGCAGCAGCGGCAAAAAGAGTGTTTAAGGAAATAGCCGGGCATATCGCCCAGTCTGAGAATATGTATATGCTTACAGACAGTGAGCATATGACAGAAGCAGAGCAGATGTTAGACGATAAAGTCAGGGTTGTTAACATAGAGACAGATGATGCGTGGGCAAGAGATATGTGCCCGACATTCGTAAAGAATGCATCAGGAGATATACGTGGAATAAGCTGGAAGTTCAACGCATGGGGTGGAGAATATGATGGCTTGTATATGGACTGGGAAAAGGATGATATGGCAGCAGGTCTGTTTTGCGACATGATGGGGATAGACTATTATGATGCAGCTCCTTTTGTGCTTGAAGGTGGTTCTATACATAGCGACGGTGAGGGCACTGTTATAGTGACTGAAAGCTGTCTTTTAAGTAAGGGCAGAAACCCACAGCTTAGTAAAGCTATGATAGAGGATAAGCTTAAGGAATATCTTGGGGCAAAGAAGGTTATATGGCTGCCATATGGAATATATAATGATGAAACCAATGAGCATGTTGATAATGTATGTGCGTTTACATCGCCTGCTAATGTCGTGCTTGCATGGACAGATGATGTGAATGATCCACAGTATGATATGTCATCAGCCGACCTTAAAGTGCTTGAAGCTGAAACAGATGCACTTGGTAGAAAGATAAAGGTGCATAAGTTATATATACCAGATGAGCCTGTGTGCATAAAAGAAGAGGATCTTAAGGGTTATGTGTTTGCAGAAGGTGAAGATAACAGGGAGCTTGGAGAAAGATTAGCAGCAAGCTATGCGAATTTCTATATATCTAATGCGAAAGTACTTGTTCCACAGTTTGGTGATAAGAAGGATAAGGCTGCGATAGAACTGTTATCAAAGCTTATACCTGACAGAAAAGTAACCGGTATATATGCCAGGGACATAATAGTTGGAGGCGGCAATATACATTGCATAACGCAGCAGATTCCAGCAGGCATAAAGAAAAACATATAAAATGTGCATAAAGAAGAATAAAAAACCATGTAGAAATGGAGATTGATAATATGAGCAGAATAACTGGAGTTGCTGCTATACAGATGAAGTGTGGCAGAGATGTTTTGGAAAATATAAAAACAGCCGACAGACTTGTAAGGGATGCAGTTAAAAAGGGCGCAGATATAATACTTCTTCCAGAGCTTTTTGAGAGGCAGTACTTTTGTCAGGAAAGAAGATATGAATACTATGAATATGCAAAAAGTGTGGACGAGGATGCAGCTGTAGTGCATTTTACAGAGGTTGCCAGAGAATTAGGCGTAGTTATAATAGTCAGCTTTTATGAAAAGGATGTAAACCAGCTGTATAATACAGCTGCCGTTATAGATGCTGATGGAACAAGGCTTGGTATATATAGAAAGACACATATTCCTGATGATCATTACTATCAGGAAAAATTCTACTTTGTTCCAGGCAATACAGGCTTTAAGGTGTTTAACACAAGATTCGGCTGCATAGGTGTTGGTATATGCTGGGATCAATGGTTTCCAGAGACAGCAAGGGCTATGGCAGTAGAAGGTGCAGAGGTGCTTTTTTATCCAACCGCTATAGGAAGTGAGCCGATACTTGACTGTGACAGCATGATGCACTGGAGAAGGTGTATGCAGGGACATGCAGCATGCAATCTTGTTCCTGTTGTTGCAGCTAACAGGATTGGTGTTGAGACTGTTAAGCCATGTGAAGAGAACGGTGGACAATCAAGTTCACTTAAATTCTATGGTTCTTCCTTTATCACTGACAACACAGGTGATATAATATATCAGGCGGGCAGGGATGAAGAAGAAGTTATCGTCCATAAGTTCGATCTTGATAAGCTGGCATATGACAGACTTTCATGGGGATTATTCAGGGACAGAAGACCGGAAGTCTATAATAAAGCTATAAGTAAAGAACTTATTCAGCCTTAGATATATAGAAACGAGGATGATTATGAAAAAACTGGTTATTGGCATGCTTGCACATGTAGATGCTGGGAAAACTACACTTTCTGAAAGTATATTATACACTTCTGGAGCCATAAGGAAGCTTGGAAGAGTAGATAATAAAGATGCATTTCTTGATAATAATGACTATGAGCGTCAGAGAGGAATAACTATATTTTCAAAGCAGGCATGCTTTAGTTATAAGGACCTTGATGTTACGTTGCTTGACACACCTGGCCACGTTGACTTTTCGGCAGAGATGGAACGTACGTTATGGGTGCTTGATTATGCGGTGCTTGTTATCAATGGAATGGATGGGGTACAGGGACATACAGACACATTGTGGGGATTGTTAAAAAGACTGCATGTGCCTGTTTTTATATTTGTTAACAAGATGGACCAGTAGGGAACTGATAAATATAGACTTCTTGAACAGCTTAAGAATAAGCTGTCATCAGGCTGCATAGATTTTACCGGATATATGAAGGGCGTTAAACCTGACTATGAGGATATAGCAACATGTAGTGAAGGGGCGCTTGAAGAATATCTTAAATATTCAGAGGTATCAGATGAAAGCATAAGCAGGATGTTAGATGAAAGAGAGATATTTCCTGTTATATTTGGTTCGGCATTAAGGCTTGATGGAGTTGATGAGCTGCTTGGTGTGATGGACAGATTCTGCAGCGGCAGGGAATATGGTGAGGATTTTTCAGCCAGAGTTTATAAGATATCAAGAGATGAAAGAGGAGAAAGACTTACACATATTAAAGTAACAGGTGGCTGTATAAAGAGCAAGGATATTATAAATGATGAGAAGGTCAATCAGATAAGAGTATATAGTGCAGATAAATATACAGCTGTTCAGGAAGCTGTAGCAGGAAACATATGCGCACTTACAGGACTGTCAGACACGTACGCAGGACAGGCTATAGGAGATGAGAAGGAAGATAATTCGCCAGTTCTTACTCCGGTGCTTAACTATAAGATAAACCTTCCAGCAGGCGTTGATCCTATGCAGATGCTTCCAAAGCTCAGGGCTATAGAGGAAGAAGAGCCGCAGCTGCATATAGAATGGGATGAGAATTTTAAAGAAATACATGTACAGGTTATGGGACCTGTTATGATAGAAGTGCTTCAGAATATAATTAAGGAAAGGTTTGGCATAGATGTAACTTTTGGAGAGGGCAGTATTGTGTATAAAGAAACAATTGCCAACAAAGTTGAAGGAATCGGACATTTTGAACCTTTAAGACATTATGCTGAGGTACATCTAATACTTGAACCTGGTGAGCCTGGAAGTGGTATGAGGTATGAGCTTGACTGCAGTGAGGATGTGCTGGCAAAGAACTGGCAGAGACTTATATATACACATTTGTGTGAAAAAACACATAAGGGTGTACTGACAGGCTCGGCACTTACGGATGTTAAGATAACAGTTGCTGCTGGACGGGCGCATAACAAGCATACAGAAGGTGGAGATTTCAGGCAGGCAACATACAGAGCGGTAAGACAGGGGCTTATGCAGGCTGAATCTGTTCTTCTTGAACCGTTTTATGAATTCGAGCTGAAGCTTGACAGACAATATATAGGCAGGGCTATGACAGATTTAGAGCGTATGGGAGCAGTATTTACGATTAACGATACTGGAGAAGAAGTGCTTGTAACAGGCTGTGGCCCTGTGTCAAGCCTTGCGAATTATCAGGCAGAGCTTACAGCATACACAAGGGGAACTGGGAGCATAAATCTTAGGATGTCAGGTTACAGACCATGCCATAACACGGAAGAAGTTATAGAAAAAATAGGCTATGATGTTACAAGAGATATAAGGAATACACCGGATTCTGTGTTCTGCGCACATGGATCAGGTTTTACAGTCAGATGGGATGAGGTATCAGAATATGCACATGTTGATAGTGTTCTTAATCCACCAAAAACGTCAGATATAAATGAACCTATGACATCAAAGCAGGCGGCAAGGACTGTATCAGAGGAGTGGATAGGAACTGATGAGGTTGACAGGATACTGGCAGAAACTTACTTTTCTAACAGCAGAGGCGATAATGAAAGAAGGAAGCTGTCAAAAAGAAAATCATCAGATCAGCTTGGACAATATGTTGCGTTAAAGCAGTCTGACAGACAAAGAACAGCAAAGGCTATGGGAGTAAGCTATCTTTTAGTAGATGGTTATAACATAATCCATGCATGGAAGGAACTTGATGAGCTGGCTAAGATCAACATGGACAGCGCAAGAGACAGGCTGCTTGATATTATGTGTAACTATCAGGGAATGAAAAAGTGTGAACTGATAGTTGTGTTTGATGCGTACAGACTTGCAGGACATGCACAGGAGTATATTGATTACCATAATATACATGTAGTATATACTAAAGAAGCAGAAACAGCAGATCATTACATAGAAAAGTTTGCACATGAGAATGGAAGAAAGTATAATGTGACTGTTGCAACATCCGATGGACTTGAACAGGTTATCATAAGAGGTGCCGGATGTCTTCTTTATTCTGCAAGAGAATTCGAGGAAGAAGTTAAAGCCATGGAAGAACATATAAGAAATGAATATCTAAATAAAAGCTATTAATAATTAATGTGAGTGTCTGAGCTAAATTCTGCCACTCACTTGTTTATGAAAGAAGAGGTTTGATTGTTATGAGTACATTATGGGTTATAGGTGATTCAACACTTAGTAGTTTCAAAGACAGGTATTATTATCCAAGATATGGATATGGAACAATGCTTGATAAGTATCTTAATGATAATGTGAGGGTTGTTAATATAGCTCTTTCTGGAAGAAGCTCTAAAAGCTATACGACAGAGCCACAGTATAAGGAACTGCTTGATGGCATGAAAAAAGGTGATTTTCTTATCATAGGATTTGGACATAATGATGAGAAAACAGAGGAGTCACGCTTTACTGATGCGAATGGAGATTATAAGACAGAAGGCTCATTTGCACATTCCCTCTACGAAAATTATATCAAGAAGGCAGATGAGGCAGGCTGTAAGGTGATTCTTTGTACACCTATAGTAAGGAGAACTCCTACAGGAGAATGGGATGATACTCTGTTACATATAACGCAGGATGTCGGGGAGTTTAAAGGCGGCGATTATCCAGAAGCTGTAAGAAAGCTTGGAAGTACACTTGACATACCAGTTATAGATATGACTGAAAAGACTCACAAGATGTATGACAGGCTCGGTGCTGATAATACAATATATCTTCATGCATGGCCATCCAATAACAGGCTTAGTGTAGATAACACACATACCAATATATGGGGTGCAAGAGTTAATGCTTATATGGTTATGTCAGCTATTAAAGAGTCAGATATAGCAGGACTATCTGAAAATGTAGTGAATTTATCTGAAAATCCTTTGGAATATAAAGAAAAGTATCTTGTATCAAATGCTGATTATAAGCCTGTAATATTTAGTGATAAGCTTGAAGAGAGCAGGCTTTTTGAAGATTATGGTGAATATAAGGGTACTGTTTTTGGTGATGTTTTAAATGATGTAAGCAAGGAGAATTTTACACTTGAAGCAGATAAAGATGGCAACATGCATATAGCTGTCAGAAACAATTTTGGTAAGATATCGGTTGTTACAGATGGAATAGCTATGTATTACAGACAGGTAGATGTTAATAAGAATTTCACACTAAGAGCGAAGGTAAGAGTTAATAAGATATTTTTAAACGACCAGGTATCGTTTGGACTTATGGTAAGGGATGACTGCTATATTGATAAGTGCATGCCTGACATTTTAGGCGATTATGTGGCAGCAGCACCTCTGTGTGTTACAAGAAAAGAGAATACGGTAGGAACTTATGCAAGAAAAAGTGGTGTGCTTGTATATGGACCAGCAACAGGTACCGCGATAGAAGAAGGAAAAGAATATAATCTTATACTTGCTTCATCACAGGATGGATATATGGCAAAGTTTGCAGATGGACCTGAGGTAACAGGAGGGTATGATTTTAAGCTTACTGCTATTGATCCTAAGCATGTATATGTTGGTATGTTTGCATCAAGAAACGTTGATGTGACATTTTCAGATATACATTTTGAAATCTGAGCAGTGACCAATATAAAAAAATAAATAAATTATTATATAACAATGTGTTTTTTATGAATTATATGTTATACTAAGCCTACAGATAGAAGTATTCAGACAATAACAGGATGGATACGTAAGCGTGTACAAAATATGAATCTGGAGGGAGTTGAAGCATATGAAACTTACTTTTTTAGGTGCTGATCACGAAGTTACAGGAAGCTGTCATTACCTATGTGTTGGTGATAAAAATATACTGATAGATTGCGGAATGGAACAGGGAAACGATGTATATGAGAACCAGGAGCTGCCCATACCGGCATCCGATGTAGATTATGTTCTTCTTACACATGCACATATAGACCATTCGGGGCTTATACCACTTTTGTATGTTAATGGCTTTAGAGGCAGTATATATTGCACTGAGGCAACTGTACAGTTGTGTGATATTATGTTAAGAGATAGTGCACATATCCAGATGTTTGAAGCTGAATGGCGCAACAGAAAGGCGAAGCGTTCAAACGGAACACTTAAGGAGTTCATACCTTTATATGATGCGAAGGCAGTATATGAGGTTATGAAACAGTTTGTCGGAGTAAAGTACGATGAGATCATAAATATAGATGACAATATAAGTGTGAGGTTTAAAGATGTAGGGCATCTGCTTGGTTCAGCAAGCATAGAGGTGTGGGCAAAGGAAAAAAATAAAGAGGCAGAAGTGTCTAAGAAGATAGTATTCTCTGGTGACATAGGTAATATTAACAAGCCTATAACAAAAGATCCTGCTATGGTTGATACAGCAGATTATGTTGTTATGGAATCTACCTATGGTAACAGAAGCCATAATGGTACACCAGATTATGTTAAGGAACTCGTTAGCGTGTTTAAAAGGACATTTGACAGAGGTGGCAATGTTGTTATACCATCATTTGCAGTTGGTAGAACGCAGGAGCTTTTATATCATATAAGAAAGATAAAAGCGGAGCATCTTATCGATAGGGATTTTGATGTGTATGTTGATAGTCCTCTTGCAATAGAGGCTACAGAAATCTTTAGCAGGAATGTTGAACAGTGCTTTGATGATGAGGCTATAGAACTTGTAAGAGAGGGCATTAATCCGCTGTCTTTTCCAGGACTTAAATATGCTGTATCAAGTGAAGAATCCAAGATGATTAATTTTGACCCAAAACCTAAGGTTATTATATCGGCATCAGGTATGTGTGAGGCTGGACGTATCAGACACCACCTTAAGCATAATCTCTGGAGGGCTGAATGTACTGTGCTTTTTGTTGGATATCAGGCAAATGGTACAACTGGACGAATAATAATTGATGGAATAGATGAGATAAAGCTCTTTGGTGAGCCTATACAGGTTAAGGCTGAGATTGCACAGCTGCCAGGTTCAAGTGGCCATGCAGATAAAGATGAACTTATAAGATGGGTAAGTGCTTTTAAGAATAAGCCACAGAAAGTGTTTGTTGTGCACGGAGAGGACAGTGTATGTGAAGAATTCACAGAATGTCTTAAGAAGGAGCATGGCTTTGATGCATATGCGCCATATACAGGCGGCGCTTTTGATCTTGTAACAGGCTGCATGATTACAGAGGGTAACAAAGAAAGAAAGAGCAGAAGAACTACCATTAATAAACGCAACAGAAGTATATATGACAGGCTTGTTGCAGCTGGCAGACGTCTTATGACTGTTATTATGCATAATGAGGGTGGAGCTAACAAGGATCTTGCCAAATTTACAGATCAGATTAATTCACTTTGCGATAAATGGGACAGATGATTTAATGAGCTTAAATGTACGGATTTACATGTGCAGGTTTGATAAAGAGTGAGATATAAGAATGGAGGAATATCATGAAAAATATGCTTTTTGTATTTAACCCGAATTCGGGAAAAGCACAGCTTAAGAATTCGCTTATGAAGATTATTCAGATATTCTCCAATGCAGATTACGAGGTTACTGTGTATCCTACGAAAGCAGCATTAGATGGATATGAAAAGATTAAAGCATCTAAAGGACTGTATGACATTATAGTATGCAGCGGAGGAGATGGCACATTAAACGAAGTCGTATCTGCAGTCATAACATATGGAGATGAAAAAGTACCTATTGGGTACATTCCAAGTGGTTCAACGAATGATTTTGCTAAGAGTCTTGGCATACCTTCAGATAAGATAAGGGCTGCATACAATGTCGTAAGTGGAGAAAGCTTTTCTTGTGATATCGGAATTATAAATGACAGACGGTATTTTAACTATGTGGCAGCATTTGGTGCATTTACAGATGTTGCATACGAAACACCGCAGGATCTTAAGAATATGTTCGGACATCAGGCATATGTGATAGAGGGGGCAAAGAGACTTTTAAACCTCAAGGCATATAAGATGAAAGTAACTTCAAGCAGGTTTGATATAGAGGATAACTTTATATATGGCATGGTGAGCAATTCAAGTTCAGTTGGAGGTATGAAAGGACTTATAGGTGATAATGTTGATTTCCAGGATGGGGTGTTTGAGGTTACTCTTATAAGAGAAATAAGAAATGCACTTGATTTCCAGCAGCTGATAAATGCTTTTATGACACAGAGGCTTGAAAGCTGTGATATGATTTATTCATTTAAGACTAACAATATAACATTTGAATCACCGGATAATATAAAATGGACACTAGATGGTGAATTTGGAGGAGAACACAATAAGGTTAATCTTAAAGTGTGTCCTAAAGCGGTAGATTTTATAATTAATAAAGAAAAGCCTAAAGCCAAAATAGATTAATAAAATAAACATCAAAGCTGGCGCGGTTAATTAAGTAAAGAATTGCATCAAAAAAACATATGAATTACTTTAAATAATAAAGTGATAAAACCTATCAACATAGTTGAGCAGGCTTTATCACTTTATTTTTTTACAACTTTAAATATATCCGGGAAAATGATGTTAAAAAATAGAAACAATTCAGAAACAATTTATCATCACAAAGAAAAAATAGATATTAACAAGAAGAATAAATGTTAGAAACACAAGTGAAATTGTATTAAACACACAGGTCTTGGAGAAAAAATACAATGATATAAAGATAAATAATCTGACAATAAGATATATATTACGGTAAAATTAAATAATCTGACAATTCAAAATAAAAATACATTTACAACGATGAAAAATAGGAGTATATTATGAGCAGAAAAAAATCCACTGCAAAATAACCTGCTGGAAATTCGCTGGCAGATTGAAATATATCAGGGATTTGATAACAGATTATACATGAAAGGATGATAGGACTATGGAAAATCAGAAAAAGCAGCCTGGACTTTATAACCCACAATTCGAACACGATAACTGTGGTATCGGTGCAGTTGTAAGCATCAAAGGAATAAAGACTCATCAGACAGTATCTGATGCTCTTAGTATCGTAGAGAATCTCGAACACAGAGCAGGTAAGGATGCAGAAGGTAAGACTGGTGATGGTGTAGGTATTCTCCTTCAGATATCTCATAAGTTTTTTGAAAAAGCAGTTAAGCCACTTGGTATTAAGATTGGCAATGAAAGAGAGTATGGTATAGGTATGTTCTTCTTTCCACAGGATGAACTTGCAAGAAACCGTGCCAAAAAGATGTTTGAGATAATAGTTGAAAAGGAAGGACTTGAGTTTCTTGGCTGGAGAGAGGTTCCAACTTTTCCTAATGTCCTTGGTAAAAAAGCAGTTGACTGTATGCCATATATTATGCAGGGCTTTGTAAAGAAGCCTAAGGATGTGAATAAAGGCATAGAGTTTGATAGAAAGCTGTATGTTGCAAGAAGAGTATTTGAGCAGACAGCAGAAGATACATATGTCTGTTCACTTTCAAGCAGGACAATAGTATACAAGGGAATGTTCCTTGTAGGACAGTTAAGAACATTTTTTAAGGATCTTACAGATGAGAGCTATGAATCAGCTATAGCACTTGTGCACTCAAGATTCTCTACTAACACAAATCCTAGCTGGGAACGTGCCCATCCAAACAGATTTATCGTTCACAACGGTGAGATTAATACAATCAAGGGAAATGCCGACAGAATGCTTTCAAGAGAAGAAACAATGGTTTCTCCATATCTTGAGGATGAGATGTCTAAGATCACACCAGTTGTTAACACCAATGGTTCGGATTCAGCTATGCTTGATAACACACTTGAATTCTTTGTTATGAATGGTATGCCTCTTCCACTGGCTGTTATGATTACAATCCCAGAGCCATGGAGTAATAATAAAGCTATGGAGCAGGAGAAGAAGGATTTCTATCAGTATTATTCAACTATGATGGAGCCTTGGGATGGACCAGCATCTATTCTTTTCTCTGATGGAGATATCATGGGTGCAGTTCTTGATAGAAATGGTCTTCGTCCTTCAAGATATTATATTACAAAGGATGGATATCTTATTCTTTCATCAGAAGTAGGTGCACTTCCTATTGATGAAAGCAGAATAGAAGTAAAGGACAGGCTTCATCCAGGTAAGATGCTTCTTGTGGATACCGTTAAGGGTGAGCTTATAGATGATAATAAGCTTAAGGAAAAATATGCTACTAAGCAGCCATATGGTGAGTGGCTTGATAATAATCTTATAAAGCTTGAAGATCTTAAGATACCAAACAAAAAGGTGCCAGCACATACTAAGGAAGAAAGAGCAAGATTACAGAAAGCATTTGGTTATACATATGAAGATTTCAGAACATCTATTCTTCCTATGGCACTTAACGGAAGTGAATCTATCGGTGCTATGGGTATAGATACACCACTTGCTGTACTTTCTAACAGACACCAGCCTCTGTTTAACTATTTTAAACAGCTGTTTGCACAGGTTACGAATCCACCTATAGATTCCATAAGAGAGAAGATCGTAACATCTACAACTGTATACCTTGGTAAAGATGGTAACATACTTGAAGAACAGCCTGAAAACTGTAAGAACTTAAAGATTAACAATCCTATTCTTACTAACACAGATCTTTTAAAGATAAAGAATATGAAGGTTGAAGGTTTTAAGGTTGAAACTATTCCTATTACATACTATAAGAATACATCACTCGAAAAGGCTATCGACCATCTTTTTGTAGAGGTAGACAGAGCACATAGAGAGGGTACTAACATTGTTATCCTGTCTGATAGAGGTGTTGATGAAAATCATGTAGCTATACCATCACTTCTTGCTGTAGGTGCAGTACAGCACTATCTTGTACAGACTAAGAAAAGAACAAGTATGGCTGTTATACTTGAAAGTGGTGAGCCAAGGGATGTACATCATTTTGCTACATTGTTAGGATATGGTGCATCAGCTATCAATCCATATCTTGCACAGGAAAGCATACAGGAGCTTATTGATCTTAATATGCTTGATAAAGATTACTATGCAGCAGTTGATGATTATAATAATGCTATCATAAGTGGTATCGTAAAGATAGCAGCTAAGATGGGTATATCAACTATACAGTCATATCAGGGTTCTAAGATATTTGAGGCGATAGGTATTGATTCAGCTGTTATTAATAAGTACTTCACAGGTACTGTATCAAGAGTTGAGGGTATAAGCCTTAAAGATATACAGGATGATGTTGAAACACTTCATTCAAAGGCCTTTGATCCTCTTGGGCTATCAACAGACACAACTCTTGATAGTGAGGGTGCCCATAAAATGAGAAGTGGAAAGGAAGAACATCTTTATAATCCACAGACAATTCATCTTTTACAGCTTGCAACACATACAGGTGATTATAATACATTTAAGGAATATACAGCTCTTGTCAATAAAGAAGAGGGCGTTAAGAACTTAAGAGGACTTATGGATATCAAGTTCCCTAAGAAGGGAATAAATATAGATCAGGTAGAAAGCGTTGATTCTATTGTTAAGAGATTCAAGACTGGTGCTATGTCCTATGGTTCTATCTCTAAGGAAGCACATGAAACTATGGCTATTGCAATGAATATGCTTCATGGTAAGTCAAACTCAGGTGAAGGTGGTGAGGATGAAGACAGACTCACTGTTGGAGCTGATGGACTTAACAGATGTTCGGCTATCAAGCAGGTTGCATCAGGAAGATTCGGTGTTACAAGCAGATATCTTGTAAGTGCAAAGGAGATCCAGATTAAGATGGCACAGGGTGCTAAGCCTGGTGAAGGTGGACATCTTCCAGGAAAGAAGGTATATCCTTGGATAGCAAAGACACGTCTTTCAACACCGGGTGTATCACTTATATCACCTCCACCTCATCACGACATTTATTCTATCGAGGATCTGGCAGAACTGATATATGACCTTAAGAATGCTAACAAGGATGCAAGAATATCGGTTAAGCTTGTATCAGAAGCTGGCGTTGGTACTATTGCTTCTGGTGTAGCAAAGGCTGGTGCACAGGTTATTCTTATATCAGGCTATGATGGTGGTACAGGTGCAGCGCCAAGAAGCTCTATACATAATGCAGGACTTCCTTGGGAGTTAGGACTTGCTGAAGCACATCAGACACTTACGATGAATGGACTTCGTAACAAGGTTATAATCGAAACAGATGGTAAGCTGATGAGTGGACGTGACGTTGCCATAGCAGCCATGCTTGGTGCTGAGGAATTCGGATTTGCAACAGCACCACTTGTAACTATGGGCTGTGTTATGATGAGAGTATGTAATCTTGATACATGCCCTGTTGGTATTGCAACACAGAATCCAGAGCTTAGAAAGAGGTTCGCAGGAAAGCCAGAATACGTAGTTAACTTTATGAGATTCATCGCAGAAGAGCTTCGTGAGTATATGGCTAAGCTTGGAGTAAAGACGGTGGATGAACTTGTGGGAAGAACAGATTTCCTTGAAGCAAAAACTGACGTTTATGGAAGTGGAAGAGCATCAAAGGTTGATCTTTCTAATATCCTTAATAATCCTTATATTAAGGAAGCAGCTTCTATCAGGTATGATAAGAAGAATGTGTTTGATTTCGAGCTTGGTAAGACAGTAGATGAAAGAATACTTATAAAGAAGTTTTCAGATGCTATGGATAAGAAGCAGAAGAGAAGTGTTGAAGTTGATGTTAAGAATACAGACAGGGCACTTGGTACTCTTCTTGGTGCTGAGATAACGAGAAGATTCGGTGAAAGCCTTGCAGATGATACATATACAGTTAAGTGTACGGGAGCTGGTGGACAGAGCTTTGGAGCATTTATTCCTAAGGGGCTTACACTTGAACTTGTAGGTGACAGCAATGACTACTTTGGTAAAGGCCTTTCTGGTGGTAAGCTTATCGTGTATCCACCAACCGGAGTATCTTATAAGGAAGATGAGAATATTATCATAGGTAATGTGGCACTTTATGGTGCAACAAGTGGTAAGGCATATATCAATGGTATTGCAGGTGAGAGATTCTGCGTACGTAACTCAGGTGCAACAGCAGTTGTTGAGGGAACAGGTGACCATGGCTGTGAATATATGACAGGTGGAAGAGTGGTTGTTCTTGGAAGAACTGGTAAGAACTTTGCTGCTGGTATGAGTGGCGGTGTTGCATATGTTTTAGATGAGGATACAACACTTTACAAGAGGGTTAATAAGCAGCTTGTATCACTTGAACCAGTTACTAACAAGTATGATGTACTTGAACTTAAGCAGATGATCACTGACCATGTAGCTTTCACTAACTCAAAGAAGGGTAAAGAGGTTCTGGATAACTTTGGTGAATATCTTCCTAAGTTCAAGAAGATTATGCCACATGATTATAAGAAGATGCTCAATATGATTGTTCAGATGGAAGAGAAGGGTCTTAGCAGTGAACAGGCTCAGATTGAAGCATTTTACGCAGCAACTAAGTAAGATGGAAATGTACAAAAACAGATATGTATTGGCAGCTTATAAGTCTGCTGGTACATATTTGTGAAAATGTGTATTTGAAAGGAGATAATCATGGGAAAACCAACCGGATTTTTAGAATATGAACGTGTAGAAGCTAAGGCAGTTGCACCAAAGGAAAGAATAAAGAATTTTAATGAGTTTCATACACCACTTTCAGAAACAGAGCAGAGATGCCAGAGCGCACGCTGCATGGACTGTGGTGTGCCATTCTGTCAGTCAGGCATGACTATAAAGGGTATGACAAGTGGTTGTCCTCTTAATAACCTTATACCGGAATGGAATGATCTTGTATACACAGGTAACTGGGAACAGGCATATAACAGGCTGCATAAGACAAGTAATTTTCCAGAGTTTACAAGCCGTGTATGTCCAGCTCTTTGCGAAAAAGCATGTACATGCGGACTTAACGGAGATGCTGTATGTACTAAGGAAAATGAGATGGCTATCATAGAACATGCTTATGCTAACGGGCTTGCAGGTCCTAAGCCACCAAAGGCAAGAACTGGAAAGAGAATAGCTGTCATAGGTTCAGGTCCTTCAGGACTTGCTGTAGCTGACCAGCTTAACCAGAGGGGCCATCTTGTGACTGTATATGAAAGAGCTGATAGAATAGGTGGACTTTTAAGATATGGAATACCTAATATGAAGCTTGAAAAGCATATTATAGACAGAAAGCTTAATGTTATGAAGGATGAGGGTGTTGAGTTTGTAACGGAAGCTAACATCGGACAGAATATTAAGGCTAAGAAGATAATGGATGATTATGACGCAGTTGTACTTGCGGTAGGTGCCTCTAATCCAAGAGATATCAATGCTCCTGGAAGAGATGCTGATGGAATATATTTTGCAGTTGATTTTCTTACAGCAACAACTAAGAGTCTTCTTGATTCAGATCTTACAGATGGTAAGTATATAAGCGCAAAGGATAAAAATGTTATCGTAATCGGTGGTGGTGATACAGGTAACGACTGTGTTGGTACAGCTATAAGACATGGCTGTAAGTCAGTGACACAGCTTGAAATGATGCCAAAGGCACCAGATGTAAGAACTGAAACTAATCCATGGCCACAATGGCCTTTAGTCTGCAAGACAGATTATGGCCAGGAGGAAGCAATAGCAGTATTCGGACATGACCCAAGAATATATACAACTACTGTAAAGGAATTCAAGAAGGATAAGAAGGGCAAGCTTTGCAAGGTTGTTACTATCCAGCTTGAATCAAAGGTAGATGAGGCAACAGGAAGAAGAATGATGGTTCCTGTTGAAGGAACAGAAAAAGAGCTTCCTTGTGAGCTTGTTCTTATAGCAGCAGGTTTCCTTGGAACACAGAAGTATCTTACAGATGCATTCGGCGTAGAGGTAAACCAGAGAACTAACATCAAGACAGATGATGGAAGATTCGCAACTAATGTTGCTGGAGTGTTCGCTGCCGGCGACTGTCACACAGGCCAGTCGCTTGTTGTAAAGGCTATACGTCAGGGCAGGGACTGTGCAAGGGAAGTGGATAAGTATCTGATGGGATATACTAATCTGTAATAAGTGTGATTAGTTTGATTAACAAGGGATATAACTAGATAATAAAAGGTGTTGCAGCACTATTTTGTGCGACAACACCTTTTTGTTTTAATCAAAAGTTCTGTTGCTATATAAAAGTTTTTTTCGTATACTTAACATAGTTTGACTTAAGATATGCAATCGCATAACATGATTAAATGATTAAAATGAGAATGTTGTAGAAAGGTAAGGAAAATATATGAAAAGCAAAGTGAATGGTATATTCAGAAAAGTATGTAATATCCTTGAATGGATAATATCAGCAATACTTGTAGTAGTTGTAGTAGTTATGTGTGTGAGGTTTTTGCTTGAACTTGGTGGGATGTTTGATAGTACCCCTCTTGATTTCTTCGAGAAATTTGTGGCAGATATTATGACACTGGCAGGTGGTGTGGAGCTTATCAAGATGTTATCACAGCATACACCGGCAACTGTCGTGGAGGTGCTTATGTTTGCAATAGCAAGAGAGATGGTGACACACCATGATTCAGCACTTAACACAGCGATAGGAGTGCTGTCGATATGTGCACTTTTTGCGACAAGAAAGTTTTTCTTCTGCAAAAATGATTATGATGAGAATGATGGAGAACATTAAAACAATCTGACAGATCAGATGGAGGGCAGCATATATCGAAATATTAAAATAAATATAAATTATAAAAAATATATTGGCAAATCAGCGCCGGATGTGATACAATCCATTAGTATGTACTTTGTACGATAGAAAAAGAGACTTCATATATATTTTAAGGAGGATTTATAAACAATGAGTTTTAAGGTTGAAAACATGGAAGAGAAGAATATGGTTAAGCTTGTGATCGAGACTACTGCTGAAGAATTCGAAGCAGGTCTTAATACAGCTTTTAATAAGAATAAGAATAAAATCAGCGTTCCTGGCTTCAGAAAAGGTAAGGCTCCAAGAAAGATGGTAGAAAAGCTTTATGGTGCAGAGATTTTCTATGAAGATGCAGCTAATGCCATCATTCCTGATGCTTATGCTAAGGCAGCAGATGAAAGTGAATTAGAAATCGTTTCACAGCCTAAGATCGATGTAGTTCAGATTGAAGCTGGCAAGCCATTTATCTTTGAAGCAACAGTTGCTGTTAAGCCAGAGGTTGAACTTGGACAGTACAAGGGTGTTGAGGTAGCTAAGTGCGATACAGATGTTACTGATGCAGATGTTGAAGAAGAATTAAAGAAGGCTCAGGATAAGAATTCAAGAATCGTTACTGTAGAAGACAGAGCTGTTAAAGATGGCGATATGACAACAATTGATTTTGAAGGCTTTGTAGATGGTGAAGCATTTGAAGGTGGAAAGGGTGAAGATTATCCACTTACAATCGGTTCTCATTCATTTATTGATAACTTTGAAGAACAGATTATCGGTATGAATATCGGTGATGAGAAGGAAATCAATGTAACATTCCCAGAAGAATACCATGCTGAGGAATTAAAGGGTAAGCCAGCTATGTTCAAGGTTAAGGTTAAGGAGATCAAGGAAAAGGTTCTTCCAGAGCTTGATGATGATTTCGCTCAGGACGTTTCTGATTTTGATACACTTGCTGAATATAAGGAAGATCTTAAGAAGAACATAACAGTGCGCAAGGAAAATGAAGCTAAGGCTAAGAAGGAAGATGAAGCAATCGCTAAGATTATTGAAACTTCTAAGATGGACATTCCAGAAGCTATGATTAATACACAGGTTAACAGAATGTTAGAAGACTTCGCACAGAGATTACAGTCACAGGGCTTATCAGTTGAGCAGTACTTCCAGTACACAGGTGTTACAGCTGAAAAGATTATTGAAGATATGAAGCCACAGGCTGTTAAGAATATCCAGTCAAGACTTGTTCTTGAAGCAATCGTAAAGGCTGAGAATATCGAAGTTTCTGATGAAGAATTCGAAGCAGAGCTTAACAAGATGGCTGAACAGTACAAGATGGAAATCGAAAAGATTAAAGAGTTCATGGGTGAATATGAATCTAAGCAGATCAGAGAAGATATTGCTATCCAGAAGGCTGTTGATGTTATTGTAAATTCAGTAGTTGAGAAGTAATAAATATTATATAAGACAGGGAGGCAATAATATGAGTTTTGTACCTTATGTCATAGAACAGAATAGTCGTGGAGAGAGATCATATGATATCTATTCACGTCTTCTTAAAGACAGAATTATATTTTTAGGTGAAGAGGTAACAGATGTTTCTGCTAACCTTGTTGTAGCACAGATGTTATTCCTTGAGGCAGAAGATCCAGGCAAGGATATACATTTTTATATCAACAGCCCAGGTGGTTCAGTATCAGCTGGTTTCGCGATATATGATACTATGCAGTATATTAAGTGTGATGTTTCAACAATATGTATAGGTATGGCAGCCAGTATGGGAGCATTTCTTCTTTCTGGCGGTACTAAGGGTAAGAGACTTGCACTTCCTAATGCTGAGATTATGATTCATCAGCCTTCAGGCGGAGCCAGAGGTCAGGAAACAGAAATCAGGATAGTTGCAGAGAATATCTTAAAGACAAGAAACAAGTTAAATGAAATACTCGCAGCTAACACGGGTAAATCAGTAGAAGAAATCTCTCGGGATACAGAACGTGATAACTATATGACAGCTAAAGAGGCTGTAGCATATGGTCTTATTGACAGCGTGGTTGAAAAGAGATAGTTACTTAAAGGGGACTGTTGCTTTTCGCACAGTCCCTTGTTGTTTATGAATATATAAGCTGAAAGAGCATTACGGATATTCAGAGCGAAGCAATATATTATTATGTATTATTTGTTAATATGTAGCAGACCGGAGGAATTATGGCAGGCAAGATTAAAGATGGAGAGTTAAGATGCTCGTTTTGTGGTAAGACACAGGATAAGGTTAAAAAACTTATCCAGGGACAGAATGGAGTATTTATATGTGATGAATGTATAGGAATATGTTCAGATATACTTGATGAGGAGTTTGAGGCGGAAGATGAGCAGGCAGTAGATGGACTTGATATTAATCTTTTAAAGCCTAAGGAAATCAAAGAGTTTCTTGATGATTATGTTATAGGACAGGATGAAGCTAAGAAGGTTTTATCAGTAGCTGTATATAATCATTATAAAAGAATATTATCGGCACAGGATGTTGATGTTGAACTTCAGAAGAGTAACATACTTATGTTAGGACCTACAGGTTCTGGCAAGACATTTCTTGCACAGAATCTTGCAAGACTTCTGAATGTGCCATTTGCAATAGCTGATGCAACAACTCTTACAGAAGCTGGATATGTAGGTGAGGATGTTGAAAATATACTTCTTAAGCTTATTCAGGCAGCTGATTATGATATAGAAAAAGCACAATATGGAATTATATATATTGATGAGATAGATAAGATAACTAAGAAGTCAGAAAATGTTTCCATAACTAGAGATGTTTCAGGTGAAGGCGTACAGCAGGCACTTCTTAAGATACTTGAAGGAACGGTTGCATCAGTTCCACCTCAGGGTGGCAGAAAGCATCCACAGCAGGAGCTTATTCCTATAGATACAACTAATATACTGTTTATATGTGGTGGAGCTTTTGATGGACTTGAAAAGATTATCGAATCAAGAATGGATCAGAGTACAATCGGATTTAATTCGCAGATAAAGGAAAAGACTGCTACAGAGGACGTTGGAGAAATGTTCCATAAGGCACTTCCACAGGATCTTATTAAGTTCGGACTTATACCTGAATTCGTAGGACGTGTTCCGGTTGTTGTAGCATTAGATTCACTTGATGAGGAAGCACTTGTACGTATTCTTCGTGAACCTAAGAATGCTATACTTAAGCAGTATAAGGCACTTTTAAGCCTTGATGAGGTTGAACTTGAGTTTGAAGATGATGCAGTTAAGGAAATAGCCCATAAGAGCTTTGAAAGAAAGACAGGAGCAAGAGGACTTCGTTCTATACTTGAGTCAGTCATGAATGAGGTTATGTATGAGGTTCCATCTGATGAAACTATTGCAAGATGTATTATAACAAAGGATGCTGTTCTTGGAACAGGAAAGCCGGTTATTGAATACAGAACGCAGAAAGTAGGAAATAATAACGAGGGAAGTATCGCTATGAATAGTGCATCAGGCACACAAGGCGATGAAGTTAAGAAAGCACAATAATTATGAATATGATTACATTACCAGTAATTGCGTTAAGAAGTATGACCGTGTTGCCTGACATGGTCATACATTTTGATATAAGCAGAAAAAAATCAATACAGGCGGTAGAGGAGGCACTTGCTTTAGATGAGAAGGTACTTCTTCTTACACAAAAAGATACACAGATAGAAAATCCTGCGCCTGGGGATATATATAAAACAGGAACAGTTGCAGTTATAAAGCAGGTTATTAAGCTGCCTAATAAGCTTGTGCGTATTCAGGTGGAAGGTCTTAACAAAGCACATGCAGTTGAAATAACTGATTCTGGTAACTGCTTAATGGCAGCTGCAGATATAGAAGAGATGTTTATAAACAAGCCGGACGAGGTTACAAACAGGGCTATTATTCTTGGCATGAGAGAGCTTATAAAGCAGTATGGTGCAGCGAATTCAAGAAGCAGCAAAGAGATGCTTAAGTACTGGCTTGAGCTTGATGATGCAAGAGAGCTGCTTCTTAAAATATGCGCGGATTTTCCTATGGATTATACAGACAGACAGGCTCTTCTTGAGATGGATGATATAATAGAAATTTATGAATATATAGCGGGAATGTTCATAGAACTGACTAATGCATATAAGATAAAAGAAGAGCTCGCTATAAAGGTTAAAGAAAAAGTAGATAAAAACCAGAAAGAGTATATTATACGTGAACAGCTTAATGTGCTTAACCAGGAGCTTGGTGAAGATCAATATTCTGAGTCGGAAG
>UMBX01008753.1_pt1 | contig 25797 bp, 14 predicted proteins | sample 1964081 | NCBI WGS metagenome assembly UMBX01 (sample SAMEA4835952, study PRJEB28245) | human gut metagenome | biome: gut microbiome; material: fecal sample | place: Denmark | collected 2008
ATTCTACAGTTTTTTTGCCGTCGCCCGGTGCTTTTTCGCGCTTCGCGTCAAACGGCGCCACTTCAAGCTCGCGCCGCAGCGTCTCCTGAAGTTCCTTCAGGCACTCAATCAGCAGCGGATTAAACACGCCGCACTCGCCGTTCAGGATCATAGCCATCGCCTGTTCGTGGCTGTACGCGGGTTTGTAGACGCGCTCACTGATGAGTGCATCGTACACATCCGCCAGCGAAACGACCTGCGCCGAAATCGGGATTTCGTCCCCCACCAGACCGTCGGGATATCCGTGCCCATCATAGCGCTCGTGGTGCCAGCGGCAAATGTCGCATGCCGTGCGCACCAGCTTCTCGTTGTGGTGCGCCGCAAGGTCGTCGAGCATCTTCGCGCCAAGAATCGTGTGCTGCTTCATCTGCTCGAACTCTTCCGGTGTCAGCTTTCCGGGTTTATTCAGAATTTTTGCGTCAATGGCGATTTTACCAATATCGTGCATTGACGACGCAAGGGCAATCAGGTTGCAGTCCTGCGGGGTCAGGCGGTAGCGGTCGGTTTTGGCACACAGCATCTCCAGAAGCCGCTCCGACAGTTGCCGCATATGCTGCACATGCGAGCCGTTTTGACCGTTCCGGAACTCCACCACATGGCTCAGGATGTTAATCAGCAGCATGTTGTTCTTTTCTTTTTCGAGGATTTGGCTCGTGACCATTGACACCAGACGACGCTGCTTGGCGTACAGCTTAATGGTGTTGTAAACGCGCCGATAGACTACTTTCGCATCGAACGGGCGGCTGATGTAGTCGCTCACGCCCTGCTCGTAGGCGCGGCGGATAAAAGCATCCGAGTCCTCGCTGGATATCATGATAACCGGCAGATTTTCCAGCATGTGGCTGCGGTTCATCGACGCCAGCACCTCGAAGCCGTCCATCACAGGCATCAGCAGATCCAGCAGCATCAGCGAAATTTTATCGCTGCCCGCGTTCAGAATGTCCATGCACTCCTGCCCATTCGCAGCTTCCAGAATTTCGTAGTCGTCCTCCAGCATTTCCGTCAGCAGCGCGCGGTTCAACTCCGAGTCATCCACAATCAGGATGCGTTCTTTCCGCGCGTGCAGTTCATTCTCCTGCTCCGACGACTGCGCCAGCATCATCTCCGTCATAACCATGTTCGTATGCGTTTTCGCCTGATACATCAGCTGGTCGGCCTGCTCCACGGCAGTTTCCAGCAGGCGGCCGTTGCCCATCACGCCGCCGATGCTAATCGAAATTTGCAGATTCGTGTACCCCGGCACAGGCGTATTGTGCACCGCCTCGCTCACTTGCAGCAGGCGGCTGTACAGGCGGTCAGCGGGGATGCCGGGCATAACCAGCAGGAACTCGTCTCCGCCCAGGCGCACCAGCAGATCGCCGCTCGCGGTATGCAGCTTAACGGACTGCGCCATCGTCTCCAGCACAACATCGCCCGCGCGGTGCCCGAAAACATCATTATAAAGTTTGAAGTTATCCACATCAATCATGGCAATGCCCGCCTCATAGACGGTTTTGCACATGTGTTCCTCGTAATAGCGGCGGTTGAGCGTCCCCGTGAGCGCATCGTGGTACAGCTTGTCCTCATAACTGGACAGGCGATTGGCAAGCTTCTCGCCCGACTCGGCGTCAATCATCATGTCGTCGTCGAGTTTCTGCACCAGTTCCAGCACATAACGCCCGCCCTCAACATGCAAATAACGCGCTGTCACCTGATAAACGTTCGGGTCATCGTATTCGAGCTTGATTTTCTTGCATTTCTCCATGTACGCCCGGAGAACGATGCAGTTTCGGCATCCCTGCGATGTCATCCGCCCATCCCGGCAGGGGCAGGCGCGTGAAGCCGGATTGTGCTTGCGCGCTTCAATTGTACGCAAGATATCTGCCTCGCTGATGAGGCGAACCGCGGTAAAGTTCTTGCGATAAATGGCCAGCTCCTTCTCCATTTCCTGCATGGTAATCATCGGCTTGTCCTACTTTCCATCGGGCGGTGTGAAACCAGAGGTTGCAAAATCGGCAGACAAAATACCCCCCCCCGATAATTTTGCGTCGGAGGGCATTTCGCATCTGCCAAATTCGGTTCTTAGTGACACTTCAGCCATTCTTATACATCGGCAAGTGGACGAACCGCATCCCCGCAATCAGTCACCTATACCAACGTATATTGTCCATTATACACTACTTTCGGATGGTGTCAAGTAGGTTACTTGTCATCATTACAGCGTTACTTCCCTGTTTTCGGGCGTTTTGTACATTTTTTTCGGCTAAATGCGCCATTTTTTCGTATTTTTTTCGAAAGCTTTTGTTGTTTTTCACCAAAAACATCGTTTTCGGAGGATTTTTACCCGTTTTTTGCATTTTTCGTCACATTTCGGTCGAAATAGTCCAGCAGCGATGCATATAGGCATTCGCGTCCCTGCGGAAAGACGTCGCGACTGCGCCGGATGAAGTTCTTCACGTCCTGCCGGCGCGTATGCCCATCGGCAGGGCATGGATTCTTGACAACAGGCAGATTTTCTCTCCGTGCAAAGCCAATCACGTCGCGCTCCTTGATCATGAGCATGGGGCGAAGGACTTGCAGGTTCGTGCGGTCAAGGTGCGTCACGGGCGGAAAGCAGTCGTAGTGCCCCTCCAGCATTAGGTTCATCAGGCTCGTTTCGATGAAATCGTCCTGATGGTGCGCATACGCGATTTTATTGCATCCCAGCGCCATTGCCTTGTCGTTGAGCGCGCCGCGTCGGAGCTTGGCGCACAGGCTGCACGGGTGCTTCTCCTTGCGGATTTCAAACACAATCTGGTACACCTTTGCATCCACAAAATAGAACGGCACGTCTAATCCTTCGCAGAACCGCCGCATCGTCTCCACGTCTGCCTCGCTGCCCGGCGCACCGCTGCCGACGTGAATCGCGCACAGCCCGTACGGCACGGGATAGAACCGCTGGAGGTGCTTCAGGCCCATCAGCAGCGTCAGGCTATCCTTGCCTCCGGACAGTCCGACCGCGATTTTATCCCCCGCCGACACCATATCGTAGCGCTGCATACACTGGCGCAGCAGGCTCATCAGGCGCTGCAAATCCATTGCCATTCAGCGTTCCTCCAGCGTCTTTTCGAGTGTCTGGCGCGCCGACACCGCGTTCTGCGGATTTGTGTTCTCCAGCGTCATCGGCAGATTCCGGCGCTTCGCGAGCTGCATCAGCGGGCGGTAATCCATCTGCCCCAGCCCCGGCGCAATCGACAGCAGCCCATCAAACATGTTGACATTCGCGATATTCTGCCGCGCCCACGCGCACTCGTCCGTACCATCGGGCAGGAAATCCTTGATGTGCAGCAGCTCGGCGGAATCCCCCAAACGCGCAATCGCATCCGTCACAACTTCTTGCGCCTGATGGACGTTCTCGCGGTCGAGCAGGTTCACTGCATCAAGAATAACCCGCAGGTTTTCGGAGTGCACCTCCGCCAGCACCCGCTGACACCTTTCCGCCGTGCAGACGATGTGCCGCGTGACCGGCTCGATAGCAAGCATCATGCCCTCTTCCTCCGCCCAGCGGACGACAGGCTTCACGCGCTCAATAAACAGGCGCAGACTCTCCTCCGTCCGGCACTCCGGGCAGGATTTGTAACCGATATTGGGTGCGCCGGTTTCCGTGCCGACCATCAGCGCGCCGATTTTTTTGCCGAACCGCAAATGCGCACGATAATTCATCAGCGTGCGCTCGTGCGCCGACAAATCGGGGCTGCACAGGTTCAAATAACACCCCAGCAGCACGCACCGTTGATTGTACTTCTCCAGCAGCCCGCGCACTTCATCCGCCAGCGCGTCCGTCAGCAGCTCCGGCGCATCCGCCATCTTAAACCCCGGCACGACCTTGCTCATCGCGATATGAACACAGGAAAACCCCTGCTCCTTTGCGTTACGCAGGTGTTCCTCCAAATTACTCCCCGCCGTATCATGCAGCCGAATTCCGATTTCCATGTGGATGCCCCCTTTACAAGGACAGTATACCGCATTTTTCGGGGGAACGCAAGGGGCGAATGAAGCTTGCCGAAGTCCTCCACCTTAGTCCTTACACGCGATTCAATCGGTGACACTTTCATGCTTCTCCCGCATGTTTATTGGGGAACGAGGCGGCTTTCGCAAGGCAATCCTCCACATCGCAGCGCTTCTCCCCGTCCAGCGAATTACGAACGCTTTCCAAGCACGCCCGCATCTCCCGAATCAGCTGCACAGCCGCGTCATAATCCTTCTCCCACGCAATCCGCCGCAAATCCTGCTCCACGCGCATTCGATCGAGCGAACGCTGCAATTGCTCCTTTTCCTCCACCGCCGACGCCCGCTGAAGCAGTTCCTTCATGCCTTCCAGCATTTTCAACACACACGGTTCCGCCATCAGCTGGGACACGGCGCGGCTCTCCGCCTCCTCAGGCGGATTCTTCCCCTGCGCGGGCGCAGCAACGCCCTCTGCCAGCAGCTCCTGCCGCACCTGCGCAATCATCTCCGGATGATGCTTCAAAATCGCGCGGTACTTATTCTGATAGCGCAGCATCCGGCTGTGGTCGCCGTCTGCCATCCGCATGACACACGCGCGGACGCTCATGCCCTGCCCGCAGCCCGTCAGCACCTGACGCAAGAGATCATGCGTCTCCGCCTCCGTGAAGGGAATGAACGCCTGTACGCGCGGCGTATTCTGCTCCTGATTCCGCAAACAGGCGTAATAGTAGTTGCGAATGCTGTTGGGTTTGCGTCCCAAGTCCACGGATAAGTCCTCGAACACTTGCCGAAGCGGTGCGCCGCTGCCCCGCGCCTCCTGCACAGCGGAAAACAGGCGGGATGTCTCCTGTTCCTGCCAACCGACACATTTGCGTTCTTCCATGCGTCTTTCCTCTCTTTCCTGCATCCTTTCCGGGTGCGTATTCCTATCATATCCCGGCGCATATGCGTTCATGCACAAAATGCGTACACAAAAAAGGCGCTCCGAGCCATTTTCGCCCGAAACGCCCAATTTCACGATTTGCTTTTCCTTCTCTCCGCCCACTGGAACAGCGCCGGATACAGCACAATCGCGAACAGCATCAGCCCGAACATCTCTGCAAAGCCCAGCCAGTGCGCATCCAGCAGCAGATTACCCGCCGCCTTCATTCCCTTCCGCACCGCCAGCAGCAGCGCTACGCCAACCACGCCGCGAATCATGCGCGCCTTGCCCGCACCTTTCGCATCAAAACCGACAAAGTGCCTTTCCAGCACCCAGCCAAGGCAGAAGCCCATCATCGCCCCCGCCGCCTTGTAGCAGTCCGTCACCATGTCCCACGGGTCAACCAGCAGCGTTCCATCCGGCAGCATATCCATCGGATACGGCTTCACGCTGGTGTAAATCAGCATCGCGGCAGACAGGATGACGCCGATGGTCGCCAGCAGCCAGTCGCGGTTCTTGCCGCCGTCCGCCCAGTTCAGCAGGTATTTTGACAGCAGCAGCACGACCAGCGCAATCATCATCCCAACCAGCACGTCCTGCGGCGTGTGCGCGCCGAGCCAGTTGCGGGCAAACGCCGTCAGCAGCGTCAGCAGCACGCACGGCAGAATCCACCATTTGCTGTACTTTTTCAGGTACGCCGCGATGTTGCCGTAAAAAGACGCTGCCAGTGTCGCATGTCCGCTGGGGAACGAGTAGCCCGTTGCCGTTGCCGCCGCTTCCGGAGCGATTTGCAGCCGCGCATCCTGCTTCCACGGGCGATAGACGCACGCGATATTCTTGATAAGCTGCGTCACCATCGTTGCGCCCGCGAAGCACAGCCCCATCCGCTGCCCGGTGCGCTTGTCGATGCACCAGTAGAATACGACAATAATGACAACCGGCAGCGACCCGGCGGCAAATTCCGAAATGAAGAGCAGCAAGCTGTTGATGAAGTTTGGCGCCTCCGCCCGGAGGTTCTGCAAAAACAGCAGATATTCAAAATCCAACGTTGTTTGACTCCTTTGTTACTTAATGACGCTCATGTCCAGCGCCATCTTCGCCCATGCGTCCGAAGCGCCGCTCGCGCCCGTGACTTCCGTGCCGGGCTGATAATCCGGCGTGGTGTACCAGCCGCAGAAGGTCATGTGCGGGTAGGTCGGGGCATCCGGCAAATCCGCCTGATGAATCGCGCTGCCGTTCACATGGTAGGTCGTCAGCGCCGTCGCCATGCCCTCCACCTTGATGCGGTAAGCGGTAATCTTCCCGTTCGTCGCGATGACATAACAATTTTGCAGCTGTGCAGGGCTATCAACGCCGTTTTTGCGCATTTCCGCCAGCAGGATTTCGCTGGTGAACCACGCGGTCTTCGTGCCGTCCGCGTTCTGTTCGACGCTCGCCGCATCCACCAGAATCCACCAGACGCTCTTTTCCGCGCTGTCCAGCACGATTTTAGGCGTACCCGCGCCGGAATAGCGAATGCCAATGCGCGCGCCGTCCGCGAACCACTCCATTTTCGCTTCGAGCTGGATGTAGGAGGAATCCCATTCCTTCTGGCTCGTCAAGCCGTCGGCGTTCGCCCAGAGGATGCTCTCGTCCGCCTCCGCGCGCACTTCCGTCAGCGCACTGCCCCATGCCGCGCTGTTCTTGCCCTCCCACAGCGCGTCCAGCACCTGCGGGTACACCACGCTCGTCGCCTGACTGCGCAGCTTCGGATTCACCGCGCGGCGAATCCAGGCGTGGCACTCACCGCCGGACGTCTGATTGTTCCCATTGTCCCAGATGACAATCGGCACGCCGTAGCGCTGGGCATTCTGTGCGACACAGTACGCCCACTTCGCGCGCTCGTCGTGATTGCCATTCGTGTTCGTCGCACCCGTTTCGCCCATCACGACCGGAATCCCCCGGTCAAGGAAGGTTTCCTTGATGTTCTCGAACACGCGGTTGATTTTCGCGCCATCCTTCTCTGGGTCGAACGTCGTCTGCGTATCCTGCAGGCAGAAGGTCTGCGGATCATACGAATGCACGGACACGATGATGTTTGCCGCCGCTTCGCCATCCACCGTCGGCAGGGCAATCGCCGCCGTGCCCCCCGGGGAGCTGGTCGCCGCGTAGCCCGGAATCATCAGGCAGCGCTCGGCGTTGCAGCCCTTGGCGTCCTTGCGGATGGTGTTCACAAACACTTGGTTGAGGTAGTTGACGGCAGCGTAGCACGCCGCGTTGCCGCCCCACTCATAGTTCGTACCCTGCGCGCGCGGCTCGTTCATGCCCTCGAAAATCACATGCTGGTCAAAGTCGGCGAAGGTGTCCGCAATCTGCCGCCACATTGCCGTCAGCTGCTCGCCGATTTTCTCCGCGTCCGCCGCGAAATTCGGCTCGTTAATCCACGCTTCGTGGTGCACATTGAGGATGACGAACAAATCCGCCTCTCGCGCCCATTCGACCACTTCATGGACATGCTGGAGGAAGTCCTCGCGGATGGTGTACGTCCCATCGTCCAAGGTATAGCGGTACCAAGTCACGGGAATGCGGATGGTGTCAAAGCCCGCTTCCTTCACGCGCACCATCAGTTCCGGGGTGATTTTCGCGTTCCCCCACGACTGCTCCTGCGCGGTCACATCCGCGGTATTGCCGCCGGTTGCGTCCAGCGTATTGCCCAGATTCCACCCGAAACCCATCATCTCAACGATTTCCGTCGCTGTTTTGCCTGTCAGCATGGTTGATTCCTCCTCGGCGGCTGCCGGAAGCACCGGCAGCAGCATGGTCAAGAATAGCGCAATCCATTTTCGCATGTTTTGCATGAATTTTCCTCCTATTGCTTATAGGATTGGATTGTTACGCAGGGATTTCGCTCCTTCGGGAGCGACCAAAGGGCTTTCCGATCGCCCTTTGGAAACCTTCGGCGCCCCTTCGGATGTTACAAGTCTGTTATGTTAGTTTTTTCGTTTGTGTGCTTTTGGTTGTTGAGAAATTGCCTTCCCCTTTCGCTGGCGGACGCATCGTCAGGCTGATGCGGTTCGTTTTCGCATCCGCTTCCAGCACCCACACGGTCACGATGTCGCCGACTCGGACGACTTCGCTCGGATGATTCACACGTCGCTGCGCCATCTGGCTGATATGCACCAAGCCGTCGCGGTGAACGCCGATGTCCACAAACGCGCCGAAGTCGGTCACGTTGCGCACCGTGCCGCGAAGCTCCATGCCGGGCTGCAAGTCCTTCAAATCCATCACGTCGCTGCGCATCAGCACCTGCGGCAGCTCATCGCGCGGGTCGCGGCCGGGGCGGGACAGCTCCGCCGCAATGTCGCGCAGGGTCGGTTCACCCACATTCAGCTGCTTCGCCAGCGCCGCGAACCCCTCCGCGTCCGCCAAGGTCAGCAGCTTGCCGACCGCCTCCGCCGGGGTGAGCGAAAAGTGCTTCAAAAGGGCGCGCGCCGCGTCGTAACTCTCCGGGTGAACGCCTGTGTTCTCCATCAAGTCCTTGCCGCCGGGAATGCGCAGGAAGCCTGCGCACTGCTCGAAGGCTTTCGGCCCAAGGCGCGGCACTTTCTTCAGCTGTGCGCGGGTCGTAAACGCGCCGTTTTCCTCGCGGTACGCCACGATGTTCTTCGCGACGGTCGTATTGATGCCCGCAACGTAACTCAGCAGCGACACGCTCGCCGTATTCACGTCCACGCCGACGCTGTTCACACAGTCCTCGACCACGCCGCCCAGCGCCGCGTCCAGTTCCGCTGCTTTCAGGTCATGCTGATACTGTCCTACGCCAATCGCCTTCGGATCGATTTTGACCAGCTCCGCCAGCGGATCCTGCAGCCGCCGCGCAATCGACACCGCCGAACGCAGGCTGACATCAAACTGCGGGAACTCCTCCGCTGCCAGCTTCGACGCGGAATACACCGACGCGCCCGCCTCGCTGACGACCATGTATTTGAGCGCATCGCCCAGCGCCAGCTCCTTCATCACCTCGACGAAGAACTGCTCTGTCTCGCGCCCCGCCGTGCCGTTGCCGATGGCGACGATGCCGACGTGGTGCTTCTGGATCATCCGCTTGACGGTTTCCTTCGCCTGCGCAACCTTGCCGTGGCTGGGCAGCGGGAAAATGACGCCCGTATCCAGCACGCGCCCGGTTTCGTCCACAACCGCGACCTTGCAGCCCGTGCGGATGCCGGGGTCAAGCCCCATCGCGGCCTTCCCGCGCACCGGCGGCTGCATCAGCAGCGGGCGCAGATTCAGCGCGAACACGCGAATCGCCGCTGCACTCGCCTTGTCGGTCAATTCCGCGCGCAGTTCCGTGTCCAGCGACGGCGCAATCAGCCGCGTATACGCGTCGTCACACGCCTGCGCGACGTACTTGCATGCCGGGCTGCCCGTCTGCTGCACAAAGCCGTAGCGCACGAGCTGCTGCGCCTTCTCCTTGTCCACGTCCAGCGCGACTTTGAGGAAGCCCTCCTTCTCCCCGCGGTTCATCGCCAGCACCCGGTGTGACGGCATCAGGCGCAGCGGCTCGCGGTGGTCGTAGTACATGCGGTAGGTGCTGTCCTCGTCTTTCGCCGCGACCGTCGCGACCATCGCCGTTTGATGGTAGTACGTTTTGAGCTTCGTGCGGACGGCGGCATCGTCGCTGACGACCTCGGCGATAATATCCATCGCGCCTTGCAGGGCATCCTCCGCCGTTTCGACGCCCTTCTCCGCGTTCACATAGCGCAGGGCGATGGTTTCCGGCGCCATCATGTTCCGCTGCTGGAGCATCAGCGCGTTCGCGAGCGGCTCCAGCCCCTTCTCCTTGGCAATCGACGCGCGGGTACGGCGCTTCGGGCGGTACGGGCGATAGATATCCTCCAATTGCGCCAATGTCTCGGCAGCATCGAGGTCGCTTTGCAGCTTCTCCGTCCAGACATCTAACTTTTGCAGGCTTTCACTGATTTCCTGCCGACGCGCTTCGAGCGCCCGCAGCGCCGTCAGCCGTTCGCTGATTTCACGCAGCTTCTGGTCATCCAGCGACCCGTGCTGTTCCTTGCGGTAACGCGCGATAAACGGCAGCGTGCAGCCCTCGTCAAGCAGGCGAATGACGGCGTCGATTTGCCACGGGGCGGTTTGGAACTCCTGACAGAGCGTTTGTGTGATAGTCATGTCCTCACCTCAAATAATGATGCCTTCCAAATGATCCACCTCATGCTGAATCACCTGCGCGGTGAAACCAGAGAACCGCTGCACATGCCGTTGCAGCTGCTCATCCTGATATTCCATCAAAATCTGCTGATACCGCAAACACGGGCGCTCGCCGTCCAGCGACAAGCACCCCTCCTGCGCTGCGAAGGGAATCTGGCGATCCGTGATGACCGGATTAAGCATCACCAGCACGGTTTTCCCCGCCATCACCGCAATGATGCGCTTGCGGACGCCAATCATGTTCGCCGCCATGCCGACGCACTCGTGCGCATGGGCGCGCAGGGTATCCGCGAGGTCACGCGCAACGGGCAAATCCTCCGCCGTCGCCATCTGACTCTTGCAGGACAGGAACATCACATCTCTCACAATCGGCTGAATCATTGCTTCTTCACCACCACGCCGCCAGTTTTCCAGATGCTTCTTTCGGGCACTTCACCACGCACGCAGCTCAGCGGGTAGATTTGGCTCTCCCGCCCGATAACCGTGCCGGGGTTCAGCACGCTGTTGCAGCCGACTTCCACATAGTCGCCAAGCATTGCGCCCATTTTCTTCAAGCCGGTTGCCCTGCTTTCGCCTGCGCCGCGAACCGTCACCAGCGTCTTGTCGCTCTTCACGTTGCTGGTAATCGACCCTGCCCCCATGTGGCTGCAATAACCGAGGATGCTGTCGCCGACGTAGTTGTAGTGCGGCGTCTGCACATGGTCAAAAAGAATCACATTCTTCAGTTCCACAGAGTTGCCGACCACGCAGTCTGCCCCTACCAGCGCACTGCCGCGGATGAACGCGCAATGCCGCACTTCCGTCCGCGCGCCGATGATGCAGGGCGCACCCAGATACGCCGTCGGCGCAACCGTCGCGGTTTTGTGCACCCAGACGTGTTCGCTGACTTCGGTGTATTCCGCCGGGTCAAGCGCCGCGCCGATGCGCAGGATTTCCGCCTTGATGCCCACAAGCGCCTCCCACGGATAGGTAAACTGCCGCAGGTAATCCGCCGCCAATGTGTGGTTAAGGTCGTAAAGCTGTTCGATTGTCAGCATAATTTGCCTCCTATTTATTATGTTGATTGCTTTTTCGCCCTGCGCCGCCGAATCAGCCAGAGCATGAACATCGCCAGCAGCAGCCCCGCCAACGCGCCCGATGAATCCAGCAGCACATCCTGCCACTTGCCCGTGCGCCCGGCAACGAAAAGCTGATGGATTTCGTCCGTCGCGGCATAGAGCGTACATCCCGCCCATGACAGCCAGTGCCAGCGGGCGCAGTAGCTGTCCAGCAGCAGCGTCAGCAGCAGTCCCAAGAGCGTGTACTCCAAGAAATGCGCCGTTTTCCGCACGGCAAAATCCACCTGTGCATACAGCTTCCAGTACGCCTGCCCCGTCAGTCCCTGCCGCTGCGCCAGAGAATCCGTAATTGGGCGGGCAATTTTACCGCTGATGCTGCCAGACTGCACGCCTTCCTGCGCCGAGAAACCGAACATCATCAGCAGCAGAGACAGCGTAATCAGCCAGAGGATGGCACGATAAAGGTGTATTTTCCAGTTCAAGTTTGCTTTCCTTTCCTGCGGCGAAAGTAACGCCGTGTTTGTTTATTTCGCGCTCCACCCCGTCAATTCCTGCCGTGTTGCATGGATTTCACGAAAAAAGGGCTGCCCGTTGCAGACAGTCCTTTTGTTGGATTATTTCACGCGCTCGCAGTACACCGCCACGCGTTTTGTACCGCTGAGGGTGCAGGTCACAAGCGTCAGGTCATAGTCGGAATGGGCAATTTCGTTCGCATCGTTGGGCGAAATCGTGTTTTTCTCCCGCACAACGTAGCGGAAAACGTTATTCTCCATGTCCGTGAAGGTAATGGTTGCGTCCAGCGCCAAGCTGCTCAGCTTGCCAAAGTGGTAGGTGTGCGCAATAATAGCGAGGTTGCCCGCGTAGGCGCTGCCGGAATAGCGGCACGGCGACACGCTCAGGTTCTCGTACGACCAGTTGCGCTGCACCGGCACTTTCAGCCCCAGCGACGGAATGGACAGCGTGCCGATGTACTCATGCCCATTGACCTTCTCGCCCGGCATTTCGATTCCCGGCACGCGCTCGTAGAGCTTGCCCGTCGGCGCGGGCGTGGGTGTCGACGTGGGTTCGGGGGATGGTGTCGGTTCAGGCGTTTCGGTCGGTTCGGTTGATTCCGTCGGCATGGGCGTTTCGGTGATTTCCGGCGTGCTCGTCGGATTTGATGTCTGCGCGGCATCCGGCGTGCTCGTCGGCTTCGGTGGATTCGTTGCAGTCCCTGCCGTCGGCGTATTTGTCGGCTTCGGCGGATTCGTCGCAGTCCCTGCCGTTGGCGCGCTCGTCGGCTTCGGCGGGTTCGTCGCAGTCCCCGCCGTCTGCGCGCTCGTCGGTTTCGGCGAATTCGTCGCCGTCGGCGCGCTCGTCGGTTTCGGCGAATTCGTTGCAGTCCCTGCCGTTGGCGCGCTCGTCGGTTTCGGCGGATTCGTTGCAGTCCCTGCCGTTGGCGCGCTCGTCGGTTTCGGCGGATTCGTTGCAGTCCCTGTCGTCGGCGCGCTCGTCGGTTTCGGCGGATTCGTTGCAGTTCCTGCCGTCGGCACGTTTGTCGGTTTCAGCGGATTCGTCGCAGGATTCGCCGTTGCGGGCGCATCCGTCACAGGGGTGTTCGTGGCGGTTGCGTCATCGCGCGGAATGTCGGTCGTCAGTGCGTCAGTTACGGAGGGCGTGGATGATGCCGGGGTATCCGCTGCAGTGGCATCCGCCGTCGGCGCGTCGGTTATCGGCGCATCCGTCGCGGGTGTGTCTGTCGGCATCATCGTCGCGGTGACTACGGGCGGTGCAGCAGTCTGCTGCGATTCCATCTGCCGCTGAATGCGAATCTGCTCCAGCGCCATCAGCGCATCATCCGACTCCTGCTGCGCGCAGCTGGCATCCCACTGGTTGTAGCCCACCAGCGCCAGTGCCGCCAAAATCAGCACCAGCCCCAGCGTCATCAGCAAATTGCCCTTACGGTTCTTCATGCTCTTGGCTCCATTTCCGGTGCAGAATCCAGCCAATGACGAACAGAATCATGCCCGCACCCGCCAGAATCGGCACCGGCCACCACAGTTGCCCCGTTTCGGGAATCGGGGCGGTCGGGGTCGGCGTGACCGTGCGGCGGTTGGTAATCACATACACGCCGTTTTCGATGGAATATTCCGGCTCATAGTACACATCAGCCCCCAGAACCTCGTTGAGGGTGTACACATGGTCAGCCGGCAAATCCTTGAAGATATGATGCCAGTTGTTTTCGCTGTTCAGAATCACCGTGTCGATATGCTGACCGTCCTGCATCAGATGAATTTCAATCTGCACAGGGCGATATGTGCCGCGGTTGTCGTCGTCCCACACCTTGACGCACTCAAGGTCAATCAGCGCGGGCGATCGCTCCAGCTTGATGGTGGAGAGGACATCGTACTGCCACTCGTCGTCCACATTGCGCGTCGGCACAGAGGTCAGGAAGGACTGGAAGCTGTACGCCCAGCCGCCGATGATGACCGGCGTGCCAGAAACAAGGTACAGACCGGGGTTCAGGCCCGTAAATGTTACTCTGCCGTTTTCGTCCGTCGTGCCGGTGAAATCAGGCGTTTCGGACGCGGTGAGGGCTTTCATCGCTTCGGACGCGGCTGCCCAGTCCGCCGCATTCTTCAGCGCGTTAATGTCGATATTCAGGGTGCTGTACGGGCTGCGCAGGGCGAACCGAGCGTCCGCATCCATGTCCGCCACCTGATACAGCTGGAAGGTCACGCCGGGCAAGTGCGCATCATCCTCGTTGTCATCCGCCTGAATGGCGAACGTCAAGGGGTGCGTCAAATCCACCCGTTCAAAGGCAAGCGCGCAGGGCGCAAGCAGAAGGCAGCACAATGCTGTCAGCAGGACAAGCGCCAGCAGGCGCGAGGGTTTGCGGCTCATCACGACCGCTCAGCTCCTTTCCGCTTCTTGTGTTTCGGGCTGGTTGTTACCAGCATGAGAATGAGGAGAATCAGCAGCATCGGCGCGGCGACAATCGGCGCGACGATGTAGGGGTCAATCACGAGTGCGTCCGCGGAGATGCGCACGGATAGCTGCGCAAGCGATGTTTCGACCCGGTGTCCACGGACAAGCAGCCGGTGCGAGTTAATGCCGTAGGGCGTGCAGGTGACGAGCGTGCACAAATCCATGCCGTCATAGATTTGCAGTGCGCTGACGTCATGCGGCTCGACAATGAGAATTTGGTCGATTTCGTAAGTCAGCACCTTGTCCAGCACGCGGAGGGTGAAGGTATCGCCGTAGGTGAGCTGGTCAAGGTTGGTAAAGAGCTTGGCGGAGGGCAGCCCTCGATGCGCCGAGAAGGCGGAATGCGTCCCCGGTTCGCCAGTCGGCAGGCTTGTGCCCTCGATGTGACCGACGGCGACCTGAAGCACGTTGGCGTTCGTCGAGTGATACAGCGGCAGCGTCACGGCAATCTGCGGAATCTCAATCACCCCGATGATGCCCGAACCGCCGACATTCATCACCGCGTCGTACTCCTCGCGCTCCTCGTCGGTCATAATCAAGCGATCAACGGTGGACTGTGCGCGGAGTTTTTCGTTATAAGCGTTTGCCGCCGCCCAATCCGCCTCGTAATCCTTCTTGGACTCCTGCTCCACCACCGTGTTGTAGGTGGCTACGGCACGCGACTGGTGGAAGGAATTGTAGAAATCCGACACGGACGGGTACAGAAGGAGCGCCAGACCCACAAACAGCACCACAAACAGCAAAATGGTTGTCATATTGCGCTTCATGAGCCGCCTCCTTTCTGCAAACATGCTTCATTTCCCCATTTGGGAATGCCGGGCGGCGGCATTGCGCGCACCGCCCGGCAGGGGTTTCATCAGAACATGGGGATGTTCAACGAATTGCGGGAGAGAAATCAGATTTCGTCCGCTTCGGCCTTGCGGCGAACGATGAGGATGAGCGCCGCGCCCACGAACATCATACCGCCCAGCACGTAGAAGATGGTCGTGCCGATGCCGCCGGTCTCAGGCAGGGTCGCGCCGGACTTGTTGACGAGCTTGTTGTTCATCGTAGAAGCCGCCGTGAGTTCCATAGCTGCACTTGCACCGCCAGCAGCTTCCTTGTGGTCTGCCGAAATCGTGATGGTGACAGGATCCAGCGGATTATAGGTAGCAGGAACCGTGGTTTCCTTCAGCGTGTACGTGCCGTGATCCAGACCGATGATGTTGAACGTACCATTGGCTTCCGTAATCATTTCATTGTTTGCGACATCCGTATAGGTATCATTCGGCTTCGTGGTGCCTGCGACAACGTAATTGCCAGCGGCATCCTTCCACAGCGGAACAACACGATCATTTTGGTCATAAAGCGTGAAGCCAGCGCCTTCCAGTTCTTTGCCTTCGTCAGCCGTGTTCGCATACTTCGTGTTGTTCACAACATAGGTGAAGAGCCACACATGGTCTTCCGGCGTCTTGCCCATGCCATTAGCATTGGGGTTGTTGGAGTATTCCAAATCGACGCTGTTCTTGTTGTCCGTGCTGGTTGCGCTCGCGTTGAAGACCTGCGCTTCTTCGTTCAGATACGCCGTGTAAACAACCTCAACCGTAATCTTGTCCGTAACAAGGATGCTGGTGTTTTCTTTCATCACCTTCTTCAGGTCTTCGATTGTGAGCGTCCAAGACGGCTTATCCTGATTTTCACCAACCTTGCCTGCGCCCTTCTGACCAGGCGTTGCAGTGCAAACATAATCGGTAGCTTTCAGTGCGATGCCGTTCACCTTCACAGAATCAATCTGAACGAAGGTAATACCCTTGGACATGGTGTCGTTGAAGACCAGCTTGTACGTCGGATAGTCATTATAATCCGCATTGACCGGAATGGTTGCGACCAGACGGAACTTGAAGTTCTCAAACAGCGCATGGTCGGCACTCTCGCCCCAGCCTTCCGGATTCACTTCTCCGCCGTTCTTTTCGGCATCGCCAACTTCGTCCTGCACCTGCTTGTCCACAGAGGGCTTTTCAGACTTTGCAGTCGCAACGATGTCCTTATCCAGCACCTTTACAATCAGCAGCGTGGCAGCGCCGTCCTTGCCTTCCAGCTTTGCCTGATTGTCCCGCACAAGGTAATAGCCGGGGGTCAGCTTCTTGCTCGTGCCGGGGGCTGCTTTGGTGGAAGCGAACGTATCAACCGGAGTGGAGTCAGCATTCCAGTACTTCGTGATTTCAGCCAGCTTTTCCTGATTCGTGCCCGAAACAGCTTTCAGAGCATCCAGAACAGCGTCCGGAACAGGGTCGCCAGTCCTGACCGCATCAGTATCGTTCTTGGCATTTGTGCCCCACTTGACGCTCGTCAGCACCTTTACTCCTGCATTTGTTTCAACATCAGCAGTGAAAATCTGGTACACTTGGTATTCGTGATCCACATCGTCCTTCGGGTTTACCGTAATCGTAAAGCCTTCCGCGTCAGTAGACGGATTTTCCACTTCCGTTGCGCCCGCGACAGTGACCATGCTCAGCACGAGCATCATGGCCAGCAGAATTGCCCAAAACTTTTTCATGGTTTTTCTCCTTTTCGTTGTCGTTTTTCATTCATTGGGAAACGTTTTGCGGGGATTACCGGGGTTGCCTACGTCGGGAGGTCTCCTGACGTATAGCTGCTATGCTTTTTTCATTCCTCCTCCCGTCGTTTTTTTCCCCATGTTTATACAAGGGCTTTCGCCCGCGTATACGGATTGAGAATCCCCCGGAAGGGGGCTGCCGACTGCTCAGCAGCCTTCCCTCCGGCGTTTGATTTCCTGCCCCAGCAGCAATGCCGCCGCTGCCATCAGCAGCAGACCGCCCGCCGTGTACGGCAGTGTGCCGATGCCGCCCGTCTCGGGCAGCGTGTAGGTAATGGGTGTGTTCGTAATCTGGAAGACGCGATTTTCGCTGTTCGCGGGAATCGGCGCGGTGTTCGTGGCGTTCGGGTCGTCCGTCACCAGCTGCCAGCCGCTGCCCACCGGGGTCTGCTCTTTGGCGTAGTAGCGGTAGATGTTGCCCTCCGCGTCATACGCCGGGAGATTGTACCACTTGTAGCCCCACCAGATGTTCTTGCTGCCTTCCGGCGCGGTGTATTCAACCACTTCGCCAAACTGCCAGCCATCCAGATTCTTCGTGACGACCTTCCCCGCTTCCGCGTCCCAGCCAAGGGTAACGGTCGCGATGGTCTTGTCGCCGTCCGCCGCCGCTTCCGCGGTGGTCTGCTTGAGCGTCAGCGTGATGTCCGGGAGGTTCGCGGGATTCAGTGTGAACTGATTGTCCAGCGACGTCCAGACCTTGCGGGCACTGACGTCGGTCAGGGTGTTGGTGACAGTAAGGGTCTTGACGTTCAGGTTGATTTCCGGCCGTTCGCCGTTCGTCGGGTCAGAAGCCGAATGGACTTCGTTGCCTTCCGCGTCCACTTCCTTGACGTAGTAGTACCATTCGCCGCTTGCGCCTGTATCCTTGTCGAACCAGTAGCGCGGCAGGCGTGTCAGCGTCAGCGTTGCGGCGTCGGTCGGCGTATTCGTGCCGACCGTCAGCTTCACGGTGCCGTCCGGCAAGATCGTCGCGTCCATGTTCGCTTCCAGCGCGCCCAGCAAGGGCGTGTAGCGTTCGTGTTGGGGAAGACCAGCGCCGTCACGCTTTTCGCGCCAGATTTGCAGGTACACGACGGTATTGCGGACATTCAGCGGCAGTTCGCTTTCGCTGCCTGCGGGGAAATACGCCTGCTTGAACTGTTTGGTGATTTTCAGCTGCGTCGGCGTGTTGGTAATCGTGCCGATTTCGTTGAAGCCCAGCTCCAGCTTGCCGTCCGGCAGGTTGTTCAGGTAGCCCGCCAGCTCCACTTCGCGGATGATGAAGGACGCACTGTTGTAGCCCGGCAGATTCCGGATGGTCACGCGCCACGGTTCATCCGCCTTCGCCAGCCCCGACACATGCAGGTAGGGCGCGCCGTTAATCTGCACCAGCTCCGCCGTGAGCGAACTCGGCGTGCAGATAACGTCCTTCAGGCTGAAGTAGCTCTTTTCCAGCAGGTTTTCCGTTTTCCACTGCGTGGAGTAGACTTCCTGATACTTCATCATGACTTCAAGGTAGATGTCCTGCATCATGCCCTCTTCGCCGAACGTGTCCGCGTCCGCCCATTGCTTGACAATGCTGATGCTCTTGGGCACGTTGGTGATGGTCACGTTGTTTTCCGTCGTATCCTTGAAGGTGATGTAGAGAATCGAGCCGACGAGTTCGCTTTCATCCGCCGTCATCACCGGCGTGTAGCGGTCCAGCGTGCCGTTGCCGACGCTCGTGTTTTCGAAGATGTAATAGCGGTACTTGCGCAGGCTGCCGTCGGGATTGAGGGGCGTGTCGTACAACGGCAGGTTGTCGATGGTCAGCTTCCAGCCGTTTTCCGCCGACAGGACGTAATTCTGCTGGAAGGGGTCACCGCACCAGTTGTAGTGCACCACGCCGTCCGAATCCTTCCAGTTTTCGCCCCAGACTTCGCGGAAGAGCGAAATCGACACGTTCTGGATGCCCAGCGGGTTCTGCGCGCCGTCGTACGCGGGTTCAGCAGCCCACTTCTTCTCGATGTTGATTTTGCCGGTCTGCACGTTGGTGATGGTCGCGCTTGCGTCCGCGATGGTGACTAAGAAGCTTCCTTCCATTTGTGACGAAGAGGCTTTGAACGCATCCTTTGCCTTGATTGGCTCGCCAGCCGAATTGAGTTCAAGGACGTCGCCCACTTCTTTCGGCCAGTTCTCCGAGAAACTGTAAACAGGCATCGTACCGTTCACAGGGGCTTCCGTCAACTCATAGGTGTAAACATGCGCCGTGTAAATAGAACCGTCCGGATTATACTCAACAGAGTACGCTTCCAGCGGGTACGTTGTCGTCCAGTTTCCATTCGCATCCGGCATTATTTCAACGGTACTCGGATTGGGGGCATAAGTTATCCACCCTTCTGTTTTATCCCATGAATGCGTTGTCTCAGTCAAGTTGAGCGTAACCTTTTCCGGCTTCTTGGTGACATTGACCCATTCTTTCGTCAAATTGAGGTTGAGATTTCCCACTTCATACCCCGGCAGGTTCTTCGCGTGGATGTTCGCCGTTCCGCCGTCCGCAGGCTGGTTCACCGCACCGGTGGTTTTCTTGACAAGCGTAGCGTCGCCTGTGTAGCTCACCTGATACAGATACGGGTTTAGCGCACCATTAATCGTTTCGTACCCCTCTACGATGTAATAGTAGTACGGCTTCTTCGCCGCTTCGCCGTTCTCATTCACCGTAAAGTAGTACTTCGGCAGGTTGTTGAACTCCCAAACCGGTTCTTCGCCGCCCTCCGTCCAGTTTTTCGTGACGTAGGTGTACTGCTGATCAGCCGTCTTGATGGGCTTGCCATTGCGGTCAAAGGTGAGCCGCCTCTTCGCCTGAATCAAGCAGAACGTCAGCTCATCCCTGTCGCGGAAGCGCGCCCAAGTCTTGTCCACCTTGACGTTGAACCTCTCGACGTAGTAGTTCTTTTCGGTCACTTCCGGGAGCGTGTCCGTCAGCGGCTGACGATAAATCTCCTTGATATCGGTCAGTGCCGCGTCTGTGAAGTAGTCGCTCGGCTGCTGCGGGAAGTCCGCAGGCAGATGCTGCGTGCCGAAGTAGCCGTCAATCGCCGCTTCCGACACCTCATAGGTGTACGCCCAAGCGGATATCACCGTGCCGTCGGCGTTGTATTGCGCATAAACCGACTGCGTTTCGTTCCATTCTGCCCAAAGCGCCGTATACGTTGCCGTGGTGTCCAGCTCGATCGTCTTTGCGGTGGGCGTTTGCGCTGTCCAGCCCGTATCCGGGGCATAGACATGGCGGGTGCGCGTCACGGTAATCTTCGCCTTCGTGCCTTCCGGCGTGGGCTTGTCCGCAGGATTGCCGGAAGCGTCCAGCCACTGCTTCGCCACGTTGAAGCGGTACAGACCTTCCTTCTCGCTCGTCAGCTTGTTGTTCGTCACGGTGACGGTGGTGCTGGTGTTCGCATCGCCCTCCGTCGTCACGAAACCGTCCGCCGGGCTATAGCTGACGCTGAACGGGAGGGTGGCTTCGTTTTGGTACTTGACCTCCTCCACCTTGTAGCGGTAGCTTTGCCTGATGGGCTGATTCTGCTCGTCGAAGCCCGTCACAGCGTACTTCGGGAAAGTGCCGAACACGACCTTGCTTGTGTTCAGGCTGCTGATGCTCATGACCCTCGTGACCGCTTGGAAGCTGTCGTCCGCGACCCACGCGCCGTTCTCCTGCTTTTCGCGGGTCAGGCGGAAGGTCAGCGTATCCTGCATGTTTTCAGGCTTCGCGCCTTCACCCCAGCGCTTCTCGGCTTCGATGGTCAGCTTTGCGATCTCGTAGTTCCGCAGCGTCGCCGTGCCGCGTGCGTTCTGCGCGTCCGCCTTCGGATTGGCGGGATTCCCGTCCGTGAAGTACTCGCTCGGGTGCTGCGGGAGACCGCTGTATGCCAGCTGGCAGTAGAAGCCGCTCGGCACGTTCAGTTCACGGAGGCTGTAGGTGTAGGCGTGGGCGTTTTGGACAACGCCGTTTTCCATGGCGACCGTGTAGGTTTCCAGCCCCTCGAACTTGGCGCTCCATTTGTTCGCTTCTGCCAGCGTGACCGTGTCGCGGCGTTCCGTGCTGCCCTTCGTCCACGCGCCGTTGACGTAATCCCAGCGCGTCTTGTAGAGCGCGACCTGTACGCCGCCGAATTCCTCGGTAATCGTGTGCTTTGTGCCATCCGGCGCGTACCATTCCTTGGACAAGTCGATGCTGATTTCGCCGTACTTGTCCTCCGGACGGTAGACGTTGGTCAGCGTCGCCGTGACCGTGCCGGTGGTTTTGCTGGCGTTCGGGTCGATGGTGTAGGTGATGCCGGATGTGGTGTAGCTCGGCACTTTGCCCTCGACGATGTAGTAAATGTAGTAGAGCTTGTTGCCGTTCGCGTCCGCGCCGGTGGATTCCAGCTGCGACCACTGGGTGTGCCAGCCGTTCGCTGCCGTCAGCGTAGCCTCGCGACCGCCGTAAGCGTCGTCCGGGTGCTGGCGAATTTTTGCCCACTGCGCATCGGTGAACTGCGTGACCTGCGTCGGCACTTCGTCAACCGGTGTGCCTTCCGGGGTCATCGTGATGCTCACGTTGTTATAGTAGCGACCGTCCTGCCATTTTCCTTCCCAGTTTTTCCACTGCAAGCAGAAAATTACTTTTTTCTGATGCGTCATCTTGGTGGTGTAAACGAACTGTTTTCTCGACGTATCTTGCGGTTCCAAGACCACTTCTTTTCCGTCTACGCGAGCCACAATACGCGCAGCGTTGTCAAGTGCGCCATCAAGCAGGTTCAGCGTTAGCGTAACGTCCTGATTCTCCGGGAACTGCTGCGCAACCTTCGTGCTATTGTTGACCATTTCCGCAGACAGGATGCATTGCGGATTCTGCGTTGCACCCGTGTCCAGCACGTCGGTATACTGTTCCTGCGTCAGCGCATAGCGGCGAAGCATCACGAGGACGCTGGCAGGGCGCGCATTCTCATGGGCGTCGTCGCCAGCCCAGTTCTTCTGCACCTCCATGTCGTGGCGGTCCTTGCTGTTCTTCACCTGAATGTTGATGCTCGCAGAGCCGTTGACGGTGTGCGGGCCATCCACCACGCCTTTGATGCCGGAAGCAGTCATGAGCTCCTGCAGCCGACTCTTTGAAATCGTGCCGAAGTTGCCATTGTTGAGACCGTCCGGGTATCTCTCCGGATGTGCTTCGGTATCGTCCGCTCTCGGAACGATGTGGAAGACGACCAGCGGGCGATCCTCCAGCACGAGGTGGTACGGCTCGACTGCATGCGTTTCCGCCAGCATGTACGCGACGTTCGGATCGAGGGGACGCTCGTTCAGCTTCGCCGAATTGTATTGGTAAGTAATCATACCGCTTTGATCCGTGTAGACCTTACCATTTTCGCCGCCAACCGCCTCGAACTTGTTGGTTGACGTGTTCCATGCGTAGAGGGTGAACTCCGTCCCCGGCAGCAGCAGCGAGGTGTTCGCGCTGTCCACCTTGCGGATGACCAGATTGTTGTGGATGTAGCCGCCGCCCTGACTGAAGTAGTCGTTATTGCTGTTGTTCAGTTCGGTACTTGAGCCGTCTTTTCCTTCAAGGTTTGCGTGGTTTCTCAACGCCGGACTGATGCCCTTGTGGTTCACGTCGTTGAAGTTGTACTCGTTCGTCACCTCAGGCGGCAGCAGAATGTTCTCCTGCGCCGTGTATTCCAGAATCAGCGCCTTGCCGTCCGGAACGGTGACGGTTATGTTCAGGGAACGTTGAGCGGGAACCGTTCCTTTTACCTTCTCACTGTAATTGTAGTTGGAATTACTGAAGACGTTTTCCGTTTCCGTGAACTCCATCTTCCAGAGATACTTCTCTATCTCTGCGCCGCGCAGCAGATGCCCCTTGCCGCTTTCATCAACGTCCAGAATCGGATTGCCGTTTTCATCCTTCAACGCCTCATAGAGCCTGAAGGAACCTTCATCCAACGTCACATTGCGCAGATAAGGATACACGCCAGCCAATCCAAGAACGTCATAGGTCAGCGTATCCGTCAGCCTGAGCGTGCTGGATGCCGGATTCAGCTTCGCGCCTGCCTGGTTGATGTCGATGGTGTAGGTGATTCGCGCCTGCTGGTCGCCGCCCTTGACGCTGTAGCCCTTCTGGACGTTCACCGCCTCGACCGTCTCTTCCTCGTAGGTCAGCTCGGTCTTCTGCTCCTTGTGATAGAGCGCCGCGTCGTATTTCACGTCCAGCTGGTTGTTCAGCACGCCCAGCACCAGAGTGCCGTTCACCGCGGTTGCCAGGAAGTCGTCGGCAATCTTGCAGTGAACCTTGACGGTCATATCCGCCTTGCCGTTGAGGACCGTTTCCGGACCGCCGGTATTCTCATTCGGCTTCATGGAGATGTTGATTCTCTGCTGCTGCTGTGCGCCTTCGCCCACCGCCGCCAAATCAGCCTTGATGGAAATGCGCTGCTCGCCCCACTCGTTGCTGACCTCATAGCCATCCGGAATCGTACCGGCATTGTCCAGCTTCTTATTGACAACGGTCATCTTCGTGCTGTCCGTTTCGCTAAGAATCAGCCTCGAGCCGCCGTATTCGATGTACTCCACCACAATGTGCGGCGGGAGCGTTTCGGTCAGGGTGATTTCGTCGTGCGCCACGCCATCATTGCGCAGGAGGATGGTCCAGTACAACTCGTTCTCATGGATGATCTGTCCGTTCAAATCACCAGCATTATGGTTGCCGAACTTCTTCTCCACCAGGTCGTTCGGGGCGGCCTTGTACCACGCGTCTCCGTTTTTGCCCGCGTTAACAGCCGTGTTCTTGAAGTCAACCCCGCTCGTGCGGGACTGTTCCAAATAGATGGTCGTCTGATACGGGAGCGTAACGCTTGTCGTCGCGTTCACATCCGTATTGGCGTCGTTCAGCACAACGCCTTCGCCCGTCGTTTCAAACCGGAAACCATAGTAGTAGCCTTCCGTCAGCGTCGTTTCCGCAGACACCACCATCGTGCCTTCATTTTTGCCCTGACTGTCGCAGGTCAGCAGCGTAATGGTGTACGGCACATTCTGCGCATCATGCTTTTTCACAACATCGAGGTCTTTGATGGCGTTGAGCAATGTCTGCGCCTGAGCCGCCGTCATGTAGTGCTGCATGATTTCTATTCCGTTTTTCCATTCCACCTTCTTGTCAAGCGTATCGCCAAAGTTCAGCTTATACTGAACATCCTTCGTCGCCGGGAAGGTGTACGTCGCGTTCCACGCTACCGGATACAGACCATCGGTGTATTCGCCGTTCTTCGTCGGATCCGCCGGCATACTCGCGTCAACCGACTTCACCACATTGTAACGCTTGTCCTGCCCTACATTCGCGGTGCTTGTCTTTTGTTCGCCGTCGAATTCCGCCGTGTTTGTAATCTGTTGATCCTGCGCGGTTGCTTCCACCGGCGTTTTGTATTGGATTACGATCTTCGCGGTGGTGTCCTTGAATTTCAGCTGCGGTTTGCCATCCGCGCCGGTTTCCACGGTGAAGTAATCCGTGTAGTTTTCAGCGGTGATAGGCGTGTTATTCGCCGTGATTTGCGACACATAGCCCTTGCCGTCCGTCTTCGAAAACAGCAGACTGCCGTTTTCGTCCACAAGCTGGTCGAACATCGTGTCCGTCAGCGTCTTGTCCTTGATGTTGAAACGGTTTTCGTTGACGGTGAGCGTCCACTGAATGCAGCCCTCATTGCTGTTGTACCAGCTGCTCTTTTGCAGCTTTTTAATCTGAACGTCAGTAGGGTTGCTGTTAGAGGAATTCTGGGAATGATCCCACTTTCCGCCACTCTGCGCAGTGAAAGTATTTGTCAGCTGATCGTATTCACCGGTCATTCCGTCCTTATCGAACGTGTATTCATACTTGATTTCGTATGTTTCATTTGCCGAAAGCGGCGGCAGCACATAATCCGTCGTCATGGTATAGACCTTGCCGCTTTCGTCCGTCGTGTTCGCATAAACGTAGTGAATGTGCGTTCCCGTCGTACCGCAGGCGCATGTACCGTCCGTCTTGATTTCTGTCGAAGCAGAGTCAACAGCGGGCACCTGACTCCAGTTAGAGTGTACTTTAACCTCCGTGACGGTCATGTTTGTCAGGGCAATTTGCTTATTCACCGCCGTCATGACGTCTCGAGCAGTCGCGTTCTTGCCGTTCGTGCCCTTTGTGGATTCGATTTTGACGGTATACTCAATCGTTCCTTTTTCCCAGTTGACATTAGCCCCGCTTTTCCAAGTTCTCAAATCGCTGAGGATGGAGTTGTTGCCCCTGTCGATGTCCTCCCACTTCACAGTGGTCGATGCGCCGCCGAACTTGATGGTCAGGTCGTCGTTGCCCAGATCCTTAACATCGTCCTTGCGGATTTCGGCGCTCATCTTCATGGTGCCGGTTCGGTCGTCATGGCTGGGGTGTTCTCGGACAAAGTCCATATACTCGTCGGTGAACCACATTTCAACTTGTTTCGTTGTGGGATTATACTGGAACTTAAACGCCGGCTTTTCATTGCTGAATTTGGCGTCCGTGCCCGACCAGACAGAAGTACTGTCCGTTTTGATATGCGTATTCTCTGCCGGAATAATAATCTTGTTGCCTTCGCCATGGCGAAGAATAGCTTCATCCGAAATCTTGAAGTCCGCCGCGAAGCTATAGTTGTACGCATTGGCATTTTCCGGAAGTATGATGTTCGATACCGTAATATTGGTAATCTGCATGCCGCTCTCGCTGACGGCAGGCGGTTCGTTCGCCATCATCTGGAAGTCCGGGTCAAGTCCAAACGACGGCATCATCATGTCGTCCGGCTTCGCGGCATCAGCGTCCATCGACGGAATCACCGTAAGCGCAGGTGTCGGGGACGGCTCGTCCATCGGGGCAGCAGTTTCGGCGGCGTTTTCCGTCGGCGCAGGCGTTACAGACGGCGCAAGCGTCGGTTCTTCCGTAGGCGCTGGCGTTGCTGTGGGCGCTTCCGTGGGCGTTGACGTTGCTTCGGGGGCTGCCGTCGGCTCAGCTGTCGCTTCGGGCACAACCGTTGGCTCGGCCGTCACTTCAGGGGCTGCCGTCG